>Ga0105106_10003298_pt1 | contig 11566 bp, 13 predicted proteins | sample PPLLaktember2015_5_FD_79109 | JGI IMG/M metagenome (GOLD analysis project Ga0105106, IMG submission 79109) | Freshwater sediment microbial communities from Prairie Pothole Lake near Jamestown, North Dakota, USA - PPLs Lake P8 Core (1) Depth... | ecosystem: Environmental > Aquatic > Freshwater >... | reverse complement strand
TTTACGTTAACAACCGGGATGTTTCTCACCAGTGTGCGACCAAACTCTGTCTGCTGTAGCCGGAGCATACCATAATATTTTCATCCTTCACTGTGCAAGGCCCTTACATGGTTCGTTAACAAATAAATCTGACAATCGTATTCTCCGGTCCGCCAGGGGATAAAGTGGTACGTGGCATTTGCTGAATTGCTTATTTGCTTATTTTATCTTCTGTTTATTCGCGATATTCGCGGACGCTCTTTCGCTGACTCGCCGATTCGCTGATTCACTCGCTCTCCCCAAACCTCAGCAGCGCCTGCCCAATCGCCTGCGCGCCGAACTCCAGCGCCGCCACGGGCACGCGCTCGTTGGCGGCGTGGATCGTCTCGGTGAAATTAAAGCCCTCCGGGAGCTGCAAGGGGGTGAACCCGTAGGTCTGGATACCCAGCCTGCTGAAGAAGCGCGCGTCCGTCACCCCGCTCAGCAGCAGAGGCACCGGCATGCCCTGCGGATCGGCTTGCTTGAGGATATCGCTCAGCGTGGCAAACAAACCCATATCTGCCTGCGCCGGGCCTGGCTCGAACTGCGCCACCTCCAGCTCCACCTCCGCACCCAGCACCGCGCCCAGCTCGCGCAGCATATCCTCCGGCTTAAAGCCCGGCAGCAGGCGCCCGTCCAGCCCGGCGATGACCTGCCCCGGGATCACGTTGATCTTATCGCTGCCTTGCAGCATGGTCACGCTGACCGTGTTGTGCAGCAGCGGCGCGTAGAGCTGCCCGCGCGTCCCCAGCAGACCCAGGATGCGGTCGGTCAACGCCGGGTTCAACAGCTGACTCAACAGCGTCCTCGCGGGCGCCGGCAGCCCAGACGCGATCGCTTCGAACATCGCCCGCGCCGCCGGTGTGACGTGCACCGGCAGCCATTGGCGCTCCAGCCTTTGTATCATTCTAGCCAGTTTCGCCATCGCCCCACCGCGGATGGGCAGCGAGCCGTGCCCGGCAGGACCGCGCAACGTGACTTTCAGCGCGCAAATCTGCTTTTCGGCGGTCATGATCGGGTAGAAGCGCCGCCCGCCGATCTCCAGGTTGAATCCCCCGAATTCCCCCAGGGCGTAGCGCACCCCGGCGAACAGGTGAGGGTGCTGTTCCACCAGGTATTTGGCGCCGTACTCCCCGCCCACCTCCTCGTCGCTCAGCGCGGCGAAGATCACATCGCCGGGCAGGTCGGCGCCCTGGGCTTTGGCGCGTAGCAAGGCTGCCAGCATCATCGCCACCTCGCCCTTCATATCCAGCGCGCCGCGTCCCCACACGAAGCCTTCGTCGATGACCGCCTCGAAGGGCGGGTGCTTCCACTGCTGCCCTTTGGTGGTGACCACGTCCACGTGCCCGTAAAGCAGCAGCGGCGGCGCCTGTCCGCTCCCCGGCAGGCGCGCGATCACGTTAGTGCGCTGCGCGTCCCGTCCGACGATCTGCGCCTCGATGCCGGCTTTGTTCAACAGCCCGTAGATAAAGGCGATGCACTCAGCTTCGTTCCCCGGCGGGTTGGTGGTATCGAAGCGGATCAGGCGCTGCAGCAGGGCAACCGGATCAAGGAACTCTTCGGATAAAGTGCCTGATTTTGACATTTGCCCTCCCATCAGAACATAAGGTTAACCACCAAGTCTCCAAGACACCAAGGAAGATCCATTCTATGACTCCAAACGGATATAAAAGTAGCTGGGATGAAGGTCCATCCTAGAACCTCATTGTGCCCCGCTTTGAAAATAAATTTATAGTTTGCCTTGGAGCCTTGGTGTCTTGGTAGTTCATTTATTTTATCCTTTGTGTTATAAAATTTCACCCCCTGGCAATCACTTTATTCAAGCGCATCACCACGAACAACCCCCCAAAAGCCAGCAGTGTGAGCAGCAGCACCAATTGGTTTGCCAGGGCCATATCGTTGGTCTGCACCGCGTCGTACACCGCCATCGATAGCGTGCGCGTGCGCCCGGGGATATTGCCTGCGACCATCAGCGTGGCGCCGAACTCACCCAGGGCGCGCAAGAAACCCAGTAGCCCCCCGGCCGCGATCCCCCGCCATGCCAGGGGCAGGTTGATGCGCACGAAAAGCTGCCAGCGGTTGCAGCCATCCACGCTGGCCGCGTCCTCGATCTCGTGGCTGATCTCTGCAAAGCTGATGCGCACTGTTTGCACCACCAGCGGCAGGGCTGCCACGCTAGCTGCCAGCACCGCTCCGGGCCAGGCGAAAACCACGCGCAGGTTGAGCCAGGTCTCCAGCCATGGGCCCAATCCCTGTTGGCCGAAGATCATCAGCAGATAATAGCCCAACACCGTAGGGGGCAGCACCAGAGCCAGTAGGGTCAGCCCTTCCAGCAGCCAGTTGCCGCGGAAGTGGGTCTTTGCTAGCACCCAGGCTAAACCGGTGCCTAATACCAGAGCCGCCAGCCCGGCCCACAATGAGACCCACACAGAAATGGCGAGGGGTGACCAGCCGGTGATGTTCATTTCACGGGGCCAGATTGCCTGAGGTGTGTGAGTCTGCTTCGACTGGCAGTATAAAACCATAACGCAGCAAGATTTGGCGACCCGGTTCACTGTTGATAAAGCCGGAAAATGCTTCAGCCTCTTCAGGTTGCGGGCTGGCAGCCAGGACAGCCATAGCCTGGTCCAGGGGCGGGTACAAGGCTTCGTCAATCATCGTCCAGGTCACCTCGGGAACATCGGCAATCGAGCGGGATACGATGCCCACCTGGGCATCCCCGGATTGCACGTACTGCAGCGTCTGGCGTATATTTTCACCCATCACCAGCTTTGCCTGCAGGCTCTCCCATAGTCTCACGGCTTGCAGCGCTTGCATGGCAGCCCGACCGTAAGGGGCGTGATCCGGGTTGGCAATGGCGACATAACGGATTTGGGGAGAAAGCAGGTCCTCCAAACTCAGCGCCTGAACGCCCGCCTGGCGGTTTACCGCCAGTACAATATATCCGCGGGCGTATAACCTCACCGTTTCCGCGATGAGCAGGCCTTTTTGAGCAAGGTTATCGATCGTTGCGAGGTCGGCAGCTGCCAATAAGTCATAAGGCGCCCCGTTTTCCACATGTTGAGCCAATTGTCCGGTCGAGCCGAAGACCAGAGTAACAGCTACACCGTGGTCTTGCTCGTACAGGGTAGCGATTTCGCTCAAGGCAAATTGCAGATCCGAAGCCGCAGCCACCGTCAGCTCCGTTTTGATCGGGATTTCGAGCGGTGCGAAGCCGCCTGGCGGAGCGAGAGGCGCGCCAGAGGCCTGCCCGCAAGCGGTCGCCAGGATGAGCAGTAGCGCGAAGGGTAGAAATGCTCTCAGGAAAGGTTGTTTTCGGCGATTCATGATGATCAACGCGGGAGTATATCACCATGCCAGTATTCAAACAACCGCGCTCTCAGGCGCCTGACGGTATGGTAAACTAGCCCAATATGCCTCAAATTTTCAATCAAGATAGACCACGATGAGAGATAGCACCGTACTGCCCGTACTGCGCATGCTGCCCACGAACCGGCTGCTCCCACATGAAGAGAGTGACCCGCGCCGCGTCGAGCGCTTGAGCGAGCGCTTGCGCCAAGAGGGGCTGCTCAAGAATCCGCCGATTGTCACCCCTATTCCAGGGACACCTGATTTTGTTGTCCTGGATGGCGCCAACCGTTCTCTGGCATTTGCCGCCCTGGGAATTCCGCACATCGTCGCCCAACAAGTCGATTACCAGGATCCGGCTGTCGCTCTGGATACCTGGTATCACGTTGTGGCAGGCATGCAGATTGAGGAGTTCGAATCGAGCCTCACCCGTGTCACAGGACTCCATCTGGAAGCCTGCACTTTACCAGAGGCGCGCCAGGCGCTCATCACCCCCCGCGCAGCTGCCTATATCGTGTGTCGGGACGGCGTCCGCATCGCCCGCAACACTGCCGGGCAGCTGCGTCACGATACCCGTCTGCTTAAGAACCTGGTGCAGGCTTACAAAGGACGCGCCGATATCTTTCGCGCCTCCAATGACGTCTGGGAGAAGCAGGCCCCATATTATCCCGCGATCACCGCCCTTGTGATCTTCCCGCGCCTCACGCCAGCCGATATCATCGAAGCTGCCCGCAGCGGTGAAAGAGTCCCCACTGGCATCACCCGGCACATCATCCCCAACCGGGCATTAAACGTCAATATCCCTTTGGAAGTCCTGGCGGCAGATTGGTCTCAAGAACGTAAAGATGACTGGTTGGAGACCTGGCTCCTGGAGCGCATGGCTGCCAACGCCATCCGTTACTATTCGGAATCGACATTTTCCTTTAACGAATGAAGGGTTGCAGGAGTGTGTAACGAATGTCCGGCGTAGAGTCGCTATCCTGGCTCCTGGAGCATGATCCTGCCAACCCGGGGGTGCGCTACTTCGCCCTGCGCGATTTATTAGGCCGACAGGAAGGCGATGCAGAGCTCGATCAGGCTCGAAAACAGGTGATGCTGACCGGACCCGTGCCGGAAATCCTGGAAGCTCAGCATCCTGAAGGCTACTGGCTCGATCCCCGCAATCTATACGCTGGAAAATACCGCTCGACGAGCTGGCAGGTAAAATTCCTGGCAGACCTGGGCGCCGATCCGGGCGAGCTGCGCATTCAACGCGCCTGCCAATACCTGCTCGACCATGCCCTGGCCTCCAATCACGGGTTTGCCTACAATTCGCCGCCCACGCCCAGTGGGGTTGTACACTGCTTGAACGGCAACATGCTTGCAGCGCTGATCACCTTTGGATTCGCAGACGATGAGCGCGTTCAGGCAGCCATTCAATGGCAGGGGCTGGCAATCATAGGCGAACAATCCGGCTTCAAGTACTACAAATCCACCACGGCTGGACCCAACTTCACCTGCGGTGTGAACCTTGGCCAGCCGTGCGGTTGGGAACCGTGAAAGCTCTGAACGTCCTGGTAATTCTGCCGGAGAGAGCGCGCAGCGACGAAGTGCGCCTGGCGTTTGAGGCAGGCGCGCGCTTCTTGCTTAGCCGCGACTCGGCTGATGCTGATTATCCATATACTGAACGGGTGAGCAGCACCTGGTTTAAATTTGGTTTTCCGCTCACTTATTGGAGCGATGTTTTGGAGCTGGGAGAGGTGCTGGTTAAGATGGGCTATGGCAAAGATGCGCGCCTGGCTAACCTGGTCCAGCTCATTATGAGCAAAGCCGATGGCCGGGGGCGTTGGATCATGGAAAATCCCTTGAATGGGAAAACCTGGGTAGATATCGAGATGAAAGGCAAACCCAGCAAATGGATTACCCTGCGGGCTTTGAGGGTCTTGCAGGGTGCTGGGTTGGAAATTTAATTGGGACACGGATGGATCGGATGAGATCGTATAGAATTAATAAGATCCTTGCACATGCGTGTTCCAACACCAAAAGCCGCTCGCACCTCGTGGGCCACGCAAAAGCATACTCCGTAAGGGCGCACGGCCGTGCGCCCCAACGAAAATATCAAATAAGGAGAACATTGAATGCAGATCGTCACGGATGGGGCGGCTGATCTCGCCCCGGAACAGATGCAGAGCCTGGAAATTCACAAGGTGCCGCTAAGCCTCACCCTGGATGGGAAAACCTATACGAGCGGGGTTGACATCCAGCCTGCCGAATTCTACGCACTCCTGGAGAATACCAGCAGCTTTCCTACCACCTCGCAGCCCTCCACAGGTGAATTTGCCGCGCTCTACAAGCGCCTGGCGCAGACCGACCCAGAGATACTTTCTATCCACATCGCCTCCGGGTTGAGCGGCACGCTGAATGCAGCCCGCTCGGCCGCCAGCCTGGTACCCGAAGCCAGGGTGACATTTTTCGACTCCCACACCCTTTCCGTGCCGCTGGGCTGGATGGTCCAGGCAGCCGCCAGGGCTATCCAGGCCAAATGGGATAAGGAGCGCATTTTAAACCTGCTGGACCAGATATCGGCTCGCTCGCAAGGTTTATTCACACTCAGCAGCTTGAGCTATCTGATCCATGGCGGGCGCATCAGTCATCTGAAAGGGTTGATGGCTTCCGTATTGAACATCAAGCCGATTATTGGCCCCAATAAGGAGGATGGCAAGTACATCACTTTTGCCCAGGAGGTAACCCTGAAGCGCGCCTTGTACCGCCTCCCTGAAATTCTGATCAAGCTATACGGAGAGGGTAACCGCCTGAGAATCCAGCTTTTACATGGACAAAATCCGGATGGGGCTGAGATTTTACACCAGGCTCTCTCCAATAAGCTCAAATGCAGCTTCGAACCATTGACTGTGGTGGCTCCCGTGCTGGGTGCCCACACGGGTCCGAGCATCATTGGCCTTGGGGCAGGCGAGATGGATGCGTTTGCTGGTTTGATCTAGTTAGAAGTTACGCAGTTCAAGGGGAAAGAGGGGTGTTTTGGCGGGCGACGCCCGCCAAAACACCCCCACCCTCCCACCAACTGCGTAAGTCCTACTAGTTTTATTATCCATTAATCAAAAATCGCCCCGGCTTGATGCCGGGGCGATTCGTCACATGACCGTTTAAAACTAGTTTAAGGGGGTCACGTTGGTCGCTTGCAGGCCCTTGGGGCCGTTCTCGACGTTGAATTCCACTTTCTGGCCTTCTTGCAGATTGCGATAGCCATCTGCCTGGATAGCCGAGAAGTGAACAAATACGTCGGGTCCGCCCTCGCGGGAGATGAAACCATATCCCTTGCTGCCGTTGAACCACTTGACTGTACCGGTGATACGCTCAGACATTTCTTTAACTCCTTGATCTGAATAGTTACTGGTGATGCTAAGTAACATCGGAACAGTCAACAAAAAACGGCCCAGGAAGTGTACCTTGGGCCATCGTCTTTCGTACGTCCAACGGTTACTACTTGCATCCCTACAAACCAAATCTTATCAGGATAGTTCAAATTTGTCAATCTTTTTTAGATTTCTGTACTAATTTTGGACAAATGTGCCATTGCGCAGATCCAGGAGAGCCTGTTGGATCTCTTCCTGCGTGTTCATAACGAAGGGTCCGTATGGGAAAATGGGTTCTTTGAAAGGCGCTCCCGCCATCAGCATGAAGCGCGCTTGCCCGGCAGGCCCTGCTTGCACGCTTAGAGACTCGCCGTCTTCAAATACCACCATGCGCACCGACTGGACAAATTCGCCTTGCCCGGCTTCGTTCATGCCAAACAGACCTTCGCCTTCGAAGAGATACGCCACGGCGGAATGCCCTGCCGGGATAGGCAGCTCAAACTGCGCACCCGCCTCCAGGGTCACATCCATGTACAAAGGTTGGGCGGCGATATCAGTCACGGGACCTCGGACTCCCTGGTACTCTCCTGCGACCACGCGCACTTTCACCCCGTCTTTCTCGATCTGCGGGATGCTGTCTGCGATCACCTCTTGATACCGCGGCCGGCTCATTTTTTGCGCCGCCGGCAGGTTAACCCACAACTGGAAGCCGTAGATTACCCCGCTGGGTCCGCGTTTGGGCATTTCTTCATGCAAGATGCCGCGCCCGCTGGTCATCCACTGCACATCTCCTGGACCGATGACGCCCATGTTGCCCAGGCTGTCTCGGTGGCGTACATTGCCTTCTAGCATATACGTCACCGTCTCGATGCCGCGGTGCGGGTGAGTCGGGAAACCGCGAATAGGCCCTTCAGCGGGATCATTAAAAGCGAAATGATCGAACAACAGGAATGGATCGAACAGGTTGGTGCGGCTTGGGCCAAATGAACGCCGCAACAGCACGCCCGCCCCTTCAATCACATACTGAGGCTCGATGATTTGTTTAACTGTTCGTGAAACATTTATCATAGTTTGGTTCCTGATCCGATGATATAAAGATAATTCTGACCTTTATTATACCAAAGGATTGTGACGAGCCGCTGCCGGCTGACCTGCCCGGTGAACGATTCAGCGGAGCAAGATCTCTCGATTGGCCTTCTCCGCTTCCTCGAAGATCTCTTTCACTTCCGCTTTCATTTCATCGGTAGCTGTTGGGGTATAAGGAATAAACTTGACCAGGTCGCGCGCCTGCTGCAACAGATCTTTCACCTGGGAGATGTAGCTTAAATCAAAGCGTCCACTCTCGGTTGGCACAGGTAGATCGCGCGCCTTCTGGATAGATGCGCGTGCCCGCGTAATGCGTTCGGTAGCTGGGATCAATCGAGCCATATTTTCTTTCTATGTGTCCCTTCAGAATTAGATATTATCCGGGGCGTTCTTGCCGGTAAGCCTGACCGCGTGCTGGTAAACCAGCGGAGCGGTGATCCAGTAAACGGCTGCCACGAAGAACAGAATATATGAAAAAGAATTCGCTCCAAGAAACAGCTGGATGGCAAAGGCGCCGATAGAGACAGCCGCGGCGAAATATACGTAGATATTCGTGCGATGCAGCCAGGCATACGGGAGGAAGTGCACGCCACCTAAAGAAGCCAGCGCCAGGGGTATGCCGCCAGGGTTCAAGCTGTAAACCAGGATCAACGCTGGCAGCCCGAGCGCCTGCGACATAGCCATTTGGACTGAAAGCGGTCGCAGCGGATTATCCGGCGCCATGCGTTGGGAGCCCATGCGGTGTTCGAGCCAGAAAGCCGCCGGCAGTGCAACCCCTCCCTGAAACATAGCGATCAGGGCGATCGTCGATCTCGGGAGGAAAAATGACAGAACGGCTGTGATAAGAAAGGTAGCCCCATATGCAATCAAAAATGGGGCGCCCCCTGCCGAGCTGGTGCTGACGTCGTCCAGGGCGTGTTTGAGGTCAGGGGATGTGTCCGTCATTTTGTGATCTCGGCTCCTGTGTAAATCAGACGGTGGATGGCCCTTAGAAGGGTTTGAGCACCATCAAAACCACGATAATAATCATCGCGATCTCCTCGTACAGGTGTGCAGATTTCACCACCTTATCTTCCATAGCTGCCCGTAGCTGGGGAGTGATGCGTCCTTCCTGCAAAGCTGCTTGCAGCAGCGGTTCGAATTTCTTGCCGCGCGGTAAAAATATAGTGGGGATGATCACGATAACTGAGACCAATAACAGATTGGATACCAACAGCCAGTTCTGGGCCGCCCCCTGCAAGAATCCAAAAATCGGGTAGCCTGCCATCAGCGCCAGGATGATGCCTAACACCGTAGTCGCCAGGCTGCCAGGGATCACCATATATTTTTCCATAATTCCGGCTGCCTGGTTGAGGTTTGCAAACACCTGAACATCATCTGTCCCCTTGGCTGCTCCTCGCACCAGTTGCCGAGCAATAAGCCCGCCCACAAACACAATCACGCTGACAATATGAAACAACTTAAACCCACTGTACCAGCTCACTTGGCCTCCATTAGACCGCCGCCGATTCAATTCCCACCATTTTACTACAAATTAAAAGCCAGGGGATTGCGGGCAAGACCCACCCGCAATCCCCAAATTTATCTTCCACCCGATCCTGCTCGTAAGCACCTTGCAGCCGGTTTGCTAACCCTGTAGAGTAGAGTTATCTCTACGGCGAAGGTCTGGCAAGAAGAGTAACGCTTTCTTTACACCTCGTATCATGGATTGATCTCAGCCGTAAATGTTAATTGGGCCGCGCGAATTTCTAGGGCCCGTAACTGCCTGTCCAGGTGCCCGACCTCGAGCAGACGGCATATGGCCATGGGAAGACCTGATAATAAGACCAGGTGCCTGCCACACTATCCGGGGTGTTAAAGGTTCCCCGCACCCGGGTGTCTCCATCGCTGGTGCTGAACGCACGATCGCTAATCTCTGCAAGCGGTAGGATGAACTCGACGAACATCGTCCAAGTCCCTCCATCCCCAGAACAGACCGCTGATAGGTGCCCGGTCACATTCTGCACATAACAAGAACTTGCAACTTCATTGACATCGAAATCGATGGAGAAGTGATCACCCGATCCAGACCAAGCTCCTTCCAAAGGACAAGGTGGGGGTGTAACCGACACTATTACCGATTGCACGTTGCTCCAATCGCTTTCACCATACGTATTGGAAGCCTTAACGTGGTAATAGAATGTCCCCTCGGCGCTGGCGTACACCGTTTTCGATATCGCCGACCCGCTATAGATCGTAGAGGGACTGGAGAAATCAGGATTGTCATCTTCTTGAAGAATATAGCTTGTTGCCCTGTCTACAGGGTTCCAACTCACTATATACATGTAAGCCCCACCCGGGTTATCGATCGCATTGATGATTGGCGCTCCAGCAGGCGGTCCGGCATTCCTCATCAACATCGATAGGTGGGTTCGATAAGTGATGGTTACATCCGGCGCGTCGATCAGTGCTGTTGGGGTTGCGATATTACCCAGGTCGTCTTGAGCTTCGAAGGTGTAGGTGTAATCGATGCCAGCTTCCAATCCAGACTTGGTGTACGTGCAGGTCACACCAGCTTCATAGTCGCCAGTATCACAACTCATATCGAATGGGCTGCCAGCTATATCTGCGCCGCTCTTTTTGATCTGTGCTCGCACATATCCAGGAGGATCCGAGTCTCGATCCGAATACTTCACTTTGTACACGTAGCTATCCCTTACATCGCCACTTTCCGGATCCAGGCCGTCCTGCTCATAGTTTGTCCCCCCAGTCCATGCCAGGATCGGCGCTGCATTGGAGCGCACAAAAATCTCATCGATGGAATAGCCATCTGTGGGGAGCGAATCGTCGTCATAGAATTGGAATTTGATTTGGAAGGCACCGTTCAACGCCATGCCAGCATTAGCCGCGGCAACATCCAGGTCGATCACCTGATGCCGCCAACCGGTCGGATCATCATCAAACGACAGGATGCGCTGCCAGGTAGTCCCGTTGTCATCGCTAATGAAGACGCCATCCTGGGTGTGGTCCCCGCTGTTGTACTCATCCCACTCATCCCACCAGAAGTCCAGCTCCACCTGCGCCTGCCCGCTCAGATCGACCGCCAGGATCGCTGCCGCAAGCGAGAAGATCCCATCCGCTTGCCAATCGTCCAGCAGCAGGCTGTACGTGCCCGTGTACGGGTGGTCGGTATCCACCCGGATGCGCCCTTCATTACTGAAGCTGGTCAGCCATTCATCGCCCAGCGCCCCGCTCTCGAAGCCCGTGGAGTATGGGAAAGCGGCTGGCGCGGGAATGTGTGGGGCGCGCACCTGCACCTCATCGATCGAGTAGCCGTTGGTCGGGATTGGATCGTCGTCATAATATTGGAATTTGATCTGGAATTGATCGTTCAGCGCCATGCCCGCACTGGTTGCCTCCGCATCCAGGTCGATCACCTGGTGCCGCCAGCCGGTCGGGTCGGCGTCGAACGACAGGATGCGCTGCCAGGTAGTCCCATCGTCATCGCTAATGAAGACGCCATCCTGGGTGTGGTCCCCGCTGTTGTACTCATCCCACTCATCCCACCAAAAGTCCAGCTCCACCTGCGCCTGCCCGCTCAGATCGACCGCCAGGATCGCTGCCGCAAGCGAGAAGATCCCATCCGCTTGCCAATCGTCCAACAGCAGGCTGTACGTGCCCGTGTACGGGTGGTCGGTATCCACCCGGATGCGCCCTTCATTACTGAAGCTGGTCAGCCATTCATCGCCCAGCGCCCCGCTCTCGAAGCCCGTGGAGTATGG
>Ga0105106_10003297_pt1 | contig 11566 bp, 6 predicted proteins | sample PPLLaktember2015_5_FD_79109 | JGI IMG/M metagenome (GOLD analysis project Ga0105106, IMG submission 79109) | Freshwater sediment microbial communities from Prairie Pothole Lake near Jamestown, North Dakota, USA - PPLs Lake P8 Core (1) Depth... | ecosystem: Environmental > Aquatic > Freshwater >... | reverse complement strand
GTGGGGATTGTAGATGTTGAGAATGAAACAGGTTCCCCTTCAGACTTTTATTTATCGCAAAATTATCCTAATCCTTTTAATCCTGTTACTAATGTAAAATATTCAATCCCTCAATCTTCTTTTGTAAGCATTAAAATTTATGATATTCTTGGTAATGAAGTAGCAACATTAATAAATGAAGAAAAACCAGCGGGGGAATATGAAATTAAATTTAACGGGGATAATCTTTCATCCGGAGTCTATTTTTACAGGCTTGAAACGAATGAATTTCAGAAGACCTTAAGTATGGTTTTGATGAAATGAAATTTATTTCCTTCTAATTGTACTTTAAAAGGTTTCATCTTTTTATAAGGTGGCAATAAATTGCCTGTAGCGATACTCTTATTTGAGCCTTGAATAGTGAATTTCCCAGGATAGTTCCCATGTTTCTTCATCATTTGAAGATTTTTCCCAATTCCAGTCAAAACTGTCTTTTTTAATATTATAAAAGATCATTCTTTGTTTGATTTTATTTTTATTTGAATCAGTATACTCCCGATTCAGAATCATTTTATTATCACGATATTCACCAATGAAATCAAGATAACTGCCGTAATTATCCACCCATGTCTGCTGCCATTTTTTTATGGATGGATTAAAAACTGTAAAACTCTTTCCGATTAAATTACTCCCGGGATTTCCATTAAATTCCTCCAGTATTACGCAGCCACCCAGAATCTGAGAAACGGTATTTGTACCTTCCCCTTTAGTTCCATCACTATTTTCCCATTTTACTTCCCATTCACCGATCCAAAAATCAAACTGAGATGCCTCTGAGAACGAACAGGGTAGTTGCTGGGTTGAATTCTGTCCGGTGGTAAATGGTGAGAAATTTATGCAAATAAAAAATACTGCTGTAAGTTTTTTCAAAATCATTTTAGCAAACCAATCATTTATTAAAAAGTCCGGCTGCAGATGCAAAGCGGGCTATTGCAAACTGCTGCCGGTGAAGGAATTTTATTTTAACAGAATCATTTTTTTAGTTGTAGAATATTTTCCTGCTTTTAAGCTGTAAAAATATAAACCACTTGTTACATTAGAGTATTGCCTGGTGTTAAATTCAATCTCATAGGAACCAACGGATTTATATTCATCAATTAGAGTTGCTATTTTATTGCCAAGAATATCATATATACTCAGATTAACTAATTCATTACTCGGGATTGAGAATTTTATTTTAGTAGAAGGATTAAATGGATTTGGATAGTTTTGTTCCAGATTATAATTTATGCGATGGTCAGATTTATCTGATATATCAGTAGAGTTAGCAACATGAATCAGCCATGTTTTTATTGTTGTGTTATAACTATTTGAAATCTCGAGACGTATTGTATCGGTTCTTTCCGGCAGGAAAGGATTAGATTGATAATTATAAAACGAATCTGTTGAAGTCTGTTGAATGTTCCTAAACCATTTAAATGAAAGAGGATAATCAGTGGTATCAACAGCAGTAACAACAAAACGAACAGAACCATTGCGCGGAATTGTCGTATCGGGAATTGTTGGTAAAAAATAATTAATAAGAGGTTGTCCCGGTGCTCGTTGAATTTTTATATAATTATTTCGTATTCTGGTTTCTGAAGCAGACCCATTATTAACAGCTAATTTGACTGTATATTCACCTAAACCAGGGTATGTCCACGAAGGATTTTGATTTGTTGCATCAACAATTCCATCATTATTAAAATCCCACTGCCATGTATTAACCGGATTGTTGAGATCTGTTAAACTTAAATCTGTAAAATTAATTGTGGGATCATTATCAAAACCAATTACTTTATCTGCTCTAAAATTCACCCTCAGATATCCTATTGGAATCTCCTCGGTATAATTATAAAACTTGTTAGCTGTTAAATTAGTGTAAACTCTTGTACTGCCTGCAGGCCATTCAATTATCAGGGAGTCAACCATTGAAGCATTACCAAAACCAAAATGTACCCGTAAACTATTATGTCCATCAAAACTATTCTGAGCAGATATTTCCCTAAACTGCCATACAGTGGTTCCGTTAATAATTGCTTTAGCTTTAACTTTAGTTCCAATAGCGGAACGATTTGACACAATTCCGGTCAAAGAGATGTTTATCCAGTTATTATTGTTTTGAGTATTATTTATGAATAAGCCTTTCCCCTGATTATTTCCGGAAAGAAAAACATCGAGCATACCATCATTGTTATAATCTCCGATTGTTGCTCCTCGTGCGGGATCGTTTTGAGATATTGGATTGTTAAGATTTGTAAATGATCCATCTCCGTTATTCTTAAAGAAATAGTTTGATTCTTCACTTGTGATTATAACATCCAAAAGCCCATCATTATCAAAATCTCCCCAGGTATTAGCGAGGCAGGAACCACCAAATACAAGTTCATTCGTAACTGAGATGTAATTCCCATTATCATTCCTGTAGAACCTGTTAGGTGCCCCTCCATAGTTTGTAAGGAAAGCATCAAGATCCCTATCATTATCATAATCAATCCAGTTCCAAACCTGTCCATCCTGCTGGTCAGTAGCAATTGGTGAGGTTTCAATTCTTACAAGATCCGGTGTTCCCGTTTCTATAAGAGTATTTTTATAAAGATTATCTGGTGCTGTTGTGCCTACAGCAGGACCGCTTCCTATAAATAGATCAATATCACCATCAAGATCATTGTCCGACCATGATGCAACTGTATAGGCTTTATTAAGAGATGTAAATTCAAAATTAAATAACTTTGACAATCTTCCATCACCATTATTTGAATAAAAATGAGAAGGTGTTGGTGGACCAACAAAATTAGCCGGGTGGGTAACTACAAGATCAAGATAACCGTCATTATCATAATCGCCCCACGATGGAGTCCAACCTCTTTTATCAAGCAGTAAATCTCCTTCAGCAATGAGCTGAAATGAATCATTGCCAGTATTTCTATATAGTGCCGATGGATTTCCTGCAAGAAAAATATCTATCAGACCATCGTTATCGTAATCTCCCCAACTTGTTCCGTTTCCCGTTCCTCCGACAAAACCATTCCCAATTATGGTATTAATTTGAGTGAAGTTGCCATTGCCATCATTCCTGAATAGAAATGATTTGGTTGTGTAGAGATCAAGATCTCCATCATTATCATAGTCAATCCATGCTGCGCCTGAATAATTACCATCAATAGAAGTTGTAACTATTGGATTAGAATTATCAGTAATTTTTGTAAAAGTCTGTGCAAACAAGGCAAAAAGAGGACCTATAAACCAAAAAATTAATATTACAATGGGAATTACTTTCTTCATTAGTGTACCTTTGTTTTGATAATTTAGATGAAGCAATAATAATAAGGAGATACCTGGATAGGAATACTGCAAAATGGGTGATTTTTAAAAACGGTCGTGAGATGTCGCTTACTAAGGATAGTAGTTGAGAAAATGAAAAATTGGCAGTCGTCAGTTTTCAGTTAACTTTCAGTATCGGAGTCTATATCAGTCTTTCTTTACCCGCCCTTTCTAAAGCCCCTGCTTTGGAATTAACTTCGAGCTTCCTGTAAATATTTTTTATATGTGTACGGACAGTCTCTTTATCAATGAATAATTCATCAGCAATCATTGTATAGCTTTTACCTCTGCTAAGCAGTTGAAGGACTTCAGTTTCTCTTGAACTTAAAGGTGATTTGGTATTTTTCTGAAATGACCTGACAACGATCCTTGCAATATTTGTACTCATTGGAGCACCACCTCTTTGAACTTCATCCATTGCATCAAGGAGTTTCCCTGGAGAAATATTCTTTGTAAGATAACCGCTTGCACCGGCACATAAAGCTTCAAAAACTATATGATCATCGTTGTGAACAGTTACAACAATTATATCAACTTGTGGGCGTAATTTTTTAATTCGCCTTATTCCTTCAATGCCGGAAATGCCAGGTAATCCGATATCCATTAGAATTATTTGAGGATCATCTTTAGAAAGGTTTTTTAATGCATCTTCACAAATATCGTAACTCGCAACGCAGGTAAATCTATCGGATTCATTTACCAGGCTGGCAAAACCTTCGCGAATGAGTTTATCATCCTCAACAATTACAACACTTAGCAGCTTCATTAAATTAGAAGAATGTTAGAAAATTACGCTACTTTTCTGTTGTAATCTAAATAATTATATGGAATAATTCCTTTGAATAAAATTTTCGTCCCGACAATCACCCTTGAGTCTATATCAATAGTCCCCTTGATCTTTTCAGCGCGTATTCTCATATTTTTCAGGCCATTACCCTCATAAATTTTATCAACATCAAAACCATGCCCATTATCGAATAAGAATATTTCTACCCTCTTTTGCCCACTAACGGAAACTTCCAGGGTTGTACTAGTACATTCGGAATATTTTAAGGTATTATTCATAGCTTCTTTGAAAATCAAAATAACATGTCTCTTCCATTCCATGTTCAAAGGAAATTTTTGCAGTTCTTCATCAATACCCTTAATATTAAATTTTATTTTTGTACCGTCAAAAAGCTCATCGCCGAAATCTTTTAATCTAACTATAAGATCATATAGATTATCATGTCCGGGGTCAATAGCCCAAATGAAATCTCTTGTACCTTCATATAGGCTTGTTGAATTTTCAGATATCGTTTTAAGCAGCGGATCAATTTCAACAAAAGTGTTGTGAAGCTTTTTTCTGATCATTTCCGTAAGAAGAGAAATCCTTGTTAACCTGTGCCCGATTTCGTCATGAAAATCAATTGCAGTTTGTTGCCTGACCTTTGAGCTTTCTTCTTCTCTTATTTTCTGAAGTTCAAAAGCATATTTAATCTTTGCATTTACTTTTGACCTGACAATAAAAAATACTACTGCAACTAAAACTACTGAAGAAATTAATAAAAACCACCAGGTTTGCCAAAAATGCGGAAGTACAATTATTTTTAATTCAGCTTCAGAAAAACTAAAGATACCATCACTATTTGTTCCTCTTACTTTTAAAAGATATTCACCCGCTTCAATATTTGTATAAGTTACAGATTTTTTATTCCCTGCATTAATCCAGTCATTATCAATTCCTTCAAGCATATAAGCATATTTATTTTTCTGAGGATTTGAAAAATCGAGTGAAGCAAAATTTATTATAATAGTTTTTTCCGAACTGTTTATTTCAACTGCTTCTGTGAATGATGTTAAAAGCAGACTTTCACCATCTTCATTTATTTTTTTAATTGATGAGATATAAACAGGTGGATTGTAATCTCTAAATTTCATTTCACCGGGATAAAAAATTGTAAGTCCCCAGTTCCCGCCAAAAACTAAGTTTGTATATTTCCCATAAACACAAACAGATGGGTTAAAAAGATTCCCGCCCAAACCATCAGTTAAATCATAATTTGTAAATGTTTTATTATCGTAGTTGAATTTTGATAGACCCTTATTTGTGCTTATCCAGAGGTCTTGGTTAAAATCTTCAGTTATAGAACATATAACATTGTTCGGAAGCCCATCTTTTTCAAAAAAATGTTCGAATGTTGAACTTCCATAAACAAATTTATTTAGTCCGTTTGAAGTGCAAACCCATATTTCTTTTTTGCTGTCCTCAAAAATGTTAAACACATAATTGTTGCTGAGTGAAGATTTGTCATTTAAATTATTTGTAAAAGATTTAAAAGAATTATCGTTTTCATCGTACATCGTTAAGCCCCCGTAAGAGCCGATCCAAATTCTATCAAAGCTATCTTTATAAATTGTAAGGATAAAATCTGCCTGGTAATTGCTGAAATGTTGTCCTTCATAACTGAACCTTGAAAGAGAATTATTTTTTCTATCAAGCCTGAACAATCCTTTGTCGTACGTTCCAATCCATACAATAAGTGAATCGATAAGAAAAGCGGTAATACGGGTTGAAAATAATCCAGCTTCCTTTAATCCTTTAAATTCAGGCTCAGAAAATCTTCCTGAAGAATAAATTTTTAATCCGTTGTAAGTACCAATCCATATCTTTCCATCGAAATCAGTAGCCAGGGCATTCACAACATTATTCTGCCTTGTACCATCAACATTTATTTTAGTAATATTTTCCAAATTCAATGGGTTGAGTATGTTCAGTCCATTCATTGTTCCAATCCATATTAATCCATCCTTCCCCTCGGTAACCGAGAGAATATTACTATTGCTTAAAGATCCTGAATAAGCGGAAGAGCCTTCAAAATTGTAGAAGTTAGTAGTTGATTTTTTCACTGTTTTATTAATTCCGCTGTCATAGGCATTAACCCACAAAATTCCGGAGTCATCTTCAATAACATTATAGATTGCATTTCCGCTAATTGAAGTTAGATCATCCGGATTGTGAAAGAATTTTGTTAACCGGTTGTTTTTTTTATCGAAATGATTTAAACCATTAGCAGTTCCGATCCAAAGGTTATTATAGTTGTCTTCAGCAATTGAAATAATAAAATTATTACTTAAAGGATTAGAACCTGATTCCGAAAAATATTTTTGAAATCCGTTACTTCCGTTGTATAAATATAAACCGGATGATGTACCTATCCATAAATTCTTTTCCGAGTCTTCAAAAATTACACGCACACTTCCGGTATTAATACTGTTATTAGCTGCGGGATTATAAACAAAATCTTCAAAGGAATTATTCTGATAGTTAAATCTTGAAAGACTATTGCTGGTTCCAACCCACAAGTTTCCTTTTGAATCACATAATAAAGAAAGAATCATATTGCTGCTTATGCTTCCGGGATTCGATTCTTCAAATTTGTAATGAGTGAATTTATTTGTTTTGGGGTTAAACCTGTTTAATCCGCCTTTTTGGGTTCCTATCCAGATATCACCATCTTTATCTTCACAGATTGCCCAAACGACATTATCGTTTAAACTGTTGGGGTTATTATCATGGTAAACAAATCTGGTAAACTCTCCTTTATAAGGATTATATTGATTGAGCCCTCCGCCCCATGTTCCAATCCAGATATTCCCTTTACTGTCCTCAAAAAGTGAAATAATATCATCGAAGGAAATTGAAGCCGGATCATCGGGATTGTGCTTGAATATTGTATAACCGGAACCTTCATATCTTGCAAGCCCATACATTGTACCAAACCATAAAAATCCTTTGCTGTCTTTCATCATGCAATAGGTAAGATTATGAGCAACACCTTCCTGCAAAGAAAGATGCTCGAATTTCAATTCGTCCTGAGGATAAATAAATATTGAGAATGAATAGATAAGCAGTCCTAAAATTGTTTTATTTTTCATTCCGCTAATAAAATTATTTTTTATTGTAAATATATTTTTTCTGTTGATCATAATAATCACTCAAATTGGGGGATGTAAAGAATTTTTTTTATTAGTATGAAAATTACATGATTATACTATAATAGCATATGGATTGATATGAATAATTTACTATCGCAATTCTTTTATCCAAAATCGATTTGTATTATTGGCGCTTCAGGTAAAAAGAGAAGCCTTGGATATGAATTAACAAACTGCGTTAAGAATTACGGGTACAAAGGAAAACTCCTTCTTGTTAATCCTAAAACTGAAGAAATAGCCGGAATAAAATGCAATAAATCTATTGAAGAAATTACTGAGAAAATTGATCTTGCCATCATAATGGTTCCGAAGCAGTTTGCTTTAGAAACAGTCTTTTCATTAATCAGGAAAAAAGTTAAATCAATAATTCTGATTACTGCAGGTTTCAGAGAAACGGGAAATGACGGTAAGAAAGAAGAAGAGAAAATTATCTCATTAGTAAAACAAAATAATGTTAGATTGGTTGGCCCTAATTGTATGGGGATAATCAATACTCTTGACGAGGTAAAGCTTAATGCAACATTCGTTGCTGAAAAACCTGAGACAGGAAAGCTAGCGTTTTTATCACAAAGCGGGGCAATTGGTGCTGCAGTTCTTAATTCTTTAAGAGAAACTGATATCAGGTTTGCTCACTTTATCAGTGTTGGCAATAAAGGTGATATAAATGAAAATGATCTTCTTGATTTCTGGCAGGATGATCCTAACATAAAAGTTATTACACTTTATCTTGAAAGCTTTGTCGACGGTGAAACATTCATTAAAAAATTTATTGATGGCTCTGTTATAAAACCGGTTATAATTTTAAAAGCAGGAAGGATAAAAGGAGGAATTAAAGCTGCATCATCTCATACAGGAGCATTGGAAAGTAGTGATAAAGTTGTTGATTCTGTTTTAAAGCAGTTTAATATTATAAGAACAGATGATCTCAATGAACTGTTCAATACCGCTAAAGGATTTGAGTATTTTCCTGAACCTTTGGGAAAAACGGTAGCAATAGTTACAAATGCTGGTGGTCCTGCAATTCTTGCTGTTGATGCAATTGAAAGAAACTTTCTTAGACTTGCAGAATTGAATGAAGAAACTAAAAATAAACTTAGAGAAATTGTTCATCCTGAAGGAAGTGTAAATAATCCTGTTGATCTTTTGCCCGGTGGAACTGCTGACACTTACAAAAAAGTTAATGAGCTTTTGCTTAATGATGCGAATGTTGATTCTGTAATTTCTCTTTTTGTTGAACCAATTATGGTTAATGCTTTTGGAGTGATTGAAAAGATAAATGAGATTGAACCTTCAAAACCTTTAATGCAGGTTGTAATGCCTTTGCCTGAATTCTGGAATGAATACCGGCTCAACTCAAAAATGAAAATTCCTTTGTTCAGAAATCCGGAAGATCCGGCAAAAGTTCTTTCAAATATGATTCATTTTTATTCGGGCAGGAAAAAAGTTGGGAGGTTAAATAAATCAGGTAAAGCTTCATCATTAAATAATGCTGGGAATGAGTTTCTTAGCCAGAATGGAATCTCTCAATTATTAAAAAAATATAAAATTCCTTTTGCAGAAAGCAAAATTGTAAGTCTTAATGAAATGAGGATTTCAGATTTTCAATTCCCGCTTGTACTTAAAGCTGTTGGTAAAGATATAATTCATAAGAGTGAATTGAATGCTGTTCATCTGGATATTCTTAGCAAAGAAGAGCTTATTCTAAAAGCTGAAGAGATGATGAAAAGATTAGGTGCGCAAAAGTTTATTGTTCAACCTTTCCTGCAAGTGAGATTTGAAATTCTCATAGGAGGTTTCCGCGATCCTTCATTTGGTCCAATGATTATGTTTGGCTCCGGTGGGAAATATGTTGAAGTATTTGAAGATACATCAATGCGTTCAGCCTATTTGTGTGATGATGATATTGATGAAATGATTAATGAAACAAAGATCGGGCAAATTCTAAAAGGAGTACGTGGCGAAAAACCAGCGGACTTACTTCAAATAAAATCAATTATTAAATCCGTTGCTCAAATGATGATTGATGAAAGCTTAATAAATGAATGCGATTTCAATCCTTTGATTATAACTTCCGATAATAAAATTTTTGCTGTGGATGTGAGAGTGAAGGTTTGACTAAAATTTTTAAACTTCTCCAATTTCATTTAACTTTAGGCAATTCATTTCTAAACCTAATAGACACTTATGGATTATTTTAATTCAGATTATTTTAAATACGCCTCAAACAATATTTTACATTGTGACAATGTAAATCTCACCGAAATAATAACTAAAACCGGAACCCCAGTTTACATTTACAGCAAAAAGTTTTTTGAAGATCGTTACAGAGAATTTACAACTGCTTTCAGTGAAATAAACCATAAAGTTTTTTATTCTGTTAAAGCAAACTTCAACGTGAGTGTTATAAAAACATTTTATAATCTTGGAAGCGGGATTGATGTAAACTCAGAAGGGGAGTTTTACCGGGCTTTCAAAGCAGGAGTTGATCCTAAAAGAATGTTGATGGCAGGTGTCGGAAAAACTCCCGATGAAATAAAGCTTGCAATTGAAAAAGATCTGATAATGATAAAAGCAGAATCACATGAGGAAATTGAATTGATAAATGAAATTGCAGGTAAGCTGAAGAAAACTGCAGGAGTTGGTGTGCGCATAAATCCGGATGTAAATCCAAAGACTCATCCATATATTTCAACAGGGCTATCTCAAAACAAATTCGGGATTGAAAGTTCAGAAGCTGAAGAAATATTAAAAAGCCATGAAAAATTCAGAAACATTTCTTTTGTCGGGCTTGATATGCACATCGGATCTCAAATTACATCTGTTGAACCGTTTGCTGAAGCTGTTGATAAGCTTTTAGAATTTTATTCCAAAATACAATCTTACGGAATTAAAATAAAACACTTTGATATAGGCGGTGGAATTGGTGTAACTTACAATAATGAAAAATCATTTGGAATATCTGAATTTGCTAAAATATTAATTCCAAAATTAAAAAAGCTCGATTGTGAAATCTTTTTTGAGCCGGGAAGATTTCTTACTGGTAACGGGGGAATTTTAGTAACAAAAATTTTATACAACAAAAAGACCAGTAATAAAAACTTTTTAATTGTTGATTCTGCAATGAATGATTTGCTGCGTCCAAGCATTTATTCTGCATATCACCATATCCAGCCGGTTGAGATTTCAACATCTGATAAAGATATAGTCACAGATATAGTGGGACCTGTTTGTGAGTCCGGAGATTTTTTTGCAAAAGAAAGAACAATCACCGAAACAAAATCCGGGAAGTACTTATCAATTATGTCAGCAGGTGCATACAGCATAGTTATGAGTTCAAATTATAATGCACGAAGACGCCCTGCAGAAGTTTTGGTTGACAGTGATAAATTTCAAATCATCAGAAGCAGGGAATCATTTGATCATTTGCTGTATGATGAAAAAGTCTTATGAAACGAAAAAATTTTATTAAAACTTTATCACTTGCTTCAGCAATTCAATTTTTTCCATCTGAGAAAATTCTTTCAAATTCACAATTACAAAATCAAGAGAAAATAAAGCCAAAGAGATTAAAAGAAAGAGATACAATTGCACTTATTACTCCCGGAAGTTACATATCAGAAAAAGAACTTCAGGACTGCAAAGAAAATCTTAAACAACTTGGATTTATATCTGTTTATAATGATTCTATCCTAAGCAAAACCGGTTACTTCTCTGGTAGCGATAAACAACGTGCTGAAGAATTAATGGAAATGTTTTCAAGAAAAGATATTGATGGAATTATGTGCGCCCGGGGCGGTTACGGTTGTGCAAGAATTCTTCCTTTGCTTGATTATGATATAATAAAAAATAATCCAAAAGTTTTAATCGGTTACAGCGATGTTACTGCATTGCTCTATGGAATTTATACGAAAACCGGATTGATTTGTTTTCATGGCCCGGTGGGAATTTCAACTTTTAATGAATCCAGTACAAATTATTTCAAGGATGTTTTAATATTTCCACGGCATAAGCTTGACCTTATAAGCATTCCTGAAGAAAAAGGGAGCGAACCGGTTATAATAACAAGCGGGAAAGCTCAAGGAGAAATTGTCGGTGGCAATTTATCTGTAGTTGTTTCTTTAATCGGAACTGAGTATGATATTGATACTGAAAACAAGATTATCTTCCTGGAAGAAACAACTGAGGAACCATACAGGATAGACAGGATGCTCACACAAATGTTAATGTCCGGTAAGTTTGATAAAGC
>Ga0105106_10003295_pt1 | contig 11568 bp, 10 predicted proteins | sample PPLLaktember2015_5_FD_79109 | JGI IMG/M metagenome (GOLD analysis project Ga0105106, IMG submission 79109) | Freshwater sediment microbial communities from Prairie Pothole Lake near Jamestown, North Dakota, USA - PPLs Lake P8 Core (1) Depth... | ecosystem: Environmental > Aquatic > Freshwater >... | reverse complement strand
CCTGCCCATTCTTCCTTCCCGACAGCCTGGGCCGTTCAGCCACCACAAGCCGGAGCCGGATGGACCTTCGGCCTGGGTAGGATTCTCCCGCGACTTGCCCCACCGCGCCTGAGACTCCAGTAAGAACTTGATGAGAAACGGCGGCGCCTCTGCCCGGGGAGAGGCACCGGCTGCTCAGGCCTGCGGGCCTGGCTGCAGCTGCGCCAGAAGCTGCTCGAGGATCAAGGGCGCGGGCCTTGTCGGGTCCCGCTCCAGCGACAGCGCCTCACCTTCACAGACCGAGACACACACTCCACAGCCCATGCAGGCTCCGGAATCAATGACAGGCGCAGCGGAGGTCCAGGTGAGCGCGTCGAATGGGCAGCACTCGGCGCAAGCACCGCACGCCAGGCATTCCGCTTCGTCGACAACACAGACGTAGCCTGAGGAGGCCAGCATCGGGGTACCGTTGCGGGTCGACTGCATGGCGCCACAGCAGCAAGGACAGCAGTTGCAGATGGCATAGAACCGCCCCAGCATGGCATCCTTGAAGAAGGCGTGATGCACGTGTCCGCGCGCGTGCTCGGCCTCGAGGATCTGCTCGGCTTCGGCAGAGCTGATCGGCCGGGCACGCGTGCTGTGGTGCCTGAGCACCAGGCTGGCGAAGGGCTCGCCGACAATCAGGCATACATCCAACGGAAGACAAGGCGCAGGCCGCGCAGTGCGGCAGGGGCATTGCAGGACCACGATATGGTCAGGATTGTGCAGCACGATATCGCGCGCAATCGGGTATGGGATCACGTGCTCGAGGTCGGGGAGGTGGACATCCTGCTCAACCCGCACAAGCTGACGGGCTTGGTCCAGCGGCACAACCTTGCCATGGTAGCCGCGGGCATGGCCAAGGACGGCCTCGGCTTCGGGGACCGTCTGCGGCGCAAGCCGCGCCAGGGCTCCAACGGTGGAGCGCAGCCAGCCCGGCAGCTGCCTGCCACCTGTACCCAGGCCAATATACAGGAAGGTCCAGCGGGCATACACGTACCCATGCAGGAAATCGAACAGAGAGTAGCCGGGCACGTGCCGCCCCTCCCGCCAGAACGCCCGCCAGCCTGGCCCATGGCGCCGTTCTGGCGCCCAGGGCGCGGGGGTGGGTGCATGAGGAGGGGGCGAATCTGCGCGGGTGTCGTTTGTCATCGCTCGGCCTCGCGGGCCGCGCCGGGGTCCCGGCGGCCGCGCGTGTCGGTCCAGTGTAGCACGCCCGGCGGCGGGTTACAGCCAGCGTGTCTCCAGCAGGCTGGCGGAGAGCAACAGTTGCGGGTATCCTCGCAAGGGTGGAGGCCAACCGTGTGAATCCTGCTCGCCGCCGGGCACAAGGCCAAGCGCTGCGCATCCTGCAATCCCGACCGGTGTACCTGGACACCGAGACCACCGGATTGGGTCAGGAGGCGGAGATTGTCGAGATCGCAGTCCTGGATTTCGAAGGGGAAGCGTTATTCGAATCCCTCGTACGTCCAAGAGGGCCAATCCCCCCGGATGCCACCGGCGTGCACGGCATCACGACCGCCATGGTCGCCGGCGCCCCGGATTGGCGAAGCGTGTGGCTTGAGGTCGAGCCGATCCTCGCCGGCAGACCGGTCGCAATCTACAATGCCGAGTTCGACCTGCGCATGATGCGTCTCGCCCACCGGCGTGCTTCGCTGGCGTGGACGCTTCCAGCCGACCAGTTCACTTGCCTGATGGAGCTGTACGCTGAATATCGCGGCGACTGGAACCCGATCCGGAGGTCGTACCGCTGGCACAGCCTGGAGGCTGCCGGCCGACAATGCGCACTGCCGCTGGCCAACTCGCACCGCGCGGCGCAAGACGCCCAGCTCGCCCGGATGCTGCTCGAGCACATGGCGCGGGGTTCGCTCGACCCGGCCGGAGGCTGACAACGAGAGGAAAAGCATGGCGCAGGAGAGCATCTTCTTCCAGGATCACATGCCGGGCAACGTCTGCTTCGGATGCGGCGCCGAGAACCCGGACGGGCTTCAGATCAAGAGCTTCTGGGACGGCGAGGAGGGGGTCTGTATCTTTCATTCCCAGCCCAAGTACCACGGCTGGGAGGCGGTGATCAACGGCGGTATCCTGGCGACGGTCGTCGACTGCCACACGATGTGCACGGCCTTGGCAGATGCGTATCGACGCGAGGCACGACCGCTCGGGTCGGCGCCGGTCTATCGCTATGCCACCGGCACCATCACGGTGCGCTACCGCAAACCGACGCCCAATGATCACCCGATCGAGGTGCGGGCGCGCGTGGTCGAGGTCAAGGGACGCAAGACCCGCTTGACCTTCGAGGTGAAGGCCGACGGCGTGCTGACGGCAGATGGCGAGGCAATCGGCTTCCGCGTGCTGGAGGGGGAGCCGGAGGATGGCAGCCTGTTTCGTTAGGGGGATCTCAGCCGGCTGGGCAGCCGGCCACGGCTAGCATCCCGTCCGGCAGTGCAGGCTCCGGTCAGCCCGGCGGGCCCTGGGGACGGGGCGGCTCCTCGTCTTCCCCCAGGCGCTCGATGAACTCTTCGAAGACATTCAGCCGGCTTCGGTCATGGGTGGCGGCCGTGGGGCGCTTGGCCTTGCTGCGGGATTGACGGGCTGCGGCTGCCGATGAAAGATCCTTCAGCGATCCCGTCTGCCACAGCACCAAGTACAGCAGCAGAGCGACCAGTCCAATCACCGGCAACATGACAATCAACTCCTGTGCCTCCGGCTCGAGCTTCGGGGGTGCGGCCCCACGGACCGAGCCATCGCTGCACTCATCCTATCACAGCATGCCGCAACGGCCAGCACGCCTGCGCGCTCGACCTTTCGGGGGCTCACTCCGTTTTCGGCGTCAGGCTGTATTGCCGGCCTCGGTGTGAGAGCGCGCTGAGGAATTGCTCGGCCTGCTCGTGGCCGTGAAAGCGCCGCTCGGCGCTGCGGAAGTTCGGCGTGTGATAGCGCCGCCGGGTGCCCTCGCGCTGGGCGCCAAGAACGCGATGGAGCAGCTCATGGTACAGCACGTACGCCACCACCTGCTCCGGCACGTCCGGCGCGTCGAGCCTGCGGCTGAGCACGATCACGTCAGTCGCTGGCTCAAACCGCCCGAACTCGCGCAGCGTCGAGATGTGATTCCATTGAATCCTGGGCATCCCCAGTCGACCGTCAAAGTAGTCCCGATTGACGGCCTGGAAGATCAGCTCGAGGTCATGCGTGCGGCCGGCTGTCCTCGGGGCCGGGAGCGCCCCGCCCGCCTGCTCGACGGCCTGCAGGCGGTTGCGGAACGCGGGCGTCTCGGCATAGGCATGAACGGCCGCCTGGTGCTGCTTCTTACGGGTATAGGGAAGGGCAATCTTGACCAGGCTGGCGATCACGGGCGCCGGCGCCATCAGGAAGGCTTCGCTGATCGACAGGCGGATATCTTCGCCGTGACGGAAGCCACGGTACAGCCCGGGGAGATGGCTGATCTCGATGCGCGGGCGCGGATCGACCTGCCGCGCCAGGCGCAGGGTGTGCAAGTGCTCGCGCAGCCTCGGTTCATCGGCCAGGTAGCTCAGCCACTGGTAAGCCCGCCGCGTAGGATCGGGCAGCGTCTCCGGGCCGACGCCAGCCCGCTCGAGCAGCACGCCGATCTCTGCCAGCTGCTCCAGGATCTCAGCCTGCACCGCCTCGACCGAATCCAAGCCCGGCTGGCCGCCGGGGATCGGGGCAGCCAGCCCCCCCAGCCTCACCTGCAACTGCCGCTGCAGTCGCACCAACCCCCTCAACCGCACGCCGCGCTCCTCGGCCACGCCCGTCATCTCTTGCCCACGCGCCCTTTCTTCCAGGATGCCGCCGCCTGCGGCGAGCTGCTCCTGCCCGAATCGCGCGTAGCATACCATGCCGCCCCCGCAGCCTCCGGTCTCCGGGTGCCGGGCATGTGTCCGGCGAAGCGCGAGCTCCGGCGTGCGAAAGGCCGGGCGGCCGGATGCGGGGCGCCTGGCAGCGCACCAGCCCAGCCCGACGGATTGGGGCGCCGCGCAGAGAGACGTCCAGCTGGCACAGGCGGGCCTCATTCCCCTCAAGCAAACCCCAAGTTGCAGATCCGGGCCTGCGGCGATGGGCCAGCGGAGGCCGCCCCCCGGAATCCGGCCAGTCGCGCAGCCGGTTCAGCAATCCGCCGTCCCGGGCGGCACCACCTTAAGAGGGCCAGGGGTGCTCCTGCGACCGCCTGCCCGGGTTGCTCCAACCCCTCGGCGAACCGGCCGTGGGAGACCTCGTGGCGGATTCCCCCCCCACTCCACAAGACCCCGATGGATCCCCACCCGCAGGCGCCGCCAAGGCGGACGGGATGCTCACGACGACGTCGTGCCACGCAAGTGCAATGCGCCCGGCCGCTGCGCGCCCGACAACGGGTCCTTCGGTTCGGCAAAGGCATCAGCCAGGTGCGGCCCACAACCTCGCGCGCGAATCGGGAGCGCCTGCTGGTATGCTGAAAGGGAATGGACGAACCATCAGCCAGGCGAGGTTGGTGGTCGCTTCTCCCGTCCGGAGGCAGGTGGCAGGATGCAGATCGCCAATCTTCTGGGTGGCGCGCGTCCAGGCTGGCGCCTGCTGACCACGCTGTCGGCCGTCATCCTGTCGGCATGCAGCGCTCTGCCCACCCCTGCACCGCTGGCTTCCCCACCATCCGCTGCCACGTCCTCTCCAGCAGCGCCCGACCCCTACCTCGCGCAGCGCCAGGCTATGGTTGAGCGAGGGATTATTGCGCTGGGGATCGAGGACCCCTCCGTTGTGGCGGCAATGTCCGCCGTGCCGCGCCACGAATTCGTCCTGCAGGAGTACCTTGGCCAGGCGTATGAGAACCACCCGCTCCCGATTGGCCTGGGCCAGACCATCTCCCAGCCGTACATTGTGGCGTTGATGAGCGAGCAGGCGTCGGTCGAGCCCGGCGACAAGGTGCTCGAGATCGGCACCGGCTCGGGCTACCAGGCGGCTATTCTCGCCGAGCTGAGCGATGAGGTGTTCACGATCGAGATCCTGGAGGCACTCGCCAATTCCGCCGCGCAGCGGCTGGAACGCCTGGGTTACACCAAGATCCATGCGCGGCACGGCGACGGCTACGAAGGTTGGCCCGATGAAGCGCCGTTCGATGCCATCCTGGTGACGGCCGCTCCGGATCACGTGCCGCCCCCGTTGGTCGATCAGCTGGCGATTGGCGGGGTGATGGTGATTCCGATTGGGCCGGTCGGAGGATACCAGGAGCTGTGGCGGATCGAGCGGCTGGACGCAGATCAGGTCCAGGCCACCAGCCTGGGCGGAGTCCGCTTCGTACCCCTGCTGCGCTCGGGAGAGCTGGACGACTAGGTGGGCGCGCGCTTCAAAGCGGTGGTCTGCGGGAGTAGGGCCGCCAAACCGTAGGCCGCCGCGCCGAGCACGATCGCCGCGCCCAGGCCGACTTGCAGGCTGATCAGCGCCGTCAGCACGCCGGCCACGCCAGAAGCCCCGCCGTTGACCGCCCACGCCCAGGCGATCTGCCCGCCACTCGCCCCCGTCAGCCGGATCAGTCCTCCGGAGAACGGCACGCCCATCAGGAATCCCGCCGGAACGAGCAGCAGCGCCGTCAGGACCTGACGCAGGGGGGAGCCCAATCGGAGCAGAGCGTCCGATGCAGGGCCGACAGCAGCCGCCAGGGCCAGCAGCGCCAACATCAGGAGCAACAGGCTCAGGCGCAGTCGCAGGCGATCCGCCAGCATGCTCCCCACGCCGGAAGCAAGCAGCAGCGTCGACACAACCACGGCCACCGACACCGCCGGTTCGACCAACAACACAGTCAGGCGCTGGATCAACGCCACTTCGACCAGCATGAACCCGCCGCCGACCAGCACGAAGTAAGCCGCCCAGCGGGGCGAGAGCGGAGAGCGGCGCGCCCGGCGCGAGAAGGCAGGCGAGACGCCCAGCACCACGGCCAGCACCCCGACGGTGCCCAGCAGCCCCAGCAGCAGGAGGTAACCACTGCCGCCGAAGGGCTCCCAGGTCAGCCCCAGGCCAGCCAGGGTCTCCGGGAGCTGCTGCCAGCGAAAGAAATGGAAGAAGAAAGGCCGGTCGTCCGTGGCGGGCCGCAGGTCAGCCTCGGACGTCTTCAGCCCGGCTGCCGGATCGTGCAGCAGCGCCTCAAACAGCTCACGGTAGCTGTCGTGCGGAAGCTGATTGTAGGAATTAAAGTTCCCCTCCGGCATGCCGGAGAAGACGATCGCATCGAAGGCGTTCGACCGCAGGAAAGCCGCAGCTGACCGAGTATCGGAATCCGACCAGCCGGCTGCAGAGTACAGGATCGTTGCGGTGCGCATTCCCCTGTAGGCCAACAGGCGCGGTTCGACCCCGTCCCGATCCTCGACCGCCTCCAGCAGGGTGAGGAACGCCCGGGCCTCTTCTGCCGGGGGCGTGCTCAGCCAGCGGGTAAGCGAGAGAACGCCGTCCGGCTTCAAGAGCCGCAGCGCGGCGCGCAATCCCTCCTCGGTCCACAGGAAGTCCTCGTGCAGGCTGTAGGCGCCTGCCGTGACCGGGCGGTACGGATCGCTCAGCGAGAGCAGCACGACGTCGAACGAGCCGGGAGCGGCCTGCGCCAGCGCGGCCCGCGGCGGATCCTCCAGCCAGTGCACGCCGGGAAGCGTCGCCAGACCGCAGGTCAGGTCGCGGTAAGGACCGAGCAGCAGCCTGGCCGTCTCCGGGCTGCGGGCAGAGGCCCACACCTCTCCGGCGCCGTTCGCCACTGCCGCCAGCACGTCCAGGCCCCCGCCGGCATCTAGCACGAGCACGCGCCCGCCGGGACGCAGCGAGGCGGCCAGGCTGGAGGGTAGATGCTGGGCGAGGTTGGCCGCTTCCGGAGAATCGGGACAGGCCAGCGTCAACGGAACCGGCCCGTCGCCGTCCAGGAACAGCCCGGCCTGGCGAGGCAGGTCCGGACCCGCCTGCAGGCTCAGGCCGGGAAAGCTGCGCAGGCCTGTCGACTCAATGACATCGATCTGGCTGCCCATCCCCCAGGCCCGCAAGGGCTCACGGGACTGCGGCAGCAGCCGAGCCACGGCCAGGGGCTTGTAGGGCGAGAGGCGCACATTCGCCGCGCGCACGGTCGACGGCAGGATCGCCAGCACAGCCAGGGCACCACCCGCCATCCAGATTCGCGACCGGCCGTCTGCGAAGCAAGCTGCCGCCAGCAGGCTCAGCGAAAGCGCCGTCATCCAGATGCCCAGCGTGCCCCCACGCGTGTGTATCATCAGCGCCACAGTCACGCCGGCAGCCGCGCCGATCAGGTTGACCGCGTAGGCGCGGTTGGCGTTCGCCCCGGCCTCGGACAGGATGCCCGCCACCAGCCAGCCGACAAACAGGAAAGGTGCACCGGCCGCGATCAAGTTGGCAAGCAGAACAACCCCCTGCCGCAAGTCCCAGGCCACGCTGTAGGAGTCAAACAGCGCCAGGTTCAGTACGGCGAAGGTACCCAGGAGGGAGAGCGACGTCGCCAGCGCCAGGTGCCGCGCCGGCACACGTGGAGGCAGCAGTGCACGAAGAACGCCGCCGGCGGCAGAGGCGAGCACAGCCAGGCTGACGACGAGAAACGCGAAATGGTGGAACTGCTGCAGGCTGAGCAGCCGGGTCAGGGCAAGCTCATAGGCCAGGCTTGCCGCTGAGATCGCAAGCAGCCCTGCACCGGTCCATCGGTCGAGGTGCGTCATTCGCCCGCCTGGCCTTCGCCGCCGCGACCTCCGTCGGCATGCAGTTGATCTTCGACCTCGGCCACAATCGCCCGCAGTCGCCGGAGATGGCTGCCGTCCCAGTAGACGCGCCGGCAGTCAGGGCAGCGCACAAGCCGCTGCGGGTTGGCGCGGATGTCGGGGGGGAGATCCTCAAGGTCCACCTGGTCGAGGGTGACCTCGAGCAAGACGCCATTGCAGGCCAGGCAGCGTGTCAGCGGGCGCAGGCTGCCGCCCAGGTCGAAACGGCGCAGCACTTCGATCAGCTGCGCCTCGGGTTGCGTGGCGCGCACGTAGGTTCCGTGGGTGATCGCGCGGCGCATCAGCAAACCCCGATCGCGGGTAAGCACGATCCGCCGCTCCCGTGGAGCGAGTTCAGCCAGTTGCTCGTCGGACCAGTCATTGCGGTAGGCGGCATCGAACCCCATCAGTCGGAGACGGCGCGCCAGCCGTCCCAGGTGAACGTCGAGGACGAAGCGCACCTGGCGCAGCGGCGGAGGGCGAAGACGCAACACGGGAGTGATATCGAGCGACTTGAAGACCGGAAATACGCTCACCTGGTCGCCGCCTCGCAGCGGGTGGTCGAAGGAAACGCTCACACCATTCACCAGGATCACTTCGACCTCGGTGTGCGGCACACCGAGAGCCTCAATGGCAGCCTTGACGGCGGGCGATCCGTTGAAGGGGTAGGCGAAGTCCGCCTGCCGCCGCGACCTGTCAAGGAAATCGTTCAGCTCGGCATAGAAACGAAACTGAGCCTGCCGCATGCCTGCCCCGAGAGGATTCTATGCCAACTGGCCCAGCGGCGGGTTGATGGAAATGGTCAGCCTGCGTTATGCTTGTCGCCGGGCCTGGGGACCGGACGGATACGAGATCTGTCCCTGGCGCCGTCTGCGCAGCTCACACCGGGAGGAAATGCCATGGCGAAGAAGACCGTCGGCTATGTCGAGCTGGAGTGGCCCTGCCCACGTTGCCAGACGCGCAACCCTGGGACGAACAAGTTCTGCAACGGCTGCGGCGGGCCTCAGCCCGAGGACGTCGCCTTCGTGCAGCCGCTCCAGGAGAAGCTGATCACCGACTCCGCCAAGTTGGCTCAGGCGAAGGCCGGCCCCGATGTGCACTGCGGGTTCTGCAGCGCGCGCAACTTGGCCGGAGCGAAGTACTGCGGGGCCTGCGGCGCCGATCTTTCCAGCGCCAAGGCGCGTGACAAAGGCCGCGTCGTCGGCGCCCACCGTTCGGCGCCAGTCCCGGATGTGGCCTGCCCCGCCTGCGGCACGTTGAACCCGGCTGACGCCCGTCAGTGCCGCGAGTGCAGCGCACCCCTTCCCGGCCCCGTACCGGCCGCAACGGCACAACAACCCCCGGCCAAGGCAAAGAGCCGCGGGGCGCTGGTCGCGCTGGCAGTCGTCGGGGGCTTGTGCCTGCTCGGGGGACTGATCCTGATGCTCCTCGCCAATCGGACCGAGGACCGCGTGGCGCAGGTCCAGTCTGTTGCCTGGGAGCGCCAGGTCGAGGTCTTGGGACTGGCGCCGGTTGAGCGGGAAGGCTGGGCCGACGAGATCCCCTCCGACGCCGACGTCGGTTCTTGCCGCGAGGAATTGCGCCGGACCGTGGACTCGCCTCAGGCTGGGGCAATCGAGGTGTGCGGAACGCCCTATACGCTCGATACGGGCAGCGGCTTCGGCGAAGTCGTGCAGGACTGCGTCTATGAGCTGTACGAACCCTACTGCGAGTACTCCGTGCTCGACTGGGCGGTGGTCGATACCGCCGTCCTGCGCGGCAGCGATCTGCGCCCCGTCTGGCCGGCCCCTTCGATCTCCGGGCAAGAGCAGCTCGGAGACCAGACACAGTCGTTCCAGGTGATCCTGGTCGGCGATGGCGAGTCCTACACCTACACGCCCGACTCCGAGGCCGAGTTCAGACAATTCGTCCCTGGCAGCCGCTGGGCATTGGCGGTCAACTCCTTCGGCACCGTAGCTGGGGCCGAACCGGCCGACTGACCGCCCGCCGCGCGGCATCCGTCTGAAGCGCACGTCCAGCCGTACCCAGTCTGACCCACGCTCCGGGGTCGCTGGCACGCTCTTCGCCGGGCTGGGTGCCGGTCGCCGGGCGCGCCACACTCCCCCTGACCTCCCGAACCGCTAGCCTTGCCGGGTCCACCGCCGGCCGGTCCGACGGGCCATCCCGCCGGACCCGGCCGCCCGGCTGGCTCAGCTACCCTGCTGGAGGAGCCCCCGATTCGCCTCTTGACAAGTATGGTTTTTGTCGTACTATTGTCCAAGCATAATCATGTATAGGCGGGGGCGGGGAATGTCGCTGTATCTGGCGTTCAAGGAAATCTGGCGCAATCGAGGGCGGTTCTTGCTGTTCTCGCTGGTGGTGGGGTTGATCACCATGTTGGTGCTGTTCATCGCCGGCCTGGCCTCCGGCTTGAGCGCCGCCAATCGCGAGTACCTTTCGGATCTGGATGCGCAGCTGATCGTCTACCAGGAAAACTCGGACTACCTGATCAACGCCAGCCGGTTGCCGATGGACAAGGCGCCGGGCCTGCGACGGCTGCCCGGCGTCCAAGAGGTCGGGGCGATCGCGCTGACCAACGCCTCGGTTTGGCCCGCCGATGGGGCGGAAGCCTTCGATATCACGCTGATCGGGGTCGAACCGGGGAAGCCCGGGGAGCCGTCGGTGCGAGCCGGCCAGGGCCTGCGCGGCACACGTTCGCGCGAGGCGATCATTGACAAGCGCATCGCCGAGGAGTTCGGCCTGGAACCCGGCGACTCCCTGACCATCAAGTCCACCCAGGGCACCCGCGAGGAGTTCTTCTCGCTGACGGTGGCCGGGGTAGCCGACCGACAGGACTACCTGTTCCTGCCCTCGGTCATCGTTCCCTACCGCACCTGGGAGCGGATCCGCCCCCAGGAGACGCCGCCGCAATCGGATGCCCCCTTCATCCCCAACGTGTTCGCCGTCAAGCTGCAGCCAGGCGCTGACGTCGCTCAGGTCCAGGCCTCCATCCTGCGCACCGTTCCGAAGGTGATCGCGGCGGATGTGCAGACAGCCATCGAGTCGATCCCTGGATACTCGGTCCAGCAGAGCACGTTAAATACCCAGCGTTTCTTCACCCTGCTGATCGGCGTGTTGGTGCTCGGCGGCTTTTTCCAGATTCAGACGCTGCAGAAGATCGGCCAGATCGGCATGCTCAAGGCGATCGGGGCCGCCAATCGAACCGTGGCCGGCGCCTCGCTGTGGCAGATCGCCATCGTCACCAGCCTCGGCGTTGGCCTGGGCGGCCTGGTCACCTTCCTGCTGACGCTGGGGATCCCGCCGGAGGTTCCCCTCCAGCTGACCGGCGTGACGATCGCCACCACCACCCTGCTGTTGCTGGTCATCGGCCCGCTGGCCGGCATGGTCTCGATCCGGATGGCCGTGCGCGTCGATCCACTGACGGCCATCGGCCAGTAACCCCCCTGAGAGGAAGCGAGCCATGATCCCCATGTTGAAGCCCGTTGTTGAAACCGCCGAACTCGAGAAGCGCTACGGCGACGCCGCCAGCCCGATCCGCGCCCTGGCCGGCGTCGACCTGACCGTGCATCCCGGCGAGTTCGTGGCCGTCGTCGGGCCGAGCGGCAGCGGCAAGACCACGCTGCTCTCGACGTTGGCGACGCTGCTGACTCCCACCTCCGGCAAGATCATCGTCGCGGGGGAGGACCTGGGCTCGCTCTCCGAATCCGAGCGTACGGTCTTTCGCCGCAGCAAGATCGGCTTCACCTTCCAGAGCAACAACCTGGTGCCCTACCTCACGGCGCGCGAGAACGTGGAGCTGATGCTGCGCCTGAACGGGACATTG
>Ga0105106_10003292_pt1 | contig 11570 bp, 11 predicted proteins | sample PPLLaktember2015_5_FD_79109 | JGI IMG/M metagenome (GOLD analysis project Ga0105106, IMG submission 79109) | Freshwater sediment microbial communities from Prairie Pothole Lake near Jamestown, North Dakota, USA - PPLs Lake P8 Core (1) Depth... | ecosystem: Environmental > Aquatic > Freshwater >... | reverse complement strand
TATCCTTTATTTGCATGATTGCTTATATAACGCATGGAGCACCGGGTGTCAAGCACGATCTCAGCGCCAGCAGATTCCTGCCCAGAACGGACGAGTACTCCTCCAGATCGAGGTCTCTCAGTTTGATGCGCACGTCCTCGGGAAGCCCCTTGGGAGAGCGGTTCTCCAGGATGATCGCCGTCTCAGCCGCGTCGAACTCGGCCACCACGGGCTCGTTGCGAAGGTAGTACCGGTTGGCCGGGCACATCTCCTGGCAACGCATGCAGCCCACCAGACACCGGTGGGCGGCGGGGTCGAGCCACTCGGGCCACTCCCCCTCGTTCTCGTTGAGGTGGGTTAGGCAGCGCCCGGCGTCGATGACCGTGCCGGCGTGCGGGATGCATCCGGTCGGACAGACGTGGTGGCAGTTCCGACAGGGCGGGCAGGAACTCATGAGCATGCTGCCCTTGGTCAGATGCTCCTGAGCCTGCAGGTCGGCGTCGGTGCAGAAGGCGTCAAGCCGCATGTAGCTGCCGAGGCCCGGCACGTACGCCAGGTTGTTGCGGCCGTAGCGGGCAAGACCGGCACGCACGGCCAGCAGCTTGACCGGCCCCGGCGCTCTGGCGACAGAGTGGCCGAGCGGTCCCAGGACCGACCGGATGACCTCCAGGCATCTCGCCCGGCCGGCCGACGAGATGTACGTGGGCGGGATGATCGCCTCGAGAGGCCCGGCATCCAGATGAAACCGCACCTTCACGGCCGGCGATGGCCAAGCGACCACGATCAGCGTCTTCGGCTCGGGGACCTCGGGCGGGGGGACGAACTTCAGATAGCCGGCATATTCGTCGTAGAGGCTCTGCGCCAAGAGTCCCTGCCCCACCAGACCGGCGATGGTGTGCTCGACCTCCTCCGCGATACGTACCGGAGCGAGCCGGCTGCGATAGCCGGCTGCGGTCAGCGCGGCCCCCAGTCCAGCGGCCGGCGCACTCACCGATTTCTCTTTGCCCATCACGCCCGCCAGGATAGCAGCGGACGGACCCGGGGAGCGGCGAGTCGACCACCCGGCCGGCAGTGTTTCGATCTGGGCCTGCGTGGGAGATAGAAGCAGGCGGGCACGATCCCTGACGAAGGAGCCTCCATGGGGACGAGAAAGATCATCGAGATAGACCGGGGCCTCTGCAACAGCTGCGGCCTGTGCACAACCGCCTGTGCCGAAGGAGCCCTGGAGTTGGACGAAGAGGGCAAGGCGGTCCTGGTACGCGACCTGTACTGCGACGGCATGGGGGTGTGCCTCAACGTCTGCCCGACCGGGGCTCTCACCATCGTCGAGCGGGAGGGAGCGGAATACGACGCCGAGGCCGCCCGCGAGCACGTCATCCGCACCCGGGGGGTCGGGGCGGCGGCCGCCGTGCACGCGGGCCCGGGCGCCGGCGCGGCCGCGCCGGCGCCGTCGGAGCTGACTCAGTGGCCGGTACAGCTCCACCTGATCAGTCCGCAGGCCCCGTACTTCAAGGGGGCAGACCTCCTGGTGGCTGCCGACTGCACCGCCTTCACCCGCGGCAGCTTCCACGCCGATCTCCTACGCGGCCGCAAGATGGTGATCGCCTGCCCCAAGCTGGACGACACGAGTTCCTATGTGGACAAGCTGGCCGAGCTCATTCGCACCAACGACCTCAAGTCGCTAACCGTGGCCTTGATGACGGTGCCGTGCTGCTCGGGCCTCTACCGGCTGGTGGAACGCGCCGTCGCGGCTTCCGGGGTCGACATACCCATACACACGGTCGTGATCGGTCTGGACGGAGAGATTGCCGGCGAGGCGTGAGCGCCCGCGTCGCACGGTCGCTTGACGTTTCGGCCTCGTGTGTCGATTCACACGCTTGTGGGGAATACTCCAAGTCGACCGCGAGACACACCGGCGGTGCGACTGCGCGTCCGGGGAGCGAACAGGAGGCACCATGCCCAAGAAGAACATAGGCAAGAGCTTCAACATCTTTCCCATGCCCGTGGTCATCGTGGGCACGGTCACCGACGGCAGGCCCAACTTCATGACGGCCGCCTGGGTGACGAAGCTCAACACCGAGCCTCCTCTCGTCGGCGTCTCCATGGGCCATAGGCAACATACCGCCAAAGGCATCCAGCAGAGCAGCCAGTTCAGCGTGAGCTTCCCCAGCGTCGACCAGGCGGTCCTGGCCGACTACTGCGGCCTCGTCCACGGCTACGACGAGGACAAGTCGGCTCACATCGACATCTTCCGGGGCGCTCTCGAGGCCGCTCCCATGGTTCGCCAGTGCCCTGTCACCATGGAGTGCCGTCTCAGCCAGACGGTCGACCTGCCGAAGGACTTCTTCTTCATCGGCGAGGTCGTGAACGTCTATGCCACCGAGGCGGTCCTCACCAACGGTCAGGTGGACGTGACGAAGCTCCGGCCGTTCGTCCTCACCATGCCCGGCAACAGCTACTGGGCACTGGGCGAGCGTCTGGGCGACGCCTGGGGCATCGGAAAGGCGTTGCTCAAGCCGGCGGAGTGAATCGCGCTCGATGGGCCCCTCGGTGATGCGCGCATTCCCGGTAACACTTGCCGACATGCCCGTGACGGCCTGGGCGGAGGCGATCGCCATCCGCGGCTCCACGCGCACATACGACGGGTCTCTCGTGACCCCCGAATCCTTGGATGATCTGGAGCGCCTGTGCGAGGGCCTGCCCGCTTCGGAGATCGCCCGGGTCGTCGTCGTCCGTGAGGCGCCGTCTGACGTCTTCACCGGGGTCATCGGCAGCTACGGACGGATCAACGGGGCGCCGTCGGTCCTGCTGATCGTCGGCACCGAGAGTGCATCCGCCGTTCAGGAAAGCGCCGGTTACCTTGGAGAGGCGGCGATCCTCGAGGCCACGTCGTTGGGGCTGGGGACGTGCTGGGTGGCCGGCTTCTTCGATCGCGAGCGGGCGTCGGCACTGGTCAGACTCGAGCCCGGTGAGCGCATCCTGGCCGTCTCGCCGCTGGGCAACGCGCCCCGAAAGCCGCCCGGCAGGGACCGCTTGTTCAAGCGCGCCGTGAAGGCCCATCAGCGCAAGCCCCTTGACGAGATCGCCCCCGGCTTTGACCCCGCCACGTGGCCGGACTGGGCTGTGAACGGCGTCCGTCTGGCCCAGGCGGCGCCGTCGGCGGTGAACCGTCAGCCCTGGCGGTTCAGGTTCGACGCCGGTGGTTCCCGGGAACTCACCCAGCCGGACGTTCCGAGGGAGCAGACCAACCCCCAAGTCAGCGTCTCCGCCGGGACGGTGACCGTGTCCACGATCCAGAAGGGCTACGAGGGCAAGGTCTCCCGCCGTCTGGATTGCGGAATCGCCATGCTGCACTTCGAGATCGGCGCGCGGGCGATGGGAGCCTTGGGGAAGTGGGAGGTGCTCGAGGCACCCGGGGTGGCGCGCTACTCGGTGTCCGCCGGCGGCCACCCCTCAGCCCCCGCCTAGGGAGGCCCAAGGTTGCAGAGGCTCTGGATGGTCTTGGGACTAGCCTGACCGCGCGGCGAGACCTCGAGGTACCAAGACTCCTTGCGAGGAGACTACCCGTGATCAGGGTTGCTTATATGACCATAAGTGACTATTCTATGACCATGAAGCGGCGAGACTACTCCACGGTCCAGGTGGCTCAGCTCAAAGCGCGGTTGAGCGAGTATCTGCGCGCCGCCCGGCAGGGGGAGACGGTGCTCGTCGTCAGTCATGATCTTCCGGTGGCCGTGCTCGCCCCGCCCCCGCGCTCGGCCACGACCCTCACCATCAGAAGACCCGCAGCAGATGCGCCTCCCCTCAGCAGGGTGCAGCTCCCGCCGGCCCCCGACCCGCCTCTGGACCTGGACATCGTCGACCTGCTCCTGCAGGAACGGGGTGAACGATGACGGTCTACCTGGATTCGTCGGTTGTGCTCAGGCTCGTCCTTGGCGAGCCCTCTCCCCTGCTGGCCGAGGGCCGGCTGGACGGTGGAGCCACCAGCGAATTGCTGGAGGTGGAGTGCCTGCGGACCCTCGACCGTCTCAGGCTGGCTCGGCCCGAACGGGCGCACGAACTGGGCGTTGCTCGCGCTGCGATCTACGACCTCGTCCGCTCCCTGGCGATAGTCGAGGTGAACCGCGCGGTCCTCGAGCGGGCCTCCCACCCTCTGCCCGTACCTCTAGGGACGCTCGACGCCATCCATCTCGCCACCGCGCTGCTCTACCGCGAGCAGGACGACCCCGAGGTGTCCATCGCCACTCACGACGCGCAACTAGGCCTCGCCGCCCGGGCGATGGGGTTCACAGTGATCGCGGATTGACGGCCGGCGCGGATGCCGGCTTGTTGCTGACCCGCATGAAGAACGACCCCACCACTCCGGCCAGACCGAAGACCGCCAGCACCAGGTAGGCGGCGAAGTAGCCCAGCCCCCGGTCGAGGACCACGCCGAAAAGCCACGGCGCCAGGGTCGAGATACCGTAGCCCAAAAGGTTGCCCAAGCCGGTCGCGGGGCCTACGTGCTCGGGCCGGGCGACCACTTCGGGAATCATGGCAAAACGGGGTGAGAAGTAGGCAAAACTGAAGAAGCCCACCAGCGCCACCATCATGAACACCAGGGCCCGGCCCGGAACGACCGGGATCAGCACCGCCGCAACGCTCATGGCGAACATCGAACCGGTCATGACCACCATCCGGCCCAGGCGGGCGGCCCCTCCCGCGCCGGCGGGGGCCCCCACCAACTGCGCCACAGCGAGACCGGCCGTCAGATAGGCGGCCACCCCCACGCTCGAGCCGTGCTCCGCTATGAGGAAGTCGGGGGTCCAGACCATCACCGCGGTGCCGATCGCGATAGACGAGGCGTTGAACAGCCCCAGCAACCAGACCCTATAGTTGGCCAGGGTCGCTCCCAGCATGCGGCCTTGCGCACGCAAAGAGGTCGCTTCGGATGACTCGGCCGGCAGTTCTCTCACCGGCTTCTGAGAAAACGATATCGCTCCGATGACGACGGCCAACCCGGCGGTGACCAGGAACACCGCCCTGAACCCCCCCAGCGCGGCCACGCCGGGCATGGCCAGCAGTCCGACCAAGACCCCAAGGCCCTTGCCGCTGGCGAAGATCCCCCAGCCCCGAGCGCGCATGTCGGGAGCGAGGGCCCGGGCGATGACCGGACTGCTGACCGGCAGCACCATCCCCCCGCCCAGTCCCTGCAGGATCCGCCCGACGAGGAATCCCGCGTACGAAGAGCTCAGAGCGAACACGAGCGAGCCCAGCACGATCAGGGCGCAGCTGACCGCCAGCACCCGGCCCCCCCAGCGCGCCGCCGCCGAGCCGGCCGGTATGCCCATCGCCCCGTACGTGAACATGAAGACGGAGGTGAGCAGTCCTATCTGCGAGGCGGAAAGGCCGAATTCTTGCTGCAGTTCCGTGCTCACCACGGCCATGAGGGCCAGGATGAGGGTGGCCATCAGGTAGCAGAGCATGAGAGTGAGGCTCAGTAGGTCGCCGCTGCGGCCCGGATTGCCCGAGGCCGCGCCACGACCCGGCACCGCCGGCGCCCCCTCCACTGTCTCCTGGTCGGCTCTCGGATCGCTCATGCCGCTCCCTGCCTCATCGGCCTCAACGGCCTCATCGGCCCCAGCCATAGTACCGAAGGGTCTCGCCTCGTGAAACGGGGGCGGGGCCCGGCGCCGCCTGCAAGGGCCCCCGGGCCGTGGAACCGCGCCGGCCCGCCGTGTTAGTCTGCCTCTGCACCGGTCCCCACGTCGAGCCGGCGCGAGGAACCGATCGAACAAGGAGGCCGGCCTGTCCAGATTCCTGATCCGCTGGGGCATCACCGCGGCCGCCGTCGCGGTGGCCACCTGGCTGGTCCCCGGCATCTACGTGGAGGAGCCTCACCGGATATGGGCGGTCGTGGTCGTCGCCCTTCTGCTCGGGCTGATCAACGCCTTCATCCGTCCGGTGATCTCCGGTCTCTCCTGCGGGCTCATCGTGCTCACCCTGGGGCTGTTCACCCTGGTCATCAACGGGCTTATGCTCTGGCTCGCCTCGTGGATCGAGGTTGAGTGGATAGGGCTGCAGTTCCACGTCGACGGCTTCTGGAGCGCGGTGATCGGGGCACTCATCGTCAGCGTCGTCTCGATCGTCCTCTCGGTCTTCGTGAGGAAGAAGAGAAAGTAGCGTTGAGGGTCCCCGTGGCCATCGTGGGGAGCGGGGACCGCCACGGCGGCTGTGCGCCAGAGCGGCACGCGGCCCGGGCGACCGCCGGGTTAAACAAGTGGGAAGGTGGCCGGGTCGACAGCGGGCATCAGGCCCATGTTCGCCGGGTTCAGCACGCTGGCGACGGAGCGTACGAACCCATCTCCGATCCGCTCATCGAGGGCCAGGATGGTGCCCGGCGCCCCTCCGCTGATCACCCGGACTTTCGGGCGGTCCAAGGGGGCCCCCACGGCAGGTGGTTCGCACACCACCCCCACCTCCCCACCGGAGAGCCGCACGACCGTTCCGGGTGGATAGATGCCCATGATCTCCGCAAAGAGCTTCACCAGGATGGGGTCGAAATGAGTGCCGGCATGGTCGACGAGGTGGACGAGAGCCTCGTAGGGGGTGAAGTTGTGCTCCCGATAGACCCGCTTGGTGGTCAACGCGTCATACCGGTCGGTGATGGCGACGATGTTCCCGAACAGGCTGACGCTGTCCTTGAACTCGGTGCGCGGATAGCCGCTCATGTCGTAGTTGAGATGGTGCTCGAACGCGACCACGACGGCCCTCATGCTGGATGCGGTCAGACGGCAGTCGCCCAGAAGGGAGTGAGCCGCTAGGATGGGGTGGCGGCGGATCTCCTCCCACTCCTCCTCGGTGAGCGCCCCCGTCTTCTGAAGGACATCCGGATCGACCTCCAGCTTGCCCGCGTCGTGCAAAAAGGCGGCGAGACACAACTCCCCCAGCTTCGACTTGCTCAGACCGAGACGCTGCCCCAGAAGGACGGACAGTACGGCCACGTTGGTCGAATGGGTGATGAGATACCTGTCGAAATCCTTGATGGTCGTCAGCGAGACGAGCGACCGGGGGTCCCGGAGGATCTGGTCGACCACAGCCTGGGTCACATGGCGTAGATGCCGGACGGTCCCGGGACGGCGCGGCCCCGCTTCGCCGCTCACCTCGTCGCTTATCTGCAAGGCAGCCGCGTAAGCCTCGATTGGGGCGACGGCCTGGGTCTGGGTCCCGGCCGCCACGGCGTCCACCCGTATTCGGTCCACGTTTGCGGCCAGCAAAGCATCGGCCAGTCCGTCCGACTCGGTCCAGCGGAACTCCGCCAAGACCTTGAGCGCCCGCGACAATTCGTCCTCGGACATTCCCTCCGCGAAGGTCACCGTGCTCACTCCCCACGTCTCGTAGAGTCGGATGAGATGCGCGAAACGCTCGTAGGTGGAGACGCTCGTACGGACACGCGACTTCCCGACGAAGACGCAGTGACTGTGGACCCCGATCGTGACCGATCCTTCGTCTTCGGCCAACTCGGCAAGCAGTCGGCTCAGGGTGGCCACTGCCTGCCGGAGTACAGCGTTGTCGGGTCCGTAGTAGGCGGCGGTGCGGATCGCGGCGGCGAGAGAAAGGACGAGGTTCTGTCCCTCGACCACCATCCGTGCCGATCCCGTGCTGGCGTTCATTGCTCCTGCCTCGGGACGATACCATTGCTTTTCCGCAGCATCCGCTCCGCGGCTTGGCGTACCGGTGCCTCGCGAGACCGAGCAGCCTCCGCCAAGACCATGGCTGCCTTCTCCGACGGGATCGCAGCCAGCGCCCGCAATGCCGCCACCCTTACCGGCAGGGCGCGGGCCCTGAGATGCTGGCGTCTCCAAAGCGTGTCCAGGATCGAGACGGCCTCCTCGCCACCCAAGGTGGCCAGAGCCAGGGTGAAAGCCTCGATCTCCTCTGCGGGCCTGTTATCGAAGGAACCGGGGAGCACATGCGTCAGGAGGGCTGCCTGCCCACCCGCGCCGTCGCGGTGCCCTAGACTGCGAGCGGCCAGGATCCGAACGGAAGAGTCTTCGTCGTCTAAAGCTTCCAACAGCGCAGGGACGGGTCGAGAGCCTTCCAGTGAATCCAAGGTGCGCACGACCTCCCGCCGAACGCGCGTGTCGGCATGGCGCAGTAGTCTCTCCAAACGCGTGGGGAGTTCCGGTTCGGGCGAGCCCGCCATCAAGTGCACAGCGTTGCGCACCACATACCAGCGGAGGTCCTGCATGAGGGGCCATATAAGCCTTCCAGGAGCGCCGTCCTGCATTCGCAGGGCCGCGAGCAGGGCCTTGCGCGCCGCCCTGTCTTCGGTCTGAACCAGCAATTCGAGCACCGTCGGCAGAGCCCCGGGAAGGACCGCCTCCAAGAACCGCTCCGCACGGGAGATATCCTCGCTCTGTCCCTCGATGCCTCTCTCCAGCAGGGCGCCAAGGCGCTGCGCCGTCACCACCTCCGCGACGACAGCGTCCACAAGCCCCGCGGGACGCCGTTCTGCCCTTTCCAAGACACGCAACTGGCCGATCAGATCGTTCAGTCCATCGAGATCACGGTTCTCCAGATGGTGCTCGACCACCGCCGCCAACGATCGCACAAGAGCTGGGTCGTTCTTCGCAGGCTGGGAACCGCCGCCGGCGAGAGCCTCGTGAGCGGCAAGTTCGAGCAGAACCACCACGAAATCCCCCAGCACATCGGAACCCTCGGTCACCGTACGCTCGCTCAATTCGGTCTCGGTTTGAGTAAGGGCCAAAGCCCCGGGATCAAGACCGAGCGATTCGACCGGCGAAAGGAGGCTTCCGGCTGAGTCCGGCTCGGACACGTCGGTCGAAGGGATCTCGTCCAACCGACGCAGGACCATCTCCCGCAGGACATCGATGGTTCCCTCCCGCAGCACCTCCCCGCCCAGGAACGGGTCCGCGACCAGGTAATCCATGTGGACGAAGTCCTGCTCCCAGAAAGCGGTGGCCAGATCGTGCTCGATGGCGGCAAGATCGTCCGCGTGGGCGAGACAGTTCAGGAACGTGTCGAGCTCGGCCGCCTCCAATCCGGGAAAGAAGGATATGGCCCTAATCCCATCCCGGAAGAGGAGGAAGGCAAGGTTGTCCCTGCTCCCGGTGAACGAGTACACCTGATCGTCTTCGTGGAGCAGACGGGTCTCTTCGACGCGGAGCACCAAGGGACCCAGCTCGTCCAGATGGGCGCTCACCGCCTCCATGAGCCCGTCCACGGCCTGGCGCGCGCTGGGATGGTCCGCGGGATACAAACGGAGTCCGCGGTAGGCCTGATGAAGCAGGGCGCAGATCTTGTTGACCAAAGAGACGTGCTCGACGCGGTGAATATCCATGCGGGGTCCTCCGATGGGTCATCCTCGGACTGATTTATTCTATAGTGGAGGTCCCGAGACCTTCTTCTCGCCGGCAGCGCGGCTGGGGCCCGCGTACCGCCGGGGATGGCCGGTCTCGGGTGGACTCTCGTCGAGCTTCGGACGGCTGCAACGGCATCAACCTGGAGGTGCACGATGGAAGAACCGGAAGCCCCCTACTCCCCCCCGGCGTCATACCCCCCGCCGACCTCGTATCCCCTGACGTACACCGTCGACTACCCCGACAGACCGCTGGACCGTCTGTCCACCGGGCTCCGCTTCCTGTGGATCATCCCCATCGGCATCATCGCCGCACTGGTCGGTTCGGGTGACATCTCCATGGAGGGCACGGGCTATTCCTGGTCGTGGGCGGTAGGTGGCATCCTCTTCGTTCCCGTGCTGCTCATGCTCCTCTTTCGCCAGAAGTACCCGCGTTGGTGGTTCGATTGGAACCTCGAGCTTTCCCGCTTCCTGGCGCGAGTGGGGTCGTACGCCATGCTCCTGCGCGACGAGTACCCCTCGACCGAAGAGGAGCAGGCGGTGCACCTGGACTTCTCGTATCCCGACGCGTCCCGGCTCAACCGGGTGCTGCCGATCGTCAAGTGGCTCCTCTCCATCCCGCATTGGATCGTGCTCTGGTTCTTGTGGATCGGCGTCTGCGTCTGCGTGATCATCGCCTGGTTCGCGATCCTCTTCACAGGGAGGTACCCGCGCGGTCTGTTCGACTACGTGGTGGGGGTGAATCGCTGGACGTGGCGGGTGTCGGCGTATGCGCTGCTCTTGATCACCGACGAGTACCCGCCGTTCTCGCTGGATTAGCCCGGAGCGCGCGGCGCCCCCCTCGCCGGGGCGTCACTGCACTCCGCGTACCCGGTCGGCCAGATCGCAGGCCTCCTGGTAGAGGCCCTCTCGCACCTGGATGGAGTCACCCAGTTCCAGGTGGCGATCGGACGCGGCCTCGTACCGCGGCCACACCGGATCGGCGGTGCCGCCGTTGGGATCGCCGGTCGCCGCGAACCTGGTCCAGTAGCCCATGATCGCGGCCGAAAGGTCGAAGTCGGCCTGCTCGATCGCGCCCAGGGCCGAGAACAGATCGGCTGTGCCGAAGACGTACGGGATCTCGACCCCGTGGAAGGCGCCGAACATATTGTCCATGGGGACGCGGGTGAACTGGTAGAGATACGCCGGCGTCGCCAGCGGCTCGCTGCCCATGGCCGAACCGCCTGCCCCGCTTGCCGGGTTGCTCATCGAGCGGGCGGCGAAACGGGCGGTGGAGGCGAATCCGATCTCGGTGAGCATGCGGCTCAGACCGGTGAGGGTGTCTTCTCCTTCCCCGATCGGATAGAGCGCCAGCGCCTCCTGGACGTGATCGCCGAAGACCTTGGCCATCTGGGCCTCGTAGTCTTCGGCCGACACGACAAGGCCCGAGAGGAAGGTGTTGCCTTCGTCGGCGTTGGTACCGATCAGCAGGGGGACGTTATGGCGCTCGCCCGCCGCCCACGACTTGCTGGGCAGGTCGGGGAGCACGTAGCCGTCGGCCACCGGTTTCCAGGTGAGACCCTGCTCCATGAGACCGGACTGCTGAGCAACCGCCGCCATCGCTGCCAACAGCTCGTCCGCGGTCTTCGTCCGCATCTGAGCAGGGACGTCGCCTGATCCATCCACCCCGAGCCGCGCGGCGAAGGTCTCGCCCGCGGCCTCCGCCTCCTCCAGCGTGCCGGTGGTCGACACCCCGAAGCCATGATCGAGCAGGATACCGCTCTGACTGATCGCCCGATGGAACAGACCCGCGGCCAGAGGGCTCACCAGCAGGTCGAGGATGCTGATGGCTCCCGCGGATTCACCGAACACGGTCACGTTGCCCGGGTCCCCGCCGAACCCAGCGATGTTGCGCTGCACCCAGTGCAGCGCCGCGATCTGATCGAGCAGGCCGTAATTGCCCGATACTCCCTCCGGCGACTCCGCCGACAGGGCCGGGTGAGCGAGGAACCCGAAAGGCCCCAGGCGATAGTTGATGGTGACCACCACCACTCCCTGCGCGGCCAGGTTGCGGCCGTCGTAGACCGCCATGGAGCCCGAGCCGGTCTCGAAACTGCCCCCGTGGAGCCAGACCATCACCGGCAGCCGCTCCTCCCCGGACTCGGCCGGCGACCACACGTTGAGGTAGAGGCAGTCTTCATCGGCGGAGCCGACGGCCAGGGTGTCGACGTAGAAAGACTCCCCTTGACCC
>Ga0105106_10003287_pt1 | contig 11579 bp, 9 predicted proteins | sample PPLLaktember2015_5_FD_79109 | JGI IMG/M metagenome (GOLD analysis project Ga0105106, IMG submission 79109) | Freshwater sediment microbial communities from Prairie Pothole Lake near Jamestown, North Dakota, USA - PPLs Lake P8 Core (1) Depth... | ecosystem: Environmental > Aquatic > Freshwater >... | reverse complement strand
GGGCGCGGGGATCAGTTCGTACGCATATTCGTCGATGTACCGAAAAAACTCACTGCCAGGCAGTCCGATCTCATCCGGAAGCTCTCTGAAGAGGATCTTTGATTACTCCGGGTAAAATCCTCAAAATTTGCCTTGTCGTTGTCTGATCCTGACCCCCCGTCTCCTTTTTGACGCATTTCAATGATCATCATGATCGTCAGTAAACAATAATAAGGCTTAATTGTATAGTCTTAACTATTACATCTAATGTATTACATTAAATATATATAATTTATTAAATTACATATGTAGCCTATCTGATTGTTATTTACCTAATAAGTAATTAAGTAACCTTATAATATTGCTCCACTGCGGCTGATGAAAAGGTTATTTATCGGCATGATTTCAATTGGATGGAGGATGCGGGTTTACAACCTTGCTGGATCAGGGCAGAGGGGATTTTTTCTTGCGAAACGCAAATTCGTGTTTGAGAGAAATTTGAAGGCAATCAAAAAACAGAAGGTAAATCCGCAGCGGAGATTTCAGGAAACGCTGGCGTGATTGTGATCTGCAGATCAAGCAGTGTAAAAATACAGAATAAAAGTGAATGTCTGATAAGATATGTTATGTAAACTTATATAATGCATTTTCCATATCATGCCCTTCTGAGCTCCATGTTGCCCTGGACAGCCAAAGTATCGCCCGTTATGATCAGGACCCCCAGGACGCCTGGTATTGACATTGCCCTCTCAAGACCTTTCCTTACGTCGGATTTCTTCCTGATGAGATTCCCTACCGAAGTTGCGGCCGCATCGGCAAGTGCAGTCGATTTCGATTTGATGCAAACCGCATCGGCAATACCGAAACTCAATGAGTGCCCTACCGTCCCCGACGACGTGCAGATTCCAAGCGGAGTCTCCTTCGCGTCGATGCTCAAGGCGATCCTTCCTGTCATCGGCGAGTCTGCAGCGAAGATACCAATAGAAACATTATTTTTTACATTCAAGTAAATATCTCCTCCATTCTCAACCATTACATTATTGTTTTTTTCGAGAAGAAGGTCCTTGCCGACATGTTCGGCGATTGCCCCGGCCACCGATGCCATGGGGCCGACGACGGCCCTGCTGGAAGCCTCGAGCATATCCTTGATGATGTCAGGTGCGAGGTTGTCCCCTGAAACGGGAACGAGGGATGTTCTGAATTCAGGGTGAATCCGAATGTACTCTTCAATCTGCACCCGGCATCGCAGGGCCGACTGGAATGCCAATTCAGACAGGTCCGAATCGGCGAGGATATAGAGATCCGTCTCGCTGATTTTAACGACAAAACGCGAATAATTACGAAATGTTGTTAATATTCGGTAGGTTCTGTCTATGTGGCCTGTCAAGGTCACTCCTCCGATGGGGTTAATGAATAACCATTCTATGTCAGTGCAATGTTGTCGAGCCCGGGCCGAGCAGACGCTCGACCTCCTCTTTCAGGGGCTGCGAGATGTTGATCTTGGACTCGTTGCCCAGGTACACGACCGTCTCGCTCTGGTTGGGAAGGATGAGGTGCAGGTAACAGTCGTGCTTGCCGGGATACTTCCGGCATATCTCCCGAAGCAGGTCCAGGTGGCTTTCATCCATGCGGTTTGCATCGAAGATCACATGGATGGAACCGAAGCTGACCCCATTGTACTCCGTGAGCCGGTGGATTTCCGAGACGACGAGGCGAGCGCTTTCCTCGGTGACATCGAGGGTTCCCTTGAAGAGAAGCGGCTCGTCGGAATCGATCAGGTCTCTGTAATCTCTGTATGTATCGGAAAATACGATTCCTGTGTAGGAACCTTTGAGGTCTTCGATGGTCACATAGGCCATGGTGTCTTTTCTTTTGGTCGCAATCTCGCGTTTGTGACTGACAATACCCGCCACGGTCACCGTGTCCTTGTCCCGCATCTCTGAGATCCTTTCGGAGTCGGCATCGGTGATGAGCTTCAGCTTGTCGGCGTATCTCAGAAGCGGATGCCCCGTAATGTAGAACCCGATGGTTTCCTTTTCGTATATCAGTACTTGTCCGTGCTCCCACTCGACGGTTTCGGGAAGAAGGTCTTTTTCGGTGTACTCCGGCCCCGCGGACCCGCTTTCAGGTCCGTCGAAAAGGCTTACCTGGTCGCTGAGCTTCTGGTCCTGGGCCCTCTGTCCGATGTCCATGATCCGCTCGAAGTTCTCCATAAGCTGGCGCCTTCCGTAGCCCAGGGAATCGAAGGCGCCGCATTTGATGAGACTCTCCACGACACGTTTGTTGATTTTGCGGAGGTCCACACGGGAGCAAAAATCGAGAAAAGACTTGAAGGATCCTTCATTGTCCCTCGATTCAATGATGGATTCTATGGCGCTCTCCCCGACGTTTTTCACTGCGGCCAGCCCGAAACGGATGTTTCCCCCGTCAACGCTGAAGTCGAGAACCGACTGGTTGATGTCGGGGGGAAGTACGTTGATCCCCATTTCCTTGCATACGCTGATGTGCTTGATGACCTTGTCGCGGTTGCCTTTCTCGCTGGTCAGCAGCGCCGCCATGAACTCCACCGGGTAATGGGTCTTCAGGTAGGCCGTCTGGTAGGAAATCATCGCATAGGCTGCGCTGTGGGACTTGTTGAACCCGTAGCCGGCAAAGGTCTCCATCTGGTCGAAGATCTTCCGGGCCTTCGCTTCGGGGATCTTGTTCTTGTGGGCCCCGGCGAGGAACTTGGGCTTTTCCTTCTCCATCTCGGAAGAGTTCTTCTTGCTCATGGCCTTGCGGAAGGTATCGGCCTCGCCCATGGTGTAGCTCGCCAGGGCGCTGGCGATCTGCATGACCTGCTCCTGGTAGAGGATGACCCCATAGGTCTCATTCAGGATGGGCTCGAGCGATGGCACCTCGTAGGTGCTCTTCGTCTTGCCCTGCTTGCGGGAGATGAATTCCTGGACCATGCCGCTTTTCAAAGGGCCGGGGCGGTAGAGGGCAATCAGCGCGATGATGTCCTCGAAGCAGTCGGGTTTCATGCCGACCAGGATCTCTTTCATGCCCCGGCTTTCCAGCTGGAACACCCCGTCGGTCTCTCCCTTGGAGAGGAGCTGAAATGTCTTCCGGTCGTCCAGGGGGATGTCGGAGATGTCGATCCCGATGCCCTTCCCCTCCTTGATGAACTTCAGGGCATCGCGGATGACCGTAAGCGTCTTGAGGCCGAGGAAGTCGAATTTTGTGAGCCCCGCGGCCGAGAGATCGTTCATGGAAAACTGGGTCACGATGTCGTCATTGGGGCTCTTGCACAGGGGAACCCTCTCGACGAGAGGCTTGTCGGAGATGACCACCCCTGCGGCGTGGGTCGAGGAATGGCGGTTGAGGCCCTCCAGGGAGCGTGACAGTACGAGGAGCCTGCGAACCTTCTCGTTTTGCTTCTGCTCCTCCCGGAGCCGGGGTTCCTGCTTGATGGCGTCGTCCAGGGTGATGTTCAGGACGTTGGGGACGAGTTTGGCGATCCGGTCCACCTCTCCGTAGGGCATGTTCAGTGCGCGCCCCACGTCGCGGATGACCGCTTTCGCCTGCATCTTCCCGAAGGTGATGATCTGGGCCACACGATCGGTGCCGTATTTCTCGGAGACATACCGGATGACCTCGTCGCGGCCCTCCATGCAGAAATCGGTGTCGATGTCGGGCATGCTCTTGCGGTCCGGGTTCAGGAAGCGCTCGAAGAAGAGGCCATAGCGGATCGGGTCGATCTCGGTGATCCCGATGGCGTAAGCCGCCAGACTTCCGGCCGCGGACCCGCGGCCGGGGCCGACGGGGATGTTGCGGCTCTTTGCGTAGTTGATGAAATCGGAGACAATGAGGAAGTAGCCGGCAAACCCCATGGATTTGATGATGTCCAGCTCCCGCTCAAGGCGTTTCTCGTACTTCTGCCTCAGTGAGGGGTCATGGCCCTGGAGGATCTTTGGCATGATCTTCTCGAGGCCCGCTTTTGCCATCTCCTGCAGGTGTTCATCGAGAGATCGTCCCTGTCCGATTTCGAAGTGCGGCAGGAAGATCTGGTTGAAGTCGAGCTTGAGATTGCACTTCTCCGCGATGGCAACCGTGTTCTCGATGGCTTCCGGGCAGTACGCGAAAAGCTGTTTCATCTCCTCGGGCGATTTGAGATAGAAGGCGTCCGTTGCGAACCGCATGCGCCCCGTGTCGTCCATGGTCTTGCCTGTCTGGATGCACAGGAGCACCTCATGGGCCTCGCAGTCGGTCCGATCGAGGTAGTGGCAGTCGTTGGTCGCAACGAGGGGGATGGACAATTCCTTCGAGATTTCCATAAGCTTTTCATTGACGAGGGATTGCTCGGGAATCCCGTTCTCCATCATCTCGAGGTAGTAATTCCCCTCGCCGAAGATCTCGAGATATTGCCTGGCCGATGCCTTGGCCCGTTCGAGGTCCCCTTTGAGGATCCAGTCGGCGACCTCTCCGTGCAGACACGCACTCGTGGCGATGAGCCCCTCGCTGTGCGTTGCCAGGAGCTCCTTGTCGACGCGCGGGCGGTAGTAGAATCCCTCCAGAAATCCGGAAGATGTGAGCTTGATCAGATTTCGGTAACCCTGCAGGTTTTTGGCCAGGACGATCAGGTGCCGTGCCGTTTCCCCCGGCCCCTCGGAGGTTTTGTCGAACCGGCTCTTCGGCGCCACGTAGAGTTCGCAGCCGATGATGGGCTTGATCCCGGCCTTGTAAGCCTGCTGGTAGAAATCAACGGCGCCGTACATGTTGCCGTGGTCCGTGATGGCCACGGCGGGCATTTTGTAGTCCCGGGCTTTCTTGAACAGGTCGGCAAGGCGGATGGTGCCGTCGAGGAGGCTGTACTGGGTGTGGAGGTGAAGATGTACGAAATCGACGTGTTTCATGAATTGTTAACCCATTGAATTAAAATGATATATTTGCATAGTGGCCGCCGGGATGTCCTCTTGATCATACACCAGCCGCGTAAAATAAATCAATCACTGAGCAACAAAAAAGCGGGGTTCCGATCAGGTAACCCCCGCCTCTTGATCCTGCCTGGAAACGCAGACGGATGTGCGCTCAGTCCATCCGGTAATTCGGCGCTTCCTTCGTGATGATCACATCGTGCACGTGGCTTTCACGGAGTCCGGAAGGTGTGATCCGGACGAAACGGGCTTTCTTTCGAAGCTCCTCGATGCTCACGCAGCCCACATATCCCATGCCCGCTTTCACGCCCCCCATGATCTGGTAAATGCTGTTCGAAAGGGAACCGCGGAAGGGCACCCTGCCCTCGATGCCTTCCGGAACGAGTTTCAGAGAGCTTTCGATGTCATCCTGCATGTAGCGGTCCCGGCTACCTTCTTTCATGGCCTCCAGGGATCCCATGCCCCGGTAAACCTTGTAGCTTCTGCCCTGGAAGAGGACGGTCTCGCCGGGGCTCTCCTCTGTGCCCGCAAAGAGGCCGCCGATCATGACGCAGTGAGCCCCGGCCCCCAGGGCCTTGGTGATGTCGCCGGAATACTTGATCCCCCCGTCGGCGATGATGGGGATTCCGTATTTTGCCGATGCCTGGGCGCATTCCATGATGGCCGTCATCTGGGGCACCCCGATTCCGGCTACGATCCGCGTCGTGCAGATGGAGCCCGGCCCCACGCCCACCTTGACCGCATCGACCCCGGCCTTGATGAGGGCCTCGGCCCCCACGAAGGTGGCCACATTCCCGGCGACGACCTCGCAGGCGGGGAAATTCCTTTTCGTGTCACGGACGGCATCCAGCACTCCCTTGGAGTGACCGTGGGAGGTGTCGATGCAGATCACGTCACAGCCTGCGTTCAGGAGTGCCTGGACCCTTGCTTCCCGGTCCGTGATCCCCACGGCGCCGCCGACCCTGAGGCGCCCGAGCTGGTCTTTGCAGGCGTTGGGGTATTTCTGGATCTTCTCGATGTCCTTGATCGTGATGAGGCCTTTCAGATTGAACTCCTCGTCGACGACGAGAAGTTTTTCGATCCGGTGCTTGTGCAGGAGTTTCTTCGAATCCTCGAGGCTGATGTTCTGGGACACCGTCACGAGCTTGTCTTTCGTCATCACATTGGAAACGCGCTGTTCGAGGTTGGTCTCGAACCGGAGGTCGCGGTTCGTCAGGATTCCCGCGAGCCTGCGGCCCTTTACGACGGGCACCCCCGAGATCTTGTAGCGGCTCATGAGCTCGAGGGCGTCTTTGACCTTCTGCTCCGGCTCGATCGTGATGGGGTCCACGATCATGCCGCTTTCCGATTTCTTGACCTTGTCCACCTCGAGGGTCTGCCGCTCGATGCTCATGTTGCGGTGGATGAACCCGATCCCGCCCTCACGGGCCATGCAGATGGCAGTCTGGGACTCCGTCACGGTGTCCATGGCGGCGCTTACGATGGGGATGTTCATGATGATGTTGTTCGTCAGGCTCGTCCTCGTGTCCACGTCCTTGGGAAGGATCGTGGACTCGGCCGGGACGAGCAGCAGATCATCAAAGGTCAAGGCCATTTTTATTTCCGGGTCCATCATGGGTTCCTCCAGATACCGTTTCTATTCAGGCAAGGGATTGTGGCGCCACGTTCCTGCCCCCGGGGGTCAGTGGCTGCCGTGATCCTGGATGGTATACCGCGCGCCGTTCAGGGGCAGGAAATAGGAATCCCCGGCATCGTCGTAGTCGAAAAACTCTGCGATCTGGTAGTAGCTCGTCCGCAGAAACCGGGCGACATGGCCGTCGGATTTGACGGTGCAATACAGGATGTTATTGTCGCCGATCCGGAGGGACTTGCAATCCAGTTCCTCCAGAGTTTCGTCATTCAGCAGGACGGAGATCCGCTCGTTGCCCTCGGCCGGGGACCCGAGTTTGTAGACGGCTGTCACGACATAGGCCGTGTCCTCCACTTCGAGGGACGCCAGGTCGTTCTCGAGCTCGATGTAATAACTCCCCGATTCGTCCCGCTTCAGATTCTGGTAGAAGAGCTTCACGATGTCCTTGCGAAACATCTCGTTGCCCTTGTAGTACCAGGTCCCCTCCTTGTCGATACGGATAAAGCTGGGGGGAAGCTCCTTCGCCTTGATCTTCAGGGTCACCTTTTCTCTCATCTCCTGCTGTCCAAAAGGATCGTGACCGGCCCATGGTTGACGAGTCCCACGTTCATCATGGCCTGGAACTGTCCCTGTTCGACCTTCGTCACCTTTTCCCTCGCCTTTGACAGCATGTATTCATAGAGTTTTGTGGCCGTTTCCGGTTCGGCCGCATCCGTGAAGGAGGGTCTTCTTCCCTTACGGCAGTCCGCCAGCAGGGTAAACTGAGACACCACGAGGAGTTCGCCGGATACATCGAGAAGGGAGAGGTTCATCTTTCCCTCGTCATCCTCGAAAATGCGAAGCTGGATCATCTTGTCGAGGAGAAAATCGGCGTCCTTCTCGACGTCACACTTCTCGACCCCGAGCAGGACGAGAAGCCCCGCGCCAATGCGGGAAATCTCAATCCCGTCGATGCTTACCGATGCACTGTCGACTCTCTGGATGACGGCTTTCATAAGACCGCACGGCGGAAGGTTTCAACCGTTCGGGACCCCCTGTCGGTCGTTGCGGCATGTTAGCAAGGTTCCTTTTTCCCTTCAAGCCTTTTCTGGAAAAAGTGTCGCTTCTTGCCGTTCTCGGGTTCCCCTGATATACTCCCGAATCGTGAAATCAGGGACGTGCGCGGATGGAACACGGATGAAGAATAAAACAATTACCCTCCTTAACCCATGGATTCACGATTTTTCCGCTTATGATTTCTGGGTGAGGCCGCTGGGTCTTCTCACCCTGGCTGCACTCCTGCGCCGGTCCGGTTTCAAGGTTCAGGTGATCGATTGCCTGGATCCCTATCTAACGGACAGGGTCCCGGGGGGTCAACCCGGCACCCGGAAACGTCAAGAATGGGGTTGTGGAAAGTTCCCCAGTGAGGAGATTCCGAAGCCGGAGGCACTCCGGCCGATCCGCAGGCGGTACCGCCGGTACGGCATGCCGCCAAACGTCCTCCAGGAGATCCTGCAGGCCGCTGGCAGGCCCGACCTCGTCCTGGTCGGCTCCATGATGACCTACTGGTACCCCGGTGTCGTCGAGGCCATCGGGGAAGTCCGGGCGGCATGGCCCGGTGCACCGGTCCTTCTGGGCGGGAACTATGCGACCCTTTGCCCGGAACACGCCCGGGCCTTTTCGGGGGCCGATGTCGTCATACCCGGCGACGGGGAGTTTGAGCTGCCTCCCGTTCTCAGGGATCTGTTCGGCGCCCGGGTCGATTTCGACTTCACCGCAAGCGCTCTCGACAGCTACCCCTACCCTGCCATGGATCTCATCGGCCGGCTGGATGCAGTCCCCATCCTGACATCCAGGGGCTGTCCGTATCGGTGCAGCTACTGCGCCTCAAATCTCCTCAACCGGGGATTCCGGATGCGGGACCCCTTGCGGGTCGTCGACGAAATCGAACACTGGAGCCGGACCCTCGGTGTCAGGAATTTTGCCTTCTACGATGACGCCCTGCTGGTGAACTCCACGGACAGGGCCGCCCCGATGCTCGAGGAGATCATTCGACGGGGCCTCGGGGTCAATTTCCACTGTCCCAACGGCCTGCACCTCCGGGAGATCACCCACGGCCTGGCGAAGCTCCTCTTTGATGCCGGGTTCCGGACGATCCGTTTCGGATTCGAGAGCGCTTCAGCGTCGAGGCAGGCGGCAACCGGGGGCAAGGTAACGACGGAAGAGCTGCGTCAGGCCGTCGCGTACCTTCAGGAAGCGGGCTATGGGCAGGCGGACATCGGTATCTATCTGCTCTGCGGCCTTCCGGGGCAGGAAGCCCGGGAAATCGAGGCGGGCATCGACCTGGTGCGGGGACTCGGGGCAAAGCCGATCCTCGCCGAATATTCGCCGATTCCCGGCACGCCCCTTTGGGATGAGGCCCTCCGCCACGCCCGTTACGACATCGGGAAAGAACCCCTATTCCACAACAACTCCCTGCTTCCCTGTTTGAGGCCTGACATCTCGACATCGGAATTTCAGGCGTTGAAAAACCGCACGAGGCTTGGCCTGCAGGGAGAGGAAGCCCATTGAAAAAGATTGAATTTATCCGCGCGCTTCGGCATAATGGCTGAAAAATTGCTCCTGCCCCGGCAGGGAGTTCCGGCTCAACCGGAAAACTCGGCGCAAACGTTTATGATGATCCAGTGCATCAGTGACATCTTGATCGGCATCCTTTCTTCGTTTTTTCTGTTCTGGGGGATCACCCTTCTGCTTTCCGCCTACAGCCTGAAGAATCCTCTGGAGTTCATCATGCTCTTTTTCTCGTCCAACTTCATCATCCTCACCAGCGGCACAGGCATTCTTTATGCGGCCTTTCGCCTATGGAGAATCTTCAAGGAGAAAATCAGACCGTCATGAGTCGATCGAGTCAAGGCCCAAAGGCCGTTTCCCGTCGTTTTGTCACCCTCCTTCTGCTGGGGGCGGCTCTTCTCGCCGCATCACCCGGCGCGCTTCATGCCTACAACCTGGAGGATCGTGTTCAGAGGGTCACCCTGGAAAACGGCATGCGTGTCCTGCTGGTGGAGAGGCACACGAGCCCCACCGTATCCCTCTACATCCGCTATCTTGTGGGTGCTGTCGACGATGGAGAGGGCAAGACGGGCGCCGCCCACCTTCTCGAGCACATGCTCTTCAAGGGCACGTCGACCATCGGGACAAAGAACTTCAGGGAAGAAGAGAGAGTCCTGAAAAAAATACGCGAGACGGGAACGGCACTCGACCGCGAACGGATGAAAGGGAACCGTGCCGACGAGGCCGAGGTCCAGAGGCTGGCCAAGGCGCTGAAAGAGCTGCAGAGCGAGGCCAAGGAGTGGATCGTCGAAAACGAAATCGATCGGCTCTACTCGGAAAACGGCGCCGTGGACCTCAATGCCTCGACGGGTCAGGATGTAACGACCTACAAGGTGAGCCTGCCGGCGAACCGGATCGAACTATGGGCCCGCATCGAGGCCGACCGGATGACGAGCCCCGTCCTGAGGGAGTTTTACACGGAGCGCGATGTCGTGATCGAGGAGCGCCGCCAGACGTACGAGTCGGTCCCCTCGCGCAAGCTGATGGAACTGTTCCTGGCTACGGCCTTCACCGCAAGCCCTTACCGGCGGCCTATCATCGGGTGGCCGTCGGATATATCCTTTCTGACGCCGGATTATCTGGAGGCCTTCTTCAAACAGTACCATTCACCGAACAACACGGTCATCGCCATCGTGGGAGACATCAACACGGCGAAAACGCTGGAGATTGTAAAGAAATATTTCGGCTCCATCCCCTCACACAAGCTCGAGGGTCATCATGTGACCGGGGAGCCGGCGCAGAGCGGGGAGAAACGGACGGCACTCGTCGCCGAGGCAAACCCGTATCTCGTCATCGGTTGGCACAAGCCGACCCTGCCCTCGTTCGAAGACTACGTCTTCGATGTCATCGAGGCGCTCCTTTCAAAGGGCCGAACCTCGCGCTTCCACCGATCCATCGTCCAGGGCAGGCAGATCGGCGAAGACGTGAGTGCCGCCAACGGGATGCCGGCCGCCCGCTACCCCAATCTCTTCATGGTCGCAGGGACACCCCGACACCCCCACACTGCGGAAGAGCTGGAGCACGCCGTATACGAAGAGATCGACAAGCTCAAGAATGAACCGGTGCAGAAGCAGGAGCTCGAGAAGATCATCAACCAGCTGCGGGCGGAGTTCATCCGTGATCTCAGCTCCAATTCCGGTCTGGCGAGCCGGTTGTCCTATTACGAGATCATCACCGGCGATTACCGGTACATGACGCGATACGTCGAGATGATCGAAAAGGTTACGCCAAAGGACATCATGGCGGCGGCAAAGAAATACCTCCACGAGGAGAATCGGACCGTGGCCGTCCTGGTCAAGAAGGAGAAGCCGTGAAAAGAAACCTCGCCCTCAGCCTTGTCATCCTGCTGATTTCGACCGGTCTCGCCCTTGCCGAGCAGGTTGAAAAGCCAAAGCCTCAGTCCTGGGCGGACCCGGACCGGCTCAGCTACGAGGAAATCAAATTTTCTCCGCCCAGACCGGAGAGGGTCGTTCTCGAGAACGGGCTGACCGTTTACTACCTGGAGGACCGGGAGCTGCCCCTGGTCAACATTTCCCTTATCGTCGGCGCCGGCGCCGTCTTCGAGCCCCCCGGAAAGGAGGGGCTTGCCGAGATGACGGGCGACGTCATGCGAACCGGAGGCGCCGCAAAGCTCACCGGAGACAAGGTCGACGAAGAACTGGAGTACCTTGCTGCCCCGATCTCCATTTCCCTCGGCATGGAATACGGCACGGGAAGCCTCTCCGTATTGAAAAAGGACCTGAACCGGGCTTTTAAAATCTTTGCCGATCTCATCCGCAATCCCGCCTTTGACGAGGCAAAGCTCGACCAGGAAAAGAACCTCAAGATCGAGGAGCTTCGGAGGGTTTTCGACAAGCCCCAGAGGCTGGCATTCCGGGAATTCAAGAAGGCCATTTACGCGGGAAACGCCCGCGGGCGCTTGCCCGTCACTTCCTCCATCGAGAAAATCGAACGGGACGATCTGG
>Ga0105106_10003284_pt1 | contig 11584 bp, 7 predicted proteins | sample PPLLaktember2015_5_FD_79109 | JGI IMG/M metagenome (GOLD analysis project Ga0105106, IMG submission 79109) | Freshwater sediment microbial communities from Prairie Pothole Lake near Jamestown, North Dakota, USA - PPLs Lake P8 Core (1) Depth... | ecosystem: Environmental > Aquatic > Freshwater >... | reverse complement strand
GCAGACAACCAGTTTGCGGCGATCTACATCGGGTTTTCGTCGGCCGAGCTCGACCAAAGCCAGATTACCGATTACCTGACGCGAGTCGTCCAGCCGAAGCTGAGCGCCATCAGCGGCGTGCAGCGCGCCGACATCCTCGGCGATCGCACGTTTGCCATGCGCATCTGGCTCAAGCCCGATCGCATGGCGGCGCACGGCATTTCGCCGTCGGCGGTGCGTGACGCGCTGGCCCGCAACAACTACCTGTCGGCGCTCGGGCGGACGAAGGGGTCGATGGTGTCGGTGAACCTCATTGCCAACACCGACCTGCGCACGCCGGAAGAGTTCCGGCAGCTCGTCGTGAAGGAGGAAAACGGGGTCGTCGTCCGGCTCGGCGAAATCGCCGACGTTGTGCTCGGCGCCGAGAACTACGAGGAAGAAGTGCGCTTCAACGGCGAGACCGCCACCTTCATGGGCGTGTGGGTGCTGCCCACGGCGAACTCGCTCGACGTCATCGCCAGCGTCCGTCAGGCTTTACCGCAGATCGAGGCGCAGCTGCCCGCGGGAATGAAAATCGGCGTCCCGTACGACTCGACCGAATACATCCAGGATGCGATCGACGAGGTGCTTCGCACGCTCTCCGAGACGCTGCTGATTGTCATTCTGGTCATCTTCCTGTTCCTGGGATCGTTCCGGGCCGTCATCATTCCGATTGTCGCGATTCCGATTTCGCTCGTGGGCGCCGTGTTTCTGATGCTGGTCGCCGGGTTCACGATCAATCTGCTCACGCTGCTGGCTATCGTGCTCTCGGTCGGTCTCGTCGTCGACGACGCGATTGTCATGGTCGAGAACATCGAGCGGCACCTGCACGCGGGGAAGAGCCCATACCACGCAGCCATCGAGGCCGCGCGCGAGCTCGTCGGTCCGATCATCGCGATGACCATCACCCTGGCGGCGGTATATGCTCCCGTCGGCATACAGGGCGGGCTTACCGGGTCGCTCTTCCGTGAGTTTGCGTTCACGCTTGCAGGAGCCGTGATTGTGTCGGGCGTCGTCGCCCTGACGCTTTCGCCCATGATGGGCTCGAAGCTCTTGCGCGCCGGCGACACCGAGCGCGGCTTTGCGGGATGGATCAACCGGCGGTTCGACAGCGTGCGCCAGTCGTACACGCGAACGCTCGAGGGAACCCTTCGGTATCGACCCGTCGTTCTCACCTTGTGGATCATCGTCGGTCTGCTCATGGTGCCGTTCTACATGTTCTCCCAGCGCGAGCTCGCGCCTGCAGAGGACCAGGGAGTCGTCTTCGGCATCATCCAGGCGGCCGCCAACTCGACGATCGACCAGACGTCGCTCTTCGCCAGGCAGGTGCACGACGTCTACCGGGCGTTTCCAGAGAGCCAGAGCATTTTTCAGCTGACGTTTCCAACAGGCGGTTTCGGCGGCATGGTCACCAAGCCGTGGAGCGAGCGCAGCAAGACCGCGCAGCAGCTCTTGGTGGAATCGATGGGGCCGCTCTCGCAGATTCCGGGCATCCGTGTCATTCCCCTGACGCCCCCCGCCTTGCCGGGCGGCGGCGACTTTCCGGTCGATCTCGTCATCGCATCGGCGGCAGAGCCGCAGCAGCTGAACGAGATTGCCGGACGGCTGGTACAGAAGGCGTTTGCGAGCGGGCTCTTCATCTTCGCCGACGCCGATCTCAAGTTCGACCAGCCGCAGGCCGAGGTGGTCTTCGACCGCGACAAGCTGCGCTCGCAAGGCGTCGATCTGAGCCAGGCAGGCCTGGATCTGTCCACGCTCCTCGGCGGCGACTACGTGAATCGCTTCAGCATTCAGGGGCGCAGCTACAAGGTGATCCCGCAGATCAAGCGCGCAGAGCGGCTCGCGCCCGAACAGCTCTCACAGATCTACGTCACGGGGTCGCGTGATGCGCTCGTGCCGTTGTCGACATTCGCCACGCTGCAGACCACCACACAGCCGCGCGAGCTGAAGAAATTCCAGCAGCTGAACGCGGTGCGCATTCAGGGTGTCATCCCGCCTCCAGTCCCCCTCGATCAGGCGTTGCGCTTCCTCGAAGACGAAGCGCGCGCCTCCCTTCCACAAGGGTTCACGATCGACTACGCCGGAGAATCGAGGCAGCTGCGGACGGAAGGCGGCAAATTTCTCGGGACGTTCCTGCTCTCGGCCATCCTGATCTACCTCGTGCTGGCGGCACAGTTCGAAAGCTTCCGCGACCCGTTCATCATTCTCGCGGGGTCGGTGCCGCTGGCCATCTCGGGCGCGCTGCTGTTCTCGTTTCTCGGCTTCACGAGCCTGAACATCTACAGCCAGGTCGGGCTCATCACGCTCGTCGGCCTGGTCTCGAAGAACGGCATCCTGATAGTGGAGTTCGCGAATCATCTTCAGGAAAGCGGCAAAGACAAGCTGGCCGCCGTCATCGAGGCGGCCGGCACGCGCCTGCGCCCCATCCTGATGACGACGGCGGCCACCGTCGTGGGGCATTTCCCGCTCGTGCTGGCGACGGGCCCGGGTGCCGGCGCGCGCAACAGCATCGGAATCATGCTGGTCACCGGCATGGTCATCGGATCGTTCTTCACCTTGTTCGTGGTGCCGTCGATTTACATGCTGCTGGCGCGCACGCATCGCGCAGAAGCGCCGGAGCCTGCCTTGTCGCCGCTCGCCACGCCTGTTACGGAGTCTGGAATATGAAGACGTTTTCCTGTCCAGCCCGCGTCGTCGCGCTTTTCATGGGCGTCATCACGGTGCTGTCCGCCACCGGTGCTTCAGCACAATCGGACGGCCGCGAGACGCTGCAGCTGACACTCGATGAAGCCGTACGCCGCGCCGTCGAGAACAATCCCGATCTTGCCGGCGTGCGCTTCAGCACCCAGATCGAATCGGCACGCGTCTCGGAAAGCGAGAGCGCATACACACCGGTGTTTTCGACGACCGTCGGTGCGTCGAGCATTGTCACCCCGCCGTCGAACTTCCTGCTCGGCGAGAACGGCGTCGACACCAAAGACCTGTTCTCGTCAACAGGCGTTCGGCAGCGCCTCGCCTGGGGAGGCGGCACCTGGAATCTGTCGGGGGATACATCCCGCACGTCGAGCGACAACCCGCTGACGAGCTTCGACCCCAGCCTGCAGTCGGGGTTTCAGTTCGCCTTCTCGCAGCCGCTGCTGAAGGATCGCAAGATGGATCTTGCGCGCCAGCAGACCATCGTCTCTCGGCGAAACCTCGAGACCGCCGAACTGCGTGTGCGCGAATCGGTCGTGCAGACCACAGCTGCGGTCAAGCAGGCGTATTGGACGCTGAAGGCGACGCTCGCCAATGTCATGGTCCAGCAGCGCTCGCTCGAGCTGGCCCAGGAGCTGGCGCGTCAGAACAAGGCACGTGTCGATGTCGGTCAGACGCCGCCGCTCGATCTTTTGCAGGCGGAGGCCGAGGTTGCCCAGCGCCGCGAGAACCTGATCCGCGCCAACACGTCTGCGGGTGATGCAGAGGATCGCCTGCGCAGGCTCATCATGGATCCGGCCGACGTCTCGTTCTGGCGGATGCGCATCCACCCGAGCGACGAGCCGATCGTCGGCGGCGTACTGCCCGACGTTGACACCATCGCGGCTGATGGATTTGCCGGGCGCTACGACCTCGCGCGCGCACGAAAGGATCTCGAGAACATCGCGACGACCGTCGACTTCTTCAACGATCAAAAGCTTCCGGACGTTCGCCTGGAGACCGCCTTCCGGAGCAACGGACTCGGCGGCACACGGTTTCTGCGGTCAGGAGGATTTCCGGGGACGGTCGTGGGGACGGTCAATAGAGGTTACGGCAGCGTGCTGGGGGATATGTTCGGCAGCACCTATCCGGCTTGGAGCGTCGGGCTGACCGTGAACTATTCGCTCGGGCGCAGCTACGAAGAAGCCGGGCTGGCGCGTGCCCAGATGGAGCGCCGGCAGGCGACACAGCGTATCGCGAGCTTGCAGCTTCAGATTGCGGAAACGCTGCGCCAGGCGGCTCGCCAGGTGCACAGCACCGCACAGCGCATCGAAGCCGCACGCGCAGGCGAAACGGTGGCGCGTCAGCGCCTCGATGTGGAGCAGCGGCGTTACGAAGTGGGGCTGTCGACGAGCTTTCTCGTGACGCAGGCTCAGCGCGATCTACTGCAGACCGAAGTGAACCTGCTGCAGGCGACGCTCGACCATCAGTCGGCGCTCGTCAGCTTCGAAGCGCTCCAGCAGGCCCCTCCGCTCGGGGCGGGCGAGGTGGAACCGCGCGGGTCGAACATCGTCGCTCTGCCGATCTCCGCACCGCAGGGGCTGTTTCGGGCGGGGGCGACGGGATTCTGAGGCAATGCGGGAGATCAGGATGAATAGATACTCCTCCTGATCTCCTGGTCGCCTGTCTTGCCCCTATCGTGCGGGGCCGGCCTCTCTATGCCGAGCTTGACCATTTTCGACTGCAGCGTCGTGCGCTTCATGCCGAGTTTGGCAGCCGCGCCGGCCGGACCGCCGACAAGCCAGTTGGCCTGTTGCAGGGCCTGACGGATATGCTCGCGCTCGGCGTCTTCCAGCGTGGCTACGCTTCGAGACCGGTTTCCGTGGCCGTTTGGCTGGTAGCGCAATTCGCCCAGCGGGACAGCCAGGCTCGAGCCGCGCGTCAGGATAACGGCGCGCTCAATGAAGTTCTCGAGCTCGCGGATGTTTCCCGGCCAGTGATAGCGCGAGAGCGCATTCATCGTCTCGGTTGGAATCGACTCGATGCGCTTGTTCATGCGTCGCGCGAATTTGCTGGTGAAGTATTGAACGAGCGCCGGGATATCCTCGGCCCGATCGCAGAGCGGAGGATTCACAATCGGAAACACGTTGAGCCGGTAGTAGAGGTCGCTTCTGAACTGCTTGTCGGTGACCATGGCAGCCAGATCGCGATTGGTTGCCGCAACGAGCCTGATGTCGACCCGAATCGTTCTCGTGGATCCGAGGCGCTCGAACTCCTGTTCCTGAAGCACGCGCAGGAATTTCGATTGCAGCTCGAGTGGAATGTCGCCAACCTCGTCGAGGAACAACGTGCCGCCGTTGGCCAGTTCGAACCGGCCGATCTTCTGGGCAATGGCGCCGGTAAAAGCGCCCTTCTCGTGGCCGAACAGCTCGCTTTCGAGCAGCCCGGTCGGAATCGCGGCGCAGTTCAGTTTGACGAACGTGCGCGATCGGCGGCTGCTCAGGTTGTGTATGGCGCGCGCGATGAGCTCTTTTCCAGTGCCCGTCTCTCCCTGGATGAGCACTGTCGAGTCGGTCGGCGCGACGATTTCGACCTGCTTCAGCACGTGTTTCAGCGGAGCGCTGTCACCGACGATTTCTTCGAAGTTGTGTTCGGTCCGAATCTCGTCTTCAAGATACAGTTTTTCCTCGTTCAGCTTCTCCTTCAGTTCGGCGATTTCACGATACGCGAGCCCGTTTTCGACGGCGATCGCGATTTGCTGCGCCACCTGCGCGAGCAGTTCGACTTCGTCGGCATTGAACGAAGTCTCTGCCAGGCGTCCGATGTTCAAGGTGCCGAGAATCCGATCGTGCGACTGCAGCGGAATGCTGCAGAACGACTTCACCCCGGCGGCGAGCAGGTACTGCGCGACCTTCGATTTGGGCTGCATGTTCCTGAGGTCGGCCTCGTTGAACACAGCAGGCGCACGCTTCGAGATCGCGATGCATCCCGGCGACACCATGCTCGTGTCGGCCTGGCCTTCTTCCACGAAGCTCTCGTTCTTGCTCACTTTCAAGACATGGCAGCGGTAATGCCCCGACTCTGGTTCGAACAGCAGCAGGCTGCATCCGTCGTGCTGGATGACACGCTGAAGGGACGTGCTGACAGATGTGAATACCGCGTCGAGATCGAGGTGCGAGACGACGGCATTGTTCACTTCGAGCAACAGCCGGAACCGATCGCGCTCGCGCGCGAGCGCCTGCTGCGCGGCGCGCGCGCTTTCCTCGTGCAGGACGTTGTCCACCGCGACCGCAATCTGTTTGGCGACTTCCTGCATGAACGTGATTTCGTCCTGCCGGTACACGCGCTTCTGGACGCTCCCGAACCCCATTGCACCAAGGCGCCCCAGGGCTGTCGTTACCGGAACGACACAAAACGACTGCACGCCGTTTTCGCGCAACCGCGCAACAAGGGTGGGGAAGCGGTGCTCCAGTGCGATGTCGTTGACGATGAGGGGTTCCTGGGTCTTCCACACGAGCCCCCCGGGGGATTCGTCCACGGGAAACTCCTCGCCGGCTTTGATGGTCGTCTCCTGGGGCACTACCAGCAGTTGCAGACGCATCACGTTGCGCGACGGGTCGTGTAGGACAAGGTTGATGTAGTCAAACGGTACGATCCGCGGAATGCGCTGAGCGAGATCGTGGAACAGAGCGTTGAGATCGCGGTGCGAGGCAATGGCCTCCGACACCTCTAGCAGAAGAGGCAGAGTGTTCTGCATAACCCTCTTTGACGCTGAAGAGACGAAAGACGTTCCAGGAAAAGATCCACTCATATTAGACGGCGCCAGCCGGACGAAATCATCGGTCGGGGCGCGGTAGACTGGAAAAATCACATGACCATAGACGCAACTCAGCTCGAAACCCACCGAAGCGCGCTGACCGGCCACTGCTATCGCATGCTCGGTTCCCCCTTTGATGCGGAGGACGCCGTCCAGGAGACGATGGTGCGGGCATGGAAGAGCCTTGGCCGATTCGACGGGCGATCCTCGCTGCGAACCTGGCTGTATCGCATCGCGACCAACGTGTGCCTCGATGCCTTGTCAGATCGGTCGCGTCGCGTGCGTCCGATGGAGGAACGTCAGGTCGGAACTATCGAAGACGAGCTCGACGTGCGTCCGCGCACCCATTGGCTCGAGCCCATTGCCGATGTGCAGGCCATTCCCGGCGATGTCAATCCTCTCGAGCAGACGATGCTGCGCCAGAGCACGCGGCTGGCGTTTGTCGCGGCCCTTCAACATCTGCCGGCGCGGCAACGTGCGGCGCTGCTGCTGACCGAGGTGCTCGGCTGGTCTGCCGCCGAGGTGGCCGAGTGCCTGGAGATGTCGGTTGCGGCGGTCAACAGCGCGCTGCAGCGGGCGCGGGCAACGCTGGCGAGCCGAAATGTTGACCCGCCGGCCGAGGCCCTGTCCGAGGAGCAATCGGTGCTGCTCGATCGGTACGTGGACGCATTTCATCGATACGACGTTGACGCGCTCGTGGCGCTGATGCGCGAAGATGCGACCCTCTCGATGCCGCCCTATACGCTGTGGCTGCAGGGGAAGGGCGCGATCAGCGGGTGGCTGCTCGGCCGAGGCGCGGGCTGCCGCGGCTCGCGATTGGTGCCGACCTCTGCCTGTGGCTCCCCAGCCTTCGGGCAATATCGATTGAATGGATCGGACAGCGGCTACCGGCCTTGGGCGCTCATCGTCCTCGAGCTCGAGGACGGCCGCATTGCGGGCTGGAACTCGTTCCTCGATACGGAGAGGCTGTTCCCGCTGTTCGGGCTGCCGCCCCAACCGCCGCTTTCGGACGCGTGAGCTTCTTCAGGAACCGACCACAGAGATCGCGGAGATCACAGAGAAGACATCCTGTGATCGGAGAAAGCACATATTCACCGATGATTTTTGGCGGCCTCGGCAGTCTATACCTGTGAACGTCATACAGGAGGGCTCGATGAGTGACACGATGACCGCAACGACAGCCCAGTCGCACCAGCAGGCGACGATCGGAACCCACCCGCGGAAAGTGTTTGTCAACCTGGCCGTGCGCGATCTGAAGAAGTCGATGGACTTCTTCTCGAAGCTCGGCTTCACGTTCAACCCGAAATTCACCGACGAGAACGCGGCGTGCATGATCCTCAGCAGCGAGGGATACGTCATGCTGCTTCGCGAACCCTTCTTCCGGTCGTTCACGAAGCGCGAGGTCTGCGACACTTCACGTCAGAACGAGGCATTGATTGCGCTCTCTTGCGAGAACAGGGCCGAGGTGGACGCCATCGTGACGACCGCCCTCGCCAACGGCGGCTCGCGCGCAATGGACCCGCAGGATCACGGGTTCATGTATGCCTGGAGCTTCTACGATATCGACGGCCACCACTGGGAAGTGCTGTGGATGGATCCGGCTGCGGCTAGCCAGTAGCTGGTCGTTGGCAGCTGGCAGGGTCTGCCCTTCGGCGGATACACGATGTGAGGAGCCCATGGCACTTGTCGACGGACTTCTACAGGAGCTCGAACAGGAAGCACAAACCACGCGCCGCGTGCTCGAGCGTGTTCCCGGCGATCGCTTGACGTGGCGGCCGCACGAGAAGGCGCGGACGCTCGGGGAGCTTGCGCTGCACGTGGCGCACGTGCCCGGCGGGGTGGCCATGCTGGTCGCCTCGCCGTCGCCGGCTCAGGCGCCGACCTTTGTCAGCGTGAGTCCCACGAGCGCCTCAGAGCTCGTCCCGGCGCTCGAATCGGCGATCAGAAAGGCGAGACAGGTGCTCGGCCACTTTGACGACACTGCGTTGACCGCGCCGTGGACGTTGATGCAGGGCGAGCGCGTGTTGTTCACTGTTGCACGTGTTGCGATGTTGCGTTCCGTGATGTTGAACCATTGGTATCACCATCGCGGCCAGTTGACCGTGTATCTCCGCCAGTTGAACGTGCCCGTGCCGTCGATCTACGGTCCGAGCGCCGACGAGAATCCGTTTGGATGATGGCGACAACTGTGTTTCCTATTTCGCCGCCAATCGAACCAATGCTCGCCAAGCTCGCTGAGGAGCTCCCCGGCGGCGGAGGGTTGCTGTATGAACCCAAGTGGGACGGGTTTCGCGCGCTGGTATTTCGCGGCGCGGCCGAGGTGTTCATTCAGAGCCGCGACTCGCGGCCGCTGGATCGCTATTTCCCCGACCTGCACGATGCGTTTCTCGCGGCGCTGCCCGATGACTGCATCGTCGATGGTGAGATCGTCATCGCGACACCTCATGGCCTTGATTTCGATGCGCTCCAGATGCGCCTTCATCCGGCGGCCTCTCGCGTCGCGAAGCTCGCCAAAGAGACGCCGGCATCATTCGTCGCATTCGATCTCCTTGCGGTGAATGGCCGCGACCTGCGCGACACGCCGCAGCGTGAACGACGCGAGCATCTGGAGCGGCTCCTGGCCGATGCCAGGCCGCCTGTCTACCTGACACCCGTGACGGCCGACCGCGCAGTGGCGTCCGACTGGCTTTCGCGCTTCGAAGGCGCCGGTCTCGACGGCGTCGTCGTCAAGCCCGAAGACGGCACGTACCAACCCGGCAAGCGCGCGATGATCAAGGTGAAGCACTCGCGAACGGCGGATTGTGTGGTCGGTGGGTTTCGATGGCACAAGGCCGGGAAAGACGTGGTCGGGTCGCTGTTGCTCGGTCTCTACGACGAGCGGGGCAGGCTGCAGCACGTTGGTGTGACGTCGGCCTTCACGATGGCCATGCGAAAGCAGTTGGCGCTCGAGCTGGCGCCGCTTCGCGAGCATGCGCTGCAGGATCATCCGTGGCGCGATTGGGCCGATGCTGGTGAGATGAATCGCATGCCGGGAGGCCAGAGCCGCTGGAGCGCGGGCAAAGATCTGTCGTGGGAGCCCGTGCGGATCGACCGGGTGTGCGAGGTGAAGTACGACCACATGCAAGGCAACCGTTTCCGGCATGCGGCCGTCTTCCTGCGATGGCGTCCTGACAAGCCGCCGAAGGACTGCCGCTACGACCAGCTCGAGGTCACGACGCCCTACGAGCTCGAGAGGGTCTTCGGTGCGGCCCGCCCGCGCCGTTGACGCCGGCGTCGTTCGGGTCGGGCGGCTCCTGCGCCGGTCGCAGATCTTCCGGTACGTGTTCCAGATTCACGCGAATTCTCGTCCACGTGGACGAGCGTCCTCGCATTGAATCGACGAGCACGTCGGCAGGTTGAAGATGCGCGGCGGCATCGGGGTGCCGCTCCTTCCAGCGCTCCAATCCCGCGAGCGCGTCGGCCTTGCGATGGGCGCGAGCCACGTCCACGAGCGGGCGGCTCGGGCGGCGTCGCGACGGTTGCACGCGCGCGGGCTCGCCAGGCTGCTTTCGGTAATGCGGCGGCCATGGCGCGTCGCCGAGCCCTTCGCGTTCCTGCTTTGCAGACAATTCGAGCAGCGCGTCGAGCGAGCACGGGTATCGATCGATGGCGGCGTGAACGTCACCGATCTTCGCGAATCGTGCCGGCATGGACAGCAGGGTGAAATCGCCTGCTTCGGCCGATTCGATCTCGCTCCACGACAGGGGCGCCGATACGCGTGCCTCTTCGGTCGGCCGCACGGAGTACGCTGCCGCAACGGTTTTGTCTTTGGCATTCTGGTTGTAGTCGAGGAACACGCCGTGGCGTTCTTCCTTCCACCACTTGCTGGTCGCCAAATCCGGTGCGCGCCGCTCGACTTCGCGCGCCAGCGCAAGCGCCGCCCGACGTACCTCGTCGAACGTCCACCGCCGCTCGATCCGCACGTTGACATGGATGCCCCGAGATCCCGACGTCTTGGGCCAGCCGACGAGGCTGAACTCGTCCAGCACCGCGCGCACCACCTGGGCCACGTTCCGCAGTTGCGCCCACCTCACGCCAGGAACCGGGTCGAGATCGATCCGCAGTTCGTCGGGATGATCAAGATCGTCGGCACGCACCGCATGGGGGTGCAGCTCGAGGCACGCCAGATTGGCCATCCAGACGAGCGCAGCCACGTCGCGCGGCACGATTTCCTCTGCGATCCGGCCCGACGGGAAGCGCAGCGTGACGACGTCTATCCAGTCGGGCCGCGATTGCGGGGCGCGCTTCTGAAAGAAGAACTCGCCGCGGATGCCGTTGGGGTACCGGACGAGCACGTTCGGCCGACCGCCCGCCTGGCGAAGGGCACCGTCGGCGACGGCGACGTAGTACTGCACGAGATCCAGCTTCGTGTATCCGGGCCCGGGAAAAAGAACTTTCTGCGGATTCGAAATCGCGACCTCATGCCCCGAGAACCGCAGGATTTCGCGCTCAACACGTGCCGGCATGGTGATCACTTTAGCAGCCGGATGGTGCCGGGCGGCACGCGTTTATCGAGTGCGGACGACTTTGGTGTAGTCCAGGTAACGGTATTCCTTGCCGCCCGTACGGACGATCGAAAGGAACGCGGTTTGAGCGTAATTGCCGTCCTTGGTTCGCGCCGTGTGCTCCCTCTTTGTCACCGCAGCCGCCGGTTGCGTGCTTGTCGCGCGCATCGCCTCGACGAGCGGCCGTCCCTGCATCGTCGACGGGATCGCAATCCCGAGCATGTGAAGGAACGTCGGTGCGAAATCGACGTTGGCACTGGGACCGCTGACCGTCGCCGCCTGCTTGATGTCTGGGCCGGCGGCAATCAGCGTGTTGTGAATCTCGAACGGGCTCGAACTGCCGTGCCCGGCGACACCGTTCGACGCGCTCGTGCCGGCGAATCCGTGCTCGTTCTTCTGGTCGGTCCAGTCGGCTGAGTACAGAATGTCGCCCGAGCGCGCATGGGCCCAGCGGGCCGCGTCGAACGAAAGCGTGCCCTCGGCCCAACCGTCGAGCGAGCCTGGCTTGATGGCCCTCGTGAAGATCGCCCCG
>Ga0105106_10003282_pt1 | contig 11584 bp, 9 predicted proteins | sample PPLLaktember2015_5_FD_79109 | JGI IMG/M metagenome (GOLD analysis project Ga0105106, IMG submission 79109) | Freshwater sediment microbial communities from Prairie Pothole Lake near Jamestown, North Dakota, USA - PPLs Lake P8 Core (1) Depth... | ecosystem: Environmental > Aquatic > Freshwater >... | reverse complement strand
ATCAGCGCAGTAACCTGCGTCAGGATGTCTTCATTGGGTTGCATCTTGGTGTCCTCGGTTCAGCAAAGGGGGTGGCTTTCGATCCGGTCGCAAGGCAGGCGAGCGCCCGTCGCATTCCCTCCTGCAGGGGCGTGATCGGCGCCCAACCGGTCTGGCGGCAAATCGCTGCGTTATCGGCGGTCCAGTCCGAATGGGTGAGTTCGCGCACTTTGCCCGGCGTCAGCATCGGCGCGTAGCCAAGCGCTCTGGCAGCGCTCAGGTTGAGGCCCGCCAAAGACCTGACCAGGATCCGGGGCAGCCTGAGTCCGCGGACGGGCCGGCCGGTTACCCGTGAAACCGTTTCGATCACCTCTCGCCAACAGTAACCACGGGGGTGTCCGTCGTGGAGCTCGAAAACCTGGCCCTTCCAGACGGGCTGCGCCAGCAGGGCGACCACCGCCTCGGCCAGATCCTCTGCAAAGATCATCGAAAATCGCGTCTTTTCATCGGCCACCAGGGGCGCGATGCCCCTGGACATCCAGCGCAAGAGCGGGGCCGTTTCTCGGTCGCCCGGCCCGTAAACGACCGGCGGGCGCAGCACCACCCAGGAAAGTCGCGCGGCCTCGGCTGAAAGCACCCGCTCCCCCAGCCGTTTGCTGGCGGCATAGGGTGACACATGCGGCTCCCGGGCGGCAAGCGACGAAAACGACAAGATGCGGGGCGCCGGGTGCATCCGCCCTGCGGCGTGCACCAGCCGCGCCACGCCATCGACATTGACGAGATTAAAAGCCTTTTCGTCAACCCCGCGGACGCGCCCGGCGCAGTGCACCACGGCATCGGCCCCGGTCAGCAGGTGTGCCAGGCTGTCCGTGTCTTCAAGGCACCCCGGCACCCACGCCACCAGGTTTTGCGGTGTGCGGTCTTGGCGGCCGGTTTTGCGGTAAAGCGCGCGCACCCTGCAGCCGGCTTGCAGCAGGCGCCGCATCACGGTTGCGCCGATGAAACCGGTCGCTCCCGTCAGGGCCACGGTTCTGGATGGGGTGGTGGGTGAGGGCAATTGAGGGGCTTCAGGCGCGTGCAGCCGCTGCACGAACGGCCAGTTGGGGCAGACAGTCGATTTCATCCCGAATTCCAGGCAGCGCCACCTTGCCTTCGGCAACACGTTGCAGAAAATCGCGTTTGGCCTGGGACCGCGCCAATTTTCCGGAGGTGGTTCTGGGCAAGGTGTTGCGTGGAACAAGTTCGATAAAGCAGTCGATGCCCAGCTCATGGAGCACCTGGCGCCGCACCTTATTCCGAAGTTCCTCGCGCGCCTCCGGGCTGGTTTCGCGGCACTCGATCACCAGCACGGTTTTGTCTTCGCCGCCGGCGCAGGTTACCGGAAAGGCGGAGGCGTCCGCCATCCGCACCGTCGGCTGGCTTTCGGCGATTTGTTCGAGGTCCTGGGGCCAGATATTGCGGCCGTTGATGATGATCAGGTCTTTCTGCCGTCCGGTGATCACGATGCTGCCGTCCGCGATATAGGCCAGATCGCCGGTGTTCAGCCAGCCGTCCGGGGAAAGAACCTCGCGCGTCAGGGCCTCCTCTCCGAAGTAACCCGACATGACGCTGGGCCCCCTCACGAAAAGGCTGCCGACATGCCTTTCGGGCAGCAGCCGGCCGTTGGGATCGCGCACCTCGATTTCATGGTCCGGAAGGGGGGCCCCGCATTTCACAAACATTTTGGCCTGTGTCGGGCTGGTTGCCGTCTGCGGCAGCTGGATCGCCCGCTGGTATTGTGCCAGCGGCTCCGGGTCGACCCGATCGATCTGAAGTCCCTCGCCGGTCGGCGGGAAGCTGATCGCCAGTGAACATTCGGCCATGCCGTAGCATGCCAGAAAGGCGTTCTTGTCGAAACCGCTGGGCGCCATCATTTCGGCGAATCGCTGCAGGGGTTCGGGGCGAATCGGTTCGGCCCCGATCCCGGCGACGCGCCACGAGGACAGGTCGAACTGGGCGCCGGGGGCTTCCCCCAGGCGCTGCATGCACAGCTCATAGCCGAAGGGTGGGCTGAACGAGATCGTTGCGCGGTTTTCGGATATCAGGGTCAACCACATGCGGGGGCGCATCCCGAAATCCTGGGTGCAAAGGTAGTCCACCGACAGCTGGGAGGCCATCGGTGAGAGCACAAAACCGACCAGCCCCATGTCGTGGTAGAAGGGAAGCCAGGACATGGCCCGGTCACCGGGCCTGACCTTGGCGCCGTTCTGGATGATATGCCCCAGATTGTTCATTACCGTCCGGTTGGTGATCATGACCCCGCGCGGAAAGCGGGTGCTTCCCGAGGTGTACTGCAGATAGGCCAGCTCGTCCGGGCCGGAGGGCTGAAGCGGGGTCTTGCTTTTGGGCAATTTCAGCAATTCGTCCGGGGTGCCGAGGAACCTGATGGCAAGGCCCGCGGCCGCCTCTTTCAGAAACGGCAGGAAAATCTGGGAGGCGACGGCCACTTGCGCCTGACACTTGGTCAGCAGCCGGTGCAATTGCTCAACGTAGGCCTTGTGACCGCCCAAACGGACCGACGCCGGCAGCGGCACGGGAACCAGACCGGCATACTGGCAGCCGTAAAAAAGGCGCATGAAGCCCGGGTCGGTTTCGGCCACCACCGCCACTTTGGCGGATCGTTCGAGGTTCAACCCGACCAGCCGCTGGGCGGCCGCGATCGCGTCTTCTCTCAGTTCGGCGTAGGAGAGGGCACAGCCCAGCTTGCCCTTGGCCGTGTAAAAATTATACCCCGTTTTGCCCAAGGCCGCGTATTCCAACGCCTCATGCAATGTGGCAAAATCACCATATCTCAGCGCCAACCCCTGTTCGGTAGGTGTTGCCTCAAGCATAATTGGATTTTCCTTTCACCAGGGTGGGCTTGCCTATCAGCCAGCTCCTTACGCGACGGCCATAAAGAGTTTTCATGGTGAGATTCATTATATTCACCCGTTCAGGGCGTGAAATTGGGATCAGTTTAACCTGCACCGCCGCCGTCAGATCGCAGCAGATCGCCCCCGAAAAAACATCAACCGCCCTGCGGAGGGGTGGGTGCGTTTTCCGAGGATGTCGCAACAACAATTTCAAGGCGGCCGATGAAACTTTTAAGGGTCTGTAAATGTTGAAAAACCTATCGTCGGGGCCGCATTCTGCGGTGCGGTCGAAATATTTTTAATTACTTATCATATAGCTTTTAAAAAGAACAATCAAACAAAATTTCGCTATTTTTGCGTCAGATGCGCTTCTGCGCGGTCCTGGAGTTTGGCGGCCGACCTGCCCCATCTTCTTAGGCCAACCGTTTGAAAGATTTTTCTATAAAGCGCACGGACCACTGAATCCAGGTGGGGCGGCCGTGGGGGCAGTGGGACGGGTTGTCGCAGGCGTCCAGCTGGGTCAGCAGGGGCTGGATCTGGGCGGCGCTCAGGGCCTGATGGGCGCGGATTGCGCCGTGGCAGGCGATGACCACCAGGCAGTCGTCCAGGGCGGCCTCGACATCCGGTGATAGGCCGGTTTCGGCCATTTTTTCCACCAGCTCGGTGATCAGCGTCCGGATATCACCGCTTGCCAGCATGGCCGGGACGGCTTTGACCGCGAACGTGTTGCCGCCGAAAGGTTCGATCTCCAGTCCCACCGCGGCCAGGCGGGGCAGCAGCCCCTCCAGGATCTGGGCTTCGCGGAAGCCGAGTTCCACGGTTTCCGGTATGAGTAGCTGCTGGCTGCGCTGGCCGGACCGGCCGGCACGGCGCGCCTTGAGGTCTTCGAAGAAAATGCGCTCGTGGGCGGCGTGCTGGTCGATCAGGATCAGGCCCTCGGCCGATTCGCAGACGATGTAGGTGTTGTGCAGCTGACCGATCACCCGCAGGCTGCTGAAGCCCCGGTTGTGCCAGAGATCGGTCTGCCGGGCGGGTGCCGTCGCAACGGTTGGCGCTGGGCTGGCGGCGGGGGCTGGCGGGGCCGGCGGCGCGCCAGGCGCAGCGGGTGCGGGGGCTGGCGGACGGCCGAACGCCGGGCGGGGTTCGGCCACCATTTTTGCGGCGACATGCGCCCCATCGGCCGCGGGCGGGGGCTGCTGGCCGGCGGGCAAGGCCGTTGCTGGCGGCTGCCAGCGGGGCGCGTCGGCGGTCTGGACCGCGCGCGCGACGGCGGCCGCGATCACGGCGTGCACCCGTTCGGGTTCCGCAAAGCGGATCTCGTGTTTGCTGGGGTGGACGTTGACATCCACCTGGTCGAACGGGAGTTCCACAAAGAGGACCCCCACCGGGAACTGGCCTTTCATCAGGCGCCCGCGAAAGCCTTCGAAAAGGGCGTGCTGGACCACCCGGTCGCGCACGAAACGCCCGTTGACATAAACGAAGATGCCCCTCGAGGTGGTCCGCGTGACGCGCGCGGAAGCAACCCAGCCGTGGCCGCGGGCATGGCCGTCGTCAAATTTGAAACCCTGCAGAGCGCGCTGCAGGTCGCGCCCCAGGATGTCCGCCACGCGGTCCAGCGGGGCGGCCGCGGCGGGCCAGCTTTTAACCGTTTTGTCGTTGTGCGTCAGTTTGAACTGGACCCCGGGCCAGCCCATGGCGATGCTGGCCACGGTATCGGCGATATGGCCCATTTCGGTGTTGACCGTTTTGAGGAACTTGCGGCGCGCCGGGGTATTATAGAAGAGCCGGCGCACGCTGATCATGGTGCCGGGCGGGGCGCCGGTTTCGGCCACCTTTTGGATGCGGCCGCCTTCCACCGTGATCTCGGTGGCCGCAGCGGCATCGGCCTCGCGGCTCACCAGCGTGAAGTGTGAGACCGAGGCGATGCTGGGCAGGGCCTCACCCCGGAAGCCGAGCGACTGGATGGCGAAGAGGTCCTGATCCTTGAATATCTTGCTGGTGGCGTAGCGCTCGAGGGCCAGCAGGGCGTCGTCGTGGCCCATGCCGCTGCCGTCGTCCGATACCCGGATCAGGGACCTGCCGCCCTGGGCGACCTCGATCCCCACCCGGCGGCTGCCGGCGTCCAGCGCATTCTCCACCAGTTCCTTGACCACCGCGGCGGGCCGCTCGATCACCTCGCCGGCGGCGATTTTGTTGGACAGGATCTCGGGCAGGATTCGGATGCGTGCCATAGGGGCCAAAGCGGGTTGCGAGCCGGCGGCCGAGTTCAGGCGTTGCCGGCATCGGGTTTGGCGGTGAAAAAGCGCAGCAGGTATTCCGCTTCCGAGGGCGAGAGATCGAATTTGGCACCGGCCTTTTCGACCAGGTCGGCCAGCGACCTTCCGGGGACTTCGGTGCGCTGCGCGGAGATCCATTTGATGGCTTTGCGGATTTGCTCACCTTGGGGCTGCAGGCTCATGGGGGGCCTCTTCGGTTGCAGGGTTTTTGCCGGTGTTAAAAAATTTTCGATACTATAACCCCTTCAGCCGCCGGACGCAAGCCGAAGACCGGGCCCGCCGACCTTGGCAGAACTCGGGACCTGCCGCCGGCCGCACGGGGCTCAAAGGGGCGGTCGGCGGCGGTGAAAATCGGTTGCCTGCTCGAAATTGAAGGCCACCCTGAGCAAGGGGCCCTCGCTGAAATGCGGGCCCAGCAGCTGCAAGCCGATGGGCAGGCCCGCGGCGGAAAATCCACAGGGGACGGACATGCCGGGGATCCCGGCGAGGTTGGCCGACAGGGTGAACATGTCGGAGAGGTACATGGTCAGAGGGTCGTCGGTCTTTTCCCCGATTTTGAAGGCCGGCGTCGGGGCCACCGGCGAGATCAGCACGTCGCAGCGCCGAAAGGCCTCCTTAAAATCCGCCGTGATGAGCGTGCGCACCTGGGAGGCCTTGCCGTAGTAAGCGTCGTAATACCCGGCCGACAGGCAGTAGGTCCCGATGATGATTCGGCGCTGCACCTCGGCGCCGAATCCCTTGGAGCGGGTGCTGCGGTACATTTCGATCAGATCGGTTTTCGCGCTGTCGCGCAGGCCGTACTTGACGCCGTCGTAGCGGGCCAGGTTGGAGCTGGCCTCGGACGGGGCGATGACGTAGTACGCGGCCACGGCGTAAGCCGCGTGGGGTAGGGAGACCTCCACGCATTCGGCGCCGAGGTCCCGGAGGACAGCCACGGCCGCTTCAACCGCCGCGGCCACTTCGGGGTCGAGCCCCGCGGCCGCCTGGTATTCCCGGGGGATGCCGACCGTGACGCCCCGCAGGCCCTTTTGCAGAAACGTGGTGTAATCCGAAACCGCCTCGGGCACCGAGGTGGAATCCTGCGGGTCGTGGCCCGCGATCGCGTTCAGCAGCAGGGCCGCGTCGGTGACGTTCTTGGCGAGCGGTCCGATCTGGTCCAGCGAGGAGGCGAAGGCCACCAGACCGTAGCGCGACACCCGGCCGTAGGTGGGCTTGAGGCCCACCACGCCGCAGTGGGCGGCCGGCTGCCGGATGGAGCCGCCGGTGTCCGAGCCCAGGGCGCCGAGACACAGGTCGGCGGCCACCGCGGCGGCCGAGCCGCCGCTGGAGCCGCCCGGGGTGCGGGTGAGGTCCCAGGGGTTGCGGGTCGCGAAAAAACCGGAGTTTTCGGTCGAGGAGCCCATCGCAAACTCGTCCATGTTGAGCTTGCCCAGGAGGATCGCGCCGGCCTGTTGCAGCCGCCGGATCACCTCGGCATCGTAGGGCGGAACGAAATTTTCCAGGATCCGGGAGGCGCAGGTGGTCCGCAGGCCGCGGGTGCAGATCAGGTCCTTGACGGCCAGCGGTATGCCGGTCAGCGGGCCGCCGCTGCCGCCTGCCAGCGACTGGTCGGCCGTGCGGGCTTCGGCCAGGGCGCTGTCGGCGGCGACGGTGATAAAGGCCTTTACCCGCGGGTCGACTGCCGTGATGCGCTCCAGCAGCGCCTCGGTCAGCGCCACCGCCGTTATCTCGCGGCGCTTTAGTCGCTCACGGGCTTGATGGATGGTGAGTTCGTGTAGTTTCATGGCGTCGTGCTCTCTCCAGCGTGTCAGACGATGATCTTGGGCACCAGAAAGCTGCCGTCTTCCTTCGCGGGTGCGTTGGCCAAGGCCGCTGCGGTGTCCAGATGGGGAGTGAGCGTGTCCTCGCGAAAGGCGTTGGTCAGTGAAATGGCGTGGGAGGTGGGCGCGACGCCGCTGGTCTCGACCCCGTTGAGGGTCTCGACATAGGCCAGGATGTCGCCGATCTGGCCGGCGAAGGTCTCGATCGCCGCCGCATCCAGTTCCAGGCGCGCCAGGGCCGCCACGTGCAGGATCTCTTCCTTGGTGATTTTCATGAAATGTCTCCCGTTGGGGTCACGGATAGAAATAAATCCGCTGTTCAGGGGCTGATGACCAGGCCGTCGAACTTTTGATTTTTGAGCCGCTCCAGGACGGCCTGGGCGGTGCCGCGATCCTTGAAAGCCCCCACCCGCACCCGATACCAGGTGCCCTTGCCGGTAATCTGGCCGGTGACCCGGTAGGCGGCAAACCCCCTGGCCTGGAGGGTCTGGACCAGGCGGGCGGCATCGGCCGGATCTTTCAGGGATGCCACCTGGATGGTCAGCTCGCCGGCGGCCGCCGGAGGCGGCGCAGCGGGCGGCGGCTTGACCGGAGGCGGTTCTTTAACCGCCTGCGGTGGGGCGGCCGCGGTCCGGGTGCCCGCCTTGAGGCTCTTTTTGGGTTTGGCCGTTTCGCTGCGGTCGGCGGCCGCGCCCCCGGTGTCGCGGGGGCCTTCGGGGTCTGGCAGGGGATCGTCCCCACTTTTTTTGAGGGCCTCGTAAAAATCCAGGTTGGCCCAGTCGCCGGCCGCTTCCTGGGCGATCGTGGTGCGCTGCTGCTCTTCCTGGAGCAGCCGGGCCGTCATTTCGGCCAGTTCGGTTTCGAGTTTGGTGATATCGAAGCGCAGCGGGGCCGTGCCCCGCCCGACCCACACCCCCAGGCCGAACATCCAGGCCGAGAGCACGAAAAGCCCCAGGATTCTCAGCCCCAGCCTGCGGCCGGCCCCGGAGGCGGCCGGCTTTTGGTCGCTGTTTTCCATCGGCGCCGGTTACATGCTTGCGGGGGCGGAAACCCCCAGCAGGTTCAACCCGTTGCGGATGACTTTCTGAACCGCCAGCACCAAATACAGGCGGGCCTGGGTCAGCGCCGGATCTTCGCTCAGAACCCGGTGCCGGTTGTAGTAGGCGTGGAACGCGGCCGCAAGGGTCATCAGGTAATAGGTGATGCGGTGGGGCTCCAGGAGCTGGGCGCTTTGGTCCACCACTTCGGGGTAGCGCGACAGGTCCTTGAGCAGTTGAATTTCCTCGGGCGCGGTGAGGCGCGCAAGGGCGGCGTCCGATGGGGGCTCGACCCCGACGCCGTTTTCGGCGGCCTTGCGGCTGATACTGGCAATCCGGGCATGGACGTACTGGACATAGTAGACCGGGTTGTCGTTGGTCTTCTGTTTGGCCAGCTCCAGATCGAAATCCAGGGAACTGTCGTAGTGGCGCGTCAGAAAGATAAAGCGCGCCGCGTCCCGGCCGACTTCGTCGATTACATCGCGCAGGGTCACGAATTCCCCGGCGCGGGTGGACATGGCCACCGGTTGGCCGGCGCGCAGCAGGTTGACCAGCTGCACCAGGATCACGTGGAACTGGCCCCGCCGGCGGCCGGAGGCCTCGATCGCCGCCGTCATGCGGGGCACGTAGCCGTGGTGGTCGGCCCCCCAGACGTCGATCACCCGCTCGAAGCCCCGACGGTACTTGTCCTCGTGGTAGGAAATGTCCGAGGCGAAGTAGGTCGTCAGGCCGTTGTTGCGCACCACCACGCGGTCCTTCTCGTCGCCGTAGTCCGTGGTTTTGAACCATAGGGCGCCGTCCTTGGGATAGATCAGCCCGCTTTCGCGAAAAGCGGCGATGGCCTGCGCCACTTTGCCGCTGTCGTAAAGCGACTGCTCGCTGAACCACCGGTCGAAGCCGACCCCGAAGGCCTCGAGGTCCTCGCGGATGCCGCTCAGGATCCGGTCGGCGGCGTAGCGCGCGCAGGTCGCGACGGCCTCGTCCGGCTCGCACTGCAGAAGGTCGGTGCGGCCGGCGTCGTGGAACTCGCGGGCCAGGTCCCGGACGTAGGCTCCCTGGTAGCAGTCTTCGGGGAAGGCCTCGGGCGGGTCGCCGGCATACAGTTCGCGGTAGCGCAGGAAAACGCTGCGGCCCAGGGTGTTGATCTGGCGCCCGGAGTCGTTGATGTAGTATTCCTTCTGGACGTCGTAGCCGCAGAAGGCCAGGATCCTGGCCACCGTGTCGCCCACCGCGGCCCCGCGGCCGTGGCCGACGTGCAGCGGCCCGGTGGGGTTGGCGCTGACGAACTCCACCTGGACTTTGCGGTCCCGGCCCCGTCGGGAGGCGCCGAAGCGGGCGTCGGCGCTGTGGACGGCCTTCAAAACCGGCTGCCAGGCCGTCGGCGGGATGAAGAAATTGATGAACCCCGGGCCGGCGATCTCGGTTTTGGCCAGCAGACCCTCGCTATCCTCCAGGTGGCCGATCAGCGCGGCGGCGATTTTGCGGGGCGCCATTTTCTGACCGGCGGCCATCACCATGGCCATGTTGGTGGAAAAATCGCCGTGGCTCGCGATCTTGGGCTCCTCGATTTCCACCTCCGGGAGCTGGTCGGAGGTCAGCGCCCCGCGCTCATAGGCGCGCCTGGCGGCCTGCAGCACCAGGCTTTGAATTTTTTGTTTCATTTAAAACCTGCTCCTGTGATAATGAACCTCTCTCAAAACGGGACGACCCGTCATGGCCGGATCTCGAGAGCGGGCCGCCGGGTCGTTTGCAGTTGGCAAAGAAGCCATTTCATAAAGAGTTTTGCTATCCAAGTCAAGATGCTTCGGCGCCGCCGAAGCGCCTTGGATCGCCGCCCGGTCGCAGGGGGGCGCACCCGCGGGAGGAACCGATGCTGGTCAAAAACTGGATGAGTCGTGAGGTGATCACGGTGGATGCCAACCAGTCTCTGCAGGAGGCCATCCGCCTGACCAAGGAGAACCGGATCAACAGCCTGCCTGTATTGGACCACGGCAATCTCGTGGGAATCATCAGCGACCGGGATCTGAAGGAAGCGTCGGCTTCCGATGCCACCACCCTGGACGTCCACGAACTGATGTTTCTGGTTTCCAAGATCAAGGTCCGCACCGTGATGACCCCCAACCCCATCACGGTGCCGCCGGACTACACCATCGAGGAGGCCGCGGCGGTCCTGCTGGCGAACCGCATCTCCAGCCTGCCGGTTTTGACCATCGCCCGGCAGATGGTGGGAATCATCACCCGCTCGGACATGTTCAAGGTGATCATCTCCCTCACCGGGTTGGGTAAAAAAGGCATCCAGATGGCGGTGCGCGTGAAGGACGAAGACGGCGAGATCCAGCGCATCCGCGAGGTGCTGCGGCGCTACGGGGTCCGGGTGATCAGCATCCTGAGCTCGGCCCAAGACGTCGCCGGCGGCTTCCGCAAGGTCTACTTCCGCTTCGAAAACCTCAACCGCGCGGATCTGCCCGACCTGCTGGAAGCGGTCAAGGCCCTGACCGCTGTTTTGTACGTGGTGGATCATCGCGAGAACCAGCGGATGATTTTTGCCGACGCCTGAAGGGAATTGCCGCCGGGGCGGCCCTGTTTGGGCACCGGATTGACTGCAGAGGCGCAGGGGGCGGTAAAAACTTTATTTGGCGATCAACCGCATGCCTGGCGAACCGCGGCCGCAGTTTCAATTTGACGCTCAAAGGAGAACGGATGCAGCTGCTAAAAGACACCATCGAGGCCATCCAGCCGCCGGAAGCGGCCGTAGCGGCCGCCGCCCGCGAGCGCCTGCGGCAGCAGGCCCGGCCCGCCGGCAGTCTCGGCATCCTTGAAGACATCGGTGTCCGTCTAGCGGGTATTTTCGGCACCCTGGACGTCCGCCTGCAGGAAAAGGTGGTGATCACCTGTGCGGGCGATCACGGCATCTGCGCGGAGGGGGTCAGCCTGTTTCCCCAGGATGTCACCCCCCAGATGGTCTACAATTTTCTCAATGGCGGCGCCTCGGTCAACGTCCTGGCCCGGCATGCCGGGGCCCGCGTGATGGTGGCCGACCTTGGTGTGGCCGCGGACTTCGATCCCGACCTGCCCATGTTTCACAAGAAAGTCGGCCGCGGCACGGCCAATTTCGCCGTCGGTCCGGCCATGTCACGGCGGCAAGCGCTGCGCAGCATCGAAGCCGGGATCGAGATCGTCGCGGAGCTGGTGTCGCAAAAGGCGCTGCACCTGCTGGGGACCGGCGACATGGGCATCGGCAACACCAGCCCCTCGACGGCCATCATTGCGGTTTTTTCCGGGCGCTCGGTGGCGGAGGTCACCGATCGCGGCACGGGGATCGACGACGAGGGGCTGCGGCGCAAAATCGCGGCCATCGCAAAGGGTCTGGCCGTCAACCGCCCGGACCCCGGCGACCCGCTGGGGGTGTTGGAAAAGGTGGGCGGGTATGAAATCGGCGGGATCGCCGGGCTGATCATCGGGGCTGCGGCCCACCGGGTGCCGGTGGTCTGCGACGGCTTTATCTCCACCGCCGGCGCCCTGATCGCCTGCGCCCTGGCGCCCGCTGCGCGGGAGTATCTTTTTGCCAGCCACCTGTCGGT
>Ga0105106_10003280_pt1 | contig 11588 bp, 9 predicted proteins | sample PPLLaktember2015_5_FD_79109 | JGI IMG/M metagenome (GOLD analysis project Ga0105106, IMG submission 79109) | Freshwater sediment microbial communities from Prairie Pothole Lake near Jamestown, North Dakota, USA - PPLs Lake P8 Core (1) Depth... | ecosystem: Environmental > Aquatic > Freshwater >... | reverse complement strand
CAACCGTGACACGCCAACTGAACGGCCGTGTTGATATGGCACCCAAAAAAAGAAATAGTCCTTTCTTCAAAGTGGAGAAGACAGGACTGAATGAACTTACTACATAAATCTGTATCTGCGACTTCTTGGTCCCGGGAAAAGTGCAGCCAAATAATTGCCCTTTCCCGTTCGGACAGAAGGATTTGAACATGCGACTTCTTGGTTACGGGAAGGGCCTGCACCCCATAGCTGGCGAAATCCCGGCACCATTGACCGATTCCTATTCACCAAATGCAAAGAACTGTCACAAATCCGTCACACCTGATTTTCTCTCACGTCAAATAACCGCGTTTTTCGTCGGGGCGACAGGATTTGAACCTGCGACTTCTTGGTCCCAAACCAAGCGCTCTAGCCGGGCTGAGCTACGCCCCGAAAGCCTATTTAAACCTCGGTTTACTGCCGGGTCCGTCCCCGATTCCGTCGGGCTCGTGACTGCTACAAGTATACAAAGATTCCTGCAATCCTTCAACCCGGCTTCGTGCGCTGCGTCACCTTGCGCAACACTCGAATTTTTCTATATTATGCAGGATCCTCTACTATTACCGCACGATGCAATTCACACTAAAAGACGAACCCCCAGCACCAATGATCACTGTTGAACCTCAATGGAAATTCACTGCCAGCGTCTACCTTAAGCGGCATCATTGCATGCTCTACCGTGACGAACACCTCGGTGTCCAAAAGCAGATCATGACACGCCGCAACGGTATTTTCATTACGCCTAAAGAACGCGTCTACTTCTTTATCGATGGCGTCTCAGAGGTGTTCCACTCCGAAGAAAGGATGCTGCACAGGCTTCGGAAAATCACCTCAGAAGAGTCATCCTCTTCGTCGCGCTGAAACTCCCTGCCTCAAGACGGTAGAGGTACGCCCCACTTCCAAGGTGCCGCGCGTCAAACGTTACCACGTGATGCCCAGGCGACCGATCTGCATTCACCAGCACGGCCACTTCACGCCCCAGCATGTCGTACACCACCAGCTTCACCCTACCGGACGCCGAAGCCGTGACCCCAGGCCGGCCCATTTCTCCCGGGACCCAGAACCCGATCTCCGTGGTCGGATTGAACGGATTCGGAAAGTTCTGCTCAAGCAAGAACTCCGTGGGAACCTCCGCATGCGCATACGCACCCAGAACAGCAGAACCCTGTATCAACGGCAGCGACTCCGGGTGACCGGGCAATACTGTCTCCAGTTCTGTCACAGATGCTCCGAACCAATCCCGCAGAATCGAAGCGTAGACCATCCGGTAGTCATACTGCATCGCAATGTTGTCATTCGCAGTGGCACTGGCAGGCAGTGTCGGATTCGCTCCGATGATGCCGCCATTCACTTTCGCGCCGAATACAAACAGCGGTGCTGCGGTGCCGTGATCGGTGCCGTTGCTGGCGTTAGACTTGATGCGCCGACCGAACTCCGAGAAAGTCATGCCTACCACACGCCCATCCTGTCTTTGCAGCGCAAGATCATCCATGAACGCCGTGATAGCAACAGAGAGCTTGCTCATGAGCGTCGCATGCGCACCTGTATCTGTCGCGCCGACAACAACCTGCCCCGAATGCGTGTCAAATCCCCCGAGACTGACGACATACACCCGTGTACTGAGTCCACCCGAAATTAGCTGGGCAACAATCTTGAGCTGGTCGGCGAGCATATTTGTGCCCGCCGCCGGGAAGAGCGTTGACACGTTCGTTCCCTTTGCGGCGGCAGCCTTCACCGCAACGGTGTACACCTGGGTCTGCTGGGCGATCAGACGAATGTACGTCAGTTCGTGACCTGCCGGTGTCGCCGGCGGTGTGTCTTCCCCTCCCGGAACCGTGTACGTCGAGTTCGGATTGGTTATCGCGACACCCATGTTCACGGAAGGCCCTTGCAGGCCGGACGACACCACAGCGCCGACCTGGATCGCCAGCGGATCCGGAGCGGCGGTGTTCGGATAGCCGGTGGGATAGCCGGGGAACTCCTGATCCAGGTAGCGACCAAGCCACCCTGTCGTCCACACCTGATTCGAATTCGATCCCGAAAACCAGATGTCCGTCGCACGGAAGTGTGAGAAGTTCGGACTGGGATAGCCGACGCTCTGCACAACGATGACCTTTCCCGCCTGGTAGAGCGCCTGGAGGCCGGTCATGGCCGGGTGCAAGCCGGTCTCCGTAGTGAGCGGCAGCACTCTGGATTCTTCAATCATGATGTTCGAACGTGCGGCCGCAATGGCGGTGTACTGATCTCGCGGTATCACCATGTTCAACCCGTCATTGCCGCCATTCAGCTGAATGAGCACAAGCACCCGATCAGTCGCGGTCGCCCACTTCGCAAGCGCGTCCAGCAACGGCGATCGCCCAAACGCGTGCACAGAGAGCCCGCCCAGGAATACCGGGAGCACACCGACTGGGATTGTGCGCCGAAAAAATCCTCGACGATTCATAGAATCCGTCCTCATTGGAGTTGATACTCCGGCATAGACATCATGAATCCATACAGGGTCTGAAGTTTGCTTTTCACCGGTGCCGACTTCGTACTGTTCGTCGGGTCGGCCAGATACTGGGCCCATTCCACGGTCCACTCATAGTCCGGCAGTCCCGGAAGGAGCGTCTGCTTCAGAAACGCCTTTTGGTTCGCTGTTATCGGCATAGCAAAGAAGAGCTGCGCCGCCTCGTCGATTAACGCGTTCGGATCCGAGGGATTTGTCAACGCCTGTGTGAAGAGCAATACGTCGACGACCAGCTTGAATCCCCCCGAGGAGTACCCCGTCTTCGCCATCGTCGTCGTAAATGCCGTGCGTCTTGGCAAGGTATCGGAGTTGATCCAGAGCTCATAGAACTGCGGTGTCTGATAGTAGGCGGGCCATCCGGCGACGCTCGGCGGGTTGCCCAGATCCTGTTGCAGAACGGACGCCTGGCCGAACAGGTATGCCAGGATCTTGTAGCGGAGAACTGTGTCCGCGGGGAGGGCAATGCCAAGCCCCCGGATTACACCGGCAATCAGGTCTACCGGACTCTTGATAACGCACCCCATGTTCACCGGGTCAAAGAAGTGCGCACTCTTCAGGAGGGTAGCGAGGACGGCAGAGATGGCATAGTTGTCAGATCGCAATTGCACAGCCATCGGCCCGATGATGTTCGCTTCCGTCCAGTCATCGATGACATAATAGACAAAATTCCGATAGAGCTTCCGACAGAGGTACCGTGCCGTCTCCGGCTGATCAAATATCATGTCAAGCAGGGCGTTCAGCTCCACCAGCCCGTCGGTCCCACCAGCAATCACCCGGTCACCGTACCGCGCCGAAAACTGCTTACTGGTCGTATCGTGCCGGCTCGTTGTGAACTTCCACGGGGACGAGCCCGGCGTCGTCAGTACCGCCGAGTTCTCCTGCCATCCCGTCAACACCTTCGCGGCGCCTTTCACGTCGACTTCTGTGTAATTGGTGTAGTCGCCCGGGGCGACTTCCAAACCTTTCCCGATCGTAAAGAGTTCCTGCAGCTCTCGCCCGTAATTTTCGTTAGGGCTCGTTTTGGTGTTCGTGTTCCCGTTGAGATACCGGAGCATGGCCCCATCGACCGATATCTGCCGGGTCAGGTCTTTCCAGTTTCCGAAAGCGTTCGCACGGAGGAGCGCAAGATACCGGTATGAAAACCGGGGATCATTTACGACATCGGTTTCCGTGACAAAGTGGTTGTGCCAGAAGAGCACCATCTTCTCACGGAGTGACAGCTGTTGCTGCACGATGAGCCCCATCCACCACGCTTTGAAGGAGCTTGTCCGCACGCTCGTCGGATTGAATGTCCCCGCCGGATCCTGGTAGACGGCATACACCCATGGCTCACCCACGGAGACCGCAGTGTCCCTGCTGTCGACGTTGAGTGGCAATGAGGTTTCTTCCGCCTGCGGCGCCAGCAGCGTGTCGACAGCTTGGGATGCGCTCATGGTCCTGCAAAGGGCGACATCCGCAAGCGACGGTCCGAAGGTCGTCCGGCGCAGCAAGTGAATGATCTGGGCGGCTTCCCAGGGACCCGCATAGGGTTCCAGTCCGGCATTCGTCCTGTTGAACTTCGGCAGAGTCCTGTTGGCGAATGGACTGATGCCGGTTACCGGATCATCCTGGTGTGCAACCCACTCCCCATCGTCAGCAAGAAAGGTGCGTCGGTTCATATTCCCTTCCCTTGCAAAGAAAATCTTCGTATATTGGAGCCGTTTCCCCAGCCTCACCATAATCTCTCAAACAGGAGGGTAGCCACATGAAAGCACTTTGGCTGATGGCGATCGCGTGCATCGCTGTTGCGGTGCTCTGCGTCGGATGCGGAAAATCCGACGATATGAAGAAACTCGAAGCAGACTTGAACACGGAGGTCATGCAGAAGCACGATGACATGATGAAGGCGATGTCCGGCCTTGACGAAGCCACCGCCCAGATTGCGGCCATGGTCGCCAAGCATGATTCGCTGGCGAAGTTACTCCCCAAGAAGTTTGCAGGCCACGACGCAACGGACCTCCTTGCCGCAAAGGAGAAGATCGCAGCCGCAAAGGAAGCGATGAACACCTGGATGAAGGGGTTCAAACCGTACGATCCCAATGCTGAGCATGAAGTGGTCATGGCGTCACTCAAGAAGACCCAGGAGGAACTGGTTGGTGTGGAACAACAGGTCCAGGGGGCCCTCACAGCAGCAAAGGAGAGCATGGCAAGCCACTCCACATTTGTTAATGCACTGACTGCAAAGCTCCCAAAGAAAATGAGGTAACTGAGTCCTGAACTTGCAGGGAGGGGATCATGGGTGCCCATGGTCCCCTTTCATTTTCCATGGGACGCTTCCGGCTGACAATTGAATATGAAGGAACCCGCTACCGCGGGTGGCAGGTGCAGAAGAACGCCCGTTCTGTACAGGGGGAACTTCAGCGCGCCATCCAGGAAGTCGGGCAGACCGCGGAGTTTGAGTTCCACGGTGCGGGTCGAACCGACGCCGGCGTTCATGCGCTGGGGCAGGTCGCCCATCTCGATCTGCGCACCATGCTCGCTCCCGATATTCTCCGCTTGAAACTCAATGATATCCTGCCGGCAGATATCAACATCCTGAATGTAGCGAAAGCCGCTCCGAATTTCCATGCGCGACACCATGCCGTTTCCCGGAGTTACCTGTACCAGATCTCCCGGCGCCGGACAGCCCTGGGCAAACGTTTCGTCTGGTGGATCAAGGACCCTCTCGATGCACAGAGTATGGCAGAGGCCATGGAGTTATTCCGTGGCATGAAGGATTTCCGTTCTTTTGCCGAAGAGGACCCCGAGCGGCCCTCAACCAAAGTGCTTATCGAAGAACTTCGCCTCGAGGGCATCGGCGATCTCATTCTGTTCCGCATCCGCGGTTCACATTTCATCTGGAAGATGGTGCGCCGTCTTGTGGGGGTGCTCGCGGGCGTCGGCCGCGGAACACTGTCGCAGATCGACGTGAAGGGGTTCCTGGGCGGACATTCAGACACCCCGGCACGGTTGACCGCTCCTCCATCCGGGCTCTTCCTGGAGCGCGTCTACTATCCCGGAGAACCGATTCTCACATCACTGCAACCGGTTATGCTGGTGGATCATGGCTGACAACAAGATTATCTTCTCGATGGTCGGGGTGGGGAAAGTCTATCCTCCCAACCGGCAGGTTCTCAAGGATATCTACCTTTCGTTTTTCTACGGCGCAAAGATCGGCGTGCTCGGACTGAACGGCGCCGGCAAGAGTTCCCTCCTGAAAATCATTTCGGGTGCCGATAAGGACTATCTCGGTGACATCACCGTCCAGAAGGGCATCACGTTCGGCTATCTTCCCCAGGAACCGGAACTGGATACCGCGAAGTCCGTCAGCGATATTGTGGAAGAAGGCGTCGCCGCGACTGCAATGATCCTCCGGCAGTACGAGGAGGTGAGCAGTCAGCTTTCCCAGCCGGACGCGGATTTTGACACGCTTCTGGAAAAGCAGGCCGCGCTGCAGGAAAGAATCGACCACCTCAACGCCTGGGATCTTGAAAGCAAACTTGAACAGGCCATGGACGCCCTTCGGTGTCCTCCGGCCGACACGCTGGTCAAAGTACTCTCAGGCGGCGAACGACGGCGCGTGGCTCTCTGCCGGCTGTTGCTCCAGAAGCCCGATGTCCTGCTCCTGGATGAACCGACGAATCACCTCGATGCGGAATCCGTGGCGTGGTTGGAACGGTACCTCGCTGAATACGAGGGAACCGTGCTTGCCGTGACGCACGACCGGTACTTCCTCGACAACGTTGCGGGGTGGATCCTCGAACTGGACAGGGGCGAAGGAATACCGTTCCAGGGCAACTATTCGTCATGGCTCGAGCAAAAAAGGGCGCGCCTGGCGATAGAAGAGAAGCAGGAGTCGAAGCGCCAGAAAACTCTTGAGCGTGAACTCGAATGGATCCGCATGAACCCACGCGGGCGGCATGCGAAGAGCAAAGCGCGCATCACGGCGTACGAAAACCTGCTGGCAGAAGAGACAGAAAAGCGGAACGAAGAGATGGAGATTTTTATCCCTCCGGGCCCACGCCTCGGCAACGTCGTCATCGAAGCCCGGAACGTCACCAAAGCCTTCGGCGACAATGTGCTCTTCGAAGACCTGACATTCCAATTGCCTCCCGGGGGGATCATCGGCGTTATCGGCCCGAACGGCGCGGGAAAAACCACGCTGTTCCGCATGATTATCGGCCAGGAAGAACCGGATAGCGGCACATTCAAGACCGGCGACACGGTGAAGATCGGATACATCGACCAGAATCGACCCCTCGATCCGAACAAGAGCATCTGGCAGGAGATCTCGGGGGGCGAAGACATTCTACAGCTCGGTCACAGGGAAGTTAACTCCCGTGCCTACGTGGCACGGTTCAACTTCAGCGGTACCGATCAGCAGAAGAAGACCGTCGCGCTCTCGGGGGGTGAACGGAACCGGGTTCACCTCGCCAAAATGCTCAAGGAGGGCGGCAACGTCCTGCTGCTCGACGAACCGACCAATGATCTCGACGTCCACACACTCCGTGCTCTGGAAGACGCTCTCCTGAACTTCGCCGGATGCGCCGTGGTAATTTCTCACGATCGGTGGTTCCTCGACCGGATCGCCACGAATATCCTCGCATTCGAAGGGGAGAGTAAAGTCGTGTGGTATGATGGGAATTACAGCGAATACGAGGCCGACCGCCACAAACGCCTGGGCATCGACGCCGACCGGCCGCACAGGATCAAATACAAGAAACTCTCCAGATAAACCCGCCGAACTTACCGCACCAGGAGGCACGAGCGCGTCGAGGCAAACCCTCGTGCCTGCAGACTATAATAGTACGGGCCGCTCGCCACATTGCTCCCGTCAAACAGTGGGGCATATTCGCCGGGTGCAAGGACTTCATCGATAAGCGTGGTGACCGGTTTGCCCAGCATGTCGTACACCGTCAGATGCACCCAACCGGGGACCGGTCCCCGAACGCTGAACCCGATCCGTGTCGTGGGGTTGAACGGATTGGGATAGTTCTGCCGCAGTTCAAATCCTTCAGGAGCCGCAGGTGCGGCATCCTCGTGCGGAACCGAATTGGGCGGGTCGCCGTAGCGCGGATGTGCTATCGCCCCCTCATCACTGAGCAAGGGCCACAGCACCGAATCCCGCACCAGATCTTCAACGGTGGTGACAATACTGTCGAGAAGCACGGACCGCTGCACCAGCCTTATGCCATGGCTGTAGTCCGCATATGTCTCCGCATGACCGTTGTACAGGGGCTGAATAGGAACTCCGCCGGGTTGGTGCCAACCATAGATGACCACCGGTTTTGGTACGGCGGGTTTGAGGTTGGTGGTAATGGCATTCGAGATGATCACGTCTTTCTTATGGCCCGCGACCAGTTCACCGAGTGGATGCCCCGCAAGAAGCGCAGCACGCTGGAGCCGCAGCGTATCGTTGTGTTGCTTGAACACGGGGACGGTGGTCATGGCCCCGCTCGGCGGGATGGGAATCGGCGCAACCTTCACGGTTGATGCGGCGTAGACGGCATCGACCATCTTCCTTGTCGGCAGAGAGCAGCCGAGGGCATCGGCGATTCTCTGCGCGCACACCGGGGTCATCGGCATCAGGAAGTAGTCGTCGTCGCCTCCGATCGCGATGTACTCCGGGGTCACATACCATTGCGCTGTTCTGAGTTTGCCGTCAAGGAAGGAAGTCGTGGTAACCGAGACGCACCGGCGGAAAAAGTCGGGAACGTTGCCGGATGTCACCTCCTGGAACACTTGCTCTTCACGCTGTTCGCGCGTAAGCGCAGACACCGATGCGGCAAATGCATCGCCACCCGGGGCGCCGGTAGGGCGCGCGGGGAGCTGGAGCGTCTGTGCGGTGAGTGTTCCCGCCGCAACCACAGCCCCGAGGAATCCAGCCGCGATGTACGCCCGCAACGTCAGCATGTCTCGGTGGTTGATCCGGTAAAGCGCTCAGTGACGGCTGAGCCAGAGTTCGGGATTTTGTTTTTCCCGGTCTTTCCAAATCTCAAAGTGCAGGCGCGGCCCGTCGAGCGAGTCGCCGCTCGTACCGATCGGCCCGCCTTCTGCAATCGTCTGGCCCTGGACTACCGATATTTCTCCCAGATGCGTGTAGACGGTGCGATACCCGTTCTGGTGGTTGAGGATAACCAGATTTCCATACCCCGGCAGCCAGTTGATCGTCGCCACTTCCCCGCCGGCTACGGCGCTTACCGGTGTTCCGGCATCTACAGCGATATCGATCCCGGTATTGTAGGTCACTGTCCGCAGTGTGGGATGTTGCTGTGGTCCGAAGCGTGCCACAATGCTTCCTGCGCTGACCGGCCAGCGCAGGTTCCCCTTGCGCTGGACGAATGCCTCGCTGATTCCCGGCGGCTGGGGCAGCCGGGGGAGTTTCCGGTCGGCTTCATCAACCTTCTCCTTCTTGATGCGGTCTTTTTCGACAAGGTCGGCGATCATCTGTTCCATTTCACGCGCTGCTCGCAACTGACGCTGCATCTGCTGGCCAAGCAGTTTCTTGTCTTTGCGGATCCGTCGCAAGACTTCTCTTCGTTCCGCAGCGAGGGACGCAAGGCGGTCTTCCTCCGCACCCTTTTCCGCAATCAGCCTCCGTTCCTCGTTCAACTGCCTCTGTGCACGGGACTGCGACGACTCGACCTGCCGAGTCTTGGCTGCGATCTGTTTGGCATCCCGCCTACGTTGATCGGTGAATCGCCGCAGATACTCACTCCTGATTGCGAACTGGTTCCACGATGCGGCGGTCAACAGGAGTTCCACATCGAGGTACCTCCCGGTTCGATAAATGGAACGAACGTACCGGGCGTAATGATCCTTCAAAAAGGCAAGCTGATGATCAAGCGTCTGTAATGTAGTGCGGGTCGTATCGATCGACCCCTGCAATTTACGTTCCTCCGCCTTCAGCTTCCCAATCAACTGGCGGAGAAGCGATGCCTTGCGGTCATACGTGTCAACAAGCTCAAGGGCTTTGCTTTCATTTTTCTGCTGCACCTTGCTCTTCTCTTCAAGTGCGCGGATTTTCGTTCTGAGCGCGTCCAGGGCTTCCTGACGCCGGTGGATTTCCTCCTGCGCAATGAGTGACCCACCGGAAGGCCAGCAGACGAGAACAATTGCACTCAAGCCGGCAGCCAGAAGGGCTCGGAAGCAGGTCGGTGAGCAATGCCAGGCACGGCGGGCGGTCATAGGTTTTCCGAACGATTACTGGAGCGTGTGCCGACGGGCACGGACGGGTATGGAATAGGAGAGCGAGACCACGGTCGGGTTCACCGTGACAGAGGAATAGAACACCGACACGCCGCGGGATGTGAGCGGGAAGTTCATGGTGATATGGTGCGGCATGGCCGAGCCAACATCCCCCTCCCAGCGATCTGTCGACACGTCCGCCAGAGTGGAATCTCCGTGAGCAAGGCAGTATCGTGTCACCGCTCGCAGGGCCGGATCAATCCAGTACGACACGGAGTCACTCCCCTGTGGGAATACCAGGAGGAACCTGTCATCATCGATCTCGTAGCGTGCCGGCCTGCGGCCGGACGGCAGACGAAACGTGCCGGTGAAAGCGTCGATTAATTGGTCGAACGAGAGATCGATGGGGATTACCGAACGGATGCCGGCGCTTTTCGTGAATCCGTCCGTGTACCAGTTTTCCATGGCGTTGTAGAGAACGAACCGCTCTCTGTCGGCGAACAGGAAACCCGCGTCCAAACCAAACGGCCCTTCAAACCTGACCAGGATCGAATCCCGGTTTCGGATGGCAACAGTAAAGAACACAGACCCGCTCATCTCGGGAGAGTCGAATGCCACCGAGCCGTTTCCGGTGAATGAACTCAACTCCGTTTCCTCTGCACGCACAATCGCTATGACCTCATCGGCGGGAAGCTGCTGCACATCAAGAAGAAGTGCCTCCCGGGTGGGCGCACAGGCCGGAAGCATCAGGGCGAGGGAGAGCAGAACGCCGGCGCCCGGGACCCTCATCAGAGCGACCCGCGGGCAATCTTGTCGCGCAACGTCGTGTTGTTCGCGTCGAGCTTCAAGGCAAGATTCCATTGCTCGATTGCAAGATCTTTCTGGTCGAGCTTGAAGTAAATGTCGCCAAGATGCTCGTAGACTACTGCGTTGACTTCCCCTTTGCCGATTGCTTCCTTGACGAAGCGCTCGGCCTCCTTGTAGTTCCCCAGTCGGTAGTAGATCCAGCCGATAGTATCAAGATATGACGCGTTGCCCGGATCGGCGTCGACCGCCTTGCGGGACATTGCGAGTGCACGATCCAGGTTGACATTCCGTTCCGCAAGGCTGTAGGCAAAGTTGTTCAGGACCAGCGCGTTGGCAGGGTCCAGGCGGAGGGCTTCTTCATACAATGCATCGGACTCTTCGAAGCGGCTTATGCCATCATAGACAAGTGCGAGCTGCGCCACGGCATCCACTTCTTTGGGGTTGATCTGTCGGGCGTGTTCGAGGACACGCGCCGCATCGAGAGGACGGTTCATCCTGCTGTACGAGATCCCAAGGAAAAAATTGACACGGTAGTCATCCGGCAGTATGCGCACAGCCGACTCGAGAATCGCGGCAACTTCTTCGAAATTGTTCTTGCCGAGAAAAACCGACGAGAGATAGACCCACGCGTCGGCATTCCAGCTTGCCAGTTCAGTGACGCGCCGGAAATTCTTCACCGCCAGAGAATCGTCGTGCATCATGGAGCCGACTGCACCGAGGAACCAGAACGGACGCCAGTCTTCCGGATGATTCGCCGCGATCCGCTCGAACACCTTCTTGGTGAGCGGCGCCAGGGTTGAATCCTTCCCGAGTTGCGCAAAGTACATCTCTCCGATACGGAGTTTGACGTCGACGGCAACCGAGTCGCGGTTCAGGATTCTTTCAAACTCTTCCGTTGCCCTGGCGGATTCTCCGCGGACGAGACGGATCCCGGCCATTTCCGCCAGAACACTCACATCTTCCGGGTTCAGTTCACGCAGTTCTTCGTACACTGCAAGTGACGAATCGTATTTTTCCGCTCGCGCGTACGCCTGGGCAAGGCTCTGCT
>Ga0105106_10003277_pt1 | contig 11593 bp, 10 predicted proteins | sample PPLLaktember2015_5_FD_79109 | JGI IMG/M metagenome (GOLD analysis project Ga0105106, IMG submission 79109) | Freshwater sediment microbial communities from Prairie Pothole Lake near Jamestown, North Dakota, USA - PPLs Lake P8 Core (1) Depth... | ecosystem: Environmental > Aquatic > Freshwater >... | reverse complement strand
GTTCGCGCAGGTGCTGACGATCGTCGTGCACGCCTCGTCTGTGTTTGCCGTCCGTGCGATCATCGCGGCGCCGGTCAACTACGCGCGCGAGTCGCTCGGCGGAGCGACGAGCCTGAGCATGGTGATGCCCTCGTTCAGCGAGTCCACCTTTCCGGCGCGGCTGCTGGGTGCGGTCGATATTTTCGTGTTGTGGTGGGTGGTGTTGGTCGCGATGGGGTTGAGCATTCTCTATCAGACGCGCACGTTGCCGATTGCGCGATGGCTCTTTGGCGCGTACGCGGCAGCCGCCGTGGCGCTTGCGCTGGCGCAAGTGCTGCGAGGAGGCATGTAGTTGTCCCGAAACAAGAAGATCCTCGTCGCGGTGATGGCTCTCCTCATCGCGGCCGCGGCCGGCGGCTATGCCTGGTGGACACGCCGGACGACAGCGCCCACCGTGACGGTCGAGTCAATCCGCACGCGCGATCTCGAGGCGGTCGTGTCGGCGTCGGGAAAGATCCAGCCGAAACGGTTCGTCAACATCAGCGCCGACACGTCGGGGCGCGTCGTCGATCTCGCCGTCGACGAGGGCGAGCGCGTGACGGTTGGCCAGTTTCTCATGCAGATCGATCCGCGCACGCTGCGCTCGCGCGTGGAAAGCGGTCAGGCCGCGCTGCGCGGCGCCGAGTCGGCACTCGACCAGGCGCGCCAGGCGGTCGAGACCGCGCGGGTGCAGCTACAGGTCGCCCAGCAGAACCTGCGACGTCAGCAGGAATTGTGGAAGCAGCAACTGACGCCGCGCGAAGCGCTCGAGCGAGCCGAGAACGATGCCAGAATTGCGCAATCGACGCTCGTCGAGCGCGAGAAGCAGGTGCGCACCCAGGAAGTACGCCTCGGGCAGGATCGCGCGCAGCTCGAGAGCGCTCAGTTCGATCTCAGCAAGGTGCGCATCGAGTCGCCGATTGCCGGCATCATCACGCGCCGCAACATTCAGGAAGGCGAAACCGCGGTCGTCGGCACGATGAACAACGCCGGCACCGTGCTGCTGACGGTGGCAGACATGTCGGTCATCCAGGCCGAGGTGGAGGTCGACGAAACGAACATTCCGAACGTCGCTGTCGGACAGGTCGCGAAGATCACGATCGACGCCATCCCCGATCGCACGTTCAAAGGGCACGTCACCGAGATCGGCAACAGCCCGATTCAGACGACCGGCCAGGGGCAGGCCGCGACCAACCAGCAGGCCACGAACTTCAAGGTCGTGGTCGTGCTCGACGAGGATGTTCCCGACGTGCGTCCCGGGTTTACGACGACGGCAGAAATCACGACGGCCACGCGGACGAACGTCGTCGCCGTTCCCATCCCGGCCGTGGCGGTGCGCGAGTTGATCTACGACGCAAAGGGCCAGATCGTGAAGCAGCCGCCCAACGAGAACCGCCGCAACAACCAGCCCGCTATGGCTGCGCCGGTGGAGCTCGAGCCGGGGCAGACGCGGAAGGAAACCGAGGGAGTCTTTGTGGTGCGCGACAATCGAGCCGAGTTCGTGCCCATCAAGATCGGCATCGCAGGCGACCGATTCTTCGAGGTGCTTTCGGGCTTGAACGCCGGTGACCAGGTGATTACCGGCCCGTACAACAACGTAAGAGGCATGGCCGACGGCGATCCGGTGAAAGTGCAGCCGAATCAAAACGCAACCGCCAAGCCCAGTACATGAACAAGTACCTCGACGCCGCCGGCATCGCGCTGAGCGCCATCTGGGCGTCGAAGCTCCGCTCGTTGATGACCGTCCTTGGCAACATCGTGGCGGTTACCTCGATCATCGCTGTCGTCTCGCTCATCCAGGGTCTCAACGCATCGGTCCGCGACGCCATTCTCAATCAGGCCGGCGCCGATTCCTTCATCGTGCAGCAGTTCGGCATCGTCCGCAGCGATGAGGAATGGCTGAGGGTGCAGTCCAATCCGCGCATCACGCCTCTCGACGCGGCTGCCGTCCGCAAGCACAGTCCGCTCGTATCGGCCGTGATGCTCAGCTCGCAAGGGCGCGGGCGCGTCACCTACCGCGCGGCGTCGATCGAGAACGTCCAGATCCGCGGCGTCACACAGGAGTACGTGAATTTCTCCAATTACGACGCCGAGCGCGGGCGCCTGATGAGCCCGACCGAAGTCGACGTCGCGCGGCCGGCTGCCGTGCTGGGCTTTCAGCTCGCGGAACGCATCTTCGGCCCCGACATCGATCCGCTCGAAAAGACGATTCAGATCGAGGGTGTGCACTTCCGCGTGGTCGGCGTCAGCGCCAAGCGCGGCGCCCTCCTCGGACAGTCGCAGGATGAGTTCGCGGTGATTCCTCTCGGGCAGTTTCAGCAGATCTTCGGCGCCCGGCGGCAGTTGACCATGTCGGTCAAGCCGCGCAACCTGGAGCAGATCGGCCTGGCAATCGACGACGCGACAATCGCCCTGCGCAGCGCCCGGCGGCTGAAGCCGGCCCAGGCCGACAACTTCGCCATTTTCAACTCCGATACGGTGCTCGGCATCTATCGCTCCGCCACCAGCGGTATTTTCGCCGTGCTCGTCGGCGTCGTCGCGATGTCGCTCGTCGTCGGCGGCGTGGTGATTATGAACATCATGCTCATGGTGGTGACCGAGCGCACTCGCGAGATCGGCCTGCGCAAGGCGCTCGGCGCGCGGAAGTCCGACATCATGACGCAGATGCTCACCGAATCGGTGGTGCTCTCGGTGTTCGGCGGCGTCGTGGGCACGATGCTCGGCGCCGCGATTGGCGTCACGATCTCGCGCCTCACGCCAATTCCCGCCGCGATTCAGCTGTGGTCCGTCGCGCTCGGCATCGGCATCACCGCGCTTGTCGGCTTGTTCTTCGGGTTGTATCCGGCCTCGCGCGCCGCGCGCCTGGATCCGATCGAAGCGTTGAGGCGCGAGTGAGAACCATCCGCTACGGCTTGATCGGCGAAGTCGTCGTGATGGCCTTCGACACCGTGCGCACCAACAAGATGCGCTCGGGGCTCACGGTACTCGGCGTGGTCATCGGCATCACGTCGATCGTCGCGATGACGGCGCTCATCCGCGGCTTCGACACGTCGATCCAGGAGAGCCTGCGGACCTCGATGGGGCCCAACACCATCTTCATCCAGCGGTTCGGCTTCACCAGCTTTGCCAGCGGCAAGGAGTTTTCCGAGCTGATCAAGCGGCCGAACCTCACGGTGTCGGACGCGCGCGCGCTCGAAGAGCAGGCGACAACACTGCAGTATGTCGACATCGAGCTCGGGGTCGGCGGCGGCCCGACGACGCAGCGCCGGGTGTCGTATCGCGACCAGAAGACGCGCCCGATTCTCGTGTTCGGCACCGCGGAATACTTCGGCGAAGGGACGCGCATCCCAATCATCGCCGGCCGGTTTCTCAGCGGCATCGAGCTGCAGCACCGCTCAAATGTGGCGGTGCTCGGCTACGCCCCCTATCAACTGCTCTTCGAGCAGTCCGGGATCGACCCCATCGGCAAGACCGTGCGTCTCGGCAACGATCAGTTCACCGTCGTCGGCGTGTTCGGGAAACGGCCATCGCCGGGGAACTTCGAGGTGAACCAGGACGACTTCGTCGTCATCCCGTACACCACCTTTCAACGCGTGTTCGGCGTACGCATCATCCGCGAGCCGCGCGGCGTGTTTGGCACGGCGATTCAGATTTCCGTCGTGCCGCGCGAGGGTGTTCGGCAGGAGGACGCCGTGGCCGAAATCGAGCGCATTATGCGCGTGCGGCACGGCCTGAGGCTCGACGAAGCCAACGACTTCGACATCGTCACGCAGGACGCAGTGGTGCGGCTGTGGAATCAGATCAGCCAGGCGACGTTTCTCGCGCTCGTCGTCATTTCGTCGATTGCGCTGATGGTGGGCGGCATCGGCGTGATGGCGATCATGTCGATCTCGGTCACCGAGCGCACGCGCGAAATCGGCGTCCGGCGCGCGCTGGGCGCGCGCCGGCGCGAAGTGCTCTTTCAGTTTCTCACCGAGGCCGCAGTACTCACATCGGCCGGCGGCATTCTCGGCATCGTGCTCGGAAGCGCCATCGGCCTGGCCGTCCACTTCGTGACGGGGTTCCCCGTATCGCTGCCGTTGTGGTCGTTCGCGCTGGGCCTCGGCTTCTCGGCCACGGTCGGCATCGCCTTCGGAATGTATCCCGCCATCAGAGCCGCGCGGCTGGATCCGATTGAGGCCCTCAGGTACGAGTGAATCCTGCGATCCCCAGGCAGGAACCGCCGTGCCGGCATCCGGCACGGCGGGTGTGAGGCGGGTCTCAGTAGATGAATTCGCGGCCGGTAGTGCCGTCGGCGGGAAACCACGTTTTGATGGGTTGAGGCGTGCCGCGCGGCGCCTCGCCGAGTGCGATGGTTGATTTCAGGTCGCCATGGGCCGGCCGATACACGGCACGCGTGAACTGCAGCGCGAACGTCCTGGATCGTGTGCGGTTCAGCACCCGAACGAGATCGCCGCCCGTGTCGGGATTCATCACCTCAAACACATACGAGCCAGGCGGCAGCGTGATTCCAGGCAAGCCGACCGCCGATGCGAATGTGAAGTACGTGGTGCGACGCGCGTTCGGGATTGCGCTCGTAGACGAGGTCGCAAGCACGCCGAGAAGAACGACGCCGCACAAGGTGTGAACGATTCTGCGAACAAACATTCTGCCCTCCTTGATGGATGCGAGCGTCGGCACCGTCCGTCCGCTCTGATGTAATTAACGCTGCAACACTCCGCATCGAACTCGCCGCGATCTGCCAATCTGCGAATGGCGCGTCAGTTCCCACGCCTCGCCGAAAGAGCCGCGGCCAGGCGCTTCACCGCTCGCTTTGCGGCCATCCGCGCCGCGTCGACACTGGGCAGGCCGCAGCGGAGCGCGAGCTCCGCGACGCTCCACTGCATTTCGATGCGCCCGACGATGAGAGCGCGATCTTTCGGCGACATGGCGGACAGCGCGTCGCGATAGTGTTCGTACTCCTCGCCGCGAATCGCATCCTCGAGCGGCGAAGTGCGGTCGGACGGATGATCGTCAGGGAGCTCGAGAGGGGGCGGTTGCCGGCCGATGCGCCGCACCTCGTCGCAGATGCGGTTGATGACCGACTGACGCAGGTAGGCCTGCATGGCGCCGACGTGCCGCGGCTCGAAGGTCTCGAGATTGCCGAGCACGTGCAGCGCCGCCTCCTGCACCAGATCGCCGGTGTCGAGCCGGCCGCGTGCCGCGGCCGGCAGCCGGCCGTGCGCCCAGCGCTTCAGCGGCGGCAGGCACCGTTGCAGCAGGGCCTCCATCGCCGGCCGGTCGCCGCCGCGCGCCCGGGTCACCAGTTCGATGGTCGGCTCGTCGCTCAGCAGAGGATCATCTATGGCGCGTTCGGAAACGATCATGGCGTTCTCCTGATGTTCGAGAGGAATTTTTCGGGGTTCTGCCAGTATCAACGTCCCCGGGACCGATTCTGAACAAGGTTGCTGCCGTACCGGTTTTGTTGGGGGTATGATGGCCTTTCATCCCAAAGGCGATCCCGATGCGGCTGCCGCACCGGGACATCCGTTTCGGAGGACTACCGTCTATGAAGGTCTATGACGCGGCGAACATCCGGAATGTCGCGCTGGTCGGCCACAGCGGTTCCGGAAAGACTCAGCTCACCTCGGCCGCCCTCTTCGATGCCGGCGCGATCAACAGATTCGGCAAGGTGGACGACGGGACGACCGTGACCGACTTCGACGAAGAAGAGGTCTTACGCAAGCACACGCTATCGGCCAGCCTGGCGTACGCGGAGTGGAACAAGACCAAGATCAACTTCATCGACACCCCGGGGATCGCCAATTTCCTCGCGGATACGCGCGCCGCACTTCGCGTGGCCGACGCAGCAATCCTTGTTGTCGATGCGGTATCGGGCGTCCAAGTGCAGACGGAAAAAGCCTGGCAGGCGGCCGAAGAGGCCGGACTGCCCCGGCTGGTCGTGGTCAATCGCCTCGATCGCGAGCGTGCGAGCCTCGAGCGCAGCCTCAAGTCGATTCACGCGGCACTCAGCCGCACGGTCATCCCGGTGCAGCTGCCGATCGGCGAAGAGAAGTCGTTCAAGGGCGTTGTCGATCTGGTCGCGCTCAAGGCGTATGTGTTCCTGCCTGACGGCAGCGGCAAGTTCAGCGAGTCTCAGGTGCCGGCCGACATGGCCGCCGAAACCACAGCGGCGCGCGAAGCGCTCATCGAGATGGTCGCCGAGGCCGACGAGTCGCTGATGGAGAAGTTCTTCGAGGCCGGCACGCTGACGCAGGATCAGCTCGTGGCGGGGCTGCGAAGCGCCACCGCGTCCGGCAAGGTGTTTCCGCTGTTCTGCACGTCCTCGCTGCTCAACATCGGCGTCCAGCCGCTGCTCGATGCCATCGTCGGCTACGTCCCGTCGCCAGCCGAGCGGCCGCTGAAGCTGATCAACCCGAAGACGAACGAAGAGATCGTGCGCCCGTTCTCGGAGAACGGTCCGGTCTCGGCGTTTGTGTGGAAGACGATTGCCGATCCGTTCGCCGGACGCATCACGATGTTCCGCGTCATGTCGGGGGTGGTGAAGGCCGACTCGACCGTGCACAATAAGACCCGCGACGTGTCAGAGCGGCTCGGCCACGTGGTGCTGCTGCAGGGGAAGTCGCAGTCGAACGTGCCGGAGCTGCGCGCGGGCGACCTGGGCGCCGTGCCGAAGCTGAAGGACACGCTCACCAACGACACACTGGGCGACAAGAGCGACCCGCTCGTCTTTCCGCCGTTGAAATTCCCCGAGCCGGTGCTGTCGTACGCGATTGAACCGAAGAGCCGCGGCGACGAAGACAAGATAAGCACGTCGATGCATCGGCTCGAAGAGGAAGATCCTTCGATCGTCTACAGCCGCGATCCGCAGACCAAAGAGCTGCTGCTGTCGGGACAAGGGCAGCTGCACATCGAAGTGACGGTGGCAAAGCTGAAGCGGCGATTTGGCGTCGACGTCAACCTGAAGCCGCCGCGCATCCCGTATCGCGAGACGATCAAGACCGCCACCGAGGCGCACGGCCGCCACAAGAAGCAGACGGGAGGCCACGGTCAGTTCGGCGACTGCAAGATCAAAGTCGAGCCGCTGCCGCGCGGCAGCGACTTCGAATTCGTCGACGATATCTTCGGCGGCGCGATTCCGCGGCAGTTCATTCCGGCCGTGGAGAAGGGCATCCAGGAAACCCGTGTGCGCGGCTATCTCGCCGGCTACCCTATGGTGGATTTCCGGGTAACAGTGTTCGACGGTTCGTACCACGACGTCGACTCGAACGAGCTGTCGTTCAAAATGGCCGGCCGGCTTGCCTTCAGAGACGCGATGACGCGCGCACGGCCGACGATTCTCGAGCCGATCATGAACGTCGAAGTGTACGCGCCCTCAGATTTTGCGGGCGATCTGATGGGCGACCTCAACGGTCGGCGCGGGCGCATTGCCGGCATGGACACGCGCGGCGCAACCACCGTCATCAAGGCACAGGTGCCCATGTCGGAAATGCTCACCTACGAGCAGCACCTGACATCGGCCACGGGCGGCCGCGGCAGCTATCACATGGAGTTCTCGCACTATGAAGAGGTGCCAACGCCGCTGCAGGCCAAGATCATCGCCGCCAGTAAGGCGGAGCGAGGCGCTGAGGTAGAGGCCGAGTAACTATGGGTCTCGCGATCTGAGATCTGGCGATCTGAACAGAAAAGGCCCGCCGCGTAAATCGTGCGGGCTTTTTTTTCAGTTCAGTCGCTCCTGGTTCACTTCAGTAGCTCTTAGATCTCTAGATCACTAGATCTCTTAGATCTCTAGATCTTAGATCTCTAGATTACTGAGTAACAGTAACCGTCACATCCTGCGTGGCAAAGTACGCGTCTCCATCCATCGCGTACGCACGCATTGTGTAGGTGCCCGGGCGATCGAAGGTAACCCTGGTCGACGATTTGCCCTCGGTGAGTGTCGGCCGGCCATCGGCGCCAAGCACCGTCGATTCCACTGGCGCAATGGTCGCCTTCCCGGCACCACGATATTGAACCCACTTCACGCGGAACTGGCCGCGCACTGCCGGGGCAAACGGATCCGGCGGCGGGGCATCGGGAGGCGACGAGCCTCTGGCGCGTGGACCGCCGGTTCCCCGCGCGCGGATCTCTGGCGTGGGCAGCCCATCGTCCTTGACCGCAAGCACGAGCGTCAGGGACTGCCCGACCTTTGCCGACTGCGCGGACAGCTGAGCGGCGACGGTCGGCGCCCGGTTCACCGGCTCGCCGAATGTCCGCGCGGTGCGCCCCCCGTTGTTGGCCGACATCGTCTGCTCGTCGATCTCCCAGACCGGCCACAGCGAGCCGTAGGCCTTCAGCGTCGTGCCGTTCGCTGTCAGGGTCCACACGAGATCTCTGTCGGCCGGCCAGTCCGCCGGCACGTTCACTTTGAACACGAACGCCTGCCGGCGAGGAAGGAAATGCGTGGGCTGTCCGAGATCCTCGGATGCCGCGCCGAAACCGTTGTTCGCGCCTGCAGGAATGTCGGGCGTCTCTTCCCAGTTGCGGTTCATGTAGCCGAACCACATGCTGCGAGACCCGTCGGGATTGCGCGTCCAGCCTTCGTAGGCAGGCTGGACGCTTTGTCCTGAGTTGAACTTGATCTCGCTCATCGCCGCTTCCTGCCCGCGCCCGGCAATCGCGAGGGCGAGGAACACCACTAGAGCGACGAGGATCTCCAGTTTCGTGAGCGTCCGCGAGGTCATGAACCGTCCTTAGTTCGTCTGGCGCTGCCTGGTGCGCTCTGCCACCTTCGTTTTGTAGTCTTCCTCTTCGAGATTCGTCCACGTGACCCAGGCAAACGCCATCTCGTCGACGGTGCGCTGCCCGTACCCGCGCCAGTTGCGCGGATCGGGGTTCGCCCTGTTCGCTTTCGTGTTGTCGTGCCAGAGTGTCGAGTGAATGACGGTGCCGGCCGGCAGCAGCGGGCTGACTTCGTCGGCGTAGTTGTAGACCTTGTGCCAGTTGAAATCCCATCCGATGCAGTTGAGCTGCTGCGTCGTGTTGTTGGGCAGGATCGCTTCCAGGCACATCCGCTTACCGATGTTGTGCATGTGCGCCTGGATGGCTGTCACCTGCACCGGCTTGTCGAAGCGGTAGTACCCGTCGCTGCGGCTCACCACGCCGGCCGGGATGTCGAGCTCGCTGTTTGCAGAAGCGATCTGCAGCGAGATCTGGTGGTACTTGGGCACGTAGCCCTTGGGATAGAACTTGATGCCGACGCGCGAGCGATCGACCGTCTCGCGCCCGCTGGAGTGATAGTGAATGTTGAACCGCACCTTCGCGCCGGCTTTCATCAGCTTGCCGGTGTTTTGCGGCAGGATGTCGCCGTTCTTGCCGACCGCATATTCGTTCAGGAACGTCTCGGTCTGCTGCTGGCGGACGTCTTCCTGCCCGACGAGCTTTTCGCTGTCCGGCACGTCCTGGATCAGATAGGTGAGCAGGTGGTGCATCACGGTCCGGGCGCCGGGCCCGGGCTTCGTTTCGACGGCCTGAACGTACCGATCTTCCAAGAGCCCGCTGTCCGCGATGTAATCGATCCACACGTCCGGTCCGCTCGCCGGCACGACGTGCGGCTGCGGAATCTCGACGATGAGATCGGGCTTGCCGATATGCCACACATCGTCATCGGCGAACGTGCGCGGCGGCGGCATATGGGCCATGTCGCCCTTCTGCGCGCCCTGATCGACCCAAGCGGCAATCGTCGCGATTTCCTGTTCGGTCAGCGACGGATCGTCCTTGAACTTCTGTATGCCGATATTGCGCTCGACATGCCACGGAGGCATCAGACGCGAAGCGGTCTTCGCCCTGATGGAGCGCGCGTACGGCCGCGCGTCTTCATAGGTGATGAGCGACATCGGTGCGTTGGATTCGGGCCGATGGCAGTTCTGGCATGAGCGCTGAAAGATCGGCGCAACGTCTTTAGTGAAGGTGACCGTTGCGGGAGTCACCCCGGGGCTCCCCGCCGCCGGGCTCTGCGCGAAAGCGGGCACGTTCGGCGCGATTCTCAACATGAACACCACGGCCGCCGCCGCAACGACTGTTAACGCTCTCATGTGAGCCTCCACTTTGATCCAACGGTGTTCACGCTCAGCCTACTTGTCTTTCACCCTCGCGATTTTCTCCGCCTCGAAGTTCTTGTAGTCGTAGTTGTTGGAGATAACAACTTCGGCGCCGCTCAGGTCTACGCGCTGCCCGATGAACGGAGCCAGCTTGGCATATTTGTTCGCCGTGAGTGGGCCGGTAATCTGGAACAATCCGTCACCTTCGGTAAGGATGGCCAGGCGGCCATCGGCGGCTATCCGCTTCTTCGCGCAGTCGATCTGCTCGGGGCTGCTCACCGTTGCCGCTCCCTGCTGCCTGAAGCAGGACACCTCGACGATGGTCCCGCGCATGGTTGTCGGAGGCATGCGATTGGTGATCGGGCCCTGCGCAAAGAGGGCCGCGGCGGAGAAAACGAGCCCCGCGAGAATGGCTGACATATTCCGGCTTATACGCCTCAGGATATATCGAGTGTCAAGATTTCTGCTAGACTCCGGGGCTGCTGGCCCCCACCGCGGCGGCGTGGGTGGGCGCCCTTCAGGAGGCCTCAATGATTCTGCCAGTTCGTCATATTTCTACGATGCTCATGACCGGCGTCCTGGTCGCCGCAGCGGCTGCAACGGTCGCCGCGCAGGCGCCGGCGCCTCAGCGCGGCGGCGGAACCCCAACGCCCCCGTGCGGGCCCGGCGTGACGGGCAAGAACATCGCGTCCGATTCGCGCTGCTTCGAGTTGCGCACCTATACCGTCAAAGGCGAAGGACCGGGCTCGATCGACCTGCTCCATTCGCGTTTCCGCGAGCACACGAACCGCCTTTTCCGCAAGCACGGCATGACGATCGTCGGCTTCTGGCAGCCCACCACCGCGGGCATGGAGAACACGCTCATCTACCTGCTGGCTTATAAGGATGGCGCGGCCCGCGACGCCGCCTGGAACGCATTTCGAACGGATCCGGAATGGACGAAGGTCGTCAAACAGATGCAGGTGGGCACATCGGTGCAGTCCGTGTTCATGAACTCGACCGACTACGGACCTATGAAATAGATTTTCCAGGGACTGCGGACTAGTGGCAGCTGGTAGCCAGAAGCGGTCGTCCGGACGACCAGCTTCGATCTACCAGCTACCAACCGTTCGTTCTAGCCAGCCTTCTGAGGTGTGGTACGTTTGGCGGTCCGACCTTTAGTCTGGCCGCCCTTCGACGCCTTGCGAGCCTCCGCCGCGTCGTCCTCATCCTTCTTGCCCCGCAGCCGATCGGCCGCGGCGCGCAGACGGCCGCCAACGCCGGCCTTCGGCTTCGGCGCTTCAGACGATTTGGTTTCCTTCGGTGCTGCCTTGGGGTCGTACTCGCTGCCAACGAGCTCGAGCTGCGCGACCTCTGCGCTGTCGCCACGGCGATAGCCAAGGCGCAGGATGCGTGTGTATCCGCCGGGACGCCCGGCGAACCTGGGAGCCAGCGTGTCGAACAGCTTGCCGACGACCTCGCCGTCCACCAGCTCGCGCCCGACGAGCCGCCGCGCG
>Ga0105106_10003276_pt1 | contig 11595 bp, 13 predicted proteins | sample PPLLaktember2015_5_FD_79109 | JGI IMG/M metagenome (GOLD analysis project Ga0105106, IMG submission 79109) | Freshwater sediment microbial communities from Prairie Pothole Lake near Jamestown, North Dakota, USA - PPLs Lake P8 Core (1) Depth... | ecosystem: Environmental > Aquatic > Freshwater >... | reverse complement strand
CTCGCCATCATGGTAAGCGGCGACCCAGGCGCTCACATGCCCGCCGGAGTTGGATGCGACCCGGTCCCTTCGATGTCCGCTCATGTTTCCTCCAGATAGCCTGCCAGCGCTAGGCGCAACTGGCTGCGGGCGTAGTTGAGGCGGGACATCACCGTGCCGAGCGGGATGTCCAGGACGCTGGCAATCTCGGCGTACGACAGGCTTTCATACTCACGCAGCACCAGCACCGCCCGGCTGGCATCCGGCAGGGCCAGCACTGCCTCCTGTACTATCTCCGTTCGTTCAGAGCTTGCGACCAGCGCTTCCGGGCCGGGTCCCGAATATGTCAGGTTCAAGTCTTCGACCGCGCCGGGCAGGATGCGCTTTTCTTTGCGCAGCATGTCTATCGCCGTGTTGACCGCAATGCGGTACAGCCAGTTCCGCAAGGACGCTCGCGGGCGGTAGGACGGCAGCCGCAGCCAGGCCTGGATGAATGTCTCTTGCGCGGCGTCTTCTGCTACTTGCATATCGCCGCACATGCGATAAATCACATTCAGCACACCCTGGGCGTGCGTGCGAATCAATTCGCTGAAGGCATTGCGATCGCCGCTTTGTGCTTTGGTGACCAACTCTATTTCGTTGGCTTGCGAGATGAACGTCACCGGGAGAGATCCTTTCGAAGGTACTTGCGCTTGCTATTATATTAACGTAAAAGTCCTCGAAAATATTCAAAAAAGCCCTCCAACAGGTGTGAAGGGCTTGTGAAATGATTGGTACTTTTGGTTACTCTTCGGCCACCACGATGATTTTGTCATCCGGCGCGAAAATGACTTTCTCTGATTTTTTAGGGTTGGTGTACACGCCATAATCTTTCTCGGCCTCGTTGGCTTCGGCGGTGACGCGATAACCCAGCGCCGTTTCGCCGCGCCGGCGGGCCGCCTCCACAACGGTGTAGAAGGTAACGGGTTGTCCCGTTTCGACATAATCCCGGATGGGTTTCAGGTAGATTTCCGCCCCCTCTGGCTCGAAAATATTCTGGAAAACATCGAACAACTCGACGTTCTCAGAGAGCTGGGCGAGCATCAGACTGATCAAATGCCCGCTGACGATGAAATCGTCCACGCGGGCGACTTCGGCCAGTTCGCGGTTGCGCAGGTCGAGCATCTCGCTGACGAGGGAGAAGGGCATTTCATCGCGTTCGGCGATGTCGCGCAGGTGCAGCAGGGTGACCAACGTCCTGGCATCGGCCTGCTGGGTTTCGAGGCCAGAACAGGCCAGTACGATCACGTGGTCGTATGCCGGGATGTTCAGGCTGTCCAGCAGTTCGCGGCTGGTGGTGTCGCCGGGCACAAAGGTCAGTTTCTGGTTGACGAGATTCTTCTCGCAGGCTTTGATAGCATCACCGGCCAGATTCTTGTTGGCTAACACAGTGATTTGCGAGTTCTTGGCAACGTAGGCATCCAGCTCACAGACGATGGTTGGGGCAGAGCGGTTCCAGCCGATGATCAAGGTTCTTTCCGGGCCCGGTTTATGCGCTTTGATGCCAGTGCGGATCAAGCCTTCTTCAATCGGAATATTGGAAAGACCGGACAACCGGATGGTATCGTCGTCTTCGGAGAGCGCAAACAACTGGTCGCCCGGTTCGAGGCGCATGTCCATAGACGGGTTGAGCAGAATGGTACCGTCCGCTTTGCACAGGCCCATGACAGTCGAATCCTCATAGGCCAGCAGCGCCTCGCCGAAGGTTTTCCCGGAAAGGCCGGGTTCCTGTTTGAAGTAGATTTCATCGCCGCCGAAATTCATCAGTTCGGTGTAGACAACCGAAAGTCCGGATTGACGCGAAGTCTGCGCAACAACGCGCGCGACCAGGTCGCCGGTCAACAAGGGGAAGACTTTGTCGTTTGCGCCGATCATACTGACCACGTCCAAGTTCTTGCGGTTGCGGATCTGCGTCACGATGTGATAAGGCTCTTTTCGGCGGTTGGGATTGTTGGTAATTGCCAGCACCGTCTTGATGACGTAGGAATCGGGATCGTCGTTTTCCGGCGGCAGGACAATAATGGAGCGCGCGTTGTGCGGGTTGCCAAGCTCCAGGTCATTCAGGTCGATCGGGTTGCCAGAGCGCACAATTACCCGCGTGCTGCCCTTTTCCTCAATGCGCTCGCGGATTTGCTCCTCCATTTCCACCTTGTCCTGATTAGCCAACACGACGATGCGCGCATTTGTCTGGTTCTCGTTGGCGATCATCAGCTCTGAGATGATGGTAAATACCTGTGGCGACCAGCCCAGGATCAGCGTGTGACCGTTTTCCAGCACGCGCGAGCGTCCCTTGCGCAAACGCTCCAATTGCGTTTCGAGACCGGAGTTGAGCACGCCGATCAACGCGCTGACGATGAAAATACCGCCGATGGTCACAGCTAACATTACAAGGCGGAAGCCTGGTCCGGTATCGCCGCCCATCGTGCCCGGGTCCAGGGTGCGCATCAGGCTGGCCCAGACCGCTTCTCCCAGGCCCATTTCAGAATCTCCGGCGGGGTGAATTCCAAAAATAAATAGAATGAGACCGGCCACAAATATGAGAGCAAAGGAGGCAAAAGCCAGTATTATGATCATGGCAGGTGTACCCTTTGCCATCATGTTGTCGAACCAATAGCCAAAACTTTGTTTGAATGTGGGTTTGTTCATACTACCTCCGCAGCGACGCACAATTAGGATTATAGATGTAAACCATTTATTCGCCAACAGACATTTGACCACGGCCCTGTTTTTGTCTATACTATTATTAGCAGATCTCTCAGGAGGAAGAAATGAGTAATAAATTCATTTGGTACGGACATGCCACTCTCGGTCTCGAAACCGGTGGATACAAACTGGTCATTGACCCGTTCTTCAGCGGGAATCCCGTCGCCTCCACCACCCATGAAGCTGTGGATGTGGACTATATCCTGGTCAGCCACGGACATGGCGACCACGTTGGCGATACGGCCGCTATTGCCAAACGGACGGGTGCGTTGATCATCACCAACGCCGAAATTGCAGGCTGGTGTGGTCATCTGGGCTTGAAAACCCATGCGCAGCACATCGGCGGCGGCTACAAACATCCCTTTGGTTATCTCAAATTCACCATTGCTGTGCACGGCTCGAAACTGCCGGACGGCGCCGACGGCGGTAACCCGGCTGGCTTTTTGCTGACCACCAACGACGGCAAGAAGATCTACATGGCGCAGGATACCGGCCTGTTCAGTGAGATGAAGCTTATTGGCGAAGAAGGCGTAGATTTGGCTATTCTGCCAATCGGCGATAATTACACCATGGGCCCTGACGATGCTTTACGGGCTGTCAAAATGATCCAGCCGAAGACAGTTGTTCCCATTCACTACAACACCTTTGATATCATCCAGCAAGATCCGCATGCCTGGGCTGCGCGTGTAAATAAGGAAACCAACACAAAAGCAGTAGTCCTGAAACCCGGAGAAAGCCTGGAGTTTTAATAAAAACTTAATATCCCTGGGGTAATATTCGGCGGCGTGGAGTGTCTAATCCATGCCGCCGTTTGATATATAATGCCCGCGTCCACGGATTGCACCTTCCTGCTCAAGGAAAAGGTGCAGTCCGTGGACGTGAAGGGTATAATTCGGACTAATAGAGGTATCTATGTTTACAAATCAAAGTGCCGACCGCCGTAAAGAAGAAGAACGAGTCAGCGTGGAAGGGCGTCTTCCGCCCGGACAATCACTCACGCTGAAATTCCCTGTCCTGCATTATGGGCCTGTCCCACATTTCAACCCGGCCACCTGGCATTTTCGCGTCTGGGGAGAAGTGGAAGAAGACAAGGAGTGGACCTGGGACGAGTTCAACAAGCTGTCACGCGCCAAAATCGAGATGGACATCCACTGCGTCACACGCTGGAGCAAGTTCGATACAGTTTGGGAAGGCGTCTCGGTCAAAACGCTGGTTGACGAGGGTTTTATCAAGGTCAAACCTACCGCTACGCATGTCATGCAGCATGCGGAATATGGCTTTACAGTCAATTTGCCTCTCGAAGTAGTCGTGCAGGAGAACTTCCTGATGGCGACTCATTTCAACGGAGAACCGCTCACGCCCGATCATGGCTATCCGTTGCGCGGTGTGGTGGGTTACGTCCCCGGTAGAGAAGATATGGAAACACCTTATTTCTGGAAGGGCGCCAAATGGCTGCGTTCGCTGGAATTCATGGCAAAAGACCGTCGTGGTTTCTGGGAACAGGCTGGTTACCACAATCGGGCGGATGTTTGGAAAGAAGAACGATTCGGTTAAACGTGTAGGACGAGATAATTCTCGTCCTACTTTTTTGATATAAGCCCTGCTGTGGCAGGTCTCACATCATCCCCGAGGGGTGGATCTGCCACTAGATGTCAATATCGTAACACGCCTCCAATACCAATTTCCTCCAGCTTTGGGTTCTCATAAACAATCTCCACATCGCCGCCATCCTTCATCACCTTGCGAACAGCCATTTCCACAGCATCCTTGATCTGCGTGAATGATTTTCCGCAGAAGGGACAAGCGCCCAATTCCTGCGTTGTGATGTAGCCACAGCCCTGACACTGAAATCCCTTTGCACGATACCCTTCCCGAACGATCAACGTCTGTACCCGTCCATCATGGACAGCGTTCAACGTATCGTCCAGGCGGACAACCCCATCCGCGCCTTTTGCTGCGGACGTGATTATTTTCTCCACCAGCCGCATCTCCCTGCGACGTTCAGCCTGCTGGCCGATTTCGAGGGCTTTTTTCTGCACCTCGTCAGGGCGTGCTGTCATGCTGATCGGGAATGTACCGATCACCAGGCTCTGCCAGGTTTTAGGGAGATGGCTTCGGAATTGATTGATATTATCATCTGTGCCGCCAATCAGTATGCGGCGGACGTGATTCTCATCGAAGAATTTTGCAGCAAATTCTGCGGATTCTTTCAGATTGCGCTCCACCGTCTGCTCACTATGTCGCGTTCGTCCGGCGATACCGCCCAGGCGTCCTGGCACGGTGGATGCCCCACCGCGCTTGGTATGGCGCACTTCGTCGCCAAGGATGCCGTCTTGTTCAACTAATTCACCCAGGTGAAACTGGAACAAACGCGCCCCTTGTTTATCCACTAATACTACACCATAGCCGCCGTAAGCATCCAGTAAATCGGCCAATGGCTTAACGTAAGGGTGCTCCCCTACAAATATGCGACTACGGACTGGTACAGCAATGGGAAACGCTCTAAAGTAATTCTGTGCCGCACAAGAAAACATAGCTGTGCTGCGGCCTGTCCATTCGCGTTCGAGTTCAAAATATTTGAGTATTGCGGCCTCGTCCTTGGGTAGATGTACTTCTTTTAGCAAGGTCCGCAGGCGCAGCTTAAGTGCGTCGGCGGTGCCTTCGGTCATGTCAGTGTTCATGTACACGCTAAGGACCGGATCAGGACTAGAATAGTTCAACAGTTCACGCAGTACGCTGTCTGTAAACATAGTATCTCCTTATTCATTTGCAAGGCCGGGAATTAAGGCTGCCAAGGCCTCCTACAATGGGCGTATCCTCCTGTATTGAAATTCTCTATCTATATTGTAGAACAAAATCGAAAAAATGCAAAAGCTTTTGCTGGTAAAAGGGGCATTCATTGAATACAAACGAATCGTACCGCTGCAATTAAGCTGTGCGTACCAGGCGAAAGCCGTTATCGCCAGGATAATCCACACCATCGAAACTTCGTGCGCTGACGCGGATATTTTCTACATCCTCACGCCAACTCCCACTGCGCCGCACGCGGATAAACTCCCAGGGTTTTGGATCCTGTGGCGGCGGCGGACCTGGTGGGTCACTGGCCGGTGAGGCGGCGTAGTAATCCTGATCGTACCAGTCCCAACACCACTCGAAAATATTGCCGCACATATCGTACAAGCCCAGCTCATTGGGTTCTTTTTCCCCTACGGGATGTAGCCGGTCTTTTGAATTGTCAGCATACCAGGCTAACTCGTCCGGGTTATCGCTGCCGGCATAGATAAATCCCTGGTTGTTTTGCCCGCCACGCGCGGCATATTCCCATTCCGCCTCGGTGGGCAGTCGGTATCCATGCGCTGAAAAATCGCACTCGACCAGTTTCCCTTTTCCGCTGTAACAGGGAGAAAGCCTGTCTTTTTCACTCAGCCAGTTGCAATAGGCTACTGCGTCGTTCCAATCTACGTGAATAACTGGTTGATTACCTCGTCCCCAACTGCGATCATCTAGCCTGCCCCTGTGTGTGTCATCACAGAAGCGATCATACTCTTCAAACGTGACCTCGTATCTGGCTATGTAGAAAGGCCTGGAAATGAGAACGGTGTGTACCGGTTGTTCATGTGCATAGCCGCCTGTAGAGCCCATTTGGAAACTGCCTGCTTCTACCAGAACCATGTCAGGGTAGATAGCCTGGATCGGTTGCTGTGTTGGTGTATTCGTTGGAGTTGGTGTTTTTGTTGGTGGCAAGGTTGTGGAGGTCGGCGGAATGTCGGTAATTGCTGGAACATCAGGAGTACAGGCTTTAAGGAGAGTAGCTGAGATTGCAATCCCTGTCAGCCTCAGAAAATCACGACGGGATATTTGTTTTATGATAGACATATTTGTTCTTTCTCAGTCTTACCCTAAAACGTTCTAAAATACAAATTTGGTCGGGTTCGTCAAGAAGTTCGTCCAGGCGATAACCTGCTGGATTGTGAAAACGTACAGCCCGCCTTCATCCCACTGGTTGGGTTCGGGTGCGTAGCCGTGTACAGCATATTTGGTCTTATAGGCTTGAGCCAGTTTTTGTGCCAACTCTGGTGACGGCCTTTCCGCCTGTTGAGAAGTTCCTTCGAGGATGACCACCTGGTCCCCGCTTTCGAGGTGCAGTGAGATGTACGGATTCTCCAGGATGTTGCGTGCGTGTCGCGTCTTGGAACTGCCATCGTAGTAGACTTTTCCATCTACATAGACGGCCCAGCGCGGGATGACATGCGGCCGTCCGTCGGGGTACACGGAGCACAGCCAGTAATTTTTAGCTTCGGTTAACTGCTGGGCAACGTAGTCCCATGGCACTTCGGAGGTTGGGTTGTCCACATAACCTGGGGGAAAGGTAGGGCGAGTGATTTTTGGCTGATTCATGTGAAAACTATACAGCAAATTTCCCTATCTATCAATGGGAATCCTAGGCTAGCGATCAGTGTTAGGTTTTAATGGAACAACAGAGCCTGTTCTTCAGTATCTGGGATCTGTTCAACGATTTGAAGTGGCTGATGGTCAGTTGCAGATTTTTCGGTCCGATGGCGAAGCGCTGACCTTTGTCCCCGCTAAATAGGTCGTGATTTTATGAAGGTGAACCTTTCTTTAAGGCGTAAGAACGGTCTTTCCAGGAATTGATAAGAGATCATCGAAATAGCGACGGTAATGCCCAGGCTAAGCAGCAAAACCGTGGCTGGGTATACCAGTAAGCGTTCATCCGAAACATAGGCATTCGTGAGGTTACGTGCGAGTTCCAGGCCAACGAAGTGGTATACATATAACCCATAGGAAATTTTGCCGAGGTAGCCCAGAATCTTATTCTTGAACAGGGAGGAAAGCGATCCCAGGTTACCTTGCATGGCGGTAAACAGAATCAAGGATGTCCCGATGCCGATGAGCGGGTAAGTGAGCATTAGATTCCACTGAACTTCAAAAACATTTGGGAGGCGGGTGACTTGGTATAGGGCTACAACTCCGGCAATAAAGGAAACCCAGTTAGGTAATTTTCTAAGATCTTCATCCAACAATCCTAGGCCAATGATCAATCCACCAAAGATGGACTCGAAATGTGTGATGGGAAGTACCCAAACAGATGAAAAATGTCCGATGTTGTAGTAGATAAAAAATGCTCTAATTATCATGCCGGTGAGTGTGGCTAAAATCAGGATTGAAATTGTAGTTGAACGTTTCAATCGATAGAACCTTCTCAATACCCAAGGGATGAACAAATAGAATTGTTCTTCGTAAGAAATGGTCCAAATGTGAGCAGAATATAAGATGACTCCGCTATATCCAAATGCTGCTGTAAGAAGGTTATCTGTGAATGTAAACATTCCAAGCGTACGTTGTATGATGGTTGGATTCCAGCCATTTTTATGGACTGTCATGAAAAGCGCAAGACCGAGGAAAAAAAAGTAAAGTGGCCATATCCTCAGTGCCCGGCGCAGGTAAAAATAGCCAACATTGATGTTCCCCTTTTCTTGATATTCGACAAAAAGTAACCTCGCAAACAGGAATGCAGAAAGGCAGAGGAAGAGATCGACGCCCATCCAACCATATATTGACAGAGTCTTCCACAAGGGAATGGACCTGACATAAGGCGCGTGATGTACCAACACCAGTAGAAAAGCAAAAAACCGCAGGCTGTCGAGTTCTGGATAGTAGAGAGCGGATTTGTTCATGAAGCTAACTTGGCTGGGTCTGGCTTATTTTGGAAGCGTAAATTGGACCATCGCTTCTGTCTCATTCAATTCGCCTTGGCGGATTTCCCCACCCTGCAATTCAACATAAGCCCGGCAAATATGGGCGGACATTTCCATTGTCATCTCGTCGAAGCCGCGTTTGGCGATACCTGTCTGTCGCAGGGTGAATACCAGCATATTTATCTCTTCACTGATTTCCAGAGCCAGGCTACCGGTACCATCAGAATAAGCGGTCAGATAGGAGAAAAAACCATTCAGGATCCAGCCAGTTTGTTGTTTGTCCAATTCGACGGTAGGGGACTGCACCATCAAGAGAGTAGCGATGGGCATCTCTACCCCCAGATTGTTCTTCTGCCATTGTGCGATGGTCTGGTCAAGGAAAGTCTGCAACTCCAATGGAGCACGGCTGACATCTTTTTCGCCGCGTTGTAGCCGGGCAATCTCGATCAGGTTGTTGACTTGCGACATTGCCCGCAGTGCGCTACGATACGCGGTGGTCAGGTCTTCCTTTTGCAGATCGGTCAGTGGGCCACTTTGACCGTTTAAAACCATCTTGGTAAAGCCGAGCACATGGTTGAATGGCGAACGCAGGTCATGCGCCCATTCTGATATTTTTTCTTCCAAGTCTACCTTTGTGGGAAACTCAATTTGCGATTTTGTCATAACGATACCTCTGGAAAATTATATGCCATATCCACGAACCATAGATAACAATTCTGATAATCTAATCCGCCGCGCTTTCTGCTGGCACAGGCTTGACATCCTGGTTCTGATGCGGCTGGACATGGAACATTTTGAAGGCCCACTGCATGGTTGTGCCGATCAATAGCGCGTGGATGGCTGTCCCGATCCCGGCCGGACCGCCCAGCAACCAGCCGATGACCAACACCGTCACCTCGATGAAGCCACGCGCCAGGCGATAACTGATACCCGTTGTGCGCTTGATGGCCAGCATCAAACTATCGCGCGGACCTGCGCCTGCGTTCACACCGATGTAGATGGCAGTAGCAACGCCTTGAGTCAGGATGCCTGCCAGCAGCATCAGCAACTGGAGCGGCCAATTGTTTTCCACCGATGGGATGAAATACAGCATCAGGTCCAGCCAGGGGCCGATGCTCAGGATATTCCCCAGCGTACCCCAGCCGACCTGCTCGCGCATCAGCAGCGCGGAAATCAGCACGGTGAACCCGACCAGCACGGTCATGGTGCCCGGCGTCCAACCCGTGATTTTCGAGAGCGCTACATCTAGCACCGCCCAGGTGCCAGTCCCCAGGTTGGCGCGGATGGCCAGCGCAATCGAAAGCCCGTAGAGCAAAAAACCGATCTGGATCACGAAAAAATCGCGGGGAAACACCTTCCAGCGGATGGGTTTAAGCATAAGTCAGCATCATATCATGTGTGTTAGACTCAGTCCATGCCTCAACTTTTGGAAACCCACCGCGACCATTTCACGATCAGCACTGATCCTGCCCGCCTGGATGTGGATGCCATCACCGACATGCTCTCGCGCGCGTACTGGGCGCAGGGACGCACGCGTGAGATGATCGCTCGTTATCTCCAGCATTCGCTCACCTTCGGACTTTACGACGGCTCCCGCCAAATCGGCCTGGCGCGCGTCATCAGTGATTACACCACCTTGGCCTGGTTGTGTGACGTTTTCATTCACGAGGAGTATCGCGGTCTGGGCCTGGGGAAGTGGCTGATGGAAACTGTCCATCGTCATCCTGATTTGCAGGGTTTACGCCGCTGGCTGCTGGCCACAAACGATGCTCACGGCCTGTACAGCCAATTTGGTTGGATCCCGCTCGATCATCCCGAACGCTGGATGATGAAGTTCAATGGCTGACTTGGTCCTCAAGCCCGGTCGCGAAAAATCGTTGCTGCGCCGCCATCCCTGGATTTTTTCCGGTGCGGTCCATCATGTGGACGCCCTTCGACAGGCTCAGGGTCCCGCTCCAGGCGAGACCGTGAACCTGCTCTCGTTTAAAGGCGACTTCCTGGCCCGGGCCGCCTACTCGCCAACCTCCCAAATCCGTGCGCGCGTCTGGACTTTTGACCCTGACGAACAAATCAATCCCGGCTTTTTCCGCAAATGCATTCAACGTTCCCTTGCCGCACGCCGCACGCTGAACACCGCACAATTTTCTGACGCCTATCGCCTTGTCCATGCCGAATCCGACGGCCTGCCCGGCCTGATCGTTGACCGCTACGCTGATGTACTTGTTCTGCAATCTCTGACGGCTGGCTCCGAATTTTGGAAGGAAACCATCGCCGATATCCTGCTCGAAGAGACGGGTTTGGATACCATCTACGAACGCTCAGATGCCGATGTGCGTGAACTGGAAGGCCTGCAACCGGTTATTGGCCCTTTACGCGGCTCCATTAACCATTCCCCATTAACCATCACCGAAAATGACTTGAAATTCAACGTCAACCTTGAATCCGGCCACAAAACCGGCTTCTACCTCGACCAGCGCCAAAACCGTCTACGCGTGCGCGAACTGGCAAAAGGGCGCGATGTGCTGGATTGTTTCTGCTATACGGGCGGATTCGCGGTCAATGCGCTGGCTGGTGGTGCCAGGTCGGTCGTGGCGGTGGATTCGTCTGCGGAGGCACTGTCGCTGGGGCGTGAGAATGTTCGATTAAATGGCGGGCAAGTTGAGAGCGTGGAGTGGTGCGAAGGGGATGTCTTCCAGGTATTGAGAAAGTTCCGGGATGAGGGTCGCTTTTTCGATATGATCGTCCTCGATCCGCCGAAATTTGCGCCCACCGCAGCCCGGGCTGAGAAGGCCTCGCGCGGCTATAAAGACATCAACCTGCTAGCCTTCAAGCTGCTGCGGCCGGGCGGGATTCTGGTCACATTCTCGTGCTCCGGCGGCGTGGACGCAGCCTTGTTCCAGAAAATCGTTGCCTCCGCCGCCCTGGATGCGGGCGTGGAGGCGCAGATTGTGGAGCATTTGTCACAAGCCGTCGATCACCCTGTGGCGCTCAATTTTCCTGAAGGGGCGTATTTGAAGGGATTGGTGTGTATAAAATTGTAGGGGCAGGCCTGAGACCTGCCCCTACGGGCTAATCATCACCGAGCGATGTAATCGCTCTGAGCAAACCGAATACCAGCACGCCAAGTTTGAGACCCTCCCCGGTGGTGATGGCGGTT
>Ga0105106_10003272_pt1 | contig 11596 bp, 8 predicted proteins | sample PPLLaktember2015_5_FD_79109 | JGI IMG/M metagenome (GOLD analysis project Ga0105106, IMG submission 79109) | Freshwater sediment microbial communities from Prairie Pothole Lake near Jamestown, North Dakota, USA - PPLs Lake P8 Core (1) Depth... | ecosystem: Environmental > Aquatic > Freshwater >... | reverse complement strand
TTGCAGAACAAACTATTGACGAGCTTCTTTCCAAAAATGTAAGTTCAATTATTCTAATCACCGCGGGATTTAAGGAAGTTGGAAAGGAGGGCGAAGAGATAGAAAAAAGAATTTTACAAAAGGTTAAGCATGCAGGCGCAAGATTGGTTGGACCTAATTGTATGGGTGTAATTTGCACTTTCCCAGACGTAAGTCTTAACGCAACATTTGTCGCCGAGAAACCCGGAATTGGTCAAACAGGTTTCTGCTCGCAAAGCGGAGCAATTGCCGCTGCAATTTTAAATTCGCTTAGAGAAACAGATATACGATTTGGTCACATGATCAGCATTGGAAACAAAGCCGACATTTCTGAAAATGATATTCTGAAATTCTGGAATGAAGATTCTAAAATTAAAACAATTACGTTCTATCTTGAAAGTTTTTCTAATGGAGAAACATTCATCCAATCATTCATTCAAGGAAAAGGAATTGGCAAACCAGTTATCATTCTTAAGGGCGGAAGAACTCGGGCAGGAATGAAAGCCGCCTCTTCACACACTGGAGCAATGGCTGCAAATGATAAGGTGGTTGATGCAATTCTCAAACAGTTGGGGATAATTCGGGTTGATGATTTAAACGAACTGTTCAACACTGCAAAAGGATTTGAAAATTTTCCTTCTCCAAAAGGGAATAAGGTTGCTGTAATTACAAATGCCGGGGGACCTGCTATTCTTGCCGTTGATTCTTTGGAAAAAGAGGGGCTTGTGCTTGCGGAGTTAAGTCAAGAAACAAAAAATAAATTAAGAGAAATTGTTCATCATGAAGGAAGCGTTCTAAATCCGATTGATCTTCTTCCCGGCGGAACTGCCGAACAATTTAAGGAAGTAAATGAAATCGCCGCCTCAGATGAAAATGTTGATGTGGTTGTTTCAATTTTCGTCGAGCCGATTATGGTTCCTGCTTTCCAGGTTATTGAAGGCATCAACGGCATCATTTCTAATAAGCCCATTTTTCAAGTCGTAATGCCACTGCCGGAATCATGGGAAAAATATCAAAGAGACTCGCAAACCAGGAAACCTTTATTCAGAAATCCCGAAGATCCTGCCAAAATTATTTCTAACATGCTTTTTTATTCGAAAAGAAATAGTCAAGGGAAATATTTATCAAGCGGATCACCCAAAATAGATTTGGGTAATTCATCAGGATTTCTTGATCAATCCAAAATAGAAAATATTTGCAATGCTTACGATATTCCATTAGTCAAATCTCTCGTCGTTATGAAAAACATAGTAAACAAAATTGGGTTGCCGAATTATCCTTTAGTTCTTAAAGGGTTGTCGAAGAAGGTTATTCATAAATCTGAATTAAATGCAGTGAAGCTTAATCTTAAAAATAAAGACGAGTTAATACAAGCTGAACTAGAAATACTTGACATCTTTAAAGAAAACAATATTGAGCTTGAAGAATTTTTAATTCAGCCTTTTGTTGATACAAAGCACGAGTTGCTGCTCGGCGGATTTCGTGATAGTTCATTTGGACCAATGATAATGTTCGGATCGGGTGGAAAATATGTCGAGGTTCTTCAAGACACCTGTATGAAATCTGCATACATTACTGATGAAGATGTTGACGAGATGATTGGTCAAACAAAAATTGGAATAATTTTAAAGGGCGTTCGCGGCAAAAAATCGGTTGATTTAAATCAGTTAAAGAAAATTATTTTATCGTCAGCACAGATGATGCTTGATTGTCCAAATATTGTTGAGTTTGATTTTAATCCATTAGTCGTTGATAAGGAGAATTCAATTCATGCGGTGGATGTGAGAATACGCATCACCCCGGCCATCTCCACCTGTGGCTAAGGCTTCGTTTTGTGGCAGGCCAAAGGAGAGGGGGAAATCTAAGCATCTTTATTTATCTTATTGTTTATTACAAATTTTAAACCTAAAATAAAGTATCAATCATTAAGAGGGTTTTATGAAAGAGAAGTCTGCGATGACAATTCTCTGTATGTCAAGTTATGAAAAGGGGCAGGAATTCATGCGGCAATGCAAACGCGAGGGCTACAGAGTAATTTTACTAACTTCAAAAAGTCTTGAAAATGCAGATTGGCCGAGAGAAAGCATTGACGAAATATTTTACATTCCCGATGTAAATAAAGAATGGAATATGCACGATGTAATTTACGGTGTCAGTTTTTTAGCACGAACAGAAAATATTGACAGAATTGTTGCTCTTGATGATTATGATGTTGAAAAAGCCGCTACGCTTAGAGAACATCTTCGATGTCCTGGAATGGGCGATACAACTGCAAGATATTTCAGAGACAAGCTTGCCATGCGAACCCGGGCTTATGAGATAGGAATACCTGTGCCAGAATTTATTCACGTTCTTAACTATCAGAGAATAAAAGATTTCTTAAAGCGAGTTCCTTTTCCTTACGTAGTAAAACCAAGACTTCAAGCCGGTGTGCACGGAATTAAAACAGTACATAATGAAGAAGAACTTTGGAAACGGCTTGATGAGCTTGGAGACGAACAGTCGTTTTATTTAATGGAGCGTTTTGTGCCGGGAACTATTTTTCATGTTGATACTATCATTTCCGAAAATGAGGTTGTATTTGCAATCGCAAGTCAATATGGTAAACCGCCAATGGAAGTTGCCCACGAAGGAAGAGTTTTTACAAGTTTAACTGTTAAATACGGTTCAACTGACGAAAAAGCATTACTCGATCTGAACAAAAAAATTCTTCATGCGTTAGGACTTTTACGCGGCGTCTCTCATACCGAATTCATTAAAGCAGATTCGGATGGAAAATTTTATTTTCTAGAAACCTCTGCAAGAGTCGGTGGCGCAAATTTAGCCGAGCTTGTTGAAGCTGCCTCAGGAATTAATCTTTGGGCTGAGTGGGCTAAAATTGAAATTGGTCAAGACAAGAAAACATACGAGACCCCTAACACTAGAAAAGATTTTGCGGGAATAATTATTTCGCTTGCAAAACAGGAGTGGCCGGATCTGTCGGCTTATAATGATCCTGAGATTATCTGGAAAATGAAGAAAAGATATCATGCGGGAATGATTGTTTCATCGCCAAGTTATGAGCGAGTTCAATCATTAGTTGAAAATTATACTCAGCGATATTACAAAGATTTCTTCACATCACAGCCATTACCGGATAAACCGACCGCTTGATTGTTTAATGGGTCAAAGGGTTGTGCTTTCATAATCTTTTTTGGTTTGAGAGTAACCGGCACAAAAAATCATTAGTAAAATGGCAGAGATTTTAATTGTTTTCATTGTGTTTTCTTTTTTTGGGGGGCATTTTTTCTAACGGTTGAGGTTATTAAAAGTGGCGGTTTGCGTGGCATTCCACTGTCAACCAACACGAATATATATGCAGGCGACAAAACTCCAAATTATGTGCTTTACCCGCCATTTTGCCAAACTGCTGTTAGTGGCAGTTTCTATTTTATTTGTTTTATGTATTGCATTGTTTCTTCCATATGATTTGTCAAAATAGTTGGCTTAAACTTTTCTCTTGGTGTTCCATTTATATGGTATAATCTTTCTGTAGGAATCTGAAAGCCAATTTTCGTTTCCGACATTGAAAATCCGCTAATTGCTCCAATTAAACCCGCCATTTTTGTTCCAATTATTTTGGCTCTTTTCATTGCGTCAAAACCAATTGCAATGCCTTCCCCCATACTTCCTGTCCAATGTCCAACCAATGCAAATACTTTGCCTTTAAATTGTGTTTTTCTTGGTGTTACATATTCAACCCACATTCTTTTGGTTTGAAATTCTTTTTCGTCAAATTCGTGTTGTTGATAAGGTAATGGCTTGTTGATAAATCTTCCTAAAATACTTCTCGCTACTGTTGTGTTTCCTCCGCTTGGCGTTTCGGTTAAGTCAATAACTAAATTCTCATAGCTGATAAATTCGTCAATTGCTTTGTCAAATGCGTCAATCAAATTATTGTCGCCCAATGAATTATTAATTTTGATATAAGCTGTTTTTTTGTTCAGTGTTTTTGTTTCCAAAAGTGTTTCTGAAAAATTCAGTTTCGAACTGTCAGGATAAAAATTTATTTGTTTGCCATTTTCGTTAATTGTTATTGTTCGTTTAATATCATGTGTTCCTGCAAGAAGCATATTCAAAGCATATTGATACATTTCTCGTGTATAATTTGTTGTGTATTTAGGTAGAAATATTTCAAGTTGTTCATTTATAGGTTTTCCATTGAATAGCACAACTTCATTGCCAATTTTTAAACCCGATAATTCTGCACCAAATCCTTTTCTTAAATCAGTAATAAAAAATCTATTGTTTGTTTTCTCCACGAACAAATCTTGTCCTGTTGGAATCAGTTTATTGGAAGAATTTAAGTTGGTATTTAAAGAAATATGTCCGTTATGAAACTCATTAATTACTTTTTCTAAAAACCGAATAAAGTCTATTTGGTTTTCGATTTCCTTCACTTTTGGTTGGTAAATTTCTTTTACTCTATTCCAATTGATTTGTTGTTGGTCCAAGTAAGCATAGTTATTATTTATGTCGTTCCAAAATTCATTAAAGTCTTTCTCAAACTCGGTTTGTCCGTAAACAAGATTTGATAAGAATATTGTTAAAAATGTTAGAAATGGTTTCATTTGTCTTTATGTTCGTTTCTTTCTGAACGGTTCTGTGAAATTGCCGCTAACGCTCTGCCGGCAGCCGCAGCGCGGGTTTTAGCAGTTCTTATATTTGCTTTTCGTACACATGTTAAGTAGCTCCAACAACTTCACTTACCAGGTTACCAGGCATTGAGGCTGCCGGCTTGTTAGCGGCAATAATTATTCTTTTAATCTACCTAATAGTTTACAGTTCTGTAAAATTGGGGTGAGAAAGAATTGGTCAACCGTCCCCTTTATTCTTATTTTCTCACCATTATTAAGTAATGCAAGAACTTCTTCGTCTTTCGAGTCAAAATAAGAATGGGCATAGGCACTGTCAAAACGAATCTCTTTGTCATGTGATATGCCTAATAAAATTTTCCCGTTCTTAGGTTCATCAATTGAAGTCACGTATACGTCCCAAACAACCTCTTTGCCAGAAAACGTGTTTTCAATTCTCTTTTTTTGTAATCCAGTTAAGTTTTTATCTTTCCAGACTGACCATAATTCTTGAAGAGTATTTACTTCTTCTTTTAAATGACCTTCATTTTCAACTATCACCCTTAATGTTAATTCCTCTATTTGTTTTTTGTTGAGTATAGGTGAATTGTTAGAATTAATGATTTGAAGAATTGATTTATAATTTGATTGTTTGAGGTCTTGGAATTTTTCAGTTTTTAAATCTGAAACTTTTACAAAGAAAATATCAAGCATGTTCCGAATGTTTTTCTGATGCTTAAATTCATTAAAAAAATCTTGTGTTACATACTTGTCAAGGTTTTCTTTTGTCTTCTTAATTTCCTCATCCCAGTAGTCATAGTATTTAGTTCTACTCTGAATGTTTAAGAAATTTGTGTCCTCTAAAATTACTGGCAAAATTCTCTTTTCTAATTCTTTTGTATTAAGTAACTCCAGCACTTCATACATACAATTTTTTGATTTTAAAAATCCATCACTAATTAACATAATTGCCAAATCGCTTTTGCCAATTTGCTGCATAAATTCCTCAATGCTTGTTCTGTAAGGTGCGTTTCTTTCATCTCTAATAAGTGTCATATTTAGTTTTTGAAAATCACTGTCAATGATGTCAGCGATTTCTTTGTCTGACCAAGAGTAAGAAAGAAAAATTGTAGGTTGTTTGTTCATTTATTATTTTTTTTGTGAATGTTCGCACTGTCGTCATTTATTGCCGCTAACTCGTTTATGTGTCTCACAAAACCAGACTTATACAAACACCTTTAGCCGTATGGGTCTCATAAGTATGAGGCTTAATTTATTCAAACTTAAATAATTTTTCTTTATAAATCATCAAATGGCGATTTAATTTTTTGTAAACTTTTAGTTGATACATGCGTATAAATTTCAGTTGTTTTACTGCTTTTATGCCCTAGCAATTCCTGAATATATCGTATATCTGTTCCGGCTTCCAGCAAGTGTGTTGCATAGGAATGCCGCAGCCAGTACAATGTAACCGGTTTTTTTATTTTTGCTTTTTCTAAGGCTTGTTTAAGAACATTTTGTAAACTTTTTTCGCTGTATTGTTCGCCGGCGTTTTGCCCTTCAAATAACCAACTCTTTGGTTTGTACATTTTATAATATTCACGGAGCATCTCAATAATTTCTTCTTAAATCGGCGCGATCCTGTGTTTTCTTCCTTTTGCCTGCTTAATAATTAATACACCTCTTTTGCTATCTATATCGGTCGGTTTAAGGTTTAATAACTCGCTTCTTTGCAATCCGCATGCATAAATTAAACTAAGCATAGCTTTATGTTTAAAATTAGTGTGCGCTTTCAGAATAGAGGCAACTTCTTCCTTGCTTAATACATTTGGTAATTTATATTCACGCCGTGGTCTTTCAAGCTTATCAACATCTAAATTGCTGTTTTCAATCTCTCTAAAAAATAATTTAACAGCATTAACAACCTGGTTTTGAGATGAAAAACTTAGTCCCCGCTTAATAATATATTCATTAACATAACGCACAACATCATCATTGGCAACACTTTTAATGGGTTTGGGATATGTAAAAATTAAAAATGATTTTGCTGCATCTAAGTAGGTTGCTATGGTTGATTCACCGTATCGTTTATGCGCCATCCATAATCGTAATGCAGTTAGCCCTTGCTGAGTTTCGGTGGGAATTGGGGTTTTATTTTTTGAGATTTCTTTTTGTGAGCTGTTTTTTTCAATAATAGTGTGTCCTTTTAATGTCGAATAATCTACAAATGCTATTTCTTTTAAGACAGTAAATAGCTTACTTAAATCAAATTCGTTTTTTGATATATACCACTTACGTTGGGTTTGGCTCTAACTTGCAACTCCCAATGTTTTAACTGCAGCAATTAGTTGTGCACTCTTTGGGTAAATTAAAAACAGCACTTCGTTATTGCGATGATTCCCCGGTTCAAGTATTACTTCTGGTTTCATAAAGCTTAAAATAAGACATTAACCGCTACCCATTAATAAAACCGAACCTCATAATTTTTCATTCTTTTATTTTCATAAACAAACTTTGCGCTGAAGAACTTTTCTTGAAACAGCCACTCGATAAATATTTTATCGCCATCCCATAAATTGAGTTCCGTAAGTTTTTCGTTTGGAATCCATTCTAGATTTCCCTCTTGTGAATCAATTAACTCTCCTGAAAATTCTTCGGCAGTAAAAATAAAAACATGCCAATCATCTTTTCCATCAAACAAGGGGAAAGAAATAAATCCGTTCATTCTTGGATTGGTGATTGTTAATCCGGATTCTTCGTACACCTCACGTATTACACAATCCTCGGGACTTTCACCTTCGTTAAATTTGCCCCCAAGCCCATTCCATTTTCCTTCGTGATAATCGTTCTCCTTTTTTATGCGGTGTATCATTAATGTCTTATTTGAATTATTGTCCATTACATAACAAAGTGTTGCAAGTTTCATGATAAATTTTTCTTATAAAAATATCGGTGTTGTAATTAATATTTCTGTGATTTATGTTTTAATCGACTGTTAAAATAAATCGTGCAAATATAACCAATATTAATTTGTTACAATTTAAATATGGGCAAATGTTTTGCTTATGATTTCTTACTTTTATATTTGAGTTGTTGATATATTTTCTTAAAATTAACCAACAAAAAAGGAGACCTAAAACACGATGGCTGAACTTAGTAAAGCTTTGAATAATTCTGCTGGAATGGATGAGGATGAGAATCAGTTTAAGGAAATGGTTGCCCACATCTCCGCATTTCCAAATGCTTACAATTCAGAAGTTCTTTTTGCCTCTGATTTTGACGACGAAGATGAAGATGAGGAGGAAGATGAATTTGAAGAGGGTGACGAAGACCTTTTTGATGAAGATGAATTAGAAGAAGAGGGGTACGAGGAAGATTTCGATTTCGATGAAGAAGAAGAGGGGGATGATGAAGATGAAGACGCGGGAACTTGCAATTAGTTGCCTAAACCCCAAAATACTTTTCTTTTAAAAGATAATTTTTTACATAGTCGGTTACACCTTCTTCCAAAGTTTGAAGTGTTTTTGTGTAACCGGCATTTTTAATTTTATCAATTTTCGCTTCTGTAAAGTATTGGTACTTTTGCTCAAGATGTTTGGGCATTTCTATGTAATTTATGTTTACGGGCTTACCAAGTGCATTAAATAAAGCGACAACCAAATCATTCCATGTTCTTGCTTTCCCCGAGCCAACATTATAAAGTCCGTTTTTATCTTTATTCTTTAAAAACCAAAGCGTCATATCAACAGCATCTTTCACATAAATAAAATCCCGCATTTGTTCTCCGTCTTCATATTCCGGTTTTTTTGATTTAAATAATCTAACAAAACCCGCATCGCGTATCTGCTCAAATGCTTTGTGCACAACGCTTCTCATATCGCCTTTGTGATATTCATTGGGACCATAAACATTAAAATATTTCAAACCAACAATGCAGTTCATTATGTTTTGCTTTATTGCCCAAAGATCAAACAACTGCTTTGAATAGCCATACATGTTAAGAGGATTTAATTTCGAAACAGAATTTTCATCATCATCAAAACCTTTGCCGCCATCACCATACGTCGCTCCAGATGAAGCATAAATAAATCTTACTTTATTAGCTAAGGAGAATTGGGCAAGCTTTTTGGTAAATTCATAATTATTTCTGATAAGATGATCGGCGTCTTTCTCTGTTGTAGAGGAATTAGCACCCATGTGAATGATTGCGTTAAAGTTATACTTCAATCCCTTTTCAAGATTATTTATAAAATCATTTTTATTGATGAAATCAACGAATCGCAATCCAACTAAGTTTTTCCACTTATCGTCCTGTCCAAGCTCATCAACGACAATGATATTCTCTTCCCCTAAAGTATTTAAACGCCAAATAATAGCGCTTCCAATAAATCCTGCCCCGCCTGTAACTGCTATCATATATATCTCAAATAATTTTTTAATGAATCTAAATTAATTATATTTGTCTCTGTATCAAATAGTATGACATTTAATAGCAAACAATAAAAAAATCCGATGAACAATACTTTGCAGAGCTTGAGAAATATTTTACAGAAGAGAATTCTCGTTTTGGATGGCGCAATGGGTACTATGATTCAGCATCATAAATTAACGGAGAGGGATTTTCGCGGAGAAAGATATAAAGATCATTCGCATGACCTTAAGGGAAACAATGATCTGCTTAATATTACTCAACCGGAAATTATAAAAGGTATCCATCGCGCTTATCTTGAGGCAGGTGCAGATATAATTGAGACGAATACTTTCAGCGCAAATGCTATTTCTCAATCCGATTATAAGCTTGAACAAATTGCCTACGAAATTAATTTTGAGGCAGCTAAAATTGCGAAGCAAGCTGCCACCGAATTCATCAAACAAAATCCAAACAAACCAAGATTTGTTGCCGGTGCGTTAGGACCAACAAACAGAACAGCATCCTTATCTCCCGATGTTAATGATCCCGGTTACCGCGCCATCACCTTTGACAAGCTTGCCGCAGCATATGGCGAACAAGTAAGGGGATTGATTGATGGCGGAGCTGATATTCTTTTGGTTGAAACTATCTTCGATACACTGAATGCAAAAGCGGCAATTTATGCTATTCAAGAATATTGTGATAAAAATAATTTAATTATTCCGACAATGATCTCCGGAACAATTGTAGATCAAAGTGGCAGAACTCTCTCCGGTCAAACCACGGAAGCGTTTTGGATTTCTATTTCACACGCAAAAAATCTTTTAAGCGTTGGCTTGAACTGCGCGCTTGGTGCAAAACAAATGCGTCCTTTCATAGAGGAGCTCTCAAGAATTGCTCCAGTTTATATAAGTGTTTATCCTAATGCCGGTCTTCCAAACGAAATGGGTGAGTATGATGAATCTGCTGACTCTATGTCAAAAATACTAAATGATTTTGGTGAAAACGGATTCTTCAATATTGTTGGCGGATGCTGTGGTACAACTCCGGAACATATAAATGCAATTTCCAAAATCGCCGAGAAAATTAAACCGCGCAAAATCCCAAATATTGAACCTTACTTGCGTTTGAGCGGACTCGAACCGCTTATTGTTCGTCCCGAATCAAATTTTATTAACATTGGTGAACGAACAAATATTACCGGCTCTAAAAATTTCTCAAAACTAATTTTAGCAGGAGATTACAACGGAGCTTTAGCGGTTGCCAGAAACCAAGTTGATGGAGGTGCTCAGGTTTTAGATGTTAACATGGATGAGGGTTTGCTTGATTCTGAAGAGGCAATGATAAAATTCCTTAACCTTCTTTCATCTGAGCCGGATATTGCAAAACTTCCAATAATGATTGACTCATCAAAATGGAGTGTTATCGAATCAGGGCTGAAGTGTCTTCAGGGCAAAAGCATAGTCAACTCAATCAGCATGAAGGAAGGAGAAGATGTTTTCAGAGAACGTGCTAAAAAAATTCGGCAGTACGGTGCAGCAATTATTGTCATGGCTTTCGATGAAAAAGGTCAGGGCGATACATTTCAAAGAAGAATAGAGATTTGCCAACGTGCCTATAAAATTCTTACTGAAGAAATTGGCTTCCCGCCGCAGGATATAATTTTTGATCCGAATGTTTTAACCCTCGCAACCGGCATTGAAGAACACAATAACTATGGTATTGATTTTATTGAGGCTTGCCGCTGGATAAAACAAAATCTTCCTTATTCAAAAGTTAGCGGCGGTATAAGCAATGTTTCGTTTTCTTTCAGAGGGAATAATGTTGTCCGTGAGGCAATGCATTCGGCGTTTCTTTATCACGCAATAAAAGCCGGGCTTGATATGGGAATCGTTAATGCGGGTCAACTCGAAGTCTATGAGGAAATTCCAAAAGACCTATTGGTTCTTGTAGAAGATGTTATTCTCAATCGCCGACCTGATGCCACGGAAAGATTAGTTGCTTTTGCCGAAACAGTAAAGCAAAAAGACAAAGAAGCTGTAAAAACCGAAGAGTGGCGAAACTGGAACGTAGAAGATAGACTTAAACATTCGCTTGTGAAGGGCATTGATGAATTTATAGAAAAAGATACCGAAGAAGCCAGGCAGAAATATTCAAAGCCGATTGAAATAATTGAGGGCCCGCTAATGGCGGGTATGAATGTTGTCGGAGATTTGTTCGGTGCTGGTAAAATGTTTCTGCCGCAAGTTGTTAAAAGCGCAAGAGTGATGAAGAAATCGGTAGCATATCTAATTCCCTTTCTCGCCGAAGAAAAATTAAATAATAACGACACCCGGGGAGCTGGACGTATTTTACTCGCAACAGTTAAGGGCGACGTACATGACATCGGTAAAAATATTGTCGGTGTTGTTCTCGGATGCAATAATTATGAGGTGATAGATCTTGGTGTCATGGTAAGCGCTGATAAAATATTGCAGGCTGCGATTGATAATAAGGTTGACGTAATTGGTTTAAGCGGACTTATCACCCCATCTCTTGATGAAATGGTTTATGT
>Ga0105106_10003271_pt1 | contig 11597 bp, 10 predicted proteins | sample PPLLaktember2015_5_FD_79109 | JGI IMG/M metagenome (GOLD analysis project Ga0105106, IMG submission 79109) | Freshwater sediment microbial communities from Prairie Pothole Lake near Jamestown, North Dakota, USA - PPLs Lake P8 Core (1) Depth... | ecosystem: Environmental > Aquatic > Freshwater >... | reverse complement strand
TTCGGGCGACATCGTCGTGCTCGACAACCTGGTGATCCACAAACAACGGGAGGTGCGCGCCGCCATTGAACAAGCCGGCGCGACGGTGCGGTTTCTGCCGCCCTACAGTCCCGACTTCAATCCGATTGAGTTGGCCTTCGCCAAACTGAAGGCCTTCTTCCGCGCCGCACGGCCCCGATCGTTCGAGCAGGTCTGTCAGCTCTTTGCGACCGCCCTCGGCCTCGTCACGGCCGACGAGTGCGCCGCCTATGCCCGGCACTGTGGGTATTCGGCAACTACAGGGTCATGAAAACTGCTCTAGAGTAGTGACGGTCGCGCCTCAGCGTCCTGGCCGGAATCCAAGCGTCGCGACGAACCGGATCTCAGGCTCCCAGCCCATGCGGAACTCCGGCGCGACGAAGAACCGTTCGCCGAGCATGATCCTGGCGCCGATGCCGCCGGAGAACGTGCCTTCACCCGACGTGAACGGCTGCAGCACGGATGCCCCTGGACCGCTGCCGACGATCGTCCGCTGACGCAGATACCCGCCGCCCGCCGCGAGATACGGCACGACCCGGCGGCCCGGTGCGTCCCGGACGAAGTCGTAGGTGACGTTGCCGGTCACGCTCAGGTTGGACGCCTCGCCTGCGCCACGCTGCGTGACGATCTCCGGCCCGATCGCGACCCTCGGCGAGACGAACCACCGCACGCCGGCGCCGGTGGTGAAGAAGTGGTCCCAGATCTCGTCGACGTAGCCGCTGGTGCCGACCACGGCTTCGACGATGGGCCGAGTCCGGTCCTGTGCAAAGGCCGCGGCCACTGGAGTCAGCGTTCCAATCGCAACGATGACGAGGACGACGAGAACGCGCATACGAGCCTCCGTCAATCAATGCGTGAGAATCGCACAGAGCAGCTCAGACAGGGCAGGCGACGGGGCGACCAGGCGACGCGTCAGGTGGAGGAGCCGGCTTCAGCCGGCCTGACGTCTGGAGGTAACGAGTCGCCAACCCGTCGGCGATCGCGAGCGGGTCGGCATCGTCGAGGTTCAGCAAGACAATGACTGTCAGGCGCGCGTCGGGAAAGCGGAGGAACATCGCGCGGGCGCCGGGCATGCCGCCGGTGTGCCGAACGTAGCGCTGCCCTCTGAACATGCCCAGTTGCCAGCCGAAGCCGTACGGATAGGTGGTGCCGTCGTTGAGGGTAACCGGCGTCCACATCAGGCGGCGTGTGGACTCCTGAAGAACGCTGTCGCCATACAAGGCCGCGTCCCACTTCGCGAGGTCGAGTACGGTCGACAGAAACGCACCGCTGGCCCGGAGCGCGGGCCATTCGTCGGCGACGCGCAGCCTGTCGTTGTCAACGTAGCCGACGGCGCGGTTCGCGATCGTCGCTTTCGTGTTCGTCGGAAACGTCGACGTCATTCCCAAGGGCGCGAAGATGCGCTGGTGCAGGAACTCAGGCCAGGCGACACCTGAGACGACGCGAACGATCTCGGCGAGGATGAAGTAGCTCAGGTTGCCGTACTCGTACCTCGTCCCCGGCGCGAACTGCAGCGGCGTTCTATACGCGCTTCTGATGACGTCGGCATCGGCCTGGATCCTCGTGGCCGAGAAGCCGGGCGCCTCACGCACGAGACCTGACGTGTGCGTCAGCAGATGGCGGACCGTGAGGGGCTGCCACGCGGCCGGAGGCTGGTCGAGGTATTTCGCAATCGGTTCGTCGAGGCGAAGCTTGCCGTCCTGCACGAGCAACATGATGCCGGCGGCGATGAACTGCTTGCTGACCGACGCGATCTTGAAGACCGTGTCAGGCGTCGCGGCTATCTTGCGCTCGCGGTTCGCCAGGCCATAGCCCTGCGCCTTGACGACCTGCCCGTCCTTGACGATCGCAAGGGAGAGCGCGGGGATGTTCTGGGCGCGCATCTGGGCGCGAATGAACTCGTCGACGTCGTCGCTCTGCGCGGCCAGCGACGCCGCGAATGCCACTGCGACGACAAGCCAACATGAAGCCCGTGTCTGCATGGCCGGCATGGTCGGTGCCGAGATCACTATAATCCCGCCGCGCGTGGACTCGGCGCACGATGGGAATGCTGTCGGAGACTGACGCTCCGAGTCAGCGGCGCCCCGGGAGAATGGGATGTGATGTTCCGTGGGAAAGGCCGTTCCTGTTCACCAGCGGCGAGGCGCCCTGGAGCAGCAGCACTCGAGCAGGACGCGCCCGTCAGGACGGGCTGCGCGACCACGCCGCCAGCACCGTTCCCAGGTTCCGGTAGAGGATGAACGCCGCCACGAGCACGAGGAAGACGGAGAAGACGCGACGGAGCACGTGCTGCGGCACGAACCGGTGCAGGTAGACGCCAGAGGCAATCCCCGGCACGGTGCCGGCGGTGACGAGCGCCATCGCCCGCCAGTCGATGGGCACATGCCCGAGATAGCCGTAGAAGCCCACTGCGGAGTTCGCCGCGATGATGGCCAGTGATGTCCCGACCGCCTCGACCATCGGCAGCGCCAGGAGAACGAGCGCCGGCACGATCAGAAATCCGCCGCCCACCCCGGCCACGCCGGTCAGCAGGCCGACCGCAAGGCCCTCGAGGACGACGAGCGCGACCCTGCCACGGCGGGCCCGCGTCACGGACAGCTCCGGCACCACGCCGCTCCGCCCGAGAAACATGAAGGCGGCGGCGACCAGCATCACGGCCCCGAAGATGACCAGCTGAGTCGCGCCAGAGATCCACTGGGCCATTCTGGCGCCGGCGTAGGTGCCGGCCATCGCCACCAACCCGAACACGGTGCCGACGCGCAGGTTGACGTTGCCTGCCCGCCAGTGGCCGGCCACGCCGACGGCGCTCGTCACGCCGACCACCGCAAGGCTCATGGCGATGGCCTGCTTCGGGTCGAGATGAAGCACGTACACGAAGACCGGCACTGCGAGAATCGACCCACCCCCGCCCAGAAGGCCGAGGGCGAGGCCGATTACCACTCCCAGTCCGACGGCCGTGACAGCCACGTGGGCGGCCCGCTAGATCCGGCCGCGCAGCATGCCGTGCCAGTAGATCAGCGGCAGCATGTACGCCTTGGCCGCATACATGCTGAACCGCTCTCGCCGCTGATCGAACGGGAACGACTCGAGCGGCTTCTTGTCGTAGGTGAACTCCGCCATGATCAGCTTGCCCCGGCCGGTCACGACCGGGCACGACGTATAGCCGTCGTATTGCGCAACCGGCGCGGCGCCCGCCCGCACGGAGAGCAGGTTGCTCACCAGCACCGGCGCCTGCTTGCGGATCGCGGCCCCGGTCTTCGACGTCGGCAGATTGCTGCAATCGCCCAGGCTGAACACGTTCGGATACCGGACGTGCTGCAGCGTGCCCTTGTCCACCTCGACCCAGCCATCGGCGTTGGCCACGGGGGATGCCTTGATGAAATCCGGCGCGCTCATCGGCGGCGTCACGTGAATCATGTCGTAGTGGAGCACCTGCTCGGCGCCAGTCTTCGCGTTCCGGAACACGGCCTCGCGCACGTCGGGACGGAGGGCAATGAGCTCCTCGCCGAGCTGCGCTTCCATGCCGCGGGTCGCGATGACCTTTTCGATGGCCGGGATGTAATAGGGAGACACGAACAGCGTCGGCTTGGCGTTCATGAAGACGACGCGGCTGCGCTCGCGCACGCCGTTGGTGCGGAACGCCTCCTCGGCGAGATACATGATCTTCTGCGGCGCGCCGCCGCACTTCACAGGCGTCATCGGCTCGGTGAAGATCGCCGTGCCGCCCCGGAAGGTGCGAATTGCCTCCCATGTGGAGGACACCGTCTCGTACGAGTAGTTGCTCACCACACCGGTGCCCGGCTTGCCGACCGAATCGGCGAGACCGGGAATCCTGTTCCAGCCGAGCTGGATGCCGGCGGCCACGACGAGGAAGTCGTAGGTGATCGGGCCACTCTCGGCGGTGCGCACCGTGCGGTGCTCCGGATCGATCGACGTCGCCGCCTCCTGGATCCAGGTGACGCCCTCCGGGATGAAGTCGGCCTCGTCGCGGACCGACTCTTCCTTCGGGAAGATGCCGCCGCCCACCAAGGTCCAGAGCGGCTGGTAGTAGTGCGTCGTGGACGGCTCGATGACGGCAATCGCCCCGCCGCCGATGCGGGCCGCGACCTGCGACGCCACGGTCAGCCCGGCGGTACCGCCGCCGATGATCAGAATCTCGTAGTGGCTTTGCACGGGACCGCTCCTTGTGATGGATGAGTTCACGACCGGGCCGGCTGCGGTTCACGCAAGCGGCGGCCGAAGCGCTCGGCGAACGTGATCAGGAAGCCGAGCGCGCGCTGCACGTCAGGCTGGCCGAGCGCCTTCCACAGACCCATCGGGCCGATTGCAGAAGGCGGCGCCGAGGCCGTATCGACCAGGGCCCGACCGAGCTCGCCGATAGTGCGCAGCGCACCTGGATCGAGTACACCCGACTGCAGAAGGGCCTCGAGCGCTCGCACTTTCTCCGGATCCATCGTCGCGCCGAAGCGCAAGGCGGCGCCCGCGCCGTTGAGCAGCCCGCGCTCGACGTCGATGCCGCTGTCGCTGGCCCTCTGCATGATCTCGTCGAACGAGTCGCCGGCCATCGCCACCAACCCCGGCGCATGCCCGGCCAGCGCGACGAGCGGCCGGAGGGCGTCGAGGACCTCGGCCATCGAGTCCAGCCGCGCGTTGACCGCGTTCAGCGACGCGGCAACGGTCGGTTCATCGGCGGGCAGGTTGGCCGCCGGGCCTGTCGCATGTTCTGAAGTAGCCATGGCACCTCTCACGCGTTGAGGCCGACCTTCGGGTCAGCCTGGTGGTAGTTCGCGAACAGGTCGTTCACCTGGACGGCCGTGAACCCGTGCCGTTCGAGCAACGAGACGACAGCCGACGAGCGGGCGCCGCTGTTGCAGTGGACGAGCAGCGGAAGGTCCCGCGGAAGCGTGTCGAACTGCAACGGAACGCGGGTGTGCGGGATGTGGATCGCGCCGGGCACGTGCCCGAGTTCGAACTCCGCGCCGCCGCGAACGTCGAGCACCCGGGCCTCGCCGCTCGTGCGCCTGGTTTCCATCTGCGCCATGTCGATCGTCTCGGTGCGGCCGAGCCGGCCACCGCTGCGCGCGAACTCGGCCAGCGTCAGGGGCGTGAAGTAGCCGACGATCGTGTCGAGCCCCACGCGGATGAGCGCGCGCACCGCTTCCTCGATGCGCTGTTCGTCCACGAGCAGGTAGATCGGTGTGCCTTCCTCGACGTACGAACCGGCAATCGAGCAGAACTGGTAGTCGAGTTCTGTCAGGATCGAGCCGGTCAGATGACCGGCGAAGTAGTCGGTGCGCGCCCGGGTGTCGAGCACGGCGATGTCGCGCCGGTTCTCGAGCGCCGAGAGGCCCGACGCCTCGATGCGTGCCGGCACCGGCAGCGCGGGCAGCAGGGCCGGACCGCGCCGGTTGTCTCGCTTCATGCGGGCGAAGTACAGCGGCGGCTCGGGCTGGCCGGCGAGAATGAACTCCACGAACGTCTGCTCGTCGGAAGCCGCCTGGATCGAACGATTGGTCCGCAGCTCGTAGCCAACCGTCGACGTGGGTACGTCGCCGAGCGACTTGCCGCAGGCGCTGCCCGCGCCGTGCGCAGGCCACACCTGCAGGAACTCCGGCAGCGGCCGGAACTCGTTCTGAATGGATCCGTACTGCGCTCGCGCCGAGGGCACCATCACGCCAGCGACACCGGCCGCCCGTTCCAGCAGGTCGGGCCGTCCGACATCGCCGACGAACACGAAGTCGCCGCTCGCCAGGGCCACGAAGTCCCTGGCGCCGGCGCCCGCGTCGCGCACGAGGTAGCTCAGGTGTTCAGGCGTGTGGCCGGGCGTGTGCACGGCCTGGAACTCGATGAAGCCAATGGAGAAGCGGTCGCCGTGGGCGAGGAGCCGATGGGCGTAGGAGGAGTGCAGGAGCCATTCGTACTGCCATTCGGCCCCGCCCTCCTTCGACGCGTAGACCAGCACGCCGCGCTCGGCCATCTCACGCAACCCTGACAGGTAGTCGGCATGGATGTGAGTATCCACGGCGGCGACGATTCGCAGCTTGTGGCGGGCCGCCTCGTCAAAGTAGCGATCGACGTCGCGCTCGGGGTCGATCACGACCGCCTCGCCGCTGCGAGGGCATCCGACCAGGTAGGCGAACTGCGCGAGCTTGGGATCGGCGATCTGACGGACGAGCATAGGTCCTCCCCTTCGGACTCTTCCTTGCTTCCTTGGTAGATTCACCTTTTCGCAAAAGGTGACAGCCCAGTGAACGCATGCAAGGGCGGCTTCGCACGAGGATTTCGCGCTCGTTGCGGATTTTCCCGCACGCCGCCGGATCACCGCCAATCGCCTCGCGTTGCGCCCGCCGCAATCGCGGTCAGATCACCTGGCGGCTCCTTCACTGGAACGTCAGATGCATCATGCAGGCCAACGGCGACTCGTCGTCGCCGCCGCCGGCAGACGGCCTCCTCAGGAATCGAGCCGAAGACGCAGGCCGAAACGACGTGCCGTCCGGTCCGAGTGAGCCCGGCAGCGGGCGTTCGGCGAACCTCCCGAGGCGTCACTCGTCATTCCAGGGCCAACCGCATACAATCGCGCGACGTCTTAGTTCTCGATTGTCGAACAAATGGCCAAAGGGGACTGGCTCGGCGACTTCGAACTCTGCGTGCTGCTGGCGGTGCGGCATCTCGGTGAGGAAGCCTACGGACTGCGGGTCCGGCAGCATCTCGAGCAGATGACCGGACGGCCGATGGCCGTCGGCGCCGTCTACAACACGCTCGCGCGCCTGAAGGACAAGGGGCTGCTCCGGATCCGGATCGACGCTCCGCGACCCGTCCAAGGCGGGCGCAGCCGCGCCTGTTTTCTGCTGACGGCGGCGGGAACACGCGCCCTGTCCTTTTCGACCTCGGTGCTCATCCGCATGATGGCCGGTTGGACGCCGGGCCACGCGAAGTGATCGTGACGCGTCTGCAGCGGACGGTCGTGCGCTGGCTGGCTCCGCGTGGCGAAGCCGGCGGCATTCTCGACGATCTCGAGGAAGAGGCCAGGCAGATCGCAGGCGAACGCGGACCGCGCTCCGCCCGCCGCTGGCTGCGCTGGCAGATCGCGCACTCGACGGTGCCGTGGCTGACGCGCCGGTACCGCGAGTGGCGCACCGACAGCTGGAGAACCATGACGATGATGCATCGAGGCTGGTGGCTGGACTCGAGAGTTGCCGTGCGCCGGCTTGCGCAATCACGCGGGTTCACCACGCTCGCGTGCCTGACGCTCGCGATCGGCATTTCCTCCGTATCTACCGTCTTCAGCCTGGCTTACGCGCTGTGGCTCAAGCCGCTGCCGTACCGCGAACCCGGTCGCCTCGTCTGGCTCGCAGCCCGTCACGAGCCCTCCGGCACGTCAGCCTCGCTCACGGTGGACGAGTTCGGGTTCCATCGCAATGGGAGCCAGACTCTGGATGACGTGGCAGGTTTCGTTTACGGCGCCTCCATCGCCCGCATCGACGGCGAGCCTGTCCGCATCGTCGCCCACAACGCCTCGCCGAACCTGTTCCGCGTGCTTGGCGTGCGGCCGGCCATGGGACGCGACTTCACCGAACAGGACGCGACGACCGGCACGCGCCTGGCGATGCTCAGTCATCAGGCGTGGGTCCGGCGGTTTGCGAGCGATCCGGCGGTGATCGGCACGTCGATGATGCTCGACGGCGAACCGAGCGAAGTCGTCGGCGTGATGCCGCCCGGGTTTACCTTCCCGCGGGGCCTCGAGGCAGCGATCTGGCGACCGGCGGCGTTCAACGACGCGAACTACGGCGACCGACGCGTCGTGCAGGCGGTCGGCCGGCTGGCCGCGGGACGCACCATCGCCGAAGCGGCGCTCGAAGCCGAGACGCGTATGCGAACCATCGGTCGACCAGATGCCCACGGCGCGCGTTGGGGCGCGAGCGTGAGCGCGGCAGGCACCACCGCATCACGCACCAGTCAGATGTCGTTTCAGGCACTGCTCGGCATCGTCGGTCTCTTCCTGCTGATTGCGTGCACGAACCTCGCCGGTCTGCTCCTGGCGCGCAACGCGTCGCGACGCACCGAGCTGGCCATCTGTCTGTCGATTGGCGCCTCGCGATGGCGTCTGGCACGCGCATTGTTCGTGGAGAGCGCGCTCGTGGCGCTCGTCGGCTGTCTGGCGGGCATCCTGCTCACAGCCTACGCGGCCCGGGCACTCTCGACGCTGATGCCCGCGCACACGCCTGGGCTCGACGATGTCGGCGTCAACGGCATCGTCGTCGGGCTCACCGCGATGCTCTCGGCTCTTTCCGCCGTACTGATCGGTCTCCTTCCCGCGCTCAGCCTGCGATCGCTGCGCCCCTCGGAGGCGCTGTCGGGATCGCGGACGGTCGTGCGCGGCGCATCTCGCGCACAGCGCGCCCTCGTCGGCGTCGAGATCGCGCTCGCGGTGGTGCTCGTGCTCGGCGCCGGCGTGATGCTGCGCGCGTTGCGCGGTATGGTCGAGCAGGACCGCGGCTACGAGCCTCGCGGGCTCGTCGCTCTCAATGTCAGTCTGCCGTTCTCCGACGACTCCTATCTTCAGACCGCGACGCGCGCGCGGTTCTTCCATGGCCTGCTCGACCGGATGCGCGCGATTCCCGGCGTGCGGGACGCCGGCGCGACCACGGGATTCCCCGGCAGCCGACTCGGCATCCTCGGCAGCGCCCCAATCGCCGCGCCGGGCGGCGCGCAGCTCGTCGGCGCCGTTCATTCCGCGAGTCCCGATTACTTCCGCACGATGGCGATTCCGATCAAGGCGGGGCGGGCATTCACGGCGGCGGACACGACGCAGGCGCCGCGCGTCGCGATCGTCAACGAGCTGATCGCGCGCGAGTTCCCCGGCGGCAACCCGATCGGTCATCACATTCCCGTCTCTGTGCCCGGCGACGAGACGGCGCTGTTCGAGATTGTCGGTGTCGCTGGAAACATCCGCCTCTCCGAGCACATCGGCTACCGCGTCTTCATTCCGCTCGCGCAGGGCTCGCCGTACTGGATTGATCTCGTCCTGCGCGGCGACGAATCGGTGCTGCCCGTCGTGCGCCAGACATTGCGGGCGATCAATCCCGATCTCCTGATCGAGAACGACTCGTCGTTCCGGCAGATCATCTCGGACAGTCTTGCGCTCCAGCGGACGCAGAGCGCCTTCGCGCTCCTGACCGGCGGCCTCTCGGTCATCGTCGCGGGCGTCGGGCTGTACGCCCTGCTGTCGTTTCTGCTGGCACAGCGACGGCGGGAATTCGGCATCCGTCTCGCTCTCGGCTCGTCACCGCGCCGGCTGTTCAGGGACGCGATGCTGAGTGCGCTGCGTCTCGTCGTCGCCGGCATCGTGATCGGCGAGGTGTTCACGGCGGTGCTCGTGCGCGCGCTTGGCAGCCGTGTGTTCGGCCTCACGTCAGCGGACGCGGTCGCGTATGTCGGCGCGGGAGCGCTGGTGCTCGTCGTTGCGCTGGTCGCGGCGGCGATCCCGGTTCGCCGCGTGCTCACGACCGATCCGCTGCCCGCGCTGCGCACGAGCTGACCTTCCGCCGGCTGAGTGAAGGGGTCCGGCCGTCGAAGCGGCGCTCCGCTGCGGTTCCCACCTCGACTTCGCCAGTCGGGCCGCGGCCGCGTCGGCGTCCGTCACCGCGGGCGCACCCGACTGCCGTCTACGGCCTCGTCCTCGAGGCCGGCTCGACAACTGGCCCGGGCGGTTCCCCGCCGCCTGCCGGCGCGGCGCCGCCCGCGCCGCGCGGCCGTCTCACGAACACCTGGTGATTGCCGGGTTGCCACGTCTTGCCGGCGTCGTGCGAGTACTCCATTCTCGATTCGAAGCCGTCCGGGGTGACGGCAAATCGGGTGAATCGGAGTTGCACGTCGCGCCCGTCGGCCCCCTTCACGGGCGGAGTCATTCGAACCTCCTCGCCCATCGCGCCGGTCATGACCCAGAGCTGCCCTTCGGCCCCCACCGAGACCATCTCGATCACGCCCCTGCCCTCGCTGACATAGAACAGCAGGCCCGACCGCTGCGACAACTCGGGGATCGCCGAGTGCCCGCTCACCACCCTGTCAGGAACCACCCACTCGAAATGGTAGGTGCCCTTGACGGCGCGGGCGACCGATCCGTCGGCGTTGAGAAACCTGGTGGTGACGTCCCAGTCCCCGATCGCGTGCCTGAGTTGCGCGACGGCGCGGGCCAGCGGCGGCTCCGTCTGCCCGGCAAGTGCCCCTGGGAGACCCACGCCGAGCGCCACGGCTGCCGTCATCAGTCGCCATCTCGTCATTCGCCCTCCTCAGAACACTGTTACGCGTTCGGAGGGCAATCGTTGAGGCGCGGGACAGGTGTAGGATAGTCGTGCCAGCCTGCGAAATGGAGCGAGCCCAGTGGGACGCAGTATGCGCCTTCCATCCATCGCGGTCGCCTCGATCGTTGCCATCGTCCTCTTCAGCTCGGCGTGCCGTGACGAAATCAGGGGAACGCTGACGGTCTCCGAAGCGCTCAGCATCAGATCCGGATCGCGCGTCCGTGAACTGCCGCCTGGCGTCTACCCGGTCCGCCTGGAGATCGCCCCCGGAGCACGCCTGAAGCTCCGGATCGATCGCGCGGACGGCGAGGCGTTCACGGTGACCCTCACCGCGCGTGCCGGCGAGGACGCCAGCGGGACGACGCGAATCGGTTCTGCCGAAAGCGGCCAGCCGTTCGACGTCGTGTACACACTCACGTCGAACACCTACGAAATGCCGCTCGCCGCCTCGGTTTCGTCGTGCCGGGCCGAGGCGACCGAGATGCGGTGCCGGACCGTGATGGACGTTGACCCGCGTACCGGCAGCACCGAGAGCCGCGAAGAGTGCGCCCCCGTGACGGTCATGCGCACGGGCAGCCGCACGATGTCATCGGTCCTTGCGACGTCGAGTCGGATGCTGACCGGCTCTCTCCTGGACCCTTCGACCGGCCGCGTATGGGGACGCCTCCACGCCCGGATGGAGCGCGATCGCAGCTATTCCACCGAGTCCGCCTGCCGCTGACCGGCCTGGCCGCGCCCCGCGGCCGCGCACGCCACCCGCGGCGGCGCGCTCTCCCTGGCGCCTGCGAGCCCGCGCCGTTCAATTGACGAAGGTCTTCATGAGAATTGACGAACTTTTTCGTCACTCGCGCGTCTAAGCTTCCGTGCTCTGGTCCAGGCTTGCCCGCGACCTCGCTCGCGACGCGTCGCTCGCCCTTCGGCTCCTCGCCCGTCGCCCCGGTCTCGCGGCTGTCGCGATCCTCACGCTGGCACTCGGGATCGGGGCGCCGGCGGCGATCTTCTCGGTCGTGCAGGCCATCCTCCTGCGGCCGCTGCCCTATCCGGAACCCGATCGCCTCGTCACGTTCCGGATGGAAGGGCGAGGACCGTCCGGGCCCATGGGCTTCGACGCAGTGCCCGCCAGTGAGGCACTCGAGTGGGCCGCGACCACCAACACGCTCTCCGCCCTCAGCCTCTACAACGACCGGGCGCTCACGCTCTCGACCCCCGACGGACCGTTCCGGCTCACGGGCATCTCGGCGATGCCCAACCTGTTCGCCGTGCTCGGCGCATCGGCCG
>Ga0105106_10003270_pt1 | contig 11598 bp, 7 predicted proteins | sample PPLLaktember2015_5_FD_79109 | JGI IMG/M metagenome (GOLD analysis project Ga0105106, IMG submission 79109) | Freshwater sediment microbial communities from Prairie Pothole Lake near Jamestown, North Dakota, USA - PPLs Lake P8 Core (1) Depth... | ecosystem: Environmental > Aquatic > Freshwater >... | reverse complement strand
TGATCGTCCTCACCCGACGCCCCGGCGATGACGGTTTCGTTGCGCCCGCCGATCCTCAGGTCACAACGATCCCGTTGGAGCCCCTGGGACTCGAGCAGGCGAAGGCACTCATCCACCGGGCCACCGAAGAATCACCTTTGCCACCCCAGCAGGTGGAGAGGCTGGCCCGACAGGCCCAGGGTCGTCCACTCTTCCTCGTCGAGTTGCTCCAGACCCTGCGCACCAGTGGATCTCTCGAGGAGATCCCCCAGTCGGTCGAGGCGATGATCGCGGCCCGCATCGACACCCTCCCCCTTTCCGACCGGAACATCCTCCGCCGAGTCTCGGTCCTCGGCGCCGGCTTCAAAATCGAACACACGTCGGCCGTCCTCGGCACCGAGGAAAAGGACCCCCGCCAGAAGACGCGAACGATCAAGAGGCTCTCCGATTTCTTGTCGCTCGACCGGTCGGGCTGGGTCCAGTTCCACCACGCACTGATACGTGACGTAGCCTACGCCGGGCTCCCGTTCCGGACGCGCCAGGATCTCCACGCCCGGGTGGGCGACTCGATCTTCGCCGACTGCGACGACCATCCCGAGGAGTTCGCCGAGCTCCTGTCGCTCCATTACTTCCACGCAAGCAGATGGAGTCGCTCCTGGCTGTTCTCCCAGATGGCTGCAGATCGGGCCAAGGAGATATACGCCAATCACGAGGCAGAGGTCTTCTACGAGCGGGCGCTGCAGTCAGCAGCACGGCTCGGCTGGGTCGAACGATCCGATCGGGCGAGAGTGTTGACAGACCTGGCCGGGGTCCAGTACGAGGCTGGTTGGTACGACAGGGCGATGGCCTCTTTGCGTGCCGCGATCAGGCTGCTCCCCGATGACCCGGTGGCTCGGGCCGACCTGCGACTCGACCTGGCGCGGTGTCATCAGAGGATGGGCGCATTGTCGCTGGCCCTTCGTGAGACGGCCCTCGGATTGAAGCTGGTGGAGGGAAGGGAGGGTCTCGAAGCCCGGAGGGCCGCTGCCCGACTGCGCAGCGTTCGGGCTGGTCTCCTGCTCGATCAGCTCCGACCGAGGCTGGCGCTAAAGGTAGGCCTGCAAGCCGTAGAGGAGGCGGAGGCGAGCGGCGATCCGGCGGCATTGGCACGGGCGTACACCAACATCGACGAGGCCTACCAGATATTGGGCAGGCGGGACCAGGCGGTTCACGAGGAGAGGGCGCTCGAGATCTTCGAGGAGCTCGGCGACCTTCGCAACGTGACCACCCTCGCCATCAACCTCGGGGTGCAGGCATATTCAGACGGACACTGGGACGATGCCATCTCGCTCTATACAAAGGCCCAAGAGGTGAGCCGGCGCAGCGGGAACATCCCTGCCGAATCCGCCGCCGCGGCCAATCTCGGCGAGGTCCTGATCAGTCGCGGACAGTTGGACGGGGCGGAGACCGTGCTCAAAGAGGCGAGACGGGTGTTGCGCGGGCAGAAAGTGGTCGGCTTCGCCCTGTTCGCCGAGACCCAACTGGCACGTCTGATGATGGAACGGGGCGAGTATGACGGCGCAGTCAGCGCGCTGACTCAGGTCATTGATGAGGCAAACCGGGTCGGCCAGCCCTACTTCGCCGTGGATGCTTCAGTGCATCTCGCCGACGCCTTGACCCGGTCCGGTGACCCCGAAGATGCCCTCTCCGTGATCGAGACCGCACAGGAGTTGGCCGGGGAGGACGCCGCCCTCTACGAGGTGCCGTTGCTCCGGCTCCAGGCGGACGCCCTGGTCGCCCTAGACCGGCTCCTGGAGGCGAGAGCACACGCCGAGCTGGCCCTGGCCAGCGCCAGAGAGCAGCGGCTGGCCTACGAGGAGGCCCTACTCCTCTTGGTCATGACCCAAATCGGCGGTGCCGGGAGTGATGAGGTCCTCGAGGAGGCGCACCGTCTCTTCGAGGACCTGGGTGTGTCCCCGCCTCAGTTGCGCCAGCGCTTCCCGTCACCGATGTTGTAGACAACGTGGCCCTCAACGAAGTCCCCGAGCAGGGTCACCCTGCTCGTCGCCTCGATCAGACACGAGGTGTGACCGAGCGGCAGCACCGTTGACGGATCCAGAGACCCGGGCAGGCCACCACCCACGCGGGGATCGATCAGGCACCATGGCATCACTCGCTCCCCGGCTCCGACGTGGTCGTCATAGCTGATGGTGGAGGTCTGTTCTTCGCCGGGCACGGCGGGCGGGTCGTCGAAGGTCCAGGTGATCGCCTCGAGGAACTGGGCGACTCCCGATCCGTCGACAGGGGCGGTGATGAAGTCGACGAACAGGCGGCCTTCTTCATCGGTCCCCGACTCGAAGTCGAAGAGAAGCCCATCCAACGGTCCCTTGCACCCGCCGCCGACGTCGTCGCCGCGGGTGATCTGGGTGGTGGCGTCACCCTCACCGAGCGAGACTGTGTCGCCGCAGGCGATTTCCCCGTCGAACACCCCGACCACCTTGAACAGGGTGTCGCTGGTGCCGAGACCGGCCCCCACGGGCCCGGCGGCGGCGCCGTTGAAGCCACCCTCGAGGGAGACCGCAGCGCTCTTGCCCTTGGACGAGGCGGACACCGGCTTGATGAGGATGGTGTCGAAGACACCGTCGACCTGGAACGACTGCCAGTGCCCTGCCCCTGGATTGTCGCCCGGGTCGAACCAGAGGATGACCCGCTCGTTGTCGCTCTTCCCGGAGTCCGGCCCGCAGTCCGATCCTCCGGTGCACGGCACGGTCACCTTGTCGACGAACACGCCGTCATTGCGCAGTTCGAGCTCGGCGGTGCCGTTGTACTTGAAGCCGAGATCGATCTCGGCGTAGCCGAGGCTGGCATCGGCCAGGGCGCCGGCGAGACCGAGGTTCAGCTTCTGACCGAGATCCTTGTTGATCCGGGCGCATGGTTCGCCCGTCCCCTCGAACTTCTGGCCCACACCGATTCGATGGTCCTTGAGACCTGCAAACGGCATCTTGCTCGAGTGGGAGCTGGATCCAACGAGCGACACCAGTAGGTCTCCTGCGCTGATCAGTTTGCAGCTCGTTTCGGAGAGCGTCTGGGTCAGATCCGGTCCGGTCGAAGGATCGAAGACGAACCTGTCCCCGTCCGAGTTCAGGTGAAGACGAAGGACTCCGACCTCACCGGTGACCGGACCCTGGCCCAATGCGGGGATCACCAACAGCGATACCGCGACCATCAGGCCCACGACGCCAGCCAGTGACCAGCGCAAACCTCTTCTCATTGTGCCTCCTGATCCCTTCCGACCACGAGCAGACAAAAGTCACCCTCGGGCCCCACACACTCTTCTTCGAATCGCCCTGACCATACCCTTTCCCGACCGGGCCGGCTTCACGTGACGCGGCAACGGGCGCCGACATCCCCCGACGCGACCGTGCACGCTCTGGCGACCTCGATGGGATCTGACCCGCCGATGTGACTGCTGGTCTGTCCCTCTCGGACTCCCTCTAGCTGCCTGCCCGGCCGCCGGCAAAGTCGAGATCCAGCCGCATATTGTCGGATCCATGCCCCACGACGACGATGCCTTGGTCGAGGCCGAGATCGCCGAGGCGCTTGCGCGTGGACGCGACGAGGACTGGGAGGCCCTTTGGGACGCCGTCGACGTGCTCTCCGAGGAGACCTCCTTCGCGACCTGGGCCGGGGGCGACATTGTCGGGACGACCACCGTCGATGGCGAAGAGCGTCCAGTTCGCCAGATGCCCTATCCGGTCTACGTCGCGTCGGTGGAGCATGTGCGGGAGCGCCTCGGCGTGCTTGGACTGGTGGTCCCCTTCGATTGGATGAGCTGGGACGGCGTGCTTCGCTATCGGGAGGATCCTGAGGCGTTGGCCACCGCCCCCGTCGGCGATGCCGTCCGGCTGCTAACCGCCATCCAGCGGGCCGAGCGGTTCGGTGACGGGAACATCGAAGGGGCCCTCGAGAGTGGTCTCATGCAAAGCGCCCTCGCCCGACTGCGGCGTTGGTACGACGGGAATCACCCGGCAGACCGAGATCATGAAGGGGATTGAGCTGTGGCTCATCCAGAGGGCATCCTCCGCTTCCTCTGTGACCCACCCGTCCCGTTTCCTTGCCGGGCCTTCACAGGTGGTCCGTTCCGGCCGGCGGCGAAGCCAAGGCCCCGGGGGAGCAGCTAACTTCCGGGCCGGCCCTCGACAGGAGATAGATGAGCGACGATCTCAACCGGTCCAACCTGCCCATACCCGACCCGTCGTGGGTGGGAGTGACCACCTACGACGCCAAGGACCCGGACACAGATTTCCCCCCGATCGAGCCGGTCCGTCCACCGGCCGACGCACCCAATGTCCTCATCGTCCTGCTCGACGACACCGGTTTCGGTGCCTCCACCGCCTTCGGCGGGCCCTGCAACACCCCGACATTCGAGCGGCTCGCCAGTGATGGCCTTCGATACACACGATTCCACACCACCGCCCTGTGCTCCCCGACCCGGGCGGCGTTGCTGACCGGTCGCAACCACCACTCGGTGGGGATGGGCGGCATCACTGAGATCGCCACCTCGGCACCCGGCTACAGCTCACTCCGAGCCAAGAGCAAGGCGACCGTGGCCGAGACCCTGAAGCTCAACGGGTACTCGACGGGGCACTTCGGCAAGTGCCACGAGGTCCCGGTCTGGGAGACCAGCCCGATGGGGCCGTTCGATCGCTGGCCGAGCCCCGGTAACGGCTTCGAGCACTTCTACGGGTTCATCGGTGGGGAGACCAACCAGTACGCACCGGCCATCTACCAGGACACCGTGCCGGTCGAGCCCGACCGCACTCCCGAGGAGGGCTATCACTTCACCGAGGACATGACCGACCACGCCATCGAGTGGGTGCGTCAGCAGAAGGCTCTCATGCCGGACAAGCCGTTCTTCATCTACTACGCCCCCGGGGCCACCCACGCCCCCCATCACGTGCCCAAGGAGTGGAGTGACCGGTACCAGGGCAAGTTCGACGACGGATGGGATGCGGAGAGGGAGCGGACGTTCGCCCGGCAGAAGGCGCTCGGGGTGGTGCCGGCGGATGCCGAGCTCACCGCCCGCCCCGACGAGATCCCGGCCTGGGAGGAGATGCCCGAGGATCTCAAACCGGTGCTGGCCCGTCAGATGGAGGTTTATGCCGGGTTCCTCGAGCACACCGATCATCACGTCGGACGTCTCATCGACGCCCTCGAGGATCTCGAGATCCTGGACGACACGCTGGTCTTCGTGATCATCGGCGACAACGGCGCCTCAGCCGAAGGCGACATCCACGGGTGCTTCAACGAGCTGATCAGCCTCAATGGGGCGTTCGCACTGCAGACCGCCGAGTTCATGGCTTCGCGGATCGATGCCTTTGGGACCCCGGCGGCTTACAACCACTATGCGGTGGGTTGGGCCCACGCCATGGACACCCCGTATCAGTGGACCAAGCAGGTGGCCTCGCACTGGGGCGGGACCCGGAACGGGACCATCGTCCGCTGGCCGAGGGGAATCGAGGCGAAGGGCGAGCTTCGCAACCAGTTTCACCACGTGATCGACGTGGTCCCGACCATCCTCGAGGCGGCGGGGATCCCGGCTCCCACCTTCGTCAACGGGATCCAGCAGGCGCCGCTCGAGGGGTTCTCGATGGTCTACTCGTTCGACGACGCCGAAGCCCCCGACACCCACACCACCCAGTACTTCGAGATGTTCGTCAACCGCGGCATCTATCACAAAGGATGGACCGCGGTGACCAGGCACTCCTTGCCCTGGGCGATCGAAGAGATGCCTGCATTCGAGGACGACGTCTGGGAGCTCTATGCACCCGACGACTGGACCCAGTCCCGGAACATCGCCGGTGAGAACCCGGAGATGCTGGCCCATCTGCAACGTCTCTTCCTCATCGAGGCGGGCAAGTACAACGTGCTCCCCCTTGACGACCGGAGGGTGGAGAGATTCGACTCCGGCATCGCCGGCCGACCACAGCTGATCAAAGGCAACACCCAGATCCTGTTCGGCGGGATGGGCCGGCTCTCGGAGAACTCGGTACTGGTGGTGAAGAACAGGTCTTACGCGGTGACCGCCGATATCGTCGTCCCCGAAGGCGGGGGCCACGGGACCATCGTGGCTCAGGGGGGCGCCTTCGGTGGGTGGAGCCTCTATCTCAACAATGGCCGGCCGGCTCACTGTTACAACCTGTTCGGTTTGCAGCAGTTCAAGGTGCACGGTGAGGACCCGGTGCCGGAGGGGAAGCACCAGGTCAGGATGGAGTTCGCCTACGACGGGGGTGGTCTGGGCAAGGGCGGCACGGTGACCCTCTACGTCGACGGGGCCGAGGTGGCCGATGGGAGAGTGGATGCGACCGTGCCTCTCGTGTTCTCCGCCGACGAGACCACGGATGTCGGCACCGACTCCGCCACCCCGGTCACCGACGATCTGAGCCCGGATGAGGTGGCCTTCACCGGGAGGGTGAAGTGGATCCAGATCGATCTCGGCGAGGACGCCGCCGACGCAGACCACCTCATCTCGCCGGAGGAGCGCTTCCGAGTCGCTATGGCCCGCCAGTAGCGGATGGAGAACCACGCCTGCTGTTCGCCCGAGGCGGACCGGACCGCATCTGAGGATGCCGTCCTCCTGCCCCGGTCCCCGACGGCGGGCAGCACCGACGGGATGGTCCGTCTCGACGGGGGGAGCTTCCTCATGGGACACGACGGCGCCTACGGCTATCCAGACGATGGGGAAGGGCCGATGCATCCCGTCGAGCTGAGCCCGTTCTGGGTGGACCCGGTCACCGTCAGCATTACCCGGTTCGCCGCGTTCGTGGAAGCGACCGGATACCGGACCGAGGCGGAGTCCTTTGGCTGGTCATTCGTCTTCGCCGGGTTTCTACCCGACGACTTCCCGCCAACCCAGGGGGTGGTGCAGGCACCCTGGTGGCGGGCGGTGGAGGGCGCCGACTGGCGCCATCCCGAGGGGCCACACACCGGTGTCGACGATCGGATGGATCACCCGGTGGTCCACGTCTCCTGGAACGACGCCAACGCTTTCTGCCGCTGGGCAGGGATGCGACTGCCGACCGAGGCAGAGTGGGAGTACGCGGCGCGGGGAGGCCGGGTCCAGGAGCGCTTTCCCTGGGGCGACGAGCGTGAGCCCGGCTGCGCCCATCGGATGAATGTCTGGCAGGGTGAGTTCCCCGGGTGGAACACGGTCGAGGACGGTTACTCCGGCACCGCTCCCGTCGATGCTTTCGCGCCCAACGACTATGGGCTGTACAACACAACGGGCAACGTTTGGGAATGGTGCTCGGACTGGTTCGATCCCGGCACCTATCGGATCCCTGGCGAGGAGAATCCCACAGGCCCGGAGGCTGGGACCCATCGAGTGATGCGGGGTGGCTCCTATCTCTGCCACGAGTCCTACTGCTACCGATATCGCGTCGACTCGCGCAGTGCCAACACCCCGGATTCGTCTGCGGGCAACATCGGGTTTCGCTGCGTGCGCCACGCTGCCGAGCCCGATGCCCGCGATGTGTAGCTGGTTGAAATCCACCTGAGAAACAGGGATGAAGCGGTCACCCGTCTCAACCTGTCCCGTTCTTCATGGCCCTGGCCGACTCGTGGTTTCGCCCGGAGCCGTTCAGCCCTCGGGCTGGTAGACGAACTCGAATGTCTTCTCACGCCCGAGATCATCGAAGACCTTCACCAACAAGCCCTGACCCGGGGGTGCCTCGGGGAAGAAGACCTGGATCTCCCATTGGCCCTCCTCTCCAACCGTCACCTCGCCCGACCCGTAGTCCGACTTCACGTGGACGGTCGATCCCGGCTCACCGGTTCCGTAGTAGACGTCGTAGGGCGGGGTCTGGGTGCAGATGCCGAAGCTGGCATGGGCCGAGAACTCGGCCGGTTTCTCGACCGACTTGGTGGTCGTTGTGGTGGTGGTCTCCTGCACGATCACGAAGTGCACCGTGACCTCTGCCCGGGTTTCGTTGCCCGCATCGTCCCGAGCGGTGAATTCGACCCGATTCTCTCCCTTGGAGAGGATGAGGCCGATCGACCACGAGCCGTCCGGGTCGACCTCCGCCTGGTACTTACCGGCGGACACGGTTGCGCCGGGCTCGGTTGTGCCCCGGAATACGACCTCGGGCTCGTGGAACTCGGCATCTTCCTGCGGCGAGGTGATCGCGAGTGCGGGTGGAGTGGTGTCAGCCGGCAAAGTCGTGGTCGGAGGCACCGTCGTGGTGGGTGGCACACTCGTGGTGACCGATTCGATCGGGATCGCCCCGGCCAGCACGGCCGGATCGAGCCGGAGAGTCGTCGAGGTGGTCGACGTGGTCGTGGTCGTCGAGCTGGTCGGCGTTGGCCAATCGAGCTCGCTCACCAGGGCCACCGCCACGGCGGAGCTGACGAGAAGGGCCGCGGTCACCAGGGTCAACCGCAGGCCGGGTCGGCGTCGGACGGGTGTCGGGTTCGGGACCGCGGCGCGGAGTGGGGCGGATTCGACCGCGGCATTGAGCCGATCGGCGGCCAGGCGTGCGATGGTGTCGAGGTCACGACTCATCGGGCGCCTCCAATCCGAGCCGGGCCGCCAGCGCCTGCCTCCCCCGGAACAGGTGGACTTTCGCGGTGGCCTCGCTGCAGCCGAGAATCTCGGCGATCTCCAGCACCGAGCGGTCCTCCAGGTAGAAGAGGGTTATTGCCTGGGTCTGGCGACCAGGGAGCTCCCTGACCAGAGCCCAGAAATGCTGGTCCTCCGGCTCGAGCTCGGGGAGGGTGAATCGGGTCTGATTGGCGAGACGCTCGATCGCCTTCCGCTCCGCTTTCTTTCTCCGAAACGCCGAGATTGCCATGTTGGCCACCACTCTTCGCACCCAGGCGCCTGGGTTCTCATACTCTCCGACGTGGTCCCACCTCTGGTGGGCGGCGATGAACGCCTCCTGTGCAAGATCCTCGGCTCCGATACGACTTCCCGACAGGGCGTATGCCAGAGCGACCACCTTCCTGTACTCGCGGCTGTAGAAGCTTTCGAACGCCTCCACCGCCACCTTGCCGGTGCCGGTGGGGACCACCTGACTCTGAATCCGCGCCGTTGAGATTCAATCGAATCGGCAGCCTCCGAGGTTTACATGAGCGGCTTGTAAACCTCTCCCCGGCTTGATGCGTGTGACTGCCAGTGGGCGGGCGGGATGCAACCGAGAGAGCCAGGGGGTTCCTAGAAATGCGGAAGTTGCTTGCACTCGTCGCGGTGTGTGGCGCGGTGGTCGTATCCGGAGTCGCCTTCGGGCTGACGGACGCCGACTCGGCCCCGACCACGACCGAGCCAAGGGAGGAATTCGTGGATGAACGCGAAGCGAACGCAGTCGCGAATGACCATGAGGAGAATTGGGATCGTTACGACTCCTATCAGCCCGACGAACCCAAGCCGGTCGAGGAGGAGCCGGAGCCGAAGGACGACGAGCCAGCAGTGGACACGACTCCTCCGGATCTCCAGATCCTCCACCCCGTCGACGGCCAGGTCTTCGAGTCGAAGGAAGTGGTCTTCGAAGGGATCACCGAGCCAGGGGCGAGAGTGTTCGCCGGCGAGTACGAAGCGGACGTCAACGACTCGGGAGGGTGGCGGATCGTGCTCTTCCTGTCAGCGGGGACCAACCACGCCACGATTCGTGCAAAGGACAAAGTCGGCAATGTCTCTGAGGACTCGGTGACGGTTGTCTTCGAGCTTCCCGAGAAGACGTCGGACGAGGAGAAGCCCAAGGACGAAGACAAGCCAAAGGAAGAGGAAAAGCCAAAGGAAGACCACGAGGAGGAGGAGAAGGCCTGGGAGTTCTCCGCCAAGCAGGTCTTCGGAGAATGCTCCGAGAACCCACCGTACGACGTGTTCCACGGAACGGGCAAGCCGGGGAGCGTCATACGGGTCCTCTCCGAATATGGCAGTGGCGAGACCGAGGTCAACGAAGGCGGCGTCTGGGAACTGCGGGTCTACTTCGAGGGGGCCCCGGTTGAACAGGGAATCCTGGTCAAGGTCGTCGACCAATTCGACCACGTGAAGAAATTCGAGTTCACGAGAACAGGTTGAGCCGTCTCAGGGCGCCCTCCCATCGACCACAGACGGTGGGAGGGCCCTGTGCGTACCGAGCCATTCGCTTGCGTCAGGGGGCTTCGGGCGGCTGCTCCTCGGCGGAATCCTGTCGCAAGACAGCACCTCGACTGTTGGCGAGACGGTTGCTATCCCTGCTCAACTCGGCCAGTCTCGCCAGGGAGTCGTCGGCCAGCTCGCCGGTGCGAAGCCGCCATTCCCAGTTGCCGCTGGTCGTCCCGGGCGTGTTCATCCTCGCCTCGGCGCCGAGCTCGAGGATGTCTTGGACAGGAAACATCGACGTGGCCGCTCGGGAGTGACTGACCATCTCCACGAGCCCCCAAGGGATCCGCCCGTTCACTGTCCGGTAGAGGGACAGACGTCCGCGAGGAAGACGCCGCACCCGATGTCGAGGGTTGCCTTCCCAGAACCATCCCTTGGTGGTGTTGTTGTCGTGGGTCCCGGTGTAAGCCCACACGTTCTCCGGGAAGCTGTCGGGATGATGGATCGCTGAGTCCGGAGCCTGGTCGAAGCCGAACTGGGCGACTCTCATCCCGGGTAGGCCGAACCCGTTCCTCAGGGAGATGACATCCTCGGTGATCACTCCGAGGTCCTCAGCGATGATCGGCAGATCACCCACCTCTTCGCGAATCGCCTCGAGCAGCGACGCTCCCGGGCCGGGAAGCCATGCTCCTTCGACGGCGGTGGGCTCCGACGCCGGGATCGCCCAGTAGCCCGCGATCCCTCTGAAGTGGTCGATGCGGAGCCAATCGAACAAGGAGAGGGCGTGACGCACCCTCGCCCGCCACCATGAGAAGCCGCCCGAGGCCATCGCCTCCCAGTCGAAGACCGGATTCCCCCATCGCTGACCGGTCTCTGAGAAGTAGTCGGGAGGGACGCCTGCAACCAACGTCGGCTCCCCATCGTCGTCGAGGAGGAACAGATCAGGATTTGCCCATACGTCAGCAGAGTCGGATGCGACGTAGAGAGGCAGGTCACCGACGATTTCGACGCCGATGTCCTGACACATGGCATGCAGCGTCTGCCATTGCTCGAAGAAGAGAAACTGGGTTACCCGATTCGCCTCAACTGCCTCATCGAGATCTCGCTCAGCTCGGGAAAGAGCGGAGGGGTCGCGTCGTGCAAATCCGGGTTCCCAATCGCTCCAGGCTCGGCCGCCGTGGGCGTCCTTGAGGGCGGTGTACAGAGAGTGGTCGTCGAGCCAGAGCCGTCCCTCGCTTTCCTTGAATGCGGCAAACCGTTCGAGCTGACCCGGATCCGCTCGCCGCCGAAACGATCCTGCCGCCTTCGCCAGCACAGCCAGCTTCTTGGTATAGACGGCGCCGTAATCGACTCGACCGTCTTCGGGCATCTCCACTCCAACGAGGTCGTCGCTGTCGACCAGACCCGATTCGAAGAGGAGAAGGGGACTGATCAGGAGCGGATTGCCGGCGAAGGTGGACAACGAGGAATAGGGCGAGTTGCCGAACCCGGTCGGTCCCACCGGGAGGACCTGCCAGTACCGCTGGCCTGACTCGGCGAGGTTCAGCGCGAAGGCATGAGCC
>Ga0105106_10003268_pt1 | contig 11600 bp, 12 predicted proteins | sample PPLLaktember2015_5_FD_79109 | JGI IMG/M metagenome (GOLD analysis project Ga0105106, IMG submission 79109) | Freshwater sediment microbial communities from Prairie Pothole Lake near Jamestown, North Dakota, USA - PPLs Lake P8 Core (1) Depth... | ecosystem: Environmental > Aquatic > Freshwater >... | reverse complement strand
CGCGTGGCCGCTCGGCGAGCTGCTGTCGACGGTGGGGGCGGCCATCGTGCTCGCGGGCGTGTCGGCGCTCGGCCTGCTCATCTTCACGGGGACGCCGCTCGCGGCGCTCGGCCGTCGGGTCACGGACCTGTTCGCGCGCGAGCCGGAGCTCGAGCCGGAGCCCGAGCCTGAGCCACGTCGGGAGCCGCGCGTGGTCCACACCGAGGAGGACCTTCCGGTCCTCGAGCTTCCCGAGGAGCGTCAGCGCGAGCTGGAGCCCGAGCCGATCGACGTGCCGGAGATCGTCCGCTCGGCTCCGAGAGCGGGTCGCTACGAGGTTCCGCCGATCGACCTGCTCCGCACATCGCCCCCCTCCGCCGGGAGCGAGCGCGACGAGGAGCACACGATGGAGGCCCTCGAGCGCACGTTCCACACGTTCGGCGTGCCGGCGCACGTGACGACCTCGCACCGAGGCCCGACCGTCACGCTGTACGAGGTCGAGGTCGAGGCCGGCACCAAGGTGAACAAGGTGCTCAGCCTGGCCGACGACATCGCCTACGCCCTCGCCACCCCCGACGTGCGGATCATCGCCCCGATCCCGGGGAAGTCCGCGATCGGCGTCGAGGTGCCGAACCGGGTCCGTGACTTCGTGATGCTGGGGGACATCCTGCGCTCGCGCGCCGCGAGGGACGATCGCCACCCGCTCTCGGTCGCCCTCGGCAAGGACGTCCACGGTCGAGCGCAGCTCGTGAACCTGACCAAGATGCCGCATCTGCTGATCGCGGGGGCGACCGGCGCCGGCAAGTCGAGCCTCATCAACTCCTTCGTCACATCGCTCCTCATGCGTACGACGCCCGACGAGGTGAAGGTCGTGCTGGTCGACCCCAAGCGGGTCGAGCTCGCGCACTTCGCGGACCTGCCGCACCTGCTCATGCCGGTCATCGTGCATCCGAAGCGGGCGGCCGAGGCGCTGTCGTGGGTCGTGCGCGAGATGGAGCAGCGGTACGAGCTCCTCGCGATGGTGGGGGTCCGCGACGTCGACGGCTACCGGCAGGGCATGATCGACGGCTCCTTGCGCGTGCCGCCGGGCCAGGAGGAGCGTGTGGTCGAGTTCCCGTACCTCGTCGTGGTGATCGACGAGCTCGCCGATCTGATGATGATCGCGCCCCGGGATGTCGAGGATGCGATCTGCCGGATCGCGCAGATGGCGCGCGCCGTCGGCATCCATCTCGTGGTGGCGACGCAGCGTCCGAGCGTCGATGTGGTCACCGGGCTCATCAAGGCCAACATCCCGAGCCGGATCGCCCTGATGACCTCGAGCCAGGCCGACTCGCGCGTCATCCTCGACATGAACGGCGCGGAGAAGCTCGTCGGCCACGGCGACATGCTGTACGCGCCGTCGAGCGCCTCCAAGCCCACGCGCCTGCAGGCCGCGTGGGTCACGGAGAAGGAGATCTCGACCGTGGCCGAGTGGGTCCGCGCCCAGCGGGACCCGGACTACCAGGCACATGTGGAGGGGTTCGGCCGGCCTCCCGTGGAGGGTGAGGACGAGGTCGGCCTCGGAGGCGACGACGAGCTCTTGGAGCAGGCTGCCGAGTTGGTCATCCGCTCGCAGCTGGGCTCGACGAGCATGCTCCAGCGCAAGCTGAAGGTCGGTTTCGCGAGGGCCGGACGCCTGATGGATCTGCTGGAGGAGCGCGGGATCGTGGGGCCGTCCCTCGGCTCGAAGGCCCGGGACGTGCTCGTCACGCCGGAGGAGTGGGAGGGATCCCGCTCCGCGAGAGCGGGCTGACGGTCACATCGCGGCGACGAGGTCGTTCAGCTGGGAAAGGGACCCGGATCGGCGTTCCTCGCGCATGCTGGAGCCGCGCGGCCTGACCTCGCGGCGCCAGTACCCGTAGATCCGCGAAGGCGTCCAGCCTCGGCGGAGAGCGCTGCGGTACCCCCGCACGAACTCGCTGCCCTCCCACAGCGCCCACGGGTGGACCAGGAACCCGCCGCGCTGCCCGTCCTCCGAGAGCCATACGGCCCCGAGGGGTCCCCAGAGCCCGTCGTCCTGGCGGCCGGGAACGACCACGTAGTGGACCGGACCTTCGGTCTCGAGCTCCGACGTGGTTGGCGACCGGACGAGCGAGAAGGGTGAGAGCTCGATCAGCGTCTCGACCATCGCTCCTTCCTCCCGCGTTCGACCGCCGTTCGACCTGGCCCGGACCACATCGACGGTACCCCCCTCGGGTGTCGCGCACATCGGCCCTCGGTCCTAGACCGTTCGCCGGACGCCCCGCGTCCGGGCCGCGTCGGGACGGTCGGCCCTAGGTCGGACATCGACGCGCCCGGTACGGTGCGCGCGGGAGGTGGAGATGGACAGCGTCACGCAGCCGCTCCGCGACGAGCACAAGGAACTCCTTCCACAGATCGAGCGCATCCGCCGCGTCGCCGACTCCATCGGTGTGGTCCCGACCGAGGTGCTGCGGCAGCGCGTCGATGAGCTCCACAGGTTCCTGTCACGGGAGCTGATCCCCCATGCGAAGGCGGAGGAAGCCGTGCTCTACCCGCTCGTGGCACGCGCGATAGGCGCGCCCGAGGCGACGGCGACGATGCGTCACGACCACGTCGAGATCGCCGGCCTCGCGGACGAGCTGGCGTCGATCGAGCCGGAGCTGTCGGATGAGACGCTCTCGCTCGAGGCTCAGCACGCGCTGCGGCGGATCCTGTACGGCTTGTACACGCTGGTCCGCGTCCACTTCATCGAGGAGGAGGAGATCTACCTGCCGCTCCTGGACGAGCGCCTCGACCCGGAGGAGGCGCGCGACATGTTCAACGCACTGGAGGCGGCCGCCGCGCACGCGAGGGGACTCGCCACCGCCTGATCCTGGATCGTGTTCAGCGCACGGCGGCCTGGGCGGCGGCGATCACCTCGAGCGCCTCGTTTCGATCGCCGAAGCCCTCGATGCCCACCTTGTGACCCTCGAGGTCCTTGTAGACCGCGAAGAAGTGCTCGATCTCGTTCAGCAGGTTCGGGTTCACGTCCCGGAGCTCGTGGATGTGCGACCACATCGGGTCCCGCAAAGGCACGCACAGGATCTTCTCGTCCGGGCCCTTCTCGTCCCGCATGCGGAACAGGCCGATCGGGCGCGCGCGGATCCGGCAGCCCGGGAACGTCGGCTCCCCGACGAAGACGAGGGCGTCCAGCGTGTCGCCATCGCCGCCGAGGGTGTCGACGATGAAGCCGTAGTCCGCCGGGTACTGCATGGACGTGAACAGCATGCGGTCGAGCGTGATCGCCCCGCTCTCGGGGTCGAGCTCGTACTTGTTGCGCGATCCCTTGGGGATCTCGACGACGACGGTGACCGAGCCCGTCTCCACGGGCACGAGCCTAGCAGGGGGGTTTGGCTAGGATACCTGCGTCCCGCGGCCGGGAGGAGCGGCGTGCAGCGATCCATCACCGGACTCGGTCCGGTCCTTCGCAAGGTGCGACTCGCCCGCGGCGTCTCCCTCGACGAGGCGTCGCGCGACACGCGTATCCGCGCCGAGTTCCTGGACGCGCTCGAGGAGGAGGAGTACGACCGGCTGCTCGGGGACGTGCACGTTCGGGGGTGCCTGCGATCGTACGCCACCTACCTGGGGATCCCGTCCGACCGGGTGCTCGAGGTCTACGGACGTGCAGCGGTCGAGCCGCCCCCGGAGGCGCCGAGGCCCAGACCGGCGGCAGATCGTGATCTCGAGGGCCCGAGACGACGCGACAACGCCCGGCTCGTGGTCATGGGCGCGGCCGCGATCTTGGTGCTCGCCGGCGCGTTCGGTGTCCTCTCCGCGAGGGACCCGGCGCCCACGCCGGCAGATCTCCCTTCGGAGGCGCCGATCGAGGCGGGCGCCGCGCCCCCGGGCATCGACGTCACCGTGCTCGCCCGTGAGTCCGTCCAGGTCACGGTCAGGATCGACGAGGGACCGCCGCAGACCTTCGCCCTCGAGGCGGGCGAGGGGCGGGCGTTCGAAGCCGACCTCTCCCTCCAGCTCCGTCTCTCGAGCGGCTCGAGCGCCCAGGTGACGGTGAACGGGAAGGACCTCGGCTTCCCGGGCAAGGAGGGGAAACCGTGGCGGAGCGACTGGCGCTACGGCGACCCGAACTCGACCGCGCCGGGATGAGGCCATGAGGGCGGAGATCGTCGGGGTCGGCACCGAGCTCCTCCTCGGCCAGATCGCGAACACCAACGCGCGATGGATCTCCGAGCGCCTGGCGGAGATCGGGGTCGACGTGCTGCATCACGTGGCCGTCGGTGACAACCTGGACCGCATCGTGCAGGCCGTTCGGACCGCGGCCGAGCGCTCCGACGTGGTCATCGTGACCGGCGGGCTGGGGCCCACCCAGGACGATGTGACGCGCCCCGCCCTCGCGGTGGCGGCAGGCGTGCCCCTGGTCCGAAGGCCCGAGCTGGAGGAGCGGCTCAGGGAACGCTGGGCCGCGACCGGCCGGGAGATGCCGGTCTCCAACCTGCTCCAGGCGGAGGTTCCCGAGGGCGCGCGACCGATCCCTCCTTCCCGGGGGACGGCTCCCGGGCTGGTCGTCGAACTGGATGGGACGACCGTGTACGCGCTCCCGGGCGTTCAGGTCGAGATGCAGGAGATGATGGACGGGACCGTTCTGCCGGACCTCGCCGAGCGTGCGGGGCCATCGGCGCTCGTCTCCCGGACCGTTCGGTGCGTCGGGATGGCCGAGTCGAAGATCGCCGAGCTCCTGGACGACCTGTTCCACGGGTCGGCGAACCCGACCGTCGCCTACCTCGCGGGCGGTGGGGAGGTGCGGGTCCGGCTCTCGGCCAAGGCCGGGACCAAGCTTGAGGCGCAGGAGCTCATCCGGCCGGTCGCCGAGGAGGTGCGGCGTCGGCTCGGCGACGTCGCCTTCAGCCCCCGGGACGAGCCGCTCGAGGCTCGGGTCGGCTTCCTCCTGCGAGAAGCTGGCCGGACCCTGGCGTGCGCCGAGTCGCTCACCGGCGGGGGGCTCTCGGCCCGTGTCACCAGCATCCCCGGGGCATCGGGCTACTTCCTGGGCTCGGTCGTGGCCTACACCGCGGAGGTCAAGCGCTCGGTCCTGGGCGTATCGGCCGACACCCTGGCGGAGCACGGCCCGGTGAGCAGGGCCTGCGCCGAGGAGATGGCTGCGGGAGCGCGGCAGCTGTTCGGGGCAGACCTCGCCCTGTCGCTCACCGGGGTCGCCGGACCCACGGAACACGGTGGCGCTGAGCCCGGGCAGGTGTGGGCAGCGCTGGAGGGATCGGACGTGCATCACCAACGGGGTTTCCGGTGGCCGGGGGACCGAGCGCTCGTGCGGCGGTTCGCCGAGCAGGCGGCGCTGGACCTCGTGCGCCGACACCTGGCCGGCCTCCCTCTGCCCGACTGATGGCACGCGACCGCGCGTCCCGGCCGGAGGCGACCCCGCTCCGCCTGTTCGTCGCCATCGATATCCCGCCGGACGTTCGGACATCGATCCAGGGACGGGTGGCATCGATCCGTGAGCGCCACCCGCGGGCCCGATGGGTCCCGGTACAGAACCAGCACGTCACGCTGAAGTTCCTGGGGACGACGTGGCCGCGGCTCGTGGAGTGGGTGACCGGGCGGGTCGAGGAGGTCGCGCTCGCCCACCAGCCGTTCGACACCAGGGTCGCGGGACTCGGTGCCTTCCCGTCCCCCCAGCGGGCCCGCGTGCTCTGGGTCGGTCTGGAGGATCCGGCCGGATGCCTGACCGCGATCGCCGGGGACCTGGAACGGGCGCTCGCGAAGGAGTTCGAGCCGGAGCGGCGAGCGTTCAGCGCGCACCTCACGGTGGCCCGGTTCGAGCCACCAGCTTCCCTGGAGGAGGACCTGCGGGACGTCGCGGTCGAGAGCAGGCGCTTCGCCGTCGAGCGGTTGGTGCTGTACCGCAGCCGCCTCCAGCGTCCCGCCCCCGTGTACGACGAGGTGGCCGCGTTCGCGCTCCGGGGACGCCCGGGTCCTTGACCTCGAACACCTGTTCGACTACCGTGCGCTTGTCAGATCGCCCTTACAGGGCTGTAATCACAGGGGTGTGAGTCGTGTCAGACCCTCGCGGTACCGTGCGTCGGGCAGCGGAGGGGCTCACCGGCGCGGTCGCCCGGTGGGCGAGGCAGCAGAAAGGGGCTTCGCGGATGGACCGGGACAAGATGCTCGATGTCGCGCTCTCGCAGATCGAGAAGCAGTTCGGCAGGGGCGCGGTGATGAAACTCGGCGAGCACCCGATGGGGGCGGGCATCTCGGTCGTCCCGACCGGCTCGCTCGCGCTGGACATCGCGCTCGGCGTGGGAGGGATCCCGCGCGGCAGGGTGGTGGAGGTCTTCGGCCCCGAGGGCTCCGGGAAGACGACCGTCTGTCTGCACATGATCGCCGAGGCGCAGCGGCGCGGCGGCATCGCCGCCTTCGTGGACGCCGAGCATGCGCTCGACCCCACGTACGCCCAGCGGCTCGGCCTCAACATCGACGAGCTGCTCGTCTCTCAGCCGGACTCGGGTGAGCAGGCGCTCGAGATCTCGGACCTGCTCGTTCGCTCGGGCGCCCTCGACCTGGTGGTGATCGACTCCGTCGCGGCCCTCGTCCCTCGCGCGGAGATCGAGGGTGAGATGGGCGACTCGCACGTTGGGCTCCAGGCCCGTCTGATGTCCCAGGCGATGCGCAAGCTCTCGGGCTCGCTCTCCCGGTTCGAGACCACCGCGATCTTCATCAACCAGCTCCGCGAGAAGATCGGGGTGATGTTCGGCAACCCGGAGACGACCCCCGGCGGCCGGGCGCTCAAGTTCTACTCCTCGGTCCGTCTCGACGTCCGCAAGGTCGAGAACATCAAGGACGGAACCGATGTCGTCGGTTCGCGGACCCGGGTGAAGGTCGTGAAGAACAAGGTGGCGCCACCCTTCCGTCAGTGCGAGTTCGACATCATGTACGGCACGGGGATCTCCAAGGAGGGCAGCCTCCTGGACGTCGGTGTGGACATGGAGATCGTTCGCAAGAGCGGAGCCTGGTTCACCTACGAAGGCGACCAGCTCGGTCAGGGTCGCGAGAACGCCCGACAGTTCCTCGCAGAGCACGCGGACATCGCGGCCGAGATCGAGCGCAAGGTTCGCGAGGCCGTCGGACTGACCGCGTTCGGGGTGGAGGGCGACGAGACGGTCCTCGAGGTCGCCCCGGACGTGATCGTGACCGACGACCCCTCGCCCAAGCGAGGGACCAGGGAGCGCGAGACGACGGGCGCGCCGACCGGCTGACGGGGAAGGCAGCATGGCCGGCGCCCCGCGTCCTCGCGTTCCGAAGCACCCGCTGGATCTCCATGAGCGGGCCCTCCGCCTCCTCTCGGTTCGGCAGCGTTCGCGGCGTGAGCTCGCGATCCGCCTGCGACAGGCGGGGTTCGACCGGGAGGAGGTCGAGGACGAGCTCGCGCGGCTGGAGGCCGTCGGCCTGGTCGACGATGAACGGTTCGCACGGGAGTTCGCGGAGCATCAGCTACGGGTCCGGATGGCCGGGACCCGTGGTGTGGCCTCGTCGCTCGCGTCCAAGGGGGTCGATCGCGCGACGGTGGAGCGGACCCTGCAGGACGTCGGGGGCGGAGATGCGGAGCGGGCGGAGGCCCTCGCCCAGGCACGTGCCGCAAGGCTCGGGTCGCTCCCTCCGGAGCGAGCCTTCACGCGGTTGGTCTCGTACCTCATGCGGCGAGGCCACCCGCCGGATGTGGCGCGAAGGGCGGCTCGCCGAGCGCTGGCGATCGACGCGCCCGGCGCGGATGGATGAGGCTGCCCTGCTGGCCCCTTGCCGCAGCAGGCTCGAGGGCCTAGATTGGTGAGCGCAGAGGTTCCATCAGATGCCGACAGTTCGACGTGTGCGTGACACCTTCATGAACCCGAAGACCCAGGTAGAAGACGTGATCGGAAGGCGCGAAGGGCCACCGGGCGCTTCCCGCTGACCGACATCTCCGTCCGCACGGCCGAACCCGGCCTGATGGGGCCTTCGCACGACATCGTCATGTGGAGGCACCCCGATGGAGACCGTGCTGGTGGGGGCGGGAGCCCTCGCGCTCGGGATCGGCGTCGGCTTCCTGGTCAGGAAGGCGGTCGCGCAGTCCCAGGCCCAGAGCGCCGAGGCGCACGCCCAGAAGGTGGTCCTCGAGGCCGAGCGTGAAGCGGAGCGCCTGACCCGCGAAGCCCTGGTCGAAGCCCGCGACGAGATCGGCGCGCTCCGGCGAGAGACGGAGGAGGATCTCCGCTCGCGGCGCGAGGAGATGAAGCGCCAGGAGCAGCGTCTCACCCAGAAGGAAGAGTCCCTCGATCGCAAGGTGCTGGATCTCGAGCACCGGGTCGAGGAGCTGAACGACCGCGATCAGAAGCTCCAGATGGTTCGGCAGCAGCTCGAACAGGCTGCCGAGCAGCACCGGACGCAGCTCGAGCGGATCGCGCGCATGACCCAGCAGGAGGCGCGCGATGCGCTGATCGCCCAGATGCAGGACGAGGCCAAGCGCGGCGCGATGCAGCAGGTCAGGGAGATCGAGCAGCGCGCGCGGGAGGAGGGCGAGGAGCGAGCCCGCAAGATCGTGACGATCGCCATCCAGCGCGTCGCGTCGGAGCAGACGAGCGAGTCGACCGTGTCCGTGTTCTCGCTGCCGAGCGAGGACATGAAGGGGCGGATCATCGGCCGTGAGGGTCGGAACATCAGGGCCTTCGAGGCGGCCACGGGCGTGAACCTGATCATCGACGACACCCCGGAGGCCGTCGTCCTGTCTTGCTTCGACCCCGTACGACGGGAGACGGCCCGCATGACCTTGGAGAAGCTGGTCGCGGACGGCCGGATCCACCCGGCGAGGATCGAGGAGATGCACGAACGCTCGCAGCGGGAGATCGAGGAGCAGATCAAGCGCGCGGGGGAAGAGGCGGCGTTGGAGGTCGGGATCACCGACATCCACCCGGAGATGATCCGGCTCCTCGGCCGGCTGCAATACCGGACGAGCTACGGACAGAACGTGCTGAAGCACCTCGTCGAGTCCGCGCACCTCGCGTCGGGGATCGCGGAAGAGCTCGGGGTCGACGGGACCGTGGCCAAGCGTGGCGCGTTCCTCCACGACATCGGAAAGGCCGTCACCCACGAGGTGGAGGGCTCGCACGCGACCATCGGCGCCGAGATCGCTCGGCGGCTGAAGGAGTCCCCGGAGGTCGTGCACTGCATCGAGTCGCACCACGGCGAGGTCGAGCAGCGGACGATCGACGCCGTGCTCGCGCAGATCGCGGACGGGATCTCCGGCGGCCGCCCGGGAGCCCGGCGCGAGAGCCTCGAGACGTACGTGAAGCGGCTGGAGCGGCTCGAGGAGATCTGCACGAGCTACCCCGGGGTGGAGAAGACCTACGCGATGCAGGCTGGCCGCGAGGTTCGCGTGATGGTGAAGCCCCTCGAGGTGGACGACCTGCAGGCGCAGGTCATGGCGCGCGACATCGCCAAGCAGGTGGAGGAGGAGCTCCAGTACCCCGGCCAGATCAAGATCACCGTCGTGCGCGAGACGCGCTCGATCGAGTACGCGAAGTAGCAGGCGGAGCACGCTCTCCCTCCGCAAGCTCGGCCTCCCCGGGCCATCGGTGAGAGAACTCTCATCGCCTTCTCACCGGTGTCTCACCGCCGGCGGATACCTTCACTCGTAGGGAGGAAGCCGACGAGAAAAGGAGGTATCCGATGGGACCGAGACTCCTGACCTTCATGGTCGTCGCCGCTCTCGCGATGTTCGCGCTGGGCGGGACCTCGTTCGCAGGGTCCGACCGAGACGACGGAGCGGTCGTGGTCTCCAAGGACGAGGACGCGAGCGGCGTGCTCGCCACCGATGACGATGGCGACGACGCGGACGACACCGGCGAGACGAACGGGAACGAGAGCGACTCGTTCACGAGCGGTGTCGACAGCAACGACGGGACGAACAGCCGCGTCACGAGCGTGACAGGGGGCGACGACGCGAGCCGCGGCGACCTCACGCGCGATCTCACGAAGGACGGCCCGGGCACGTCCACCCGCGACCACAGCCGTCACCAGACGAACGACGGGTCGCGCCACGACACCCGGTGATCTAGACGGCACCCGGCCCGGGGGCAACCCGCCCCCGGGCCACCGACGGGAGGATGAGATGAGCGTGAGCCCGGCGATCGGCCGGCCCCGAGGAGAATGGGGATTCGACGAGGGCGACGAGATCGCCGACGGCCTGACGGCCCTGCGACTGCTTGGCGGTGGCACTAGGTACGAGGCCTACCTCGCGTTCGACGCGCGACTGCACCACGTGGTCGTCGTGAAAGTGCTCCGTCCGGATCGCCGCGAGGACAAGGCGGCGCTCCGCGGGCTCCGCGGTGAGGCCGAGATTCTGGGGTCAGTCAACCACCCAGCGATCGCGCGCCTGCTCCGCGAGGATCTGGCCGGGGAGCGCCCGCTCATCGTGCTGGAGCATGTCGAAGGCCCGCGTCTGTCGACCCTGATCCGAAGGTTCGGTCCTCTCGAGCTCGAGCAGGCCGCCTCGCTGGCGCTCGAGGTCGCATCGGCGCTCCATTACCTGCACGACTCCGGGATCGTGCACCTGGACGTGAAGCCCAAGAACATCATCATGGGTGCGCCGCCGAGACTGATCGACCTCAGCGTCGCGCGGTCGGTCGCAGCGGCGCGCACCATCGAGCAGCCCATCGGCACGGACGCGTACATGGCGCCAGAGCAGTGCCGCCCGGTGCCGAACCGCATCGGGCCAGCCGCTGACGTCTGGGGCCTCGGCATCACGATGCACGAGGCGCTCACGGGCAGGCCCGCGTTCCCACCCGGAGCGGACGAGGAGGGTGCGCCGCTCGAGGCTCGGTACCCGCAGCTCGTCCAGCAACCCGCGTCCCTGCCGCTGAGCGTTCCCTCAGAGCTCCGCGATCCCGTCGTGGCGGCGCTCACCCTCGATCCGCAGGACCGCCCGACGGCGCGCGAGGTGGCCGAGTCGATCGAGCCGCTCTTGCGTCGGCCTCGACGACTGGTCCTGAACCTCCTGAAGCCGAGATGAGCACACGAACGCACCACGGGAAGGAGCGTGAGGACGATGAGACTTGGGAAGCTGGCAGTCCTAGGGCTGGCGGCGGTAGTCGGGCTCAGCGTCGGGGTGATCGTCGCCCAGCCGTGGCATGCTCCGACGCCGGTGGATGCCATCGAGCTGGACGACGATGAGGCGTGGCGCGAGGATGATGGCGCGGACACCGAGGTTCCGGACGACGACGGCGACGATGCCGACCCCACAGGACCCAGAGACGGTGCGACAGGCGGCGCCACCGCCGTCACTGACGACGGACGCGACGGGACCCGAGACGGAGACACCCGCGCCGGCCGGGGAACCGGCACCGGCGACGATGACGACGGAGCGGTCTCGGTCGAGCCCAGCGGCAACGCCGGGGGCGGCGACGCCACCGGGGCAGCGAGCGCCTCGGGCGGCGGCGACACCTGAGTCGGATCGACGGTCAGTAACGGCGAACATCCTCCAGCGCCTGCGATCGAGCATCACCGTCCGGATCCTGTCGGCGTTCGTGCTCCTCATGGCGACCGCGACCCTCGTGTCGGTCGTGCTCGTTCGACAGGCG
>Ga0105106_10003265_pt1 | contig 11604 bp, 8 predicted proteins | sample PPLLaktember2015_5_FD_79109 | JGI IMG/M metagenome (GOLD analysis project Ga0105106, IMG submission 79109) | Freshwater sediment microbial communities from Prairie Pothole Lake near Jamestown, North Dakota, USA - PPLs Lake P8 Core (1) Depth... | ecosystem: Environmental > Aquatic > Freshwater >... | reverse complement strand
GGGGCCCGCATCCGGTGGATGGTCGTGATGAAATTCAACCCCGTGAGAATTGAAGAAAACCCAAGTATGAGTGCCGCCATGAGCGCGGGAATAACATTCGTCGAAGTCCGCACACTGTACGGGACGTAAAACGTCCAGCCCGTGTCTGCTGCTCCGCCGGGGAGAAACACCGATATCAGCGCAAGAAGCCCACCGATGATGAAAAACCACCACGACAACAGGTTGAGGCGCGGAAAGAAGACGTCCTTGGCACCTATCAACAGAGGGAGCATGAAATTCCCGAACACCGCCGGCATGCCCGGAATAATGAACAGGAACACCATGATGATCCCGTGGAGAGTGAACATCACATTGTACGTCTGCGGCTCGACGATCGTTTTACCGTGGGTTAACAGCTCCAACCTCATCAAAAAACCGAGGCTCACCGCCGTGAGGAAGAATATCAAAATCGCGCCGAAGTACAGCAGCCCGATTCGTTTGTGATCCGTGCTCAGGATCCACCCGGCCACCCCCCTGTGGCGCCCGGGCTCCGTGTAGAATCCCGGGGAAGTGTTTTCGACGGCTGGGTTCGTTTCTGCCATTGTGGTGTTACCTTTCTGCGATCAACTTTTTGGGCCTGAGGACGAACACGATTACGAAGGCCAGCGCGAGAATGACGATGACAATTCCGGAGACGCGCGTGACATTCAGTGCGTAGGTACCCGCTTCGGGATCATAGCGATAGCAGTATGCAAGGAGTTTAGCGATGGTCGGGCCCGTCCGCCCCTCCGCCGCTTCAACGACGGCCATCTTGACGTCAAACGGGAGATACTTGATGCCGTTGATATATCGTGTCACTTTCCCTTCAGGAGAGAGCACGATCAGCGCGCCGGCATGCACGAAGTCCTGGCCGTCACGCTTGAAATAGAAACCCGCTGCATCGGTCAGCCTATCAATCGCAACGCTGTCCCCCGTGAACCATCGCCACCCGGCAGGGTCAACCTTGTGTCGCAACGCACCAAGATAGCTTTCCTTCTTTGACGCGGAGAGGTCAGGCGTCTCGCGCGCGTCGAAACTGATCGTGACAATCTGATAGTCAGTTCCAAGTTCAAGATCGATGTTGTCCACGACACGGCTCAACTCGGTCAGAAGCGGACTGCAGATGCCAGGGCAGCGGTAATACACAAAGGTGACGATGGTGGGTTTGGTTATCACCTTCCGCAGTGCGGTCAGGTGTCCCTGTTCATCATAAAGCTCCACCTCCAGGGGAATCACGGTTCCCAGATGCTCCTGAATCCCGATTTCCGGGCGAACCGGAGTCTCTTGCGCGCGCAAGGGCTGCGCCTTCGCGAGAAAAAGGGTGACAAGGAACGCGGCCAGTACAACCCCACGATGCTGCATCAGCGGACCTCCAATAGAACAAAATGGTGCAAAACAGCCCAATCCCGGGCCGCGAGATTCGTCACGGCCGGAACGACGCCGAGCGCGACAGGATCTATGCTTACGAGGCGGACAAAATCTTCAAGAAAGTTGACCATCCCGGGCCTCGACTCGCAGGCGGTCAGAAACCGCACAGGATCATGGACATATCTCGAGAACAGCACTGCGCCCGGATCCTGGCTGACACGAATTTGCTTGATGCGTGACAGCAGTACTTCCCTGCCCTGACCCGCCTCGGTAACAATGCGGTTCATCGCCACCTTGACGGGAATCTGTGCCGGGATGCTCTTTCCCTTTGAGAGTTGATATGTTGTATCCAGTGCGGCAATCTCCTGATCAGTATCGGCCGGCGGCGAAGGATTGAACGACCGCACAACGTGGATCAGTGCGAAACGATCTGCCGGGGACAGGTAGTTGTACGAGGCCATGCCGTTTCTGACAATGCCTTCTTCGAGAGTCCGGTAAATCTCGGACACTTTGGCTCCGTTGGTCCAACCGGTTGCCTGGTGGAGATTCCTGGGGCGGGGGTTGAGTACGATCCCGGCCGGTCCGTCTCCCATGCCGTTCTCACCATGGCAGGAGACGCAATTCGCTTTGAAGAGCACACGCCCGCGGGCAAGAAGTTCGCTGTTTGGTTTCGCCACGCTGTCGACATCCAACGGAGGGAGGATCCCCGGTGCTTGCAGCGGGATATCCTGCACAAATGCCGAGGAGTCGGTCAGCACAAGCGGGACGACCGTGTTCTTTCCGATGTCGTTCAGGTTCCAGGCGTACAATATGCCCACGATTACCAGGAGCCCCAGAAAGTACAGGAAGCTGAACCCAAACAACCTACGGGGCTTGCGCAACAGGTCCCGAAAATCTATTTCCTCTTTGTAATGAGGCAACTGCTCCATCGCAATCCTTGACGGTCTTAGAGACGGAAATCGAGACCCCGCTGCAGCTTGGGATCGCCGATCGGCACAGCATTGTATCGTTTTGTCTTCCACGAAAGCAGCAGGAACGTCATGCCGACTCCAACGAGCGGGAACCCGACTTCCACCCATCCGAGCGTGATGCCGGGCGCATATGTCGGCATGACGAGCCAGTAAAGGTCGAGCACATGTGCGGCGAGCAGCCAGATTGCCATGAATTTCAGGCGCGCCGGATTCATCTTTGCTTCCTGCGACAGCAGCGCAAAATACGGCACAAGAAAGTGCACGAGGATCAGAAGGACTGACACATATTGCCAGCCGTTCCTCCAACGAGCCATAAACCAGTATGTCTCTTCGGGAATATTCGCATACCAGATCAGGAGGAACTGGCTGAATGCAATGTATGCCCAGAAATTCACGAAGCTGAACATGAGTGCGCCCAGACTGTAGTAGTGATCAGGGCGAAGTGCGGGAATGGAGCCGCTCTTCTGTAGATTCAGAACTACGAGCGTTCCTGCTGCCAGAGCCGTCAGCACCGTGCCGGCGAAGAAGTAGACGCCATAGATCGTGGAGTACCAGTGAGCTTCCAGACTCATCCCCCAATCGAAGGCCGTCAGCGTGATCGTAATCGCAAACACAGGAAGGAACGCCGCCGCGAGGTAAACGTTCTTGCGCGTGAGGGCGGGATCACGCGAGATGTCCTGCGCGGTGGAATTCCTCACGAAGAGTGCCGCAAAGAGGGCCCAGATGCCCAGGATCACGACTGTGCGCAGCACAAAAAATGGGATGTTGAGATACGGTGCCTTCCCTTTCAGCAGCTCGTCACTCGCCATGGCTTCCGGGTGGCTCCAGTGAAAGAGATCATGGATATGCAGAAACAACGGTACCACCAGCAGAATCAGGAACGGTGAGAGTCCCGCGAGAAACTCATTGGCCCTCCGCATGGGGACGCTCCAGACTGCCCCGGCGATATACTCGAGCGCAATCAGGAACAACGAACCGGCAGCAATGCTGACCATTGTGAGGTAAAGGATGATGGAGCCGAAACTTGCACGCATCGGTTCCACCCTAAAAGCCAGCACCACGAGTAGGACACCGACTGCCAGCAGCGCCACGCCAAGCCGGTCGGAGGATGGAGTGAAGGGCGTCCCCTTCGTCGGTATGCCCGGAGTCACTGGTGTCATTTCAGATCGGACTCCTTTGCGGATTGGGCACGCTCCAGGGCACGCACATAGTGCACGATGGCCCAGCGATCGTCTCTGCCGATCTGGCCGGAATACGAAGGCATGATGTTCTGTCCGTTCGTAATCACGTGATAGATGCTTCCATCTGGCCAATTCTGCACTTTGTCAGACAGGAGTGTGGGTGGATTCGGGAATTGTCCGCGCAGGCGGCTGTCGCCCCGTCCGAAATTGCCGTGACATGGACTGCAGAAAGTCAGATACTGGGTGCGCCCGCGAGCCAGGACCTCGGCTGTCGGCGCCAGAGGATTGGCCAGGTTGTTCTCGGCCTCGGCGGGTTTTCCCGCGAAGGCGTACGGCAGGAATCCACGTGCGACGGTTCCCGGTACGGGTGTACGCATCCCCGAGCCATCGGCAAAAAACGTGCTCGGCGCCTGCGCCTTCAGCTTCCCCTGCTCCATCATCCAGTTGAACGGCTCCATGAAGGCCACTTTGTTCAATGCGATGTATGTCCCCCCCGAGACAACGAGCGCGACGCCGATCAGGAGACCGATGAACCGTGGGTCGAAGAGCTTCTGCCCGTGGTCGATCATCTCGGGATCATAGTACACCGCGGCGATGTCCGTCCCCGCCACCCGCGCGAGGTGGGCGCGAACCGAGGCCTCATCGAACGCCGGATCGTCCGACTGTATACTGATCCCGAAGCCATCGGATGAGACGCGCTTCATGTACGGCGTATCATGCAACGGATGGCTGTTGTTGGGAAATTTCAAGTAGAAGACAATCAAGGTCACCACGGTGAGGACCGACGCTGACAATACCGTCAATTCAAAAGCAACCGGAACGAATGCAGGCCATGACCAGAAAGGCTTTCCCCCGATCACGAGCGGGTAATCGACCAGCGTGATCCACGTCATCAACCCGACGGAGCCGAACGCGCCGAGAAGCCCGAAGGCCAGCGCGAAATACCCCAGGGGCGAAGTCCGGAGCCGCATGCTGTGGCCAATCCCGTGGATGGGGTACGGCGAATGCACATCGTACCGCGTGTATCCTGCCTTTACCGTTTCTTGCACCGCGTGCACCAGGGCGTCCGGCGACGCGAACAGTGCGGTAATACTATGCAGTGGATTTCCCATGTGCTTTCGGTATCTGACGCATCAACTGTGATGGTGCGGTTGAGCCCCGGGCACGACGGACTTGATTTCCGCGAGCGAGATCACTGGCGCCACACGCACGAACAACAGAATCAATGTGAAGAACAAGCCAAAACTGCCGATGAGTATGCCGACGTCGATGAGGCTCGGCACGTAGTGGCCCCAGCTCGTCGGGAGAAAGTCACGTGATAATGAGGTGACGATGATGACAAACCTCTCGAACCACATCCCGACGTTCACGAAAAGTCCGATGACGAACATTGCCGGGATGGACCGACGGATCTTCTTGAACCAGAAGAGCTGGGGAAATACCACGTTGCAGGAGATCATGATCCAGTACGCCCACGCGTACGGCCCAAGCGCCCGGTTGATGAACACGAACGACTCGAACTGGCTGCCACTGTACCACGCGATGAAAAACTCGGTCGCATAGGCGTAGCCCACCATGCTTCCCGTCAGAATCATCACCTTGTTCATCTTTTCAAGTGTGTCCAGCGTAATGAGGTGTTTCAACGTGAAGTACTGGCGCACGAGAATGAGCGAATTCTGCACCATGGCGAAGCCGGAGAAGACTGCACCCGCAACGAAATACGGGGGAAAGATCGTTGTGTGCCATCCCGGGATCACCGAGACCGCAAAATCAAAACTGACGATGGTGTGCACAGAGAGCACAAGGGGTGTCGCAAATCCGGCCAGGATGAGATAGGCCCGCTCGAAGTGATGCCAGTGGCGGTTCGAATGGCGCCACCCCAGACTGAGAATAGAATAAATGACCTTCTTCACGGGTTTCACGGTGCGATCGCGCAGCGTGGCAAAATCCGGCACGAGCCCCAGATACCAGAATACTGCCGACACGGTCAGGTAGGTCGACACAGCAAACACGTCCCACAATAGAGGCGAAGTGAAGTTCACCCACAGGCCGTGCTGGTTCGGGTACGGTGTCAGGTACATCGGAAGCCACGGCCGCCCGGTGTGCAACAGCGGGAATATGCTGGCGCACATAACCGCGAAGATCGTCATCGCTTCGGCAAAACGCGCGATGCCGTTTCTCCACCGCTGGCGGAGGAGAAAGAGTATGGCGGATATTAACGTTCCCGCATGCCCGATGCCCACCCAGAACACGAAGTTGACAATGTCAAAACCCCACGAGACCGGCTCATTGATGCCCCATGTGCCCAATCCGAACAGGACCGTGATCGTGATGGAGACAACCCCTATGCCAAGCATGGTGCCAGTAACACTGAATGCGATCCACCAGAGCCGCGACGGGAAGCGGTCGAGTGGCGCCGATACCACCGCATCGATTTCGCTGGCGGTCGTCCTGCCGGCAATTACTTCCTCCTCCCGGGTGTAGTCGACGAGCGCTGTGCTCACGAGGTCTTCTCCGTGTGAGTATTTCGCAGACGCGCCAGATACGTCACGTTGGGACGGACGTTCAGGTCCTCAAGGACGTGGTATGCCAGATCGTGCTCGCGGTACCGGGAGACGGCTGACGCTGGATCATTCATGTTTCCGAATACGATGGCCTCTGCGGGGCATGCCACTTCGCACGCTGTCCGCACACCCGCTCCATTAAACGTCACGCCTTGCTCCGTCGCGTGCTGGCGCGCTTCCATAATCCTCTGCACGCAGAATGTGCACTTTTCCATGACTCCCCGCGAACGCACGGTAACTTCCGGGTTGTACACAAGCGATACCGGTTCCTGTAAGTAGTATCCGTCCGCGAAGTAGTCCCGGAAATTGTAGAAATTGAACCGTCGCACTTTGAAGGGACAGTTGTTTGAGCAGTACTTGGTGCCGACACAACGGTTGTACACCATCTGGTTCAACCCATCTTCACTGTGGTTGGTGGCCACAACCGGACACACGTTTTCGCACGGCGCGTTGTCGCAATGCTGGCACAGCATGGGCTGATGGCTCGAAACCGGGTCCTCCGGAGTCCCGCTGAAGTAACGGTCGATACGAATCCATTGCATCTCCCTTCCCTTCTCGACCTGTTCCTTGCCGATCACAGGGAGGTTGTTTTCGACGTTGCAGCTCGCGACGCACGCGGAACATCCGGTGCATTTATTGAGATCGATCGCCATGGCCCACTTGACACCGTGGTATTCCACTTCCTTGCTGATGCTGTCGTATTCACGGTGTTCGCGTTGCAGCCAAAGTGGGTCCTGTAAATGACGCGCCAGAGTATTTTCCCGAATGATCTTTCGCTTCAGATGAAAATCTTTGACAAAGGTATCATCAAGAGAGTGATGCTCTTGCGTTGTGACAAGCTCATGACGGCCGGATGCCTTGTGCGCCTTGACCAGCGGGATTAACCTACCGCCGTTGAGCGCTGCGCCGGGAAACAACCGGATAATATCCGTGCCCACGCCGGAACCTACAGGCCCGGCATTCCACCGGCCATAGCCCGTACTGACAGCCACAACATTGTCGGCCATACCCGCCTGCACGAACACGGGCAGGGTTTGTGATCCCGAAGCTGTCTCGACCGTCAACATGTCGTGCATTTCGACGCCCAGTGCGGTCGCCGTTGCAGGGGATACCGCGGCATAATTGTCCCACACAACCCTGGTGACCGGGTGCGGCAGCTCCTGGAGCCAGCCGTTGTTGGCGAATCGCCCGTCGCCGGTGAACGGGCCCTCGTTCCAGGAAAGCATCATCGTGGTACGCTCTTCACCAACCGCAAGCCCGGCGAGGACGGTCCGGTTCAACGGCGGATGCAGCGCCGCAGACGCCTGGCCTGGCACTACGCCGTCATGCAATGAAGCATTCCAAAAGGCCTCAAACGACACCGCACGGTCAAGGGACGGGAAGATCCTCGTCTCCCAGTGATTCTTCAGATACGCATGGTAGAGAGTTTCAACAAAGGGTGTCTGCCCCGCCATCCAATGCAACAGAATTGCCTCGCGCTGCCGGGTACTGTATAACGGCGCAATCACCGGCTGCTGCAACGAATAGAGACCCGTCCTGACCTGATAGTCGCCCCAGCTCTCCAACGCATTGTTTACCGGCAACATGTACGTGCAGAGCTGTCCGGTTTCACTCTCGGCTTCTGCAAGGTCCACACTCAGGGGAACGAGTTTCAGGGCCTCCGCATACCCGAATGACCTTGGAAGATCGTACACGGGGTTGACACCAAAGTGGAGCACCACACCAGCCAGACCGGCCCTCATCCCAGCCACCGCGCTTTCAACCTCTCGGGAGGATGCAGGGCGCAGACCCTCCGCTTCCGTTGTACTATTGCTGTACAGCGCCGTGTTGCCCAACAAATCGTTCAGAACATTGACGGCAATGTGTGTCTCTTCCGGAAGTCCGGGGCCTGCGTACACGATACCTTTCTTCCGACTGGCAAGCAGGTCATCGACAAGATGCGTCACGACGTCCTGCGCGACACCGTGACGTGCGCAGAAGTTGCCAATGTCGTGTGATTCCACTGCCGCTTGCAGCGCACGTGGCACCGCAACAGCTTTCCGCCTCAACAGAATTTCGTTCAACAACGCATACACAAACGCGGTCTGTGCCGAAGGATGCAGCTTCAGGCGGTAATCAGCATTCGCACTTGTAAGGGAGAATCCCGACTCAACAGTATACAGACGGTTGAACCGTGTTGATCTCATGATGTCACGACCAGCGGCAAACTGCCGGCTCTGCTCGATGCTGAACCCTTCGGTGCCGAGGAAGTCCGCTTCGAGCGAGACGATGACGCTGGCGTCTCCCCAGAGAATCACCGGGAGCGGAACGGCTCCATAACATGCTTCCCAGGCCCTTCTGCGAGATTCGTCATTCAGCAAAGCGTAGGGAATGATCCGGGTGCCGGGATAAGTCGCCGCAAATTCGGTGAGAAGATTGCGCAATGTCGGCGACTGCGCAGGAGACGTGAATAGAAATATGGACTTGCCGTTACGTCGGGTCTCAGTCAGATGCCGGATGACTTCGGCATCGGCGTCATCCCACGAAACGTCTCCGCTTTTTGTGGATGCGGCGCCGTACCGGGGCGCCCGAAGCCGCGCGGGATCATAAAGCGAAATGATCGACGCCTGCCCCTTCGCACAGAGTTTTCCCCTGTTGATGGGATGATCGGGATTGCCATCGATTTTGACGGGCCGCCCTTCACGGGTCTTGATCAGCGTGCCACAGGCTTGAGAACAACCGGTGCAGGTGGATGCGTAATAGTTCGCCACTCCCGGAGTGATTTCTTCGGGTTTTCTGGTGTAGGGAACAATTTCTCCTTTGTCCCGGTAGTCGGTGCATCCGGTCGCGGCGAAGGCAGCGGAAGCGGCGAGCAGTCCAAGAAACTGTTTACGGGAGATCGGCGAAAGTTCATCCGGCGAAAACGCGTCAGTCACACCTGGCTGAAATTCAGACATTGGGGAGAGACCTCGTCGATGTTCGCGGGACCGCCATGGGATGAATCCTGGCCTGGATGTGTCCGGTACTTTCCTGGTTCCGGAGTGTGGAATCGTCGCTGAGATGTGAGAACCTAGGATGAATCAATGGCACACCGGCAATGAAACCGGCAATCACGCCACCAAAGTGGCTGAGGAATGACCGCCTGGCGCGGCGGGAGGGGCCTGTGGCGCGTCGGGTGGGGTCTGACCCCAACCGATTGATGATTGTAAATAGTCTATTGACTATTGACAATCGGTTCGGGTCTGACCCCTGAACTTTTTCAAGATGTGACATTGGCTGCTCCTACCTGTGACACGACCCGCACATTTCCGGGCCCCGCTTGATATTGGGAACTCCCGCCAGCCGGGTGGGGGCATTCCTGTGACAATCCAAACATGCTCCCATCGTGAACTGGGACACCTGCTCCACCACCTCCATGGTCTCGACTTTTCCGTGACAATTCGCGCAATCGATACCGCGGTTGACATGTGCACTGTGATTGAAGTACGCATAGTCGGGAACGCGATGGACCCGTTTCCACGGAAGCGCGCTTCCCTCTTCATAGAACTTGGTTAGCGTGATGATCTCGGGCTGGGCTTTCCGGGCCACGGTATGGCAATTCATGCACACAGAGACTGCGGGGATTCCGGCGTGAGGGGAGCTCGTTGCCGCTTCGTGACAGTACTTGCAGTCAATGCGCATTGAGCCCGCGTGCAGCCTGTGGGAAAACGCAATCGGCTGAGCGGGAGCATAGCCTACCCCTTCTCGCTCGGCCCGCGACAGATAGTATGTCGCCACGAAGGCCACCACACCCACCAAAAGGATGATTGGGACGCGGATTTTCAGCGTATAGTCAAGGAGGGACTTCTTCATAGGCGTTCAACGATAGGAAACGGATGAGGTAATATCGTCATCCGCAATCGAGGGCTGTGTTTTCGGCTAGTGTAAGTAACTTTCAACTTGAAAGCAACGCCTTTTTTGTCGATATTACGCCGTCATGAACTGGATAGACTTTCGCCAACTGCCGCCTGCCGTCGGGGGCTTCTCAGATCTTTTTGTCGACTATCTTTACGACTATCCTCGCGTCCAATCATTCTTTCGAACCGATTTCCGTGAGAACGCTTCATACGAAACGGTGATCGGTGCCCTGCAGAATCATCCGCATTCGTTCAGAATTCCGGTCGCAGACGTTTTGCTGGAACAACACAATGAGTTGGGCGCGCCGGAGCGGACGCTCGTTAACATCGCGTTGCTTCGCAAACCGACTACGTTCGCCGTGGTCACAGGGCAACAGGTGGGGCTGTTCGGAGGACCGATGTACACTGTCCTCAAAACCCTTACGACCATCATCCTGAGCAGACGGCTCAAAGAAAAGTATCCCCGATGGGACTTTGTGCCCGTGTTCTGGCTAGAGGGTGAAGACCACGATTTTGCGGAAATGAACCACACCCAGGTGCTCGATGCACAGGGTTCCGTCGTGAAAGTCGAGTATCTCCCCGGTGGCATCTTGCCCGACCGCAATCCGGGTCCCGTCGGCGAAATGATCTTTGACGCATCTTTAGAACACACTTTAACTTCCCTGGGTTCCGCCTTACCGCACACGGAGTTCACCCATGACCTGATGGACGGTGTCCGGATGTGCTATCAGGTAGGGACCACGTTCAACTCGGCTTTCGCTAAGTGGCTGCAGCGCCTTTTGCCCGATGCCGGAATTATCTTTGTCTCCGGCAACAGGCCGGAACTGAAGAGACTTCTCTCCCCGCTGTTCGTGCGCGAGGTGACGCAGTACCCCATCACCTCCCAGATTGTTATCGGTCAAAGCGCCGAACTTGAACAACGGTATCATGCCCAGGTCAAGCCAAAGTCGATTAACCTGTTCCTCTTTCATAAGGGCGGGCGCTACCCCATCGAGCCGCGGGAGAGCGATTTCAGCTTGAAGGGAACGCGTCACTTCATTCCTCCGGAAGAGCTCCAGCGCATTGCGATGGAGACCCCCGAGTTGCTGAGCCCGAATGTGGTATTACGGCCGCTCGTGCAGGATTCGCTGTTGCCAACCGTCGCCTATGTCGCCGGGCCGTCGGAAATTGCCTACCATGCCCAACTCGCGCCGTTGTATCAGCACTTCGGAATCGTCCAACCCGTGCTCTTTCCGCGCGCCAGTGCAACTATCGTCGAAGAGCGCGTGCAGCGCGTTCTCGAGAAGTACGGTCTTGATGTCTCGGATCTGTTCGGAGATACATCACAGTTGACCCAAAGGGTGGTTCAGCAAATCGCAGAGATCAATCTGGATGAGATGTTTGCCCGGACTACCGGCGGATTGTCAGAGGCACTGAACGAGCTGAAATTCGGTTTGGGGGAAGTTGACCCGACTCTCACCGGCGCCCTCGAGAACGCGATCGGGAAGATCGCCACGACGGTAGACCTGCTCAAGGAAAAATCCATCACAGCGCAGAAACGGCAGCACGAAACTGCGGTCCGCCAGATCGAGAAAGCTGCCAGCGTTGTTCTGCCCGGGGGAGGCCTCCAGGAGCGGCAGCTGAATAT
>Ga0105106_10003264_pt1 | contig 11606 bp, 9 predicted proteins | sample PPLLaktember2015_5_FD_79109 | JGI IMG/M metagenome (GOLD analysis project Ga0105106, IMG submission 79109) | Freshwater sediment microbial communities from Prairie Pothole Lake near Jamestown, North Dakota, USA - PPLs Lake P8 Core (1) Depth... | ecosystem: Environmental > Aquatic > Freshwater >... | reverse complement strand
TTGTAAAGGAGACGCCGCCCATGGAACGCAAAGACATTATCGCCATCGCCGAAGGCCTCAGAATGATCGAGGAGGGGGTCGAAAAGATCCAAGGCGTGATGAAGGAAAAGAAAATCAAGTCGATCAAAGACATTGCCGCCGAATTGATCCCCATCTTTCAGGCCCACGACGATACCCTTTCCGAGGATGTGATCAAGCATCTGGGGTGAGGCTGCGCGAAGCAGACCTGGCGGCCTCTTCCGGCGGCAAAGATGCCGCCCTGGCCTGCCGCGGAACAGCGGCCGGAGAAAGTGTGAAAAAGTAAGATGAACGTCCTTTTCGACGTGTTGTTTGCGTCCTGGCAGCTTCTGCGGGAGGCCGCGGTGTAAATCCTTTTCGGTTTGCTGATCAGCGGCCTGGTGGGTGTTGTGCTCGCGCCGGGGACCGTGGCCCGCCATTTGGGTCGGGGGCGTTTTCGCTCGGTTTTCAAGGCGGCGCTCCTGGGGATACCGTTGCCGCTTTGATCCTGCGGGGTCCTGCCGGCTGCCGCCCGTCGCCGTGCTGCAAGTCGGGGTGCGGAGTGCCGGCTTCGTCCCAGCCCTGCGGCGCCACCTGAGGAAGTTGCTGACGGGCCGGACCGGCCCATTTACCGTATTAATCCCAGGTCTTTTATCGATTTGCGCCGTGACAAAGTGCTTGACAAAATCTTTGCCGCGCCGTATTCAGTTGGCGTCTCCAAAAATTGCTGGGAAAAACGGCTGCGGCGGTGGGCTGAGGTCAGCTGGGGAGCATGGGAGCGGACTGCGCTATGCGTAAACTGCATCAACAGGAAAAACAGCAGTTTATAAAGCTTTTCGAACAGGAGAAAATCGACCGCTTCGATGAGCGCTTGCGGGTGGTGGAAGTTTTCCTGCAGACCGATCAGCATGTCACAGCCAGCGAACTGGCGGCTCTGGTATCCGAAAACGGCCATGCCGCCGAAACCGGTTTTGTCCGCGAGACCCTCAATCTGATGTGCCAGTTCGGGTTTGCCCGCAAAAACCGCTTCGACAACGGTGAAATCCGGTATGAACACTGGCATCTGGGACAGCACCACGATCACATGGTCTGCACCAAATGCCGCCGGATCATGGAGTTCACCGATGAACAGCTGGAAACCCTGCAGGGCCAGATTGCGGCGGCGCACGGTTTTCATATGCTGCAGCACAAGATGGAGATCTACGGCATCTGTTCGGACTGTATGCAGTCCCGCCAAGGTGAGATACCGCTGTCAATGGCGCGGCCCGGCGAAAAAATGGTGATCAGCGGCTTTCGCGGCGGCTCGGCCGCCCGCCTGCGCCTGATGGCCATGGGGCTGCGGGTGGGGGATGCGGTCGAAGTGGTGACCAGCGCCGGAAACGGGCAGGTGGTGGTTGCGCTGGCTTTTCAGCGTTTAGTCATCGGCCGCGGCCTGTCTCAGAAAATCATGGTGGAAAACCGTCAGCAGGATTGAAGACCGACCGGTAAAAAGACAACTGAGGTGCACAGTGGAAATGGACAGCATGCGGTTGAGTGACATGCGGGAGGGACAGCGGGCGACGATCGTCCGCATCGGCGGCAGCGGGCCCCTGCGGCGGCGCATCCTGGAGATGGGGATACTCAAGGGCACTGAAATCCGGGTCGAGAAATACGCCCCTTTGAGGGACCCCTTAGAAATCGTGGTTAAGGGATCGCACCTCTCCCTCCGGGTGGAGGAGGCGGCCCAGATAACCGTTGAAAAAGTCCGCTAGCATGAACGCTCCCGCCAAACGCCTCACCATCGCGCTCGCCGGCAACCCCAATTCGGGCAAAACCACGATTTTCAACAACCTGACCGGTACGCGCCAGAAGGTCGGCAACTGGCCGGGGGTGACCGTCGAAAAGAAGGAAGGGGTCATCCAGCGCGACGGGTATGAACTCAAGATCGTCGATCTGCCGGGGACCTACAGCCTGACCCCGTTTTCGATCGAAGAGATCGTTGCTCGCGATTTTGTCCTGGAAGCGCATCCCGACGTCGTCATCGACATCATCGACGCCTCCAACCTGGATCGCAGCCTCTACCTGGCCACCCAGGTCAGGGAACTGGACTGCAAGGTACTCTTCGCCCTCAACATGGCCGACGTGGCGCGTTCGCGGGGCATCAAGATCGATGCCCAGAAGCTTTCGGAGCTGCTCGAGGTGCCGGTGGTCTTCACCGTCGGCAACAAGCACGAGGGCATCGACGTGCTGATTGCCGAAGCCATCGCGCTCTCGGAGCGCGGGGCGGCGGCCACGCCCAGTCGCAAGGTCAAGTACAGCAAGGACATCGAGGCGGCGATCGGCGCCCTGCGGGACTTCATGGCCGCCCGCAGCGACCTTGCGCTGCCCTACGAACCGCGCTGGACGGCGATCAAGCTGCTCGAGGACGACAAGATCGTCACAGCGCGCGTGCTGGAAAAGACCGGCGCTTTCGGGGCCGAGATCCTGGCGGAAACCGCCCGGCTGCGCAGCCACCTGATGGACCGCTTCGACGATGACCCCGAAATCCTGATGACCGATGAGCGCTACGGGTTTATCGCCGGCATCATCAAAGAGGTGGTGACCACCTCCACCCGACAGCGGGTGGATATCTCGCGCAACATCGACCTGGTGCTGACCAACCGGTTTTTCGGTTTTCCGATCTTCTTTTTTTTCATCTGGGCCATGTTTCAGCTGACCTTCACCCTCGGGGCCTATCCCATGGAGTGGCTCGATGCGGGCGTCGGCTGGATCGCCCAGGGCTTCAGCGCCCTGCTGCCCGACGGGCTGCTGAAGGACCTGGTGCTCGACGGGGTCATCGCCGGGGTGGGCAGTATCATCGTTTTTTTGCCTAACATCCTGATTCTCTTCTTTTTCATCGCCCTTTTCGAAGACACCGGCTACATGGCCCGGGCCGCTTTCCTGATGGACCGCATCATGCACCTCATCGGGCTGCACGGCAAGTCCTTCATTCCCATGCTGATGGGGTTCGGTTGCAACGTGCCGGCGATCATGGCTGCCCGCGCCCTGGAAAGCGAGAAGGACCGCAAGCTCACCATTCTGATCACGCCCTTCATGTCCTGTTCGGCCAAACTGCCGGTCTACATCATTCTGGCCGGGGCCTTTTTCGGCCCGCGGGCCGGCACGGTGATCTTCGCGATCTATCTGTCGGGTATCCTGGTTTCGATCGTCACCGGCCGGTTGATGCGCTCCACCCTGCTGCGCGGGGCCGATGCGCCTTTCGTGATGGAGCTGCCACCCTACCGTGTGCCCATGCTCAAGAGCCTGATGATCCACATGTGGGACCGCAGCAAGATTTTTCTGCGCAAGATGGGCGGGATCATTCTGGCGGGAGCGGTGATCATCTGGTTTTTGACGGCCTTTCCGCGCCACATCGATTACACCACCGACTATACGGCGGCCGCGGAGCAGGTCGGCGCGGCCTTCAATGAGCGCATGCTTGCCGCTGCCCCCGAGGCGCGTGCGGCCCTGGAAGCGGAGCGCCGCACGGCGCTCGACAAAATTGAAACCGCCCGGGAGGCCGAGCGCACCGAGAAGTCCTACATCGGCCGGATCGGCCGCTTTCTGGAACCCGTTTTCGCACCCATCGGCATCAGTTGGCGCGGCGGCGTCGCCCTGCTGACGGGGTTTGTCGCCAAGGAGATCGTGATCAGTACCCTCGGGGTTCTCCACGCCGTCGACTCGGCCGACGAGGGCGACGCCCTTCAGCGCGCCCTGCACAGGACCGGGATGACGCCGCTGTCCGCCCTTTCGATGATGGTCTTCGTGCTTCTCTACCTGCCTTGCCTGGCCACGATCGCAGCCATCCGGCGCGAAACCGGCTCGCTGCGATGGACCTTCTTCAGCATCGCGTACAGCACCTCACTGGCCTGGGTGGCGGCTTTTGGGGTGTGGCAGGGCGGCCGGTTGCTGGGATTCAGCTGACAGCCTGCTGGTGTCCTGGGAGGGTTCCGTCGAACGGCGCAAGCGCCGCCGCGACGGTCGGGTATGGCAGCGGATGGGCGCCGGGCGGCGTTTCAGCCCAGGGGTTCGACCACGATTTTGGCGGCTTCGTCCTGCCGCAGGGAGATGTGATAGCCCTTGACCTTGACGTCCATCACCTGGTCCGGGCTTGCGACGTCTTCGACTTCGAAAATGCTGCCCCGGGCCGCGCCGATGGCCTTGAGCTTGCGGCTGACATCGCTGCGGCCCTTGATCTTCAGCAGCTTGCAGCGCTGGCCGCGGGTGAGGTCGCGCAGGAGCGTCTCGCCTTCGCTGGCGTCGATCTGGGTCTTTTTGGTGTTGAACTCCGCCAGACAGTCCTGGATGCAGCGCTGACAGTCTTCGTAGGGCTCCATCCGGTCACAACCCTTCGCGACGTTTTCCCAGAAATTCTCAATCCAGCCCACCCCGCCCCGCGGACAGATCTCCAAAAACTCGGTAAAGCGCATCAGACGGTCCAGGATGTTGGGGGAAACCGTGTGCTCCATCCCGCAGGCGGCCCTCTCGGCCTCCTCCTCGCTGATGTGCAGGATGGTGACGAAGAAATCCTTCAAGGCTTCGTGTTTGCGGACGATCTCTTCAGCCAGCGGCTTGCCCTCGGGCGTGAGGGTGATGACGTCGTAGGGGGCGTAGTTGATGAGGCCTTTTTCCGACAGGGCCCGCAGGGCGCCGGTGACCGAGGAATTGTTGACCTTCAGGCGCAGGGCGATGTCTTTGGCCCGGGCAGCCTGTTTCTCCGCTACGATGTGGTAGATCGCCTCGAGATAGTCTTCCATGCTGGCGCTGAGGGGGGCACTGCAGGTCATCGGGTGTTTCCTTTGCGGTTGACGGTCGGTGCAATTCGGGTTCAACTTAGGAATACCGGAAAAATATGTCAAGGGTTTTCCATTGCTTAGGCTGGCGCTAAAAGAGCAGAGAATTAAATGATATCGAATATATAGCAGTTTCTTGAGGGTGGTCCGGGCGAGTTTTTGAAGTTGAACAGTTTTCGGCTCATGAAAAAAAATAAAACCGTCTGAAACCCCTTTGAGTCCTTCCCTGCCGCCTGCGCCCTTGAAGTCGTTTCGTCCGGGGTTATTTTAGTGGAAACACTTTAACGATGCGCCCGCGGCTTCCCGCTGGCCGCTTTTCGACGCAGGTTGCCGCTTGGCGGGACCTGCCGGACACCTCAGCCCGAGGAGCAAGCAGCGATGGAAACACACACCTTTTCAATTCCCGCCATTTCCTGCGGACACTGCACACGCGCCATCCAGAACGAACTGGTGGAGATGGCCGGCATCCGCTCGGTATCGGGCGACCCGCAGGCCAAGACCGTCACGGTCGCCTGGGAGGCGCCGGCCACCCGCGCGAAGATCCTGCAAACCCTGCGCGAGATCAACTACCCGGCGGTTGAGTGAGGCGGATCCGATGTCTGCGACCACCCTCACCATTCCGGTTGCCGGGATGACCTGCGCCAACTGCGCCCTGAACATCGAACGCACCGTCCGGAAGCTTCCCGGGGTCGAAGCGGTCAGTGTGAACTTTGCCGCGGAACGGGCGACCGTCGCCTTTGATCCCCAGACGGTTTCGATCAAAGAGATCCTGGCGCAGATCCACCAGGCGGGCTTCGCGGTGGCAACCGCGACGGTCGAGTTTCCCGTGCGGGGGATGACCTGCGCCAACTGCGCCCGAAACATCGAGCGCAGCCTCGAGCGCAAGGTCGAGGGCGTGCTGTCGGCGGCGGTCAATTTCGCCTCGGAGCGCGCCGTCGTCGAATACCTGCCCGGCGTGGCGAGCCCCGCGGAGATGGGCGCCGCGCTCGCAGCGGCCGGGTTCGAGGCGATTTTGCCGAGCGCCTCGGAAACCGCGGAGGATATGGAGGCGGCCGCCCGGCGGACGGAGATCCGCGACCAGACCCGCAAGTTTCTGGCGGGTCTGGTGCTGACCACCCCCCTTTTCATCCTCAGCATGGCGCGGGATTTCGCGCTTATTGGGGCCTGGAGCCACGCCCCCTGGGTCAACTGGCTCTTCTGGGCGTTGGCCACCCCCGTGCAGTTTTACACCGGGTGGGATTACTATGTCGGCAGCTGGCGAAATTTACGCAACCGCACCGCCAACATGGATGTGCTGGTGGCGATGGGCTCTTCGGCGGCCTATTTTTATTCGCTGGCCGTCCTGCTGCTGCCGACCTTGGGATCGCATGTCTACTTTGAAACCGCAGCGGTGATCATCACCCTGATCAAGTTGGGCAAGATGCTGGAGGCCCGCACCAAGGGGCGCACCGGGGCCGCCATCCGCAAGCTGATGGACCTGAGCCCCAAGACCGCCGTGGTGCTGACCGCAGCGGGCGAACGGGAAGTGCCGCTGGCGGCGGTAAAGGTGGGCGACCGGCTTGTGGTTCGCCCCGGTCAGAGCATTCCGGTCGACGGCGAGGTCCTGGAAGGCCGCTCGGCGGTGGACGAATCGATGTTGAGCGGCGAGCCCCTGCCGGTGGACAAAACACCGGGCGACCGGGTCACCGGCGGGACCCTCAACCAGGAGGGGCTGCTCACCTTCCGGGCGACCCGGGTGGGCAAGGAAACAGCGCTGGCCCAAATTATCCGCCTGGTGCAGGAGGCCCAGGGCAGCAAGGCCCCCATTCAGGCCCTGGCCGACCGCGTTGCCGGGGTGTTCGTGCCGACCGTGATCGTCATTGCCCTGGTGGTCTTCGGGCTGTGGTGGGTGCTCGGCGGTGCGTTCGTGCCGGCCATGATCCGGCTGGTGGCCGTGCTGGTGATCGCCTGCCCCTGCGCCCTGGGGCTGGCCACGCCGACGGCCATCATGGCCGGGACCGGCAAGGGGGCTGAAAAGGGGATTCTGTTCAAGAACAGCACCGCGCTGGAGACCGCCGCGCACCTGGATACGATCGTGCTGGACAAGACCGGCACGATCACGGCGGGCCGGCCGGCGGTGACGGACCTGGAGCCCCTCGGCGGGGCCCTGGAAACGGCCCAAAGCCTGCTGCAGATCGCCGCCGCGGTTGAAAAAGGCTCGGAACACCCCATCGGCAAGGCCATCGTCGCCGAGGCCGTTCGGCAGGGGCTCTCCCTCCCACCGGCCCATGAATTCAAAGCCTCCGGGGGGCTTGGGGTGAGTGCTTGGATCGACGGCCGCCAGGTGCGCATCGGCAAACCCGGATGGTTTGAAGCCCTCGGTGAGGAGTCGGCCGCCGTCGCCGCGCGGGCGGGCGCCCTCCAGGCGCAGGGCAAAACCGTCATGGTGGTCGCACGGGATGAAAAACCGGCGGGACTGATTGCCGTTTCCGACACCGTCAAGCCCGATTCGAAAGCGGCGATCGCCGCCCTGCATCGTCAGAAGCTGCGGGTGGTGATGCTGACCGGTGACAATCCCCAGACCGCCCGCGCCATCGCCGCACAGGTCGGCATCGACGAGGTTTTTGCCGAGGTGCGGCCCGCGGACAAGTCCCGGCAGGTCCGGGAGCTGCAGGAAAAAGGGAGCAAGGTGGGGATGGTGGGGGACGGCATCAACGACGCGCCCGCGCTGGCCCAGGCGGACGTGGGCCTGGCGATCGGCACGGGGACCGACATCGCCATCGAAGCCGCCGACGTGATCCTGTCGAGCGGCAGCCTGAGCGGGATTCCCGCCGCCATCGGCCTGAGCCGGGCGACCCTGCGGACCATCCGGCAGAATCTTTTCTGGGCCTTCGTCTACAACCTCGTCCTGATTCCGATCGCGGCCGGCGCCCTGCACCCGTTTGAACTTGTGCCCGACTTGCTGCGCAACCTGCACCCCATCATGGCCGCGCTGGCGATGTCGCTGAGCAGCCTGACCGTGGTCTCCAACAGCCTGCGGCTCTACCGCTCCGCCTGAAACGGCCGGGCGCCCTGCCCCCTGGGGACCCCTTCAACCGCCGCCCTTCAGGGGGCCTTTTTTTTTGCTGCGGCCTCCCCTAGCAGTCGGTCGACGACACGCTGGAATTCAGGCAGCGGCTGGGCGCCGGTGACCACCACCCCGTTGATGACGAAGGTGGGGGTGCTGCTGAGGTTGTGGGCGGCGGCCTGTTTGAGGTCGGCCTCGACTTCGGCCGCGATCTCGGCCGACTGCCGGTCGCGGTTGAAGCGCGCCACGTCAAGGCCCAGTTCCCCGGCCAGCGCCACCAGGCGCTCGTCGGCCAACTGGCCGCTGTTTTGGAACAGCAGGTCGTGGTATTCCCAAAATTTCCCCTGGCGCTGGGCCGCCAGCGCGGCACGGGCGGCGGGCAGGGCGTTTTCGTGGGAATTGAGGGGCAGGTTTTTAAACACCAGGCGGGTTTTCTCGGGATAGAGCGCCAGCAGCTGTTCCGCCGTATGCGCCCCGCGGGCGCAGTAGGGGCATTCGAAATCGGTGTAGGTGATGATGGTGACGGCGGCGTCCTGGGGGCCCTTGACCGGGTTGTGAGCCACCACCTGGTCCGCGATCCGGTTTGTGAAACTGCTTTCCAGCTGCTGGTGGCGCTGCTGGGCCTGCAGCTCCTGGTGGTACTGGGTGATGGTGTCATACAACAGCTTTGGATTTTCGCGGATCACCTGCTTGATGACTTCCTTGAGCTGCTGTTGGTCCGCGGTGGGGTCGGCGGCCGCAGCGGCTGCCGGTCCGGCCAGCAGCAAGGTCAGACACAGCGTGGTCCTGATCAGGGGTGAAAACATGGTGGGGCACTCCTTGGGTGAAGGTTGAGGGGGGCGGCCGCGCGGCCCTATTTTTTTATCGCCGCGCGGGCCTCTTTGGCGGTTTCGTACATGTGGGGCGCCAGATGGCGTTTTTTGAGCTCATCCCCGAGTTTCATTCGCAGAAATGCGCTGGTGGTATACCGATGGACCTGATCGTAGAATGTTTCGACCACATACTTGACCATCTGCGTGTAGTGGTCGATCAACTCAGGCCGGATGTTGAAATTGTCATAGTTGACAACCGTGATGACGCGCTTGCCGGCTTCCCGGCAGAGGGTTTCGACACGCGCCTTGATCATTTCAATTTTTTGGGGTGAATCCACCGTCAGCCCTTCAAAATTGATGAAGAGCATGTTCTCATCCGGGTTGTAGAGGATCCGATCGGCAATCGGCACGTCGAGCATATCGGCTTTGATCCCCATCCTGTCCGGCATGAAAATGCGGGAATCCATAGGTGTGGGCGGCTGCCGCATGATGGGCGCAAAGTCCATATGGGCCAAAATGTCCTTTTCAATGTCCACCCCCGGGGCGATCTCGATCAGCTCCATGGCGTCGGGGCCCAGTCGGAACACACAGCGCTCCGTGATGTACAGTACGGGCTGATTTTTGATGGTTGCGTATGGACCGCTGAAGGTGACATGCTCGACGTGCGCCATCAGTTTCTTTAAACGGCCCTCCTGCTCGATGACCAACTTGCCTGCGGCGATGGCGACTTTGAGACCGCCGGCGCTGAATGTCCCCAAAAAGCAGACCCTCTTGGCGTTTTGACTGATGTTGATGAAACCGCCTGCGCCGGCCAGCTTGGGCCCGAATTTGCTGACATTGACGTTGCCCTGACGGTCTGCTTCGGCCAGGCCCAAAAAGGCGATGTCGAGACCGCCGCCGTCGTAGAAGTCAAACTGGGCCGGTTGGTCCACCAGGACCTCGACGTTGGTGGCGGCCCCGAAATTCATGCCGCCGGAGGGGATCCCGCCGATAATGCCAGGCTCCGCGGTCAGGGTCAGGAGATCCAGGATGCCTTCCTCGGCGGACACGGCCGCCAACCCTTCGGGCATGCCGATACCGAGATTGACAATGGCGTTGGGCCTGAGCTCGAATGCGGCCCGGCGGTTGATGATCTTGCGCTCGTCCAGGGCAAGCGGCGCGATTTCGGTCAGGGGCACCTTCAACTCCGCGGTATACGCGGGGTTGTAACCCACCGCGAACGTCTGCTGATGATGTTCCGGCTTTTGCGCCACGACCACGCAATCCACCAGGATGCCGGGAATCTTGATCTCCCGGGATCTGAGAAACCCGCGGTCGGCCAGGCGCTCCACCTGGGCGATGACCAGACCGCCGCTGTTTTTGGCGGCCATCGCCATGGGCAGAGCTTCGAGGAACAGGGCTTCTTTCTCCATGGAGATGTTGCCGTCCATATCCCCGGTGGTGCCGCGAATGATGGCGATATCGATGGGCAGCGGTTTGTAGGCCAGGTATTCATGCCCGTCGAATGCGATCAGCTCGACGATCTCCTCGGTGGTCAGGGCGTTGATTTTGCCGCCGCCGTTGCGCGGATCGACAAAAGTCCCCAGGCCCACGGTGGTGATCGTGCGCGGGCGCTTGGCGGCGATGTCCCGGAACATGATCGAAATGACCCCCTGGGGCAGGTTGTAGGCCACGATCTTGTTTTCCAGCGCCAGCTTCTGCAGTTTGGGCGCCAGGCCCCAATGCCCGCCGATCACCCGGCGCACGAGGTTCTCATGGGCCAGATGGTTGAGGCCCCGCTCCTTTCCGTCCCCCTGGCCGGCGGCATAGATCAGGGTCAGATCCCGGGGATGCCCGGTGGCGACAAAACGTTCTTCCAGCGCGACGGCAACCCCTTCCGCAAAACCGATCCCCACAAACCCTTCGGTGGCGACGGTATCCGCGTCTTGGATGATCTCCACCGCCTCCCGCATGCTGACGATTTTGCCTTTTTTCATGCGCGCCTTTAAATCGGCGCGGAACGGATGGGCCGTGTGCATTGCAGACCTCCGGAGGATAATCCCGCTGGTTTACACCATGATGGTCGAGGCCATCAGTCAGGCCTTCGCGTAAGCGCCGCACGCGGCGGCGTGAATAGCCCGCGTTGGATCGCAAACCGGCGGCGCTCAGTAGGTCAGCACCATGCCGCCGTCGAACAGCAGGTCGCCGCCCACGAGGTATTTTGAAAAGCGCGAAAAGCCGAACAGGAAAAGATTGGCGACCTCGATCGGCGCCATCATCTCCTTGACCCGCGATGCGCCCATCATGACATCGCGCACCACGGCCTCCGGGGTGATGCCCCGCTGCTCGGCCTGGGCGGGTATCTGCTTGAGGGCCAGGGGGGTTTTGACAAACCCGGTGCTGACGGTAAAGGACCGGATTTTGCCGGCGCCTTCCGCCGAGATCGATTGGGTGAGGGCCCGCAGGCCGAATTTGGTGATGTTGTAGACGGGCTTGTTGACCGTGCAGATGTGGCCGTGGACGGAGGCCATGTTGCCGATGGCGCCGATCCCGTCGCTGCTCTTCTTGATGTGCGGGATGACCAGTTTGGAGAGCAGAAAGGGTGCCCGCAGCATGATGCGCTGCATCAGGTCGTATTTTTCCATGGGGAAATTTTCAATCGAATCGATGTGTTGAAGCCCGGCGATATTGGCCAGGTACTTGACGACGCCCAGTTTGGCCGCCTCGCTGACCGCCTTTTCGAGGTCCGCGTCGCGGGCCAGGTCGGTCTTCAGAAAAATCATCTGCCCGCCCATGTCGTGCGCCATCTTCTGGGTCTTCTGGCCTTCATCGGCGTTAATGTCTAGCCCCACCGTCACCAGCTGGTTGGCCGCCGCGGCAACCGCGGTGGCCCGGCCGATGCCGGTGCCGCAGCCGGTGACGATGCAGACGTGGCGATTGTTGAACGCCGGGTCCGACAGT
>Ga0105106_10003261_pt1 | contig 11609 bp, 9 predicted proteins | sample PPLLaktember2015_5_FD_79109 | JGI IMG/M metagenome (GOLD analysis project Ga0105106, IMG submission 79109) | Freshwater sediment microbial communities from Prairie Pothole Lake near Jamestown, North Dakota, USA - PPLs Lake P8 Core (1) Depth... | ecosystem: Environmental > Aquatic > Freshwater >... | reverse complement strand
GCAAAAAACACAATATACAGATAGCAGATAATTGGCAGGATAAATGCAAATCTCACACCTACTCCGTCAGCAACCAGCCCCATAAGAACAGGAACCACTGCCCCGCCGACGATCATTGTATTGATAAGGCCCGAGGCCATACTTAGTTCACCCTTGTCAAGGCCTTCAACTCCAAGTGCAAATATATTCGGGAACATTATGGAATTGAAGAAACCAACGGATAGTCCAACCCACAGTATAACCGGTCCTCCGACGGTCATTACAACCAGAAGAAGCAGAGCCGCGATTATGCCAAAAACTGCCAGTGACCTGCTTGCATTGCCTCTTCCCAGCTGCATGGCCAGATAGTTAACCAAGGCAATTCCAGCGAATATCAATCCATCAGTAATTTCCCTTCTCACAAACCATCCGACGAACATGGCGAGTGCAACTACCAGTATGGTGTACAGATATTTCTTTGACTTTTCAACATTTGAAAGCATGAATGATCCATAGAATCTGCCGACCATTGCACCTCCCCAGTAGAGGGCGATCATCATTGCGGCATCATTACGGGCAATACCCAAAGCTTCCTGGAAATATCTCTGAAGCATTGCTGCTGTACCGACTTCAGCGCCAACATAGCAGAATATGCCGACAGCACCAAGAACAACGTGCGGATATTTCCATACACTTTTCCTTTCAACACCCTGGGTTGAAATTTCAGGGAGCTTCAGAAAATAGATGGCAATTGCGATAATGATGACGACAATCGCTATTATAAGGAACGGAGCTGTGGGTACGTTTTCGGCGGCATCCAGAGCAGCATCTGCAGAAGCCTTGAAAACGAACAGACCGGCAAGAATGGGTGCAATATATGTTGCGATCGAGTTAAGAGCCTGGGTAAGGTTCAACCTCCCGGATGCGGTTTCAGATGGTCCGAGGGCAGTAACGTAAGGGTTTGCAGCTGTCTGCAGGAACACTACACCGCCGGCCATGATAAAGATGGCGAAGAGGAAAAAAGGAAATGATACGGCTTTGGCGGCGGGAAAGAACAGGAAACTTCCTACTGCGACGAGCAATAAACCAAGGATCACACCTCCCTTGTAACCAATCTTTTTAATAATACCGCCTGCCGCAAACGAAAGGACGAAATATGTAAAAAAGAAAGCACCATTAACAAGCTGAGCCTGAAAGTTGGAGAGTTCGAATACTGATTTGAACTTATCTGCCAGTGTAATGTTAAAGGTTGTAACGAATCCAAACAGGAAGAATATCATTCCCATAAACATCATACCGGCTGTTTGTGTATTTTTCTGATCTGTCATAGTGAAAGTTTTAGGTTAAATAATAAATAAGATCATTTTAGGTGGAAGTAAAATTACATTTAAAGATCGATTTTCCTATACCTGACCGGCGAATTTTTAAAAATCAAAGTTAATCCGGATTGTATAGTTGAATGCCTATATTTGCAGAAATTGATCCGGCGTTGACCAGGTACTTCATATTTTTCTCGTTCAAAGGCACCTTATACCATGGATGGCAGGTACAGCCAAAGGCTGTTACCGTCCAGAAAATCCTTGATGAAGCAATCTCCCTTATCCTTGATGAAAAGATCGCTGCAACAGGTGCAGGAAGGACCGATGCCGGAGTGCATGCAAAGGATTTCTGCGCCCACTTTGACAGTCTGAAGCCTGACCTCGAAAGCAAAAAGAATCTCATTTTCAGGCTTAACAGGTACCTCCCGGATGATATATCAGTATCAGGCATAAGGAGGGTCGTACCGGATGCAAATGCAAGGTTCAGCGCAATATCAAGAACATATAAATACTATATTTCAAGGGTGAAGGATCCTTTCAGCCAGGATTCCAGCTGGTTCATCCATGGCGCCCTCGATATTGAAGCAATGAACAGGGCATCAGGAATTCTTCTGAAACATAAAGATTTCACAAGCTTCAGCAGACTGCACTCAGATAACAGGACCAATATCTGCAAAATATATCATGCGGGATGGGAGATGGCAGATAACAGGCTGATTTTTACAATTAAAGCCGACAGGTTTTTGCGGAATATGGTAAGAGCAATTGTCGGTACCATGATCGAAACCGGCAGGGGCAGGATAGGACCGGAAGAATTTGAAAGGATACTTTTGGCAAAAGATCGTTCTTCTGCAGGAATGTCAGCGCCCGCCAAAGGATTGTTCCTGACAGGCATTGAGTACCCTGATGAGATATTTATCTGAAAGGAAATATTTGAATCTTTTAATCGTTTTTAATAGAAATCAAAAAGATAAACACTTAAAAAACATATGCATATGATACTGATCTCTGCAATTTCAGAGCCGGTTGCCGCCATTTCATCCACTGAACAGGCAACGACCATTCTCGATCTGCTGATGAAGGGCGGAATAATTATGATTCCGATTGTTCTGTTGTCAATAATCAGCTTTTACATTTTCATTGAAAGAATAATCTACATAAGACGGACAACATCAATTCAGAATGGACTTGTGACTGCCATTACAAGTGAGCTCCAGAACGGCAATTCCAAAAATGCCCTGATTCACGCCAGGAACGATCAGGCGGCACTGGGAAGAATCCTGGAAAGCGGCATCGAGAAGCTGGGAAAACCCCAGAGCGAGGTTGAAAGAAATATGGAAACCACCACCAATCTGGAAATTACCAAGATGGAAAAAAATACCGGTTATCTTGGCATTATAGCCAGTGTGGCTCCGATGCTCGGATTTATCGGTACAATTGCAGGGGTTATCAAGATTTTCTATAATATTTCACTTGCTGATAACATAAGCATCGGAATAATTGCAGGCGGGCTCTACCAGAAAATGATCTGCAGCGGTGCCGGACTGATAGTAGGGGTTTTAGCCTACGCGGCATACCACTATATCCAGATGAAGATCGACAGGTACATTATAAGGCTTCAGGAATCGCTCATTCAATTTTTAAAAGCTGTGTAAGATGAACATCAGGAGAAGAAAACAATTCAAACCGGAGGTAAGCACCTCCTCCCTGAACGACATCATGTTCTTTCTTTTGTTGTTCTTCCTGATCGTTTCAACCCTGGCAAATCCGAATGTGATCAAGGTCCTTTTGCCAAAGTCGAAAAGCGCTCAGGAGATCGATAAACAACAGGTTAACCTTACTGTGACAGCCGACAGAAAGTATTTTATTGACCAGAAGGAGGTGCTGTTATCAGAGCTGGAACAGAAGCTTCAGGAGCATGTAAAGGGGATTGAGAATCCGACAGTCGTTCTGAGATTTGCCAAAAGCCTGAATATACAGGATCTTGTCGATGTCCTGGAAGTAGGTGTAAGACTGGATATAAAGATGGTGATGGCGACTGATAAGTCGAATGCCTCCCTGTGAACTCCATGATCAGAATAACAATAAATAGTTCACTATTGACAGGATATAATTTGAACTGAGTATGAGATTACCTTCGGTGAGCTCATACTTTTATTCGGACACTACTGTAAATATATATCGTAATACGATATATATTATATGTAACACGATAATTATTTTACCTGAAACGATATCATAACAAGCGGCTATTCCAGATTTCCCATGATTTTTCAGCCTGGGAATAAAGCATTTTGAGACCCGACAACACAGTGCATCCTCTCTCCTGCCCCATTTTAAGGAACGACGTTATTTCTGGATTATAGACCAGGTCGAAAAGGATATGGGAAGGTCCGAGAAGATCGTAATCAATATCAGGTTTACCCTCTGTTTCAGGATACATTCCAAGCGGTGTGGTGTTTATGATAAGCTGTGAGGCCCCAATGATCGCAGGATCAAGATCCGGGTAAGTCAGGGTCCAGGGTTTCTTCTCCCTGGAAATAAGAGTATATTGAATCTTCAGTTTTTTCAGTACATGGCAGACTGCCTTCGAACTGCCACCCGTACCAAGAACTATTGCCCTTGTAATTTCCGGATTCAAAACAGGTTTAAGGGTCTCCATGATCCCTGTTATATCGCTGTTGAATCCGGTGAGAAAGGGTTTGTCACCGGACTTATTAATCCTGATCACGTTCACTGCTCCAACCTCCAGCGCTTCATGATCGATCCTGTCAAGGAATTGCATTACGGAGTATTTATAAGGTATTGTCACATTTAATCCTTCGAGATCATTTTCAATGATAAGGTCTGTCAGACGGCTGATGTCTGACAGCGGAAAATTGTTGTAGGTACAATCCCTTATATTTTCACGCAAAAACTTTTCGGAGAAGTATCTTTTTGAGAAAGAATGTCCCAGGGGGAATCCTATGAGCCCGAATCTTCTCATACCCGACAGAAAAATTATCCTTTCATGTTTTCGGGAAGGAACTGGAAGAAAGTGTCTCCCCTTAGGCCAAGGCGGAGCGATTCAAGAGGGATTATCTCGTTCGGCGCAATATTTCCAAGGTTGACATTGGCGCCAAAATGCTTTATGAACCAGGCCTGCTGTGATTTAAGAGGAGCCTCCCACAGCACATTTTCAAGCTTTACATGTTCGGATATCTCCTCAATAAGAGGCATATTAACAGAGCCATCATCATTGTAAATCCCAATAGTTCCTGATTCGCGGGCTTCGGCAATTACCTTTACCGAGCCGGCATCAAGCTCTGATTTCATCATTTCAACCCATTCACCGGGAGAATAGATTATATCCTTTTTCTTGGACCCGACTTCTGAAATAACTGTTACCCTCTTTGAAAGGATCCTTATATATTCAAGCTTCTTTTTATGTTCTATTTCATACGATCCGTCGGAGATTTCAACCAGGTTAACCTTGTGTTTATCAATGAATTCAACATATTCGTTGAACATATCCCTTATAACAAAGGCTTCAAAAAGAGTGCCCCCGAAATAAGGGATGCATCCGGCATTTCTATAGATTTTGATTTTCTGCTCAAAGCCCGGAGTGATAAGTGATGTACCAAATCCAAGTTTCACAAAGTCGGTATATTCACTTCCCACCGACATGAAATCTTCAGCTTCCCGTATGCTAAGACCCTTATCCATGACCATTGTAAGGCCGAGGTTTCTTGGCTTTGGAGGACGTTCAGGCAGAAATGGAAGTATGTTTTTCATAACAAATAATGGAATGAGTTACAGGGTATCTGGTATGCGGTATGCAGATAGTCAACGAAGATTATAGTTTTCGAGGAGCTTCTTGATCTTACGGTTAAACAGGTTAACCGGAAAAATATCATGAAACTCCCTGAAGAGTTCCTTGTCAACATCAAGGGCAAGAGTCAGATGTCTGTGTGCCTTTTCCATCGCCCCGTCGTGAAGGTAATATGAAGCGAGTATGTAATTTATTCCTGGAACGTCTCCGATTATTTTATACGCTTTCTCGAAATAGGGCAGAGCCCTGGGGACCAGGCCATCGTAAAGGATCATTCTGCCAAGATCGGTCCATATCTCATTATAATATGCATCAAGCTTCAATGCCTCCCTGAAGCATCGAAGAGTATCCTTTTTCTCATTCTTTGCATAGTGAGCCTTCCCGAGCATATACCATATTTCAGGATTTTCATCGTCGAGCCTGACTGCCTTACGCAGGAAAATAAGAGCATCATCGGGAACGCCTGATTCAAGTGCCAGGATACCAAGCCCGAACCACGGATCGGCATATTCCGGAGCAATCTCGATTGCCTCATGATAATACTTCCTGGCAAGGACCAGATCATTAGTTTTTTCATAGCATTCAGCCAGGTAGGTCATAGCCTCAAAACTGTCAGGCTCATTCTCGAGATATTCATGATAAACAGGTATGGCGTCCGGATACTTCTCGAGATTGCAGAGGATATTGGCTTTGTTGAATATTGCAAATGTATTCTGATTATTTATTGCAAGAGCATAATCATAAGCTTCCAGCGCTTTTTCATAATCCTCCTGCTTATTATAAATTATTCCCAGGTTGTACCAGGCGCTGTCGGAAAACGGTTCGACCTCGAGGTATTTTAAGTAATATGAGATACTCTTCTCAAAATCCTCGGTCTTTTCATAAGCATATGCCAGGTCATAAAGATGGGCATAGAAGTCGGGCTCAAGGGTCAGCAATTTTTTCATGTAGGGTATCAGATACTCATAATAATTGAGGTTCTGAAGTACTGAAGTTATGGAGAAAAGGATGTTTCCCAGGTCGTCAGAATCAAGCGTAAGGGCAAAGTCGAACATCTTTTTTGCACCCTGGATATCGCCAAGGATACCCATGGCAGTTCCCTTAGCCACATAGATCTCATGATTTCCCGGCTCAATATTTTCGAGTTTCTTCAATATCCTGAGCGCTTCCACGGCACGTCCCTTGTCGAGCAGGACCCTGGCTTTCCGGAGCTGGATCGAAACGGAATTCGGATGTTGTTCAGTGGCAAGAGTGGCAGCTTCAAATGCTTTTATCGAATTATTGCTCTCAATATAATAATCGATAATCGTCTCAAATTCAATAACATCGAAGAAATAGCTTTCATTATTATTCTTCATCCGTTCAAATTTCTGCACGGCACTCTTCAACTCCTCCTCATAGAAAAAACTGAACTTGTCTTCTTCCATCCCCTGTAAAATATTGACTACAAATTTAATAACATTTTAAATAATCCGTTTTAGACCATTATTTTATTATCAACATTTTAACTAATTTTTAAACAGCTGAAAAACAAGACAATAAGAATAAAAATGAAGCATTTTGGCATTTTTTTATTTTTTAACGCAACCTACCGGCTGGTTTTTCCATCTATTGAGTTAGAAACAAAGACCAATTAACCGAATATACCTCATTTACCCTGGAATTAACCTAAATTCTACCTTCGAAGAACCGGGCATAAACCCGGTTTTTCATTTAATATAGCCGCATCAATAATTTTTATTCTCAGGCGACTCAAACCGGCCCAACGGCCTTGGAGGATTCGACCTTTACTTCACCGGGATTACCATGTGAAAATGAAATAGTTACTGGCTTCCCTGCAGGCTGGCTCCTTCGCTAAAATAGCCCACCGGGCTATTTCTTAACGCTCGGCCCGGTTACTGGTTACTAAATACTTGATAACTAACAACTAGCAATCAGCAACATGGAACCAGGAACATTTTCTATTTATTGCGAACTGCGAAAAGAGTGTTCCTGAGAAGAGCGACTCTTGTCATGGGACCGACTCCCCCAGGAACAGGTGTTATATACGAACAAAGTGGGGCAACATTCTCAAAATCAACATCTCCGGCGAGCCTCCATCCCGATTTGCAGCCTGGATCAGAAATGCGTGTTGTGCCCACATCGATCACCACTGCACCCGGCTTGACCATATCAGCCTTTAAAAATCCGGGGGAGCCCATCGCTGCTACAATTATGTCGGCTTTCTTCAAATGAGTGGCAATATCCTTTGTCCTGCTATGGACCACTGTAACTGTTGCATCCATCCCTTTCTGCGACATAAGTATACTCAGAGGGCGCCCTACTATGCTGCTTCGCCCGATAATTACGCACTCCCTGCCTGAGGTCCCTATATCATAACGATGCAGAAGTTCAACAATTCCGTATGGTGTGGCGGGGAGGTATCCGGGAAGGCCGATTACCATTCTGCCTATGTTTACCGGATGAAAGCCATCCGCATCTTTTTCAGGATCAATTGCTTCAATTATTCTGTTCTCTGAAATATGGTCAGGAAGCGGAAGCTGAACAATAAAGCCGTCGATATCCGGATCTTCATTTAGCTCGTTTATTCTTCCGATAAGCTCTGCTTCAGTCACATCATCCTTAAGCCGAATAAGTGTTGATTTGAAGCCAACCTCGGTACAATCCTTAACCTTGTTTCTTACATAAGTTTCGCTGGAATCGTTGTTCCCGACAAGGATTGCAGCAAGATGAGGTATCTTCCTTCCTGATTCCTTCCTCTTTGCAACCTCTTCAGCAATTTCCTGCCTGATCAGGGATGCTGTATGTTTTCCGTCAATAAGATTATACATATTCTTGTTTATCTTTTGCCCATCATTCTTGCTGAATTCTTGCTTTTTGTCATCATCTTCATCATGCGGCGGGTTTCATCAAACTGCTTAAGAAGCTTGTTTACCTCCTGAACAGATGTGCCGCTGCCCAAAGCTATCCGTTTCCGCCGGCTGCCGTTAAGCACCACTGGATTCGTTCTTTCTTCGGGGGTCATGCTTCTGATAATCGCCTCGATCCCCTTGAAGGCATTGTCGTCGATGTCGAGGTCCTTAACAGCCTTGCCAACACCAGGGATCATCGACATAAGGTCCTTGACATTGCCCATTTTCTTTATCTGATGTATCTGGGATATGAAATCATTGAAATCAAACTGATCCTTTGCGATCTTTTTCTGGAGCTTCCTCGCCTCTTCAGAATCATACTGCTCCTGGGCTTTTTCAACTAACGATACAATATCCCCCATTCCAAGTATCCTGTCGGCCATACGGGCTGGATAGAAGACATCGACGGCATCCATTTTCTCGCCTGAACTGATGAACTTAATGGGCTTGTCAACGACTGACCGTATTGATAATGCAGCACCGCCCCGTGTATCACCATCAAGCTTGGTAAGTACAACACCGTCGAAATTGAGCCTGTCGTTGAATTCTTTGGCAGTATTCACTGCATCCTGCCCTGTCATTGAATCCACCACAAAAAGTATCTCATGGGGGTTGACGGCATCCTTTATTGCAGCTATCTCATTCATCATCTCTTCATCGACAGCAAGGCGTCCGGCTGTATCGATTATCACGACATCGTGGCCTTTCAGCTTTGCCTCCCTGACAGAGTTTTTTGAGATCTGAACAGGATTCCTGCTCCCCTCTTCAGTATATACAGGCACCTCAATCTGACTGCCAATGACTTTAAGCTGTTCGATAGCCGCGGGTCTGTAAACATCACCGGCAACAAGAATGGGATTCTTTCCCCTTTTACTTTTCACCATTCTGGCCAGTTTCCCGCTGAATGTTGTTTTTCCTGATCCCTGCAGACCTGCTATCAGGATAATGGAAGGATTTACCTTTATATTGATGTCAGTCCTGTCCCCTCCCATCAGATCAACCAGCTCGTCGTGAACTATCTTGATCATCATCTGCGAGGGATTTACTGATTTCATCACCTCCTGACCAAGCGCCTTGATTTTTACGGTATCAGTGAACTGCTTGGCAATCCTGAAGTTCACATCTGCATCAAGCAGAGCCCTTCTGACTTCCTTAAGTGTCTCAGCAATATTGATTTCGGATATTCTCCCCTGTCCCTTAAGGATCTTGAAGGATTTTTCAAGCCGGTCGCTAAGTGTTTCAAACATATCTTTATATAAGGAAAATTAAAAATAATTACATTCTTTCAGGCATTTCAATCCCCAGAAGCCACATCCCTGTATTTAAAACCTCGCTCGTGACCTTCGACAGGAAAAGCCGGAAATCCCTCCTCGAATTATCTTCCTCTCCCAGTATGGAGAAGTCGTGATAGAACTGGTTGAATTCCTTTGAAAGCTCATAGCAGTAATTAGCTATAATAGCTGGAGAATATTCCGATGCAGCTTCATTGACAGTATCAGAGAATTTCCTGAGCAGTTTTATAAGTTCTATCTCCTTAACCCCGGGTTTGGCGGTATGGACAGATTCCTGGTCAGGAATTATGCCGATTTGCTCCGCCTTTCTGAATACCGATTTGATCCTGGCATAAGTGTACTGGATAAAAGGCCCGGTGTTCCCATTGAAATCAATGGATTCGGAAGGATTGAAAGTCATGTTTTTATGAGGATCGACCTTCAGTATATAATACTTAAGAGCACCCAACCCTATTTTTCTGAAAATTTCATCCTTTTCTTCTTCCGGATATTCGGTGAGTTTGCCAAGTTCGAGCGAGACCGTTTTTGCAGTCTCCTTCATCTCATTTATCAGGTCATCGGCATCTACCACTGTGCCTTGGCGTGATTTCATCCTTCCTTCCGGAAGCTCAACCATCCCGTACGAAAAATGGATAAGGCCGTCGGCCCATGAGTAGCCCATCTTTTTCATCAGGGCCCTTAGAACCTGGAAGTGATAATTCTGCTCATTACCAACTACATACAGGGTTTTATTGAAATGGAAATCATTCTGCCTTGCCACAGCGGTTCCAAGGTCCTGAGTCATATAGACTGCTGTACCATCGGACCTCTGCAGAAGCTTATGGTCGAGTCCCTGTGAAGTCAGGTCGACCCATATTGATTTGTCTTCGGCCTGATAAAGTAAATTATCCTTCAGTCCTTCCATGACAATCTCCTTACCGGTTAAATATGTATCTGACTCATAGTATATTTTGTCAAAATCGACACCAAGCATTTTATAGGTCTGATCAAATCCGGCATATACCCACGAATTCATTTTTTTCCAGAGATCAACAACTTCGGAGTCGCCCTGCTCCCACTTCAGGAGCATTTCCCTTGCTTCAACCATCAGCGGTGCTGAGTTTCTTGCCTCAGTTTCGCTCATTCCGCTCCTGACGAGCCCTTCAGCCTGGCTTTTATTTTCCTGTTCAAATCGAACATAGTATTTGCCTACAAGATGATCCCCCTTCATGCCGCTTGACTCAGGAGTCTCACCGTTCGCATATTTTTTCCATGCAATCATCGATTTACAGATGTGGATGCCCCGGTCGTTCACTATATTGGTTTTGATCACCTTGTGTCCACTGGAGGAAAGTATCCTGTATAGCGAAAAACCAAGCAGGTTGTTCCGGATATGACCGAGATGCAAAGGCTTGTTTGTGTTGGGTGAAGAATATTCAACAAGGATCACTTCCGGATTTTTCGTCTGGCAGTTCGCAAGCAGATTCTTCCCGGATGCCAGACCGGCAAAGTACTCGATCCACCACCTGTCGGATATTTCAAGGTTGAGAAACCCTTTGATGACATTAAAACCGGATACGGAAGGGAATGATTCAAGAATATAATTGCCAATGCTTTCCCCGGTCCTTTCGGGGGTATTTTTTGAATAGCGCAGAAGGGGAAATACCACCAGCGTAAAATCACCCCTGAACTCTTTCCTTGTCTCCTGCAGCTGAATAAGATTTCCGGGCACCTCGCTATTATAAAGGACTTTAACAGCTTCTATTATTTTATCCTTTAGAATAATCTCCATTGGGTTAAAGAATTTTCGTCTGCAAATATAACATTTAAATAACATTGACGTATAAACCGTCAAACGGCGATGGGATGGGCGTAGTTTTTATGTCTGGCATCAGGATTTTATATCAACAAACAGTTTTATTTGACAACCGATCATTTCTTTTTGATTAAAATCTCTATAAGAAATAAAAAGATGTTATACTTTTGAGTATATCATTCGAGTAATAAAAGAAGGAATAAATAAAATCCAGCCTGTTATGAAGGAGCTAAAGAATCTTTTCGTTGAACAAAGTGATAAAACCCCGCTTATTGATCTGAATTTTATGAGTGGAGAACTGATATTGTCAGGTAAATCCATTCCGATCAATGCTCCCAGGATTTTCGAACCTATTCTTGACTGGGTCAACGAATATGTGAAAAATCCAAAGCAAACGACAAATTTAAGGTTAAATCTTGAATATTTCAATACCGCTTCTTCGATCTGGCTGGCAAAAATTGTAAAGTCTCTTACCGGTATAAACAAACCGGAGAGTGTGCT
>Ga0105106_10003260_pt1 | contig 11613 bp, 10 predicted proteins | sample PPLLaktember2015_5_FD_79109 | JGI IMG/M metagenome (GOLD analysis project Ga0105106, IMG submission 79109) | Freshwater sediment microbial communities from Prairie Pothole Lake near Jamestown, North Dakota, USA - PPLs Lake P8 Core (1) Depth... | ecosystem: Environmental > Aquatic > Freshwater >... | reverse complement strand
TCATCATGGTCGGCGAGATCCGCGATTTCGAGACGGCGGAGATCGCCGTCAAGGCGGCGCTCACCGGCCACATGGTGCTCTCGACCCTGCACACGAACGACGCCCCGTCGACGGTCAACCGGCTCCTCAACATGGGCATCGAGCCGTTCCTGGTCGCGTCGTCGGTGAACTGCATCGTCGCTCAGCGTCTCGCGCGCCGGATCTGCGGGGAGTGCAAGGAGACGGACGCCGAGGTGAACGTCGAGGCGCTCCAGGAGGCGGGCCTCTCGGAGCAGGAGGCGCGCTCCTTCACGCCGATGCGCGGGCGAGGCTGTCGGAACTGCTCCGAGACGGGCTTCAAGGGCCGGATCGCGGTCTACGAGGTCATGGTGCTCGGCGAGGAGCTGAAAGAATTCGTGCTGAACGGCGCGTCGGCGACGGAGCTCAAGCGCGAGGCGATCCGCCTCGGGATGAGCACCCTGCGCCGCAGCGTTCTCAACCTTTTGATGGGGGGGGCCACCACTTTGAGCGAGGTGTTCCGAGTCTCCTCCGCGGACTTCTAGGAGAACGGGCGGATGGCGAATCTCCACCAGCTGCTCAAGGCCATGATCGAGAAGGGGTCGAGCGACCTCCACATCACGACCAGCTCGCCGCCGCAGCTGCGCATCGACGGCAAGCTGATGCCGCTGAAGATGCCGCCGCTGTCGCCCCCCGAGACCAAGCAGCTCTGCTACTCGATCCTGACCGACGCGCAGAAGCACAAGTTCGAAGAGCACAACGAGCTCGACCTCTCCTTCGGCGTGCGCGGCCTGTCGCGGTTCCGCGCCAACATCTTCACCCAGCGCGGCGCCGTCGCGGGGGCCTTCCGGGCGATCCCCTACAAGATCAAGAGCTTCGACGAGCTCGGGCTGCCGAAGGTGGTGACGTCGCTGGCGCGCAAGCCGCGCGGCCTGGTGCTGGTGACCGGGCCGACCGGCTCCGGCAAGTCGACGACGCTCGCCAGCATGATCGACTTCATCAACACCGAGCGGAACGAGCACATCGTCACGATCGAGGACCCGATCGAGTACCTGCACCCGCACAAGAACTGCGTGGTGAACCAGCGCGAAGTCGGGGCGGACACCAAGAGCTTCCAGAACGCCCTGAAGTACATCCTGCGGCAGGACCCGGACGTGGTTCTCGTGGGCGAGATGCGCGATCTCGAGACGATCGAGGCGGCCCTGACCGTCTCCGAGACGGGCCACCTGCGCTTCGCGACGCTGCACACCAACTCGGCGGTCCAGACGATCAACCGCATCGTCGACGTGTTCCCGCCCTACCAGCAGGCGCAGATCCGCGCCCAGCTCTCGTTCGTGCTGGAAGGCGTGATGTGCCAGTCGCTGATCCCCCGGGCGAACGGCCCGGGGCGCGTGATGTCGCTCGAGATCATGGTTCCCAACCCTGCGATCCGGAACCTGATTCGCGAGGACAAGATCCACCAGATCTACTCGCAGATGCAGATCGGCCAGGACAAGTTCGGGATGCAGACGATGAACCAGTCGCTGGCCTCGCTCTACGCCCGCCGGATGATCTCGCTGGAAGACGCGATGGGGCGCAGCAGCGACACCGAGGAACTCAAGACCATGATCGCCCAGGGCGGCGGCGGGACGCCGGCGCGAAAGGCGGCCGGCGCGGCCTAGGCCGCCCGGTACGAAGGAGGGGACGGCATGCCGGTCTTTACCTGGGAAGGGCGGACCCGCCAGGGCACCACCAAGAAGGGCGTGATGGAGGCGGTCAACGAGGCCGCCGTGATGGCGCAGCTCCGCGCCCAGTCGGTGACGCCGATCGCCGTGAAGCCGAAGGCGCGCGACCTGCTGGCGGGCTTCTCGCTCGGCAAGGGGCGGGTCAAGACCAAGGAGCTGGTGATGTTCACGCGCCAGTTCGCCACCATGATCGACGCCGGGCTCCCGCTCGTGCAGTGCCTCGAGATCCAGGCGGAGCAGCAGCCGAACAAGCGCTTCAAGGAGATCCTGCGCGACGTGAAGGGGGAGGTCGAGCAGGGCTCGACGTTCGCCGACTCGCTGCGCAAGCACCCGAAGCCCTTCGACGATCTCTACACCAACCTGGTCCAGGCCGGCGAGATCGGCGGTATCCTCGACACGATCTTGAACCGCCTCGCGGTCTACCTGGAGAAGGCGGAGGCGCTGAAGCGCAAGGTCAAGAGCGCCATGGTCTACCCGGCCACCATCCTCGTGGTCGCGATCGGCGTGGTGATCCTGCTGCTCGTCAAGGTCATCCCGGTGTTCGAGAAGATGTTCGCCGACTTCGGCGGCACGCTGCCGGCGCCGACCCAGTTCGTGGTCAACATGAGCCACTTCATGCAGCAGTACATCGTGTTCATCCTGGCCGCGATGTTCGCCACGGTGTTCTCGTTCTTCTGGGCGCGGCGCCGCAGCAAGCTGTTCCGCTTCCGCACCGACGCGATCTTCCTGCGGCTGCCGGTCTTCGGCTCGCTGCTGCGCAAGGTGGCGGTGGCCCGCTTCAGCCGAACGCTCGGCACGATGATCTCGAGCGGCGTGCCGATCCTCGACGCGCTCGACATCTGCGCGAAGACCGCCGGCAACATGGTGATCGAGCAGGGCCTGCAGCGGACCCGGACCGCGATCTCCGAGGGGCGCACCATCGCGGAGCCCCTCGAGGCCTCGGGGGTGTTCCCGGGCATGGTGGTGCAGATGATCGCGGTGGGCGAGCAGACCGGCGCGATGGACGCCATGCTCGGCAAGATCGCCGACTTCTACGACGACGAGGTGGACACCGCCGTCGACGCCCTCACCGCCCTGCTGGAGCCGCTCATGATGGTGTTCCTTGGCGGCACGGTGGGCGGCCTGCTGATGGCGATGTATCTGCCGATCTTCAAGCTGGCCGAGAACATCAAGTAGCAGCCGGTGGATCGGACATCCCCGGTGGCCGCGTCGGCCGGGCGCGGCGAGCCCGCGCGCCGCGCGCTGGTGCGCGTGACCGCAGCGCGGCTCGCGCTCGTGATCGGCGCGCTGGCGGTGGCGGGCGCGTTCATCGGCGTGGGCCGGCCCGGGGCCCGGGCGGCGGAGACGGCCCTCTACGCGGTCCTCGCCGCGGGCTTCCTGCTGACGGCGCTGTTCGCGGGGGCGCTGCCCTTCGTGCGGCGGCTGGGGCGCTTCGGGGCGCTGCAGCTCGGGATGGACGTGGCGCTGGTGACGGCGCTGGTGCACTTCTCGGGCGGGGCGGACAGCTTCTTCGGCTTCCTCTACCTCCCGATCACGCTCTACGGGGCCATCCTGTTCGAGCGCCGCGGCGCCTACGGCTCGGCGATCCTCGCGTCCGCGGGCTACGGCCTGGCGCTCTTCACGGCGGAGCACACGGGGACCCGCGCGCTGTTCGGCGGCCCGCTCCCGGGGACCCCGCTCTCGGCCCTCTGGGTCGTGCACACGGTGGCGCTGCTCCTCGTGGCGCTGCTCGGCACCGCGCTGGCGCGGGAGCTGCGCATCACCGGGGAGCGGCTCGAGCAGAGCGCCAGCAGCCTGCGCGAGCTCCGGGACCTCCACGAGCGGACGGTCGGGAGCCTGACCAGCGGCCTGCTGACCACCGACCTCGCGGGCCGGCTGACCTCCTTCAACCCGGAGGCCGAGCGCATCACCGGGCGCGCCGCCCGGGACGTGATCGGCCTCGACGTCGAAGCGGTGCTGCCCGGGGCCCGGGAGGTCGTGATGGCGCCGCGGGCGGGAGGCGGGCGCCCGCGGGCGCGCATGGTCTTCTGCGACCGGGACGGGCACGAGCGGCGGCTCGGCCTCTCGGGGGGCGTGCTGCGCTCCGCCGACGGCGGCGACGGGGGCTGGGTGGTGATCTTCCAGGACGTCACCGACGTCGTGCGCATGGAGGCCGAGCTGCGCCGCTCGGAGCGCCTGGCGGCCACCGGCCAGCTCGCGGCGAACATGGCCCACGAGATCCGCAATCCGCTGGCCGCCATCTCCGGGTCCCTCGAGATGCTGCGCGAGCGGGAAGGGCGGCCCGGGAACCCGAAGGAGCGCGAGCGGCTGATGGAGATCGCGCTGCGCGAGGTCGAGCGCCTGGACCACCTGATCGCCGACTTCCTCGCCTTCGCGCGGCCGGCGACGGCCGAGCCGGCGGCGCTCCCGCTCGCGCCGGCGGTCGAGGACGTGCTGAAGATGTTCGCGGCCTCGTGTCCCGAGGGCGTGCGCATCTCGAGCGACGTGCCCGCGGACTGCGCCGTGCTGGCCGACTCGCGGCAGCTGCGCCAGGTGCTCTGGAACGTGCTCCTCAACGCGCTCCAGGCGCTGCCCGCGGGCGGCGAGATCCGCGTCTCCGCGCGGCGCGTCAGCGAGCCGCCTCAAGAGGGGGGGGCGCAGCGCCGAAACGTCTCCGACGAGGGGGTGCAGTACGTGGAGATCGCGATCTCCGATACCGGCGTCGGTATCGCGCCCGAGGTGTTGGAACGGGTCTTCGAGCCGTTCTTCACCACCAAGCGGGCGGGGTCGGGGCTCGGGCTGCCCACCGTCCACCGGATCGTCGAGAACCACGGCGGCAGCCTCTCGCTGGAGAGCCGCCCGGGCGAGGGCACCGCCGTGCGCGTGCGCCTTCCCGCCGCGGAGGTGCGCGCATGAGCCCGAAGGCACGCATCCTCGTCGTGGACGACGAGCAGAGCATGCGGGAGTTCCTCGAGATCTTCTTCCGCGGCGAGGGCTACGACGTGGTCACCACGGGCAGCGTCGACTCGGCGCTGGTGGCGGTGGACGCCGACGACTTCGACGTGGTGATCAGCGACATCCAGATGGGGGGGCGCAGCGGCCTCGAGCTCCTCGAGGCGGTGAAGGACGGCTCGCCCCAGACCGTGGTCATCATGATCACGGCGTTCGGGACGACCGAGACGGCCATCGCCGCCATGAAGCAGGGCGCCTACGACTACGTCACCAAGCCCTTCAAGGTCGACGAGCTGCGGCTGGTGGTCGAGAAGGCCCTCGAGAAGCGGCTCCTCTCCGCCGAGAACCAGCGCCTGCGCAGCGAGCTGCGCAAGGAGACCCGGCGGCGCCAGCTGGTCGGCAGCAGCCGCGCGATGGAGCAGCTCTACGAGCTGATCGGGCGGGTCGCCAACACCAAGACCAACGTGCTCGTGTGCGGCGAGAGCGGGACCGGCAAGGAGCTCGTCGCCCGCGCCATCCACGACCAGAGCGAGCGCCGCGAGCACCCCTTCGTCGCGGTGAACTGCGGGGCCATTCCCGAGAACCTGCTCGAGTCCGAGCTGTTCGGGCACGTGAAGGGCGCGTTCACCGGGGCGGTGCAGAACAAGCCCGGGCTGTTCGAGACGGCCCACCGCGGGACCCTGTTCCTCGACGAGATCGGCGAGCTCCCGGGGTCGCTCCAGGTGAAGCTGCTGCGGGTGATCCAGGACAAGGCGCTGCGCCGGGTGGGCGGCACGAGCGACCACCAGGTCGACGTGCGGATCGTGGCCGCGACCAACCGGAAGCTCGAGGAGGAGGTCGCCGCCGGGCGCTTCCGGGAGGACCTCTACTACCGGCTGAACGTGATCCAGATCGGCCTGCCGGCGCTGCGCGAGCGCCTCGAGGACGTGCCGCTGCTGGTGCAGCACTTCGTCGAGAAGTTCGCCGCCGAGGTCGGCAAGCCCGTGCGCGGCTTCAACGAGGCGGCCATGGAGCGCCTGCTCGGCTACGCGTTCCCGGGCAACGTCCGCGAGCTGGAGAACATGGTCGAGCGCGCGGTGGCGCTCACCCAGAACGAGACGATCGGGGCCGAGAGCCTGCCCCCCTCGGTGCTCGAGCCGGCGCCCCGCGGCACGGCGGCGAAGCTTCCCCTCGAAGGCTCGAACCTCGACATCCTGGTGAACGACTTCGAACGGGGCCTGCTCGAGGAGGCGCTCCGGCAGAGCCGGGGCGTCAAGAAGCGCGCCGCCCAGCTCCTCGGCATCTCGTTCCGCTCCTTCCGGTACCGGCTCGAGAAGCTGGGCATGGAGGAGGCTCGCGGCGAGGACGAGTGATGGGGCCGCGGCGCACGGGCGTCCAGAGCGAGGTCCTCGCCAGCCTGGCCCTCGTGATGCTGCTGTCGACGGCGGTGCTCGGCTCGCTGCTCGTCGCCCACCACGAGCGCTCCCTCCGCGAGCTCGTGGGGCGCGCGCTGATCGCGGAGGCCCGCGCGCCCGAGCGGTCGCTGCGCCCCTTCGTGCCCGGAACGCGCTGGTGGTCCGTTGCGCCGGACGGCCGCGTCGATCCGACGAGCTCCTTTGCCGGCGCCATCGACGCCGAGACGCGGGCGCTGGCGGCCCGGGTGGCGCAGGAGGGCGAAGCCCTGCTGGTGCCCGGGGCGCCCTGGGACGCGATCCGCATGGGCGTGCCCCTCGGCGCGAAGGGCGGCGCCGCCGTGGCCCTGCTGCCCCGGGAAGCCTCGCTCCGGCTGCGCTTCGCGGCCCTCGGCGTGCTGGCCGGCTTCCTCGTCGCCGACGTCGCGATCTTCACCGCCCTCGGCGCCTATCTCCTGCGGCGCCGGGTGGTGCTCCCGCTGCAGCGGCTCGCCGCCGCCGCCGTGTCCTGGGGGGCGGGGGAGGGAGGCGGTCTGGCCCCTCTCGAGGGCACGGCGGAGACCGCCGCGCTCGGGGCCGCGATGAACGACATGCGCGAGGCCCTCGAGGCGCGCTCGCGCGCCCTCGAGAAGGCGGTGGTCGACCTGCGTTCGGCGAACCGGGACCTGCGCCGCGCGCGCAAGGGCCTCGCGCGGGCCGAGCGCCTGGCGGCGGTCGGGCGGCTGGCGGCGGGCGTCGCCCACGAGGTCGGGAACCCGATCGGCGCGATCCTCGCCCTCGTGGACCTCGCGGGCCGCGACGCGGGCCTCTCGCCCGAGGCGCGCGAGCACCTCGAGCGCGCGGGCCGCGAGGGCGTCCGGGTGCGCACCATCCTGCGCCAGCTCCTCGACTTCTCGCGCCCGCCGCGCGCGACGCCCGGGCCCATCGAGCTCGCCGCCCTGGCGGAGCAGGCGGTGGCCCTGGTCTCCGCCCAGCGCCGCTACGCGGGGGTGCGCTTCCAGGTGGAGCGGGACGAGGGAGCGCCGACGGCGCGGGGCGACGCCGGCGCCGCCACCCAGATCCTGCTGAACCTGCTGCTCAACGCCGCCGACGCCGCCCGCGAGGGCTCCGAGCCGTGCGTGCGCGTCGCGGTGCGGCCTGCGAACGTCGAGCGCCGCCGCGAGGACGATCCGGCCGCTCCCCCGCCGCCCCGCCTTCGCCCGGACGCCGTCGAGTGCGAGGTCGCGGACAACGGCACCGGCATCGAGCCGGCAGATCGGGAGCGGATCTTCGACCCGTTCTTCACCACGAAGCCGCCGGGGGAGGGCACGGGCCTCGGCCTCGCGAACGCAGCGCTGCTGGCGGAGGAGCTCGAGGGCTCCCTCGAGCTCGCGGAAGCGCCGCCCGGGATGCTCACCGCCTTCGTGCTGCGCCTGCCGGCCTGGGACCTGGACGGCGCCGCCGAGCGAGCCCGGGGCGACGCCCCGCAAGGCGCTGCGGACCCCGCAGCGGATTGCGCAGCGCCGGGCCCGCCCCCGCGGGCCTCCGCAGGCGAAAGCTCAAGCGGGACGGCCCGCTAGCCGATTTGTCTCGCTGGCACGTCGCTTGCTCAGTGGGACCGGCGTGGGGAGGCGAGCCATGCGGGATTCGCGGCGCCGAAACGGCGCTTTCACCATGCTCGAGCTGATGGTCGTGGTCGGCATCCTCGGGCTGCTGGCGGCGGCCGCCGTTCCCTCCTGGCGCGCGCTGGTGGCCAACAACCGCCTGCGCGACGCCGCGAGCGACGTCCTCGACGCGCTGTCCCTGGCCCGCGCCCGCGCCATCTCGAGCGGCAACCACTTCGTCGTCTACTTCAACACCGGCATCAACGGCGGCAACGACCTGTGCGGGAACGCCCTCGCCGACACGAACGGCAACCCCGTCCCGATCCTCGTCCTCGACGACTCGGTCGCGGAGAACTGCTGCATCGACGCCGGCGAGGAGGTCATCACCCTGCCGGCGGCGACGGGCGTCGATTGGGGCGTGGACTTCGCGGCCGGCCCCGCGCCGGGCGACGACGACCCGCTCAACACCTACGCGACCGGCGCGACCTTCCAGGCCGGCGCCGGCGCGGTCGCCGAGTGGGTGGCCTTCGCGCGGGACGGCATGCCGCGGGGCTTCCCGAACCTCGGCGGCGGCTGCATCGACCTGAACGAGCTCGGCAGCGGGGGAGGGGCGATCTACATCAACAACGACCGGCGCGACGCCGCCGTCGTGCTGTCGCCCCTCGGGAGCCTGCGCGTGCACCACTTCGAACGAGCGGGGGCGGCATGGAACGACTGAGGACCGTGCGGGCCGGCGGCCGTGCCGAGGGCATGACCCTGGTCGAGGTGATGATCGCGACCGTGCTGCTCGCCTTCGGGCTGCTGGCGATGCTGGCGCTCCAGATGCACGCCATGCGGGGCGGCCAGGTGGGCCGGCACTACACGCAGGCGGCCCAGCTCGCGCGCGACCGCATGGAGGAGCTCCACCAGCTGCCCTGGGACCACGCCGACGTGCAGCCCACGGCCGGCTGGCTGGTCGACCCGGCGCTGGACACCACGGTGCAGAACGTGGGCGGTCCGAGCACGGAGCAGAGCTTCACGCGGGACTACCGCGTCGTCGCCGACGCCGCGAACCCGACCGAGCTCCGCAGGATCGACGTGCGCGTGGTCTGGTACGAGGCGACGGACCCCGCGCCGCCGAACCCTCCGCGCCGGCGCTACGCGATCACCACCGTGCGCTTCAACGACGGGAAGTTCTGACATGCGTCGCAACGGATTCACGATGATGCGTCGCAACGGTTTCACGATGGCCGAGCTGCTGGTCTCGATCGCGGTGCTCTCGATCGTGTCGGTCTACCTGACCAACATGCTCACCCAGCAGAACCGCGCCTACGTGGTCGTCGAGGACGTCACCGAGGCCCAGGGCAACGCCCGCGCGATCCTCGACATCCTCGAGCGGGACCTCCGCGAGACCGCGCAGCTCGCTCCCGAGGGCGCCGCGGTCTGCGGCGTCGACAACACCAACGGCCCGGACATCCTGTACGTGACCCGGAGCGAGGTGCTGAGCTTCGAGGACGAACGCATCAAGGACTACGACGGCCTCGGCTCGCCGATCCTGGCCGGCTTCAACGGCACCGGGAACAACGAGATCCTCCAGCTCACGCCTGCGCTGCTCGGCCAGCCCGACCCGATGGCCCGGGACTACGACCCGTACCACGACACCGACGGCGACGGCGCGCCCGACAGCGACTTCGCGCCCGGCGGGAGCGTGATCGTCGTCGACCCCGACCGCCCGGATCGCGGCACCGCCTGCGGCGTGATCGTCACCGGCGGCCTCGACATCGTGGGCAAGCGGCTGACGGTGAACTTCGACGTCGGCGGCGAGAACGCGGGCCTCGGCACGAACGTCGTGGTGCTGCCGGCGACCCGCTACTCGGTGTCGGCGGACAACGAGCTGCTGCGCGACGGCGCCGTGCTGGCGGAAGGCGTCGAGGACCTGCAGGTGGCGTACTTCTACGACCAGTTCCCGGCGAACGGCGTCCCGGACGACGACGAGATGGCGGGCTCGGACGGAGACCCCGTCTACGTGGCCGACGGCTTCGACAACTCGCAGCTCCGCGAGGTGCGCATCAGCGTCTCCGTGCGCAGCCGCAAGCCGGATCCGCGGCTGCCCGGGGCGATCCCGCAGACCCTCGAGAACCATGCGCCCGCGGCCGTGCCGGACGGCTTCCGGCGCCGGGTGGTGACGGCGAGCGTGCGTCCGCGCAACGTCGGCCACCGCCCGAACTTCGACATCTACTAGAGGAAGCCGACATGCAGATCCATCGGGTGCACGGCCGGCGGCGCGAGCGCGGCTCGGCCCTCTTCGTGGCGGTGATGATGCTGGCCCTGATGGGCTTCCTCGGCCTCGCCGCCCTCGACCGCGTGACCCGCGACGAGCAGGTGGCCGGCTATCAGAACCGGGCGCGCACGGCGTTCTACGCCGCCGAGGCGGGCATCGCCGACGCGCGGCGCCGCGTCCGCAACGACCCGAGCCCGACCCTGCCGGACGACACGGCGAAGATCGACCTCGCCGACGCGGCGCTCTTCGACCGCGAGGCGGGGCTGCCCCGCTACTACGGCGACTACTCGCTGCCCGAGGGGCCGATCTACGTGAAGCGGGAGACGCCGCACCTCGCCGGGGGCAACCTGCAGACGAAGGGCACCAAGCTGATGGAGAAGCTCTGGGAGGTGAACGCCTTCGGGGAGAGTCCCGATGGCTCGCGCGCCCGGCTCCAGACCATCGAGGTGACCCTCGGCTCCGGCGGGGGGCTGACCGGCTCGTACTGATGGGCGACGTCTCGTCCAGGGGGGAACGATGATCGTCCGGGGGGGAACGATGAGGAAGCAGCTCGCTCGCGGCCTGGCGGCCCTGCCGCTGGCCTGCGCCTGCGCGTGCGGAGGCGGCGACGCGCCGCCGGCTCCGCAGCAGCGCGCGATGGTCCAGTCCCGGAGCGCGGCGCCCGAGTCGGGCGACAACCGCGCGCCGGAGCTCGTCCGCGTCCAGCTCGAGCCGCGCCAGCCCCAGGCCGGGGAGCCGATCGCGGCCCGCGTCGAGGTGAGCGACCCGGACGGCGACCGGGTGGAGCTCCACTACCGCTGGACCCTGAACGGGACCGAGCTGCGCGACACCGGCGCGACGCTGCCCGCCGGGACGGCCGCCGTGGGCGACCGCGTGGAGCTCGAGGTGGTGGCGAGCGACGGCGCGGCCGAGAGCCAGGCGCTTCGCACCCGGGCGACCGTCGAGGCGAAGGCGCCCATCGTGGGCGACGTGAGCTTCGATCCGCCGGAGGGCGTGAAGCCCGGCGACGAGGTGGCGGCCCTCGTCGACGTCGGCAACGAGGACGACTCCCGGCTGCGCCTCTCCTACCGCTGGCTCGTGAACGGCGAGGACACCGGCGAGCGCGACCGCAGCTTCTCGACCGCGGGGCTCCGGCGCGGGGACCGCGTGCAGGTCGAGGTGACCGCCTTCGACGGCGACGTGCCGAGCCCGCCCTTCGTTTCGGCGGAGCTCGCCCTCGGGAACTCGCCCCCGGTGATCGCGGGCATCCCGAAGCCGGAGCGGGACGGCGACGCCTTCCGCTACCAGTTCGAGGCCAAGGACCCCGACGGCGACCGCTCCCTGCGCTTCTCGCTGGTGGAAGCGCCCCAGGGCATGACCATCGACCCGATCTACGGGATCGCCACCTGGCGTCCGAGCAAGGAGCAGGCGGGCGTACACACCATCGAGGTGGCGGTCCGCGACAGCCAGGGCGAGGCCACGGCCCTGCGCTTCCAGGTGACGGTCACCGCGACGGAGACGCCGGCGGGGGCGGCGGCGGGGACGCAGCCGGCCCCGGCGGCGCCCGCGGCCCGGGCCGGGGACGGCGCCTAGGGAGGCCCGCAGGCCGCTTCGGGTCCGCACCGGGCTGCGTAGCCAGCCGCTGCGCCCTCCCGGAGAAGACCACGGGATTCCAGGTACTTAGGAGCATGCAGGCCATGGCACGAGGCTTGCGAAGAGGACTCTCCGGCGCGCCGTGCAGGCGCGCG
>Ga0105106_10003259_pt1 | contig 11613 bp, 10 predicted proteins | sample PPLLaktember2015_5_FD_79109 | JGI IMG/M metagenome (GOLD analysis project Ga0105106, IMG submission 79109) | Freshwater sediment microbial communities from Prairie Pothole Lake near Jamestown, North Dakota, USA - PPLs Lake P8 Core (1) Depth... | ecosystem: Environmental > Aquatic > Freshwater >... | reverse complement strand
GTGGAAATAGTGCCAATTTCTATAGCCAGGACCGAGACAGCATCAATGAGTGAAGTTGGCATATTGATTTACTGTTAAAAGAAACGGAGGATGATTTCCCATATGAAACGAACACGATCGATCAACGCGGAGAGGGCAGCCACATAAACGCCGGCAAACAAGACTCCCAGGGTCACCATGATAAAGCCATGTCCGGCTGTGGAGAGGTAATCCAGGATGGCTGAGCGATGGACGGGCACCCCTTCCTCCTGCCGCCGGACCCCAAACTGGAAGTAGATCAGCGTGGTAACCGTTCCAGCCAGGATGATGATCCCATTAATGAACCATCCGACCAGGCGTCCTGTTTCCGGCGGGGCTGCTTGCGTGCTGAGCAGGTTCATCGATGCACCCACCTGGGGGAGAATCGTCCCACGAACGGCACCTGCAATCACAGTAGCTGCCCCAACCCCGGTGAGGAATGCCAGGACCGGTGTGCTCCCGCGTGCCAGCCGCGGCGAGGCTTTGGTCATCATCCATATTCCCAGGATCACTGCCGGTGCCACCTGCGTGGCGTAGGTGAGCAGACCTTCTGTATCGCCGGTGGTCACCGCCTGGAACACGGGAATAATCACCTGGTGCCACAGCACATTGTAAAGGATGAGCACGGCGGCATACCCGGAGGCCACCCCGATAAAAATGGAAATTGCCAGGCGGAAGAGCACGTTGTCACCGATGATGTAGCTGAGGACCATGATCGTGAGGGCGAAACCGATGAAAGCGCCAATTGGGTCAGCCAGCTGCGTGATTTGCTCCAACATGGTGGCTCCTAGCTTTCCTTCTTGTTTTTAGCCTTGATCATCTTGACCACCACTCCGGTAATTGCGCCTGCCAGAATGACCAGCACTGAAGCGGTTACCCCGGCGCTGAAAGCATCCCACGTACCATTCTGGGGTGAGCCGCCAGTGGTTTGCCCGTATGCCAGCCCGCCGGCTAAACCAGGCACCATGCCCTGCACTTGTGCCGGCACCGCCTCGTAATAGGGACGGACCAACGGTTCGGCCTGAGCGCTGGTGATGAGGAGGAGCGGCGTGCCTGCCTCCTGCAGCAACGGACCCACCTGCTCTATCCACGAACGGGCGATATCGGGGTCATGGGTGATCAGGAGCACGGCGCTGAAATCGGCAACACCCGAGATGGTATTCAATGGCGCCGCCGCCCACACGTTGTCCCCGTCCAGCGAATATGGCAGCACCGCCCTGGGTGAGGTTGCCAGACCCAGCAAACCCAGGGTACCCCCGGGGATATAGCCAAGGTTGGTATAGGCGGAGGTACCTTCCGGTATGCCTGCAGTGCTCAAACTTGCATTCATCAGGCTCTCTGCCAGGGCTGCACCAGAGGATGTCGTTGTCACCAGGGTCATGAAGGCGTTCTTCATCAACAACTGGGAGATTGCGGTGCTGACGGCGAGGTTCATCTCACCCGAAAAACCAGCTTCGTAATCAAAAGCCAGGAGAACCGAGGCCCCGACAGGCAGCCGCTGGACACTCTGCGTGCAGTTGACCACGCCGGGGATGATATTAGGCTGTGGCAGAGGAACACGCTGACTGCCGGTAAAGATCGCCCAGATCACCGGCAGGATCAAGACCAGTGCAACCACCAAGCGGGTAATATTCCTGGAGGAAATGATGGGCTTGGAAGGCAGCGGTTTTGGTTTTTGCTCATTCGCCAGCAGCTCTTCCATCATTTCGACCCGGGCATGCTGCTCGTCGGTTACGCGCAGCTTGATCGAGTAGGTTGGGGGCTTGCGTGCCCGGATCGCAGATGGATGGGCAGATAGCACCCCACGCAAACCCATCAGGGGTCCGGCTTTTACGACTTCAGCAGTGGTGAGGTCCTCAACGGGCTCGGAGGGAGACAGGTCTTCCGACGGTTTCAGGGCTTCAAGCCAGCCGGGAAGATCAGCCGGGGCGAGCGGTTTTTCCGTTTCCGGCGCTGAAGGTGTGTCTGCTTCTGGACCCGGCTTTCCCACCCAGTCTGGAATCTCCACCTCACCCGGGCCTTCCTGACCGGTAGTTTCACTCACCTGAAGACCCCTGTCAGGCGGTTCGCCTGGGGGCATTCCGCCTTCCAGCTTGATCGTCGAGCCTGCTTCAAGGTGAGATACCCAGTCAGGCTTCTGCACCTGCTCGGGGGCAATCGGCGGCTCTTCTCCAGGCTCGTCCTGTGAAGTTCCAGTTGGTTCCAACTCAATCCCCCCCTGGTCCTGTGCGGTTCCCAGGTCTTCTATGGAAGGTTCGTTCAACCCTGCTTCTGCGAGCAAGCTCGCCAGCCAATCGTCATCAATGGCAGGACCCTGCCCTTCCGAAGAGGTGAGTGGCTGGTTGATCAGGGCATCGATCTGATCGGATAGCTGTTCAGATGTTGGTCCCTCCGCCTCAGGTGCGGGCGACTCAAGGAAACTTGCCTCCGTCTCTTTCAGCCAATCGGGGACAGCGTCCTCAAGCGAAGAGAACAGGTCAGACTGAGCAGGTGGTGCCTCCTCGCCTGGTTCTTCAGATGGGGGAACCTGTGAGCCTTCGGCAGCGGGTTCAGCGGGAGCAATAAAGCCAGCGCCTTTCAACGGGGCCTGGCAGTAAAGGCATTCTTCCTGGACAGGTGTGTTGGGCTTTCTACACATGGGAAATGTATTATCTGTCATAGGTTACCCATCATAAGCACGATCCACACCCATCAGGATGCGCAGGCCCGTGGCAACGGTTCCCAGGGCAACACCCAATAAAAGGCCGCGTGCCCCGGCAACTGCAGGCACCTGGGCAAGCCAGCCGCGCACGGAAGTGAGCACGGCAACTTCACCCAAAAAGAATAATGGCACCGAGCCTAACAAGACCACCACCACGGTGACCAGGAACAGGATTGTGTACCAGCTGGGCCTGCGCAGCACCAGGCGCGCGGCCGCGTATACCAGCACAACCGCCAGTATCGCCAGCAGGCTGATCTCAACCGGCACCTGGAAGGTGTTAAATATCCACAGCGATAATGTGCCGGTTGGACCATTGAGACCTGCCAAGACGATCGTTACAGCCAAAGATATCAGCAGCACGATGCTGTATATGCTGCCTGACCCATCCTTGCCGATCTTTTTCCAGTGGACCATTCCCAGGTTAAATATTCCCAACAGCAGGGCAAAAGCAGCCAGGATGATCGCCCAGCCAATCAACATGGATTGGAGCCCCCCGAACACCCCTGGGAAGAAATATCCCAGCAAGACGAGCAGACCGGAGACGACGGCGACGATGGCGTTGGCAACAGGCAGGATTTTCTTCACGGCACGATTCCCAATAACTTAAGCACTGCACCCAGGACAATGACGGCAACTAACGCCCAGCGCAAGATGTCTTGCATTCGCAAGCTGGCGATGTGCGCCGGGTTCGCTCCAAGATAGGCGCCTGCTGCATATAGCTCTTCACCAAGCAGCGGCTCATCGCAGGTGGCATATAAGACCGCCTGACCTGTCAGGTCGTCGGTGCCAGCCACGCTCAACGAACGGCTGCGCTCACTTGCCTCACTCAACAGGGCGACCTCCGTCCCAATATGACCGGCAAGGAAATTGGCATTGATGTGCTCGTCATGGATGGCGGGCATGGCTCCCGCGGCATATGCCATGGGGGCAAGCCCGGTCAGGCGCGCGTTGGTGGGGTCATAACGCTCTTCTGCCGCCAGGCTGCGATACGTGCTTTGCAGTGTATCCTGGCTGAGGATGGTGATCACCCCGTTCCCGGAGGTGGTCACGGGCGGTCGATCACTGTTCGAGGCTTCACGGGCACAACGGTCCAGGATGGTGAGGCCGATCAGGGCTGCCCCTCCTTGCAAGTCATTGATCGAGCCTCTACCCAGCGAGACGTGCAGCCGCTTGCCGGCTTCCACAGCCAGGTCGACTTCCCGGTGAAAATGGCGGAAAGCGGGGATATCACGGATATGGATGGCGCTGCCGCGACGGCTCAAGTAAGTAAAGAACAGGGTCAATCCCAAGCAAAGCAGGATGAACACCAATCCGAGAATGTCATTATTTAAGTTAAGCACCGGTTCCACTGGAAGGCATCTCCCTTAAAAAGGACACAAATTCCTGGCGGTGGCTGGGATTCTCAAGCACGCGTGCAAATGCATGGAGTGAGTGGGAAGATATTGTACCAGATAGCAGGGGTTGGCTCAGGTATAGCACCTGGGCGATTAGCATACCGAAGGAGCCGACTGAATCGAGCATGGAAGCGACTGCTTCCTTCATCCCCCATTGCTGTAATGTGCGCGCCCAAGCAACCCAGTTCTGCTGGTCCTCACTCATGAGCAAAGTATAGCATAAAAATCCTGTTGATTTATTGGCTGCGCATTTCCTTCTTTATGCATGATACCTTGCAAAATTTACGTGACTGCTGGGGCACAAGGGAAGCGCCAGTCACGCCGCCCCTTTCCGGAACAAAAAATCCGCTATAATCGTCTAGAATGTGTGCTCAACGAAGGAGTTTACTATGCGCGCCAAGAGAATTGGTTATCTTACCCTTTTTTCCTGCCTCACCCTGTTGCTGGCTGGTTGCAATTTTCCGGGTAGCGCCGGCCAGCCCACGGTAGATCCCAGGCTTATTTACACCGCGGCTGCCCAGACCCTCACCGCCCAACAGACCTCGGCAGCCCAGGGCACACCCATCATCCTGCCCAGCCCCACCTCAGGAGGGGTGATCGCACCGACCAACACCTCCCCGGCACCTACCAACACCGCCCCGCCGCCCACCAACCCACCCCCTCCCACCCATACGGCACTCCCCACCGCAATCCCAACCAGCCTGCCACCTTCGCCCACTTTCACCAGCACGCCGCTCGCGCGCCACAGCTCGGACGCGGCTTCCCTCTCTACGCCGCCCACGATCAATGGCCCCTGGGATGAGTGGACCACAACCCAGTACCCGCTCAAGAACGTGGTCTTCGGGGCGGGCGAATGGAGCGGCTCCGACGACCTGCAGGCTTCGTACCGGGTCGGCTGGGACGGCACTTACCTGTACCTGGCCGTCAAAGTCCTCGACGATAACTACGTGCAGAATACAACCGGAGCGAATCTGTTCAAAGGCGACAGCATCGAGTTACTCTTGTCGACCAGCCCCGACACCGATAGCTCCTCGCAGGGACTGACCGCCGCCCATTACCAGGTTGGGATTTCGCCGGGTAGGCCGGGTATCGGTCAGAACCTGGAGGCCTATCTCTGGTATCCGCAATCGAAGGCCGGCAGCCTGGGCAATGTGGTGATGGCAGCCGTGTCCATGCCCGATGGATATCGTATCGAGTTCGCCATCCCCTGGTCGGTGTTCGGGGTCACCCCTGCAAAGGGGCAGGTATTTGGCTTTGCCGTCTCGGTATCCGATAACGACGACCAGACCCAGGATATCCAGGAGACGCTCATCTCGAGTGCGCCGGACAGGGTCCTGACTGATCCCACGACCTGGGAGCTGCTGACGCTGAAGTAGCCTGTGCCTGCCTTTTGGAGCATAGTGCCCTTCGTGTCGGAGGGCGCTATTTTTGCGCACCTTTGAGTCCTTGTGTAATTATTAATTGAATTGGATGAAATCAAAAATATCACTAAGGACACACCACTCCGGGGCCAGTCGGGTGCTACAGCAACGGACACTAAGGAAAACCGGAAAAATGAATTATGTTACAGGCGGTGGTTTCAACCACCGGCGATGCCGATCAGATATCCAATAAACGGTCTTCAGATCAAACCCGCACATCAGGTTAATCAAGATTAACTATCGGCTGAATCAGCAGGTCTTTTTGCTGCCGGTCCTGGAAACCTGCGCACAAAAAGCCAATCGTCTCTCCTTCTTTAAATACTGCCCGTTGTGCACGGCTGATTACCCCGACAGATAGAGGCAGCGTGTGTGAATCCTGCCCTTTGGAGCGGGAAATAGAAAGGTTTGGAATATGACAGGGTACAGGTGATTTTTATGCCATATATAACTACTTCTTTCATTATAGAACGGCTAAACTAGTAAATTAACCTATTGCACACCCATCGATAACAAGCGCATCCTGCGTATACCACAAATGGAGCAATGTTAATGAAAAAACATACAGCCAATATCGATGGCAACGAGGCAACCGCCTACGTTGCCCATAAAACCAGCGAAGTGATCGCCATTTACCCCATCACACCATCCTCCTCCATGGGAGAATTTGCCGACGAATGGTCAGCCCACAAGCGACCGAACCTGTGGGGCACCATCCCCCTGGTGGCGGAAATGCAATCCGAGGGCGGCGCGGCAGGTGCCGTGCATGGAGCGCTGCAAGCAGGTGCTCTCAGCACCACCTTTACCGCCTCCCAGGGGTTGCTACTGATGATTCCCAACATGTACAAGATTGCGGGCGAATTAACTTCAACGGTATTTCATGTGTCAGCACGGACCCTGGCAACGCATGCTCTCTCAATTTTTGGGGATCATTCTGACATAATGGCCACCCGTTCGACTGGTTTTGCCCTGCTGGCTTCCTGCTCTGTCCAGGAAGCACATGATTTCGCCCTCATCGCCCAGGCTGCCACCCTGGAAGCACGCATACCTTTCGTACATTTCTTTGATGGATTTCGTACCTCGTCAGAAGTTAATAAAATCGAGGTCTTAAGTGATGAAGAGATACGCATTATGATTTCGGATGAGCTGGTGCAAGCACATCGTGCGCGTGCCCTTTCACCAGATCGTCCCTTCATCCGCGGAACCGCCCAGAACCCGGACGTGTTCTTCCAGGAACGCGAGACTGTCAATCCCTTCTACATGGCATGCCCCGAGATTGTGGAAAGAACCATGGACAAGTTTGCCGCGACCGTCGGGCGTGAATATAACCTGTTTGACTATGTTGGCGCACCTGACGCTGAACGGGTAATCATCCTAATGGGCTCAGGTGCCGAAACAGCCGGTGAGACTGCCCTGTTTATGAACGAGCGCGGCGAAAAGGTGGGGGTGGTCAAGGTGCGCCTGTATCGCCCGTTCTCGAACGGCTTCCTGCTCAAGACCCTGCCGGCAACAGTCAAGATGGTGGCAGTATTGGACCGCACCAAGGAACCCGGTGCAGCAGGCGAGCCGCTTTACATGGACGTCACCAATGCCATGTTTGAATGCGGCAGGCAGGTCAAGGTCATCGGCGGGCGTTATGGTTTGTCATCCAAGGAATTCACACCTGCCATGGTCAAGGCGGTTTTCGATGAGATGCTCAAGCCTGAGCCGAAGAACCACTTCACGGTCGGCATCACCGACGATATAACCCATACCAGCCTGGAGTACGATCCTGAATTTGATATTGAATCACCCTTGACCACCCGCTGCGTATTCTGGGGTCTGGGTGCCGATGGCACGGTGGGTGCCAATAAGAATTCGATCAAGATCATCGGTGAAGAAACCGAGAACTATGCCCAGGGTTACTTCGTGTACGACTCGAAGAAATCGGGGGGCATCACCATCTCGCACCTGCGTTTTGGCCCAAAGCCCATTCGTGCCCCCTACCTGGTGAGCCATGCCCAGTTTGTTGCCTGCCACCAATCCAACTTCCTCGAGCGCTTCGATGTGCTCAGGTTTGCCATGCAGGGTGGTGTATTCCTGCTGAACAGCCTGTATGGTCCGGATGAGGTGTGGGATTATCTACCGCGTGAGGTGCAGGAGACCATCGTCAAGAAAAACTTGCGCTTCTTTGTCATCAATGCCTATGATGTAGCCCGCTATACCGGCATGGGGGTGCGCATCAACACCATCATGCAGACGTGTTTCTTTGCCATCAGCGGTGTATTGCCGCGCGATGAAGCGATTGAGCAAATCACGAAAAGCATTAAAAAAACCTATTGGAAGCGCGGCGAGGCCGTGATCAACAAGAATATCGATGCGGTCGAACAGACCCTGGTGCACCTGCACGAAGTCAAAGTGCCTGGCACAATTACCAGCACTATCACCCGCCGCGCCCAGGTGCCCGAGAAAGCCCCCCAGTTTGTCAAGGATGTGCTGGGCAAGATCATCGGGCTGGAGGGTGATGAGCTGCCCGTAAGCGCCTTCCCGGTTGATGGTACCTACCCATCAGGCACGACCCAATGGGAAAAACGCAATATCTCACTGGACGTACCCGCATGGGAACCCGACCTGTGCATCCAGTGCGGAAAGTGCGTTTTCGTTTGTCCGCATGCAGTCATCCGGGCGAAAATTTATGAGCCGCAGTACCTCGAAAAGGCTCCCGCCACGTTCAAGTCGATGGATGCCAAGTTCAAGGAATCCCCCAACACGAAATACACCGTCCAGATATCCACCGAAGACTGCACCGGCTGTGCACTGTGCGTGGAGACCTGCCCAGCCAAAGATAAGACCCAGGTGGGGAGGAAAGCCCTCAACATGGTTGATAAGCTGCCCATCCTTGAGCAGGAGCGCGAGAATTGGGATTTCTTCCAGTCGCTTCCGATTGCTGACCGTTCGCAGCTAAATATACGCACACTGAAGAACACCCAGCTCCTTGAACCCCTGTTTGAGTTCTCCGCAGCCTGTACTGGCTGTGGTGAGACGCCTTATGTAAAACTGCTCAGCCAGTTGTTCGGTGACCGCCTGATGGTGGCAAATGCAACCGGCTGTTCATCGATTTATAGTGGCAACCTGCCCACCACGCCCTGGACGGTCAACAAGGATGGGCGCGGCCCAGCCTGGTCAAACTCGCTGTTCGAAGATAACGCCGAATTCGGTTATGGCTTCCGCCTGACCCTGGACAAGCAAAATGAGTATGCCTGCGAGTTGCTGCCCCAGCTGGCAAACCTGGTGGGTGAGCCGCTGGTGACTGGCCTCCTAATGGCAGACCAGAGTACTGAAGCTGGGATCGCCGAACAGCGCGAGCGGGTGAAGCTGCTCAGGAACGCCTGCAAGGGGGGAAAGACCCCCGGGCACGCGACCTGCTCAGCCTGGCAGATGTGCTCGTGCTCAGGAGCGGGTGGATCGTGGGCGGTGACGGCTGGGCGTATGACATCGGCTATGGCGGTCTCGACCATGTACTGGCGATGGGACGCAAGGTCAACATGCTCGTGCTGGACACAGAAGTGTATTCCAACACCGGCGGGCAATCCTCCAAGGCGACCCCACGCGCGGCGGTGGCGAAATTCGCAGCCAACGGCAAAGGTTTACCCAAGAAGGACCTGGGCTTGATCGCCATGTCTTATGGGTACGTGTATGTCGCCCGCGTGGCGATGGGTGCCAGCGACCAGCAGACGTTGAATGCCTTCCTCGAGGCGGATGCCCATCCTGGACCGTCCCTGATCATTGCCTACAGCCACTGCATCAACCACGGCATCGATATGCGCAAGGGATTGGAACAGCAAAAGCTGGCGGTCCAATCCGGCTTCTGGCCGCTTTACCGCTATAACCCCGGGTTGGTCGATGAGGGCAAGAACCCGCTCACCATCGACTCGAAGGACCCTTCCATCCCGTTGGAACAATATGCTTATAATGAAACCCGCTATCGCATGCTGGTGCAAAGCGATGAGCAGCGCGCCGAGATGCTGCTCAAGCAGGCCCAGCAGGACGTTAAATCGCGCTGGGAGCTCTACAAGCAGATGGCTGCCATGCATTACGGCAACGGTAGCAACAACAACGAATAACAGTTGAGATCAATTGGAGATTACAACATGGTAGACCTGACGATGACATACTTAGGGCTGAATCTCAAGAACCCGCTGGTTGCTTCTCCCTCGCCCCTCTCTGAGAAGGTAGAGAATGTAAAGCGCATGGAGGAGGCTGGCATTGCAGCGGTGGTGATGTATTCGCTATTCGAGGAACAGATCATCCACGAGAGCCTGGAGCTGGACCACTTCTTGAACCGGGGTACGGAGACTTACCCTGAAGCGCTCACCTACTTTCCAAACATTGGCAAGTACAGCCTGGCACCTGAAAAATATATTGAGACCCTGCAGAAGACCAAGCAGGCTGTCAGCATCCCGGTGATGGGCAGCCTGAACGGCGTTTCTACCGGTGGGTGGATCGAGTATGCGCGCAAGATCCAGGATGCCGGCGCCGATGCGCTCGAGCTCAACACGTACTACCTGCCTAACGACCTCAACCTGGCAGCCTCAGAGCTTGAAGACAACTACGTCAAGCTGGTGAGCGACATCCGGGCATCGATCAGCATCCCGCTGGCAGTCAAGCTGGCACCCTACTTCACCGCCCTACCCCACTTCGCCAGGCGCCTGGCAGAAGCCGGTGCTAATGGGCTGGTACTGTTCAACCGCTTCTACCAGCCCGACTTCGACCTTGACAACCTGGAAGTAGTCCCCAACCTGGTGCTGAGCACTTCCGACGAGCTGCGCCTGCCCTTGCGCTGGATCGCAATGCTGTATGGCAAGGTGCAAACAGATTTTGCCCTGACCAGTGGCGTGCATACCCCCGTGGATGCCATCAAAGCCATCATGGCGGGTGCCAATGTAGCCATGAGCACCTCGGCTATCCTCAAGCACGGGACGGGTGTCATCCCGCAGATCCTATCGGGCATGGAAGCCTGGATGGTTGAGCACGAATACGAGTCGGTCAGGCAGATGTGCGGCAGCATGAGCCAGGGAGCTGTGGCAGAACCGGCTGCCTTTGAACGTGCTAATTATATGAAGGTGCTCAACTCTTTCGACCTGGGATTCGTATAAAACCAGCATAACGAACAATGGTCGATGGTTTAAGACAAACGAGCGGGCGCGCAGCGTCCGCTCGTTTCTTTTCATCTTTAAGGCAAGGAATGCAGGCTAGACTAAATCAGGTCCTTCTTCGTGCATCTTCCGGTGACGGTAGACGATCCGGCCGCGGGTAAGGTCATAGGGAGACATCTCCACCCGCACCTTATCTCCCAACAGGATGCGGATATAGTACTTGCGCATCTTTCCCGAGAGATAAGCCAACACTTCGTGACCCGTTTCCAGGCGCACTTTAAATTGCGTCCCCGGCAAGGCTTCAATCACGGTGCCTTCGACGACAATCTTATCTTCCTCTTTCGCCATGCATGCCTCCTGACAATGTAACCCGCGGCTTCAAGGAAGCCACGCAACCTCGCTCAAACGAGATCACTCGAAATCTGGGCGTACCTTTCTTTTGATCCGGCGAATGGCCTTTTTCTTCTGAATGCGGCGCAATTCGCTTTTCGAGACGAACCAGCGCTTCCGGCGGACCGTGCTCAAGATGCCGCTTTTGGCAACTTTCTTGCGAAAACGCTTGAGCAACGCGTCCTGCGACTCGTTCGGGCGTAGATTTACAGTTGTCAAATTTCTCACCTCCTTGCCTTGATTAATCTTCTCTGCCGGGCGGTTTGGGCAAAAAAAAACCCGGCTGACGTTCGCGCTCTCAGCCGAGCCAGGTGTTGAATGCAATCCTGTGTTCAGTCGTTGATAGTCGTTTTATGCACCATCCATCCAAAAGAACAATTTCCAAACGTCGAGCGAATTCTAATCCAAGAATGGGTTTCTGTCAATTTTAATGAACAGGTTGCCTGTTCCTGGCGATTAAAACAATAAAGTCTCTTGGCAATGACCTACTCTCCCAGGCAGTTACCCACCAAGTACCATCGGCGCTGACAGGCTTAACGAACGGGTTCGGGATGTGG
>Ga0105106_10003258_pt1 | contig 11614 bp, 8 predicted proteins | sample PPLLaktember2015_5_FD_79109 | JGI IMG/M metagenome (GOLD analysis project Ga0105106, IMG submission 79109) | Freshwater sediment microbial communities from Prairie Pothole Lake near Jamestown, North Dakota, USA - PPLs Lake P8 Core (1) Depth... | ecosystem: Environmental > Aquatic > Freshwater >... | reverse complement strand
CTCGCGCCGGCGCACGCTTGGGCGATGACCGGGCCGCTTGTCGATACCGTGGCCGATGTCATGGCGGTGGTCGTGCTGCTGCTGGTCCCGATCGCCGGCATCTATTTGTTCTGGAAGGTGCACATCCTGCCGGAGATCATCGCCGAGAAGCGTCACCATCCGCAGAAAGACGCAATCAAGACGCTCTGTCTCCTGTCACTGTTGTTCGGCGGCCTGTTGTGGCCGATCGCCTGGCTGTGGGCCTATTCCAAGCCGGTGATGTACAAGCTCGCCTACGGGACCGACAAGCACGAGGACTTCTACAAGGAAGCGGCACCGCACGTGCCGGCCGCTGCCCAGGAAATTGCGCGCATGCGCGCCGACATCGAGCGGCTTTCGGCGATGGGCGTCGACGCCGATGATCTGCGTGCCGTGAAACGCGAATTGGCGAAGCTCGAAACCCGGCTCGCCGGCAGCGACGGGAAGGAGGCCGGCTGATGGAAGCCATTTTACTCGGCATCTACGCCGCCATCGTCTGGCTGATCTACTTCAAGTTCAAATGGCTGCCATGGACCACGCCGCACAAGGTCACGGTCGTGATCATTCCGATCGTCGCCCTGACCACGCTGGTGCTGCTGCTCAACGTGTTCGCGCCGTCATCCAACGACGTGCGCGTCGTGAAGTATGTGGTGCAGATCGTGTCGCAGGTGCGTGGAAAGGTGACCGACGTGCCGGCCGCCGGCAATCAACCCATGAAAAAGGGTGATGTGCTGTTCAAGATCGACCCGACACCTTACCAGCTCGACGTTAACCGCATCGAGGCGCAGTTGCTGCTCGCCCAGACGCGTCTGCGCCAGACACGCGCCTTGGCCGCTACCGGCGCCGGCAGCAAGTTCGATGAAGAGCGTTACGAGAGCGATGTGCGCCAGCTCAAGGCGCAACTCGACCAGGCGCGCTGGGATCTGTCGCAGACCGTCACCTACGCCCCGGCCGACGGTACCCCAATCAACGTGCAACTGCGGCCGGGCTCGTACCTGGTCCCGGCGCCGTTCGCGCCGGCCCAGGCGATGTCCTTCGTCGAGGACGAGTATCAGGTGATTGCACTGTATAAGCAGAACGAGCTGACCCAGGTCGAGCCGGGCAACGAGGCCGAGATCGCGCTGCCGACCTATCCGGGCGATATCATCAAGGCCACGGTCGACTCGATTGTCTGGGCCCAGGGCCAGGGACAGATCGCACCCGGCGGTCCCATCCCCGAGACCGGTTCGGCACCGCTGCCGCCGGGACGGTTTGCCGTCAAGCTCACGATTTCCGAGAAGGATCGGGAACGGTTCCTCGCCGCCGGCGCGATGGGTGATGCCGCGATTTACACCAGTGGTATGGCGCCGATTCATATTATCCGCAAGGTCATCCTGCGCGTCGGCTCCTACACCAATTACCTGATCCTCAAGCTGCACTGACGCCATGCGGCCCGACCCGCTCAAGACGTACCGGTGGCATGTGCTCCCGGCGGCCAGCGCCGCGGCGCTGGCCATGCTGATGGCGACCGGCTGTCTGCTCAAGGCGCCGCCCGGCCCCAGCGATCTGCGTGACACGACACTGGCGCATGCGCCGCTACCGGCTCAGTGGAGCAGCACCGCCACCGGTGGAGCAGTGAGCCCCGGCTGGCTCGCGAGCTTCGGCGATACCACGCTTGAAGCGCTGGTTATTGAAGCGCTTGAGCACAACACCGATTTGCGTATCGCGGCAGCGCGCGTCGAGCAGGCGCGTGGTTACGCCAAGGCGGCTGGCGCGTCCATCTATCCGTCGGTTTCGTTGTTGGCGCGCGGCGGCAGCAATCTCTCCGGCGATAGTTCCGGACTCCAGGGCCTTCTGCTGTCGGCCTCGTGGGAGCTCGATCTGTGGGGCCGGGTGCGCGCCGGGCGAGCGGCCGGCCTGGCCCAGTACGCGTCGGCCGAACTCGACGGCGAGTATGCCCGCCAGTCACTGGTGGCGCTGGTCGCCAAGAGCTGGTTTCTGGCCACCGAGGCGCTACTGCAGAAGGGCATCGCCGAAGACATGGTGCGCGCGTCTGAACTGCTGGTCGATCTGGCGCGTCAGCGCCAGCAAGTCGGCGTCGGTGACGAATACGATCTGGCGGTCGCCGAAGCCAATCTCGGTGGTATGCGCGACACGCTGCGGCAACTCGAACTCGGCTATCTGCAGTCGCAGCGCGCACTCGAGGTGTTGCTCGGCCGCTACCCGGCCGCCAGTCTCGCGGCCGCGGATAAGTTGCCGGGCTTGCCGCCGCCGGTGCCGGCCGGCTTGCCCTCCGAGCTGCTCGAGCGCCGGCCGGATGTGGTGGCGGCCGAGCGGCGCGTGGCCGCGGCCTTCAACCGCGAGGCCGAGGCCAAGGCCGCGCGGCTGCCGACCATTACACTCACCGCCAGCGGCAGCAACCTGACCAGCGAGTTCTTCGTTCTGCAGGATCGCGACAATCCAGTGTGGAGCGCCGGGGCCAGTCTGCTGGCGCCGATCTATCGCGGTGGCGCGTTGCAGGCGCAGGTCGAAATCCGCAGTGCCGAGCAGAAGCAGGCGCTGGCCGAGTATGCGCGCGCCGGGTTGCGCGCCTTCAACGATGTCGAAAATGCCCTGGCGAGCGAAGTGACGCTGCAGGCACGCGAGCAACTGCTCGTGAAGGCGGCCGCCGACCACGCGCGCGCCCTTGAGTTTGCGCGTCAGCGCTATCGCATCGGCGCGGTCGATTTGCGCGCCGTGTCGCAGCAGCAGCTGGCGCTGTTTGCTGCGCAGGCCACGCTACTGCGCGTGCAGAGCGAGGCGCGCGTACAGCGCGTCAATCTGCACCTCGCGCTCGGCGGTAATTTTGCCGCGCCCCAGTCCTCGCCCGAACCGGCGAGCGATGGCAGCATGCGCGCCGCAGTTGGGAAAAGCTCAACGGGTTCACAGGTTATGGCACCGTAAGACAGCGTTAGGGATCACCCTTCGACAGGCTAAGGGCGAACGGTACTTGTTCAGGGCTTCCTTAGGTTGCCGCGCGCCTGACTACAAAGATTTTTTCACACGGAGTGTGACGGCATGATCAACATCGAACTTCTGGCCGACCAGGCAGTGCTGGTGCTCACACCAGCGGGGCCGCTCACGGCCGCCGACTTCACGCGTATCGCCGCCATGGTTGATCCGTACATCGAGCAGCACGGCAAGCTCAAGGGGCTGCTGATCCATGCCAGCCGTTTCCCGGGTTGGGATGATTTTGCCGGGCTCGTCAGCCATCTGCGTTTCGTGCGCGACCACCATCGAAAAATCGAGCGCATCGCCATCGCCACTGACAGCGGTGTTCTGTCGGTCCTGCCGCGCATCGCCAGCCATTTCGTCGCGGCCGAGGTGCGGCACTTTGGGTACGCCGAACGGGAGGCGGCGCTGCGCTGGTTGGCTCATGAATAGTGAGTGGGTTAGCAGTGAAGACGGGCGCGACGTGTGCTACACCACAGAGCCGCTGTTGTGACCGGTTCGATGCCAGGGTTCGCAACCATTGCTCGGCCGGCCTGCTGCTGTCTATGATGGGTCACGTGTCCCGAGATGACACCGCGGTGTGGTCGAATACCGTGGTATCTCAGGCCGAACCACGTTGTTGAGGAGGATTTCGTGTATCAACTGAATCGTTGGTTGTTGGCATCTCTGGCTGGTTTAGCGCTTGTTATACCAACTGGCGCACACGCCGGCCTCACCGCCGAGCAGGTTTTTGCCACCTTGAAGCCGGAGGTGCGCAAACAGCTGCAGGCCGGCGAAATCGTGACCTTGGCCAAACCAGAGCAGGAGACCAGCGATTCCGGGCTGGCCGTGAGTCTGGCGGTCATCGTGCCAGCTGACCTCGACAAGACGGTCAACACATTCCGTACACTTAATATGAAGGACGATGCCGCGCAGCACCGCACCACGCGCGAGATCAGCGGCAGCGTGCGCGGCGACGGCACCAGTCCGCTGTTCACGGCCATCGGTTTTACTGCCGATGAAAAGGGTGAAGTGGACAAGCTGCTGCGCGCCAAGCCGGGTGACGACTTCAATTTCAGCCAGGAAGAGCTTGCCTGGGTAGGGCAGGCCGCCGCCAGTGGCGCTGAACCTGTACAGGCGGCAGCCGGGGTCATGCGACGTGTGCTTGAGAGCCGCTATCTCGCGTATCGCAAGACCGGACTCGCGGGTTTGCCGCCCTATGCCCGTCGCGACGGTAAGCAGGTCCGCCCGGGCGCGGAGCTTGCGGCCACCACCGAGGCAATGCCACTGCTGCGCAAGGAGCTGCCGGATTTCTATCAGGCTTACCGCAACTATCCCAAGACCGGCGCCGAAGGTCTGCAGCACCACTTCTTCTGGGACAAGAAGACTGTCGAAGGCCGGCCGATGTTCTCGTTGCGACACGAGATGGTGCAAATCAAGCCGGATGGCGCGACCATCGCCAACCGTGAGTTCTACATCAGCAATAACCTGAACACCTTGCAGGTCGCGATCGCGCTCCTGCCGTACGGCACGCAGACCCTGGTGGTTTTGGCCAACCAGACATACACGGACAAGGTCTCCGGTTCCGGGCGGTTCGTGGCGGTGCGCGTCGGTCGCAACATTGTCGAGTCGAACATCAAGCCGCTATTCGAACAACTGCAGAAGACGCTCGGCCGTGCCAAGCCGCTGGTTGCCGGCGCCGCGGCGCCGTAATGATTTCGCCGCTGCGGTGCTGGACAACACCACGCTTTCGGTGCACGCGCGAAGCGCGCCACAAGTTCGGCGCGCGTTGGGGTGTAATGGCCTTCACTGAGGCCGGCAGGTTTGCCGATTCGTTCACCGGCCCCGCCGACAGCCGCACCATGTCAGTTCGACGACCGCGCCGTCTACTTGAACATCGGCGAGGCGTTCTGTGCGTGACAGCCGTGCCGCGCGCCGCGATGCAGGCATTGTGTTCGCGCTGACGCAGTCGCCGGAACAAGACAGTCCGCTATTTGACTGAAGGACAGCTACCATGCGATTTCTGGTGAGAATCCATGCTACGACCGGTTCTGGCCTGAAGAAGACAAAGTGTGATGGCCTGCGCCGCTCGCCGACCCGTCTGTTCATACCGACCGTCGTGGCGCTAGTTTCGGCGTTGCTGTTACTGAACGGTTGCATTTTCAAGGAAGTCAAAGAGCAGCAGAAAAAGCTCGACGCGCACTGTACCTTGCAGGGCCAGGTGCGCGCCGAGAAGCCGGGCAAGAATCCTTTGGTCGTGGTGCTGGTGCGTCTGCCGGGCGGGCGCGGCGATGCCCGCGCCAACTGGGAGTTGGCCGATCACTACGTGCTGGAAGGGGCCGGGCGCTGGATCTTCCGCGCGGCCCCCGGTACCTACGCACTGGCCGCGTTCGAGGATCGCAATGCCAACCTGGTTTATGAACCCGGTGAGCCAGCACTGGCGGTGGCGCCGGATCAGGCCATCACCTGCGCGGCTGCTACGCCTGTCGAGAATCTGGAACTGGTAATCCCGGCCGCTGGCCGCGCGGCAGTCGACGGTCCGATCGACATCGCGCACCTGCAGGTGCGCTCGATTCAAGACCAGCTCAGCATCAGCCTTGGCGCGGTGACAGCCGTCGGTGAGGTGGTGTCCCTCGACGACCCGCGCTTCAGTGCCGAGCATGCCAGCCAAGGCCTGTGGCGGCCGTTCGATTTTCTGTTCGAAGCGCGCCCGGGTGTGTACTTCCTTGAACCTTATAGCAGCCAGAAGACGCCGGTGCTGTTTGTGCACGGCATCAACGGAACGCCTGCCAACTTCCGCACGCTGATCGGGAATCTTGACCGCAACCGCTTCCAGCCGTGGGTCTACTATTATCCGTCCGGCGCGCATCTCGGTGCGGTCGCCGACCATCTCGATCAGACCGTTAAACGCCTGCAGCTGCAGCATGGTTTCAAACGTCTGCTGCTGGTTGCGTACAGCATGGGTGGCCTGGTCTCGCGCGGATTCCTGCTGCGCAACCAGACCGAAACCCGTCGTGCCGACATCCCGCTGTTCATGTCGATCTCCAGTCCCTGGGGCGGTGTGCCGTCCGCCGCCGAAGGCGTAAAACATGCACCGTCCGTGGTGCGGGTGTGGTACGACATGTCGCCCGGCAGCGCCTATCTGCGCGAACTCTTTTATAGTGATCCCGATCGCCCGACCCGGCATCGTTCGCTGCCGCCCGGGACCACCCACCATCTGCTGTTCGGGTACCAGCGCAACAGTCGTTCGTTCGGCGAATCCGACGACAGTACCGTGAGCGTCGCCAGTCAACTCTTTGGGCCGGCGCAGCAGGATGCCGCGCGCCTATACGGATTTGACGCGACCCACGAGGGTATCGTGGAAACCTCCGAGGTCTCGCAGCTCGTGAACCGCCTGTTGGCCGAAGCCGTGCGCCACGTTCAGTAGGTGTCGCGACGCACGGCATTCGTTGCTGGCGCGGACCACTATCCGCATGCGAGGATTGTGTTTACTCATTTTTGCGCAGCGCCGAGCACCCAGCGGAGAAAATCATGAGCGATTCCATCACGACCACGATTCCCTTGCGCCCTTTGTTCCTGACCTTTCTGGCATACCTAAGCGCGTTGTGGCTCGTGACCGGGACCGCCGGCGCCGCCGAAACTGTGACGCCGGCGGTCCCGGAAGAAACGGAGGAAGTCGTGGTCGCGCCGGTCAAGCTCGATGGCGTGGCGCTGCTGCGCGTGCGCGGCATATCGAGCTTCCCGGCCGAGAAGCGCGCGGCACTGATTGCCGGGCGCATCGAGGCGCTTGCGGCCGACCGACGCTTTTTGCCAACTGCGCTGCGCGTCGAAGAAGCGCAAGGGGTGTCACGCATTCTGGGCGGAGACAAGCTGTTGCTCAACGTGACCGATGCGGATGCGCAGCTTGAAGGGATCAATCGCCCGCTGTTGGCGAGCGTGTACCTGCAGCGGATCAGCGAGGCGATCAGTAGCTACCGGCGCGATCGCGAACCAGAGAAAATCTTGCGCGGTAGCTTGTTCGCCGTAGCGGTTTTCGTGGTGCTTGGGCTGTTGCTATGGCTTGGTGCGCGTGCGATGTATCGGCTTGACGCTGTGCTCGAGCGTCGTATCAAGAGCAAGCTCGAAGGGCTCGAGGCGAAGTCGCTGCGATTACTGAACGCAGCGCTGCTGTGGCGCACGCTGCGCCACTTGCGCAGCCTGCTCTGGACGGCAACCGTGCTGATCGCGATCCTGTTCTATTTCGATTTCGCGCTACAGCTTTTCCCCTGGACGCGGGATTTCGGGCTACAGCTGTATGACCTGCTCATCAATCCACTGCATGGGCTCATCCGCGGATTGCTCGGCTTGATTCCGGATCTGTTGGTTCTCACGGTCATCGTGTTCGTGGCCCGCTACCTGCTGAAGGCCATTAACCTTGTATTTACGGGTCTTGACCGCGGCACCGTCATGCTCGCCGGGTTCAATCACGAGTTGGCCATGCCGACCTACCGTCTGGTGCGGCTGCTGGTGATTGCCTTCACCATCGTGGTGGCCTATCCGTATATTCCGGGGTCGGAGACGGAGGCGTTTAAAGGGGTGTCGCTGTTTCTCGGTGTGATCTTCTCGCTCGGCTCGTCCTCCGTGATCGGCAATGTTATCGCCGGCTACACCATGATCTACCGCCGCGCCTTCCATATCGGGGATCGGATACGTATCAACGAACATCTGGGCGATGTCGTGGAGACGCGGCTGCTGGTGACGCACCTGCGCACGCCCAAAAACGAAGAGATCGTGATTCCCAATTCGGTGATTCTCAGCAGCAGCGTGGTGAACTACAGCTTGCTGGCGCGCGAGGGCAAGCTGATTCTGCATTCATCCGTGGGCATCGGTTATGAGACACCCTGGCGTCAGGTGGAGGCGATGCTGGTGCAAGCGGCCGAGCGCACCGAGGGCCTGCTTGCCGAGCCCAAGCCGTTCGTGCTGCAAAGGGCGCTCGGCGACTTCGCGGTGACGTACGAAATCAATGTTTATTGCGGTGATGCCCAGGCCATGGAGAAATTATATACGCGCTTGTATCGGAACATTCTCGATGTGTTCAACGAACACGGCGTGCAGATCATGACCCCGGCCTACGTGGCTGATCCGGCGCAACCCAAAGTGGTGCCGAAGGAACAGTGGTATGCCACGCCGGCGCGCGAACAGCGCTAGAGAACCTCTGATCAAGTACACCTCTCCCATTTTCGTCATGCCGGCGAAAGCCGGAATCCAGTGGTTTTAATGAGTTTTCTGGATGCCGGCCTTCGCCGGCATGACGGCAAAAGAACTTGTGCGAAGTTTTCTTGCAGTGTTTGCTTCGTTCAAGCCTGCCATGGACTTCTTAGCAGAGGTCTGTGGCGCAGCCCAACTTTGTAGCAGCATCGGCAACGGCGTGAGCTGTTGTGCAGTGTCGGGCACGATGCGCATCAACGGTGGTAAGCGTGACCGCGCGTCGTTCCATGATGGCTTGAAGCAGCGCCTGGTAGAGCCGCGGTCCCGAACGGTGACCGCAAACGTTGGCTGCCACCGGCGCTCCGGCGAGCGCCAGATAACCGATCATCTCGACCAGCGTGGCTCGCAGCGGCTCGGGTAAGGCGCGGATTTCCCGCATCGGCCGCGATGCACCGGTATCGCCGACCCCGGCGAGCTGCTCCTTGCGCAAATTGCTGAATCCGGCAGAAGCTTCGGTGAAATCGCTCACGAGCGCCGCGTACGCCGTGTCGCTGTTCCCGTCAGGTTTGATCGTCGTCATGTTGGCGCAGGCACGGAACCCGGTGTCTGGCGATATGGTCACGACCCCGAAGCTGTCGCGGACCTCGACCGCGTCGACGACGCACAGCAGCCGGCGCGCCGCGGCCTGGGCCTGCGCGCCGACGTCGGCCAGCATGTCGAGATAGAAGTCGAAATCGCTGGCCTCGGCGGGGATTCTGGATCCATGCACTTCCACGATGGCGTTGTCGATCCCGGCCACACGCAGCGCGGCCAGCAGCGGGATCGCGCCGCGCAAAGTCATACCGTGGGAATTGCCCAGAACAATCCCGCCGCGGGTATCGACCACCGCGTCCCAGTGTGCCGGTAAGATGTCGGCCGCCGACTCTGTGCCGTGGCGCCGGAAGCGCACGCCGGTATCGGCTTCGGCGGGATGTACCACGAGCACGTCGGTTCGACGCCGATGTCGTTCGCAATGCCATTGTGCCGATTGTGGCACGGTGTGCTGGCGAACGGACGCTGTGGGATTGGCACCGCGCGCGATCGTCATGACCGGTCTCCTTGCTGTGGGCGTGACACGGTTTTGGTTCGGACCGTTTCGACCTGTTCGCCGGGCGACGATGCGAATTGCGGTGCCTCGGAAGGCAGATTGTCGATACCGAGCACGCCGACGCTGGCAGCATCGGCGGCCGCATGCACGGCGCGTAGCAGCTGGTGGCACAGCTGGTGCCCCGGCTTGTACGTCACGAGGTGCCCGATGACCGGCAGGCCGAGGAGTGACAGGTCGCCCACACAGTCGAGTAACTTGTGGCGCACGAATTCGTCCGGGAAACGCAGTCCCTCTTCATTCACGACGCGTTGCGCGTCGACCAGGATCGCGCTGCGCAGCGAACCGCCCGCGGCAAGTCCGCGGGCGCGCAGCGCGCGCAAGTCGTCGGTAAAGCCAAAGGTCCGGGCTGGTGCGATCTCGCGCGCAAACGTCGCGGGATCGAGCGACATGGAGTAGCGTTGGCGGCCGATGACCGGATTCGGAAAATCAATCTCCACCGTGATCCGCGCCTGCGGAGCCGGCAGGAGCATCGCGTAGCGGTCGCCATTCGAAACCGTCACCGGTTGCCGGATGAATAGCGCACGCCGCGCGGCCGGCTGGGGGACCGCACCGATGCGGCGCAACAGTGACACGAACGGTGCGGCGCTGCCGTCCATGATCGGCACCTCGGGGCCGTCGAGCTCGACCACCGCGTTGTCGATTTCGCAGCCGCGCAGGGCCGCGAGCAAATGCTCCACCGTGCGCACCGTTACGCCATGCTCGTTGGCGATCACCGTACACAGTTCGGACTCGACCACGTTGCGCCAGTGTGCCGTCACCACACGCTGTCCGGCGTCGACGTCCATGCGCAGGAATCGGATGCCGGTGCCGGGTGGCGCGGGCCGCAGTCGCATACCGACCGGGTGTCCACCGTGCAGGCCGCGGCCGACGCAGTTGAATTCGTCGGCCAGGGTGTGTTGCCAGGCCGGGATGCGCGAGCGCTGATACGTCTGCATGATGACCTCCGGTGCGGTTAGAATGTGTGCCAGTGTCGTGAGCCATGCCGTTGAGAACTTATCCCCTCCTCGATCGAGGAGGGGTGGCGCCGCAGGCGACGGGGTGGTGGCGGAAAGAATCCCGGCTCCGACCGCAACCACCCCGGCCCTTTGGGCCACCCCGCCTTGAAAAGGCGGGGAATATCTTTAAATCGTTTTAAGTTTCTCGGCGTACGACTCACTGCACTAGAATGGATGCAAGCGCGAACACCGGCCTGTCTGAACACGCCAAACCGTTGTCCCGGCAGGTTGTCCGCAAGCGCCAGGTGTTTGTCCGGGCGTGACGAGTGGGAAGGGGAGAGCACATGCAACCAACGACGGTCGCCTCATGGGCCGCTGTGATCTGGCGGGCACTGGAAGCACGCGGCATTGCACCGCGTCCGGTTTTCGAGCGCGCCGGGGTCGACACCGATCAGTTGCACGATGCCGGCGCGCGTATTCCGCTACCGGCCATGACGCGCCTGTGGGATATAGCCGTCGAGGTTACGGGCGATCCGTGTTTCGGTGTGAGCGCCGGGCAGCACGTTCACCCGACGACCTTCCACGCTCTCGGTTACGCCTGGCTCGCGAGTCACACCCTGCGCGAGGCACTGGATCGTTTTGTGCGCTTCACGCGCCTGGTATCCACCGCGTTAACGCTGCGCACGGTTGCGGTTGGCGCGGAGTTCGAACTGGGTTTCGAGGCCGTGAGTAACGAATTGCCGCCATCGCTGGCCGCGGCGGATGCCGGTGCGGTGGCACTGGTCACGCTGTGTCGCACGAGCTACGGCGAGGCATTCTGCCCGCTGCGCGTGCGGCTACAGCGCCCGCGACCGCCGTGCGAACAGCAGTTCGACGCATTCTTTCGTGCGCCGATTGTGTATGGCGCGCCCGACACGGCGCTGGTGTTTGCGGCTGCCGATCTGGATCGCGTGCTGCCCACCGGCAACGCCGAACTGGCGCGCTCTGCCGACGAGGTGATCTTGCATTACCTCGCGCGCTTCGATCGTGACGATGTGGTGACCCAGGCACGGATCAAGCTCATGGAGCTGCTGCCGTCCGGGCAGACCAGTGCGCAGCGCGTGGCCGAGGCGCTGCACCTGAGCGTGCGCAACCTGCAGCGCAAGCTCGCCACGCACGGCACCAGCCTGGCACGGTTGCGGGAAGAGGCGCGCCGCGAGCTCGCCAATCAGTATGTGCGCAACTCGCGGCTTTCAGTCGGTGAGATTACCTACTTGCTCGGCTTCTCGGAGCCGGCCAGTTTCACGCGCGCCTTCCACCGCTGGTACGGCATGTCGCCGAGCGCCTGCCGGCGGGCACCGAGCGCGAGCGGCGGGACCGACACGGACCGGCGCGCGTG
>Ga0105106_10003256_pt1 | contig 11615 bp, 10 predicted proteins | sample PPLLaktember2015_5_FD_79109 | JGI IMG/M metagenome (GOLD analysis project Ga0105106, IMG submission 79109) | Freshwater sediment microbial communities from Prairie Pothole Lake near Jamestown, North Dakota, USA - PPLs Lake P8 Core (1) Depth... | ecosystem: Environmental > Aquatic > Freshwater >... | reverse complement strand
TCCACTCCGCCAGCCCTGCTGAGCTCGACTTCGCCCGCCGGTTCGCGAGCCACGGCTCCGGCTATACCCTCGGACCCGAGGGAGACGTCCTGCCAGAGGTCTCGGTGGAGTTCTGATGCTGCTCTACTTCGACGACGAACGGGGGCTGGCGCGGCGCGTGGCAAAGGCGGCCGGCGTGCCCACGGCGGCCATCTCGCGCCACCGTTTCCCGGACGACGAGATCAAGCTCACGCTCCCGCCACGGCTGCCGCGCCGCGTGGCCATCCTGCGCTCACTGCACCGGCCGAACGAGAAGCTGCTGGAACTGCTGCTCGCCGCACAGGCGGCGCGCGAGCTGGGTGCGCGCGACCTCACGCTGGTCGCCCCGTACCTGGCCTACATGCGGCAGGACCAGGCGTTCGCGGCCGGCGAGGCGGTCAGCCAGCGGCATGTCGGCGGCTTCCTGGCCTCGCTCTTCGATCGCCTGATCACGGTGGACCCTCACCTGCACCGGGTGGCGACCCTGGACGAGGTCGTGCCGGGTGCCGAGGTGGTGGCCCTCTCCGCCGCGCCTCTCATCGGCCGCTATCTTCGCGCGCACGGCATCAGGGCGCTGCTGCTGGGTCCGGACCACGAGGCCACGCAATGGGTAGAGGCCGTGGCGAGAGCCAGCGGCGACGAGTGGGCGGTGTGCCGGAAGGAGCGGCGGGGCGATCGGGCCGTGCGCATCCAGGTGCCGCCCGTCTCGTTTCCGGGGCGCCGCGTGGTGATCGTGGATGACGTGGCCAGCACCGGGCACACGCTGGCCGAGACCGCGCACGCCGCGCAGGCGGCCGGCGCCACGCGCGTCGACGTGGTGGTCACGCACGCGCTCTTCGCCGGGGATGCGATCGCCACGCTTCGCGCCGCCGGCGTGCAAGCGGCGTGGAGCACCGATTCCGTGGCGCACGAGACCAACGCCATCTCTCTGGCGCCGCTGCTGGCACGTGCGCTGCGCGCGGGACGCTGACCCTCCGCGGGCGCCGCTCAGGTCGTGGTCGCCACCGTCGCCAGGCTCGTGTTCCTGATCGGCAGCGTCCGCACGCGGATGCCCCGCGCCGCGAAGATCGCGTTGGTCACCGCGGCCGCGATGGGCGGCACACCGGGCTCGCCCAGCCCACCGAGGTCCGCGCCCGACCGGATGAACTCCACCGAGATCCGGGGCGCCTGCGCCAGGCGAATCATTTCGTGGTCGTGGAAGTTGCCCTCCACGACCCGCCCCTCGGCGATGGTGATCTCGCCCAGCCACGCCGCCGAGAGGCCGAAGATGATGCCGCCCTCCACCTGCGCGGTCGCGGCGTCGGTGTTGACGACATCGCCGCAGTCCACGGCGGCGAAGACCTGCGTGACGCGGAGCACGCCCTCCGGCGAAACGGCGACGTGCGCCACTTCCCCGACAATGGAGCCGAACGACTCCACCAGCGCAATCCCGCGGCCCTCGCCCTCGGGCAACGGGCTTCCCCAATCGGCCATCGCCGCCACGCGCTCGAGCACGGCGCGGAAGCGCGGTTCGTTGGTCAGCAGGTCCCGGCGGAACGTATACGGATCGGCCCCGGCCGCATGGGCCAGCTCGTCGATGAACGCCTCCTTGAAGAACCCGTGCTGGGAGTTGAGGACCGACCGCCAGGCGCCGGTGCGGATGTGATGGGCCGCCTCCCTGCCCTCAGCCCGCTTGTCGCCGATGGCGTAGGGCAGGAACACCGACTCGGCATCCCCACCGCCCGCGTAGTGACATGCCACGGCGAGGGGCGCACCCTTCGCGTCGAGCGCGCCCGCAAACCGGGCCATGGCCGCGGGGCGATAGTAGCCGCGCCGCATGTCGGTCTCACGGCTCCAGATCATCTTCACCGGGGCGGGCGACATCGCCTTCGCGATGCGCGCGCCCATGCCGACGAAATCCAGGGAGAACGGCAATTTGCGTCCGAAGCCGCCGCCGAGCAGGAGGTTGGTCACCTTCACCTGCCCGGGCTCGAGCCCCAGGGCCTCTGCCGCGGTCGCTCGCGCGTTCAGCGGGTCCTGCGTGCCAGCCCAGATTTCGGCACCGGCTCCCTCGACCCGCGCGGTACACGCCATCGGCTCCATCGTCGCGTGCGCGAGGAACGGCACCTGGTAGTCGGCGGTGACGACAGTTGCGGCATCTCGCGGCACCTCCGGGGGCGCACCGAGCGCCTGGTCGAACGCGGCGAAGATGGTCTGGCTCGAAACGCCGCCATGCCCCGCGTCGTCGAACTGCGGTTTCAAGGCGTCCAGCGCGGTGCGCGCACGCCAGTAGCTGTCGGCCACCACCGCGACGGCCTCGTCCAGCATCACCACGCGCTTCACGCCGGGCATCGACTCGGCCGGTTTCGGGTCCACCGACACGAGCTTGCCACCGAAGACCGGGACAATTTCCACGGCCGCATGCAGCAGGCCCGGCAGCGTGAAGTCGATGCCGTACACCGCCGTGCCGTTGACCTTCGACGGCATGTCGAAACGCGGGCGCGAGGTGCGGCGAAGCGCGTAGGCGTCCGGTGACTTCAGCGTGGGCCGCGACGGCACCGACTGCTTCGCCGCTTCCGATGCCAGCTCCCCGAACGTGGCGGTTCGGCCCGACGCCGCGTGGCGCACCTCGGAATTCGCGACCGTCAGCTCCGACGCGCCCACCCCGAGGCGAGCCGCGGCCGCCGCCACCAGCATCTCCCGGGCCGCGGCGCCGGCCACCGTCATGCCGAAGCGGCCCGTCGTGCGCACCGACATGGACCCGCCGGTCGGCTGCAGCCCATACCACCGCACCAGGCGGTACGTGCCGTAATCGAACGCGCGGCCCAGGGGCCCGGGAACCTTGTCGCCGGCCATGGCCCGCGCCACGTACCCGTTGGCATAGGCATCCAGGGCCGGCGCTTCCTTCACGCGGACCTTCGCCCAGTCGGCGTCCATCTCCTCGACCGCCATCATGGCCAGGGCCTGCTGCGCGCCTTGCCCCATCTCGCAGTGCGGCACCAGGATGGTCACGACGTTGTCCGGCGTCACCGTGATCCAGGTGTTGAGCTCGCCCTTCCCCGCGGCGTCGTCAGACACGAGGCTGTGGCGGCTCGGGGCGACGGCGACGCCGATGACGCCAAGGACGAAGCCGCCGCCCACGACCGACCCCGCGCCGATGAATGCCCGTCGCGTCCATTTGCCCATGGTCAGCTCCGAGCGAGATCCCGGATGGCGCGGCGCACGCGCGCGAACGTGCCGCAGCGGCAGATATTGGTGATGGCGTCGTCGACGTCCTGGTCGGTGGGATGCGGCTGCCGGGCCAGCAGCGCCGCCACGGCCATGATCATCCCGCTCTGGCAGTAGCCGCACTGCGGCACCTGGTGGTCGATCCACGCCTGCTGGACCGGGTGCAGCCGGCCCTCCGCGGCCAGCCCTTCGATGGTCGTGATCGACGCGCCGGCCACGGCCGACACCGGCACGATGCACGAGGGCATCGCCTCGCCGTCCACGAGGACGGTGCACGCGCCGCATTGGGCAACGCCGCAGCCGAACTTGGTGCCGGTCAGTCCGAGCGTGTCGCGCAGGGCCCAGAGAAGCGGCGTGTCCGACTCGACGTCAAGCGAACGGGGCTGACCGTTGACGGTGAGGGCGATGGCCATGCCGCAGACGATACCTCCAAATCGCTCGCGAGCCCGCACACGTGCGACGGTGGGGCCATGCGGCACGCGCGCTGGCCGCCGAGCGCCTCAGCGTGGGCGGGACGAGAGCCCCGGAAGGAACCGGGCGTGGTCCACCCGGAGCGCCGTCAAGTCCTGCGGCAGGATTTTGAGGTGGTTCGCGATGCGGTGAATCTCGGACTCCTCGGCCAGGGAGATCGCCTCATCGGTCGCCGCCACGCGGAAGAGGCACCGTGCCAGCGCGAGCTTCTCTTCGTAGGTAGCCGCCTCGGCGAACTCCCGCGCGACCTCGAAGTCCGCGGTCCCGCCGAACAGCAGGTTGGCCGACCTGGCCAGGCCCACGACGACCACCGCCTGATCGGCCGAGAGTCCGCCTTCCTGCACGACCAGCGCCTCCATGGCGCGGGTCTCCTCCGGGCTGACGTGCTGGTCGGCGTGCGCCACCCGGCCGAGGAGATAGGCGAAGCGCGCCAGATGGCGCGCCCGATCGGGCTCCAGGTGCTCGAGTGTGTCGATCAGGTCTCGAAGCGCGACCGGTTCCGGCGCGTCCGGGCGCCCGGCGCCGAGCCCGAGCCAGCTGCGTATCGTGTCGAGAGGCATACCGCATCTTAGCCGCTCGTGGACCGGCATCAATCGGCTGTACGCAGAACGACCCGGTGCGAGCGGCCTGGGCTCGCACCGGGTCCTCCACCTTCTTGGCGTGGGCGGCTACTTCAGCCGCGCCGCCCGGCCCTTCAGCGTCTCCGCGAGCGCCTTCAGTCGCATCTGGTCGCGTCCCGCGGCCGAGGCCGCGTCGCTCTCGATCTCCGAGGCCAGCGTGTCGAGCTGCTGCGCGGCCGACGCCGCGTTGCGGTCGCGCGCCGAGCGCATGCCCTCGGCGCGGTCCATCGCCGCGACGACGGCCTTCGCGCGCTCGGGCTGGATGGCCTTCGTGCGGTTCAGTTGATCCACATAGGCCTTGGCCACCACCGCCGTCGCCGGCCATGCCACCTTCGGCTGCTGCTGCGCGTTGAACTCCTCGTGCCGCACGAGCATCGCGGCGTCGATTTCGTTCTGCGACAGGAACTCGCTGGCCTTCAGGCGGAAGACGTCGATGCCGCGGGCAATCTCCGAGGCATAGATGTTCCCGTTGTACCAGTAAGTGGACCAGTAGCCGCCGGTGATGAGGTTCTTCGCGTCCAGCGGACCGCGGTCGAAGAACGCGATCTCGACCGGGTTGGCCGAGTCGGTGAAGTCGAACACCGACAGCCCGCCCTGGTACCAGCCCTGCACCATGATGTCGCGCCCGGGCACCGGGATGAGCGAGCCGTTGTGCGCCACGCAGTTCTCCGTCTCGGTCTGCGGCGCGGGCATCTTGTAGTAGCCCTTGAACTGCATCTTCCGATCGACGATGTCGAAGATGGCGTTGGCGCCCCAATTGGGCAGATCCGTCGCGCGGCAGCGCGGCCGCGTGCCGCCGCCCCACTCGTCGGTGAAGAGAACCTTGGTGCCGTCGTTGTTGAACGTGGCCGAGTGCCAGTAGGCGAAGTTCTTGTCGGCGACGTGGTCCAGCCGCTTCGGGTGCACCGGGTCGGAGATGTCCATCAGGATGCCGTTACCCGAGCAGGCGCCCGCGGCGAGGCCCACCTCGGGGAACACCGTGATGTCGTGGCACTGGTTGGTCACGCTCGTGCGCTGCGTGCCCGGCCCGTGGTCGCCGCCCTTCCAGAGGCCGGCAATGGCGCCGGTGGCCTCGTCTGCGAAGATGCGCGGTCGGTTCACGATCCTGGCGTTCTGCGGCGCCGACAGCGGCACCTCGATGACGTCGATGCTGAAGAGCGCGGTGTTCTCGTCCTTGTCCGGCTGCTCGCCCGAGCAGCCCTCGAGCTCCTCGCCGGCGCGCACCGAGCCGGTGCCCGATCCGTAGACGAAGATGCGCGACTTGTCCTTCACGTCTGGCACCAGCGTGTGGGTGTGCGAGCCGCGGCAGGTCTGCACGGCCGCCACCTGGCGGGGCTTGCGCAGGTCGCTGATGTCGAAGATGCGCACGCCGCGGAAGCGCTCCTTGCTCACCGTTTCGGGCACGCCCTGCACACCGCAGTCGACGCGGCCGCGGGTCTGCTCCACCGACATGAACAACAGGTTCCCGTAGACCGAGACGTCGCCCTGCCCGCCGGGGCAGACGATCGACGCGAGGAGCCTGGGCCGGCGCGGGTTCTCGATGTCGTAGGTATTGAAACCGTGGAAGTTGCCGACCCACATGTGGGTACCGGCGAAGGCCATGTCCGAGTTGGCGAAGTCGAGACCACCTCGAGGCGGCGGGCCGGACGGCACGCCGGCGGCCTGTCCGGCCGCGGGCGCTGCCGGCGTCGCGGGGGCTGCGGGCGCCGCGGGCGCTGCCGGTGTCGCAGGGGCGCCTGCCGCGCCCTCGGCGGCGGGTTGCTGCGGGGGGCGCTCGGCCGGCGTCGGGTCCCCGGCTGGCTGCTTCGGATCGAAGAAGCCCTGGGGCCGCGGCAGCGTGGCCGTCAACTCCATGTTGCGGGCGGCCACACCGGCGTCGAAGAGGCCCGGCTTCAGCCCCACCCGCGGATCGTTCGGATCCGCCGGGCGCTGCTGCGCCACCCCCACCAGCACGACACCGCCCACGATGGCGGCGACCGCTCCCACCCGTCTCATCACACCAGTCATCTCTGCAGCTCCCGGAGCAGTGCTCCCATCCGGTCCATTTCCATCTGCTGGTCCGCCTCCACGTCGGAGGCAAACGCGAAGATGTCGCCGTCCTGGCCCGCGCCAGCCGTCGCGAACAACTCCCGCACCATCGTCAACGCACCGCCGTGGTGCTTGATCATGCCTTCCAGGAACAGGCGGTCGAACGCCACGCCCTTCGCGGCCTCCAGCCGCGCCATCTCGTCCTGGGTGAGCATCCCCGGCATCAGCGTGGCGCCGTGCTGGTGATGCGCGTGTGGATCGGGCAGCGCCTGCCCGCGGGCCCTCAGCCAGTCCTGCATCATCTGGATCTCGTCGATCTGCGAGACCTCGATGCGCTTGGCCAGCAGCTTCATGTCCTCGCGGCTGGTCCGCGAGGGCAGCAGCGCAGCCATCTCGATGGCCTGCTGGTGGTGGCCGATCATACCCTGCATGAACGTGACGTCGGCCGGCGTGAACTGCACCTTCGAGAGATCGGTGGAGTCGGCGACGCTGACCGTTCGCCCCTCCTGTCCGGGCGCTCCCGGTTGGATCAGGCCGGGGCCTCCAGAGACGTTGGCGCTGCGGCACGCGGCGGCGGCACACGCCACCAGCCCCAGCGCGATCAGGCGGGTCATCGTCGTGGACATCTGAACCTCAAGGATATCGCAGGAGGAGGCGGCGCTGCGCGCCGCAGGCCAGTGGTGGGCGGCCCCCCCGGGCCGTGGGCCTCGCGGTGGGACTGCCACGCGCCGGAGGCGCGCCCACCGGCAGGCCCACGCGAGCGCTCCTACCGCAGGCCTGCGGGCGGCCGGCCGCCGCGCCGGGGTTGCGGCGGGTTCTTGATCAACCGGTACTGTGCCAATCCCGCGTTGACCTTGAACTCAATCCCCATCCGTCCGATCTCGGCGCTCGAGCGCGTCGGGTCCCCGGTCACGCCCGAGTCCTGCGGACCGCCCCACGGCATGATGCGGTCCTTCCGAATCCCCGCCGGATGGACGTGCAGCATCTGCGACGTGTCGCTGATGCCCGCGTGGCTCCCGACCATGGTGTCGTCGTAGCCGAAGGCGGCGAGCATCCAGGCGCGGTAGTGGTCGCGACCAACGGCGTAGTAATCGGTGAGCGCGTAGACCTTCATGCCCGCGGCCTTCCATTCCTCGTTGAGGGCGTTGGCCACCGCGGTCATGCCCGCCTGGTTGCCGCCGCTGTCGCCGATGAACAGGATGTCGGTGAAGCCATGCGCCTTCAGGCTGCGCGCGACAGCGTCGAGCAGCTGGTCGTACGCCGGCGAGGGCAGCGAGATTTCGCCCGGGTCCTGCCGATCGGGATCGCCCTCGGGCACGTACTGAATCACCGGCGCGACGAGCGCGTTCCCGAGGCGGCGCGCCATCAGGTCGGCGGCGTGCGCCACCACGTAATTGTGCTTGCCGAGCACCATGTGGTACCCGTTCTTCTCGGTGCCGCCAGTCGGGACGATCGCGGTGGTCTTCCCCGCCTTCAGCGCGTCGCGCGTTTCCTCCCAGGTGAGCTCGTCGATGAACACGGTATCGGGCGCGCGCGTCGGCGTCCGGCCGGCCGGCGCCGTTTCCATCGTCGGGCGCGCGGGACCGGCAGGCGGAGCCGGGCGCGCGCCGCCGCGTCCGCCGCCCTGCGGCGGCGCGGGAGGCACGGGCGGCTCGGCGCCGCTCACCATGCGCTTGATCTGCGCGAGCGCGTTGTCGATCTTGATCTGCAGCAGCTGGCGTCCCACGTCGGGCGACGACTTCGACTGGTTCACGCCGCTGACGCCGTTGTTCTCGTAGTCGTTGCCGACGAGCCGATCGGTGCGGACGTGCTGCGGCGCCACGAACAGCAGCTCCGAGGTGTCGAGGATGTTGGCGTGGTTGCCGACCTGGTTCTCCGGCACACCCAGGAACTTCGCCGCGAGGACTTCCTGTTCGCGGTGCGCTTTGGTGTAGTAGTCGTCCACCCAGTACGCCTTCGCGCCAGCGCCCTGCCACAGCGCGTTCAGCTTCTCGGCGGCAAGGCGCATGCCGGTGCGGTTGCCGCCGGACTCGCCCAGGAACAGGATGTTGGTGAACCCGCCGGCCTTGAGGCTGCGGCCCGCGTGCACGAGCAGCTCGACGAAGCGATCCTCGGGCAGCGTGATGGTGCCGGGCTTGCCCATGTGGCCGGTCGGCGGATCCCAGCTGCCCTCGGGCACGTAGGTGACGATGGGCGCCACCAGCGTGCGTCCCAGCGCGCGCGCGATCTTGTCGGCGGTGTAGGTCATCACGAACTTGTGCTCGCCGTCCACCATGTGGGGGCCCTTCTGCTCGGTGCCCGCCGTACCGACGATCACGCTGGTCCACCCGGCCTGGACGAGATCACGCACCTCGGCCCAGGTGAGCTCTTCGATCATCACCGAGTCGGGAGGCGTGCCCGACGGCGCCGTCGGCGGCGCGTCGGCGGGCCGCTGGGCGGAGACGGTGGTGGCGGCCAGCAGGCTGACGCCAATGAGGGTGGACAGCGCGCGAAGCATCATCGTTCGGTTCTCCGGGAAGGACCCGGAAAAGGGTACACGAACTTCGGGTCAGCCGCAGCGAGGAGTAAAGTCCGCTCGACCGCAGACTCAGCGCCCGGACGGCGGTGCCGCCAGCACCAACTCGTCGACCGTCACCGACCAGTGCACGCCGCCCGATTCGACCAGCAGCTGATAGAGGCGCGGGTCGTCTTCGAAGTTGAGGCTGCCGTACCCGGCGCCGTCGTGATTCACCACTTCCTGCAGCGGCCGCCCGCTCACGCCGCTGTGCACCGTCAGGCGGAAGGTGCCACCCGAGACGCCCGATTCGGGGCGTGTTTCCCACTGGATTCGAAAGCGGCCGGACTGGCTGTCGAAGCCGATGGTGCGATCGCCCGTGCCCTGCCAGGTCCCGATCTGCTGCGGAACCGCGACGTGCGCCGCGGGAGGAGGAGGCGCGGACCGGCACGCGCCGGAGGCAAGGCACCACGCAATCAGGAGGGCACGCGGACGGGACATGACGACTCCCCGAACGATAGCCCATCGCACCAACCGCGCAGCGGTATATCCTTTGCAGCGAAGAACGCTCGCACGCGAGGAGGCGTGCCCCCCCTTGAGCGCATCTCCGCCAGTGAAAGGTCCGTACACGGTGGCCGTGGTGCAGGCGGCCCCCGTCGGATTCGATGTGGAGCGTACGCTCCAGAAGCTGGGCGATCTCACCGCCGACGCCAGCCGGCGCGGCGCCAGCCTCACGCTCTTCCCCGAAGCCTTCGTGTCGGCCTACCCACGCGGCCTCGACTTCGGCGCGGTCGTCGGATCGCGCAGCGCCGAGGGGCGCGAGCAGTTCCGGCGGCACTGGGAAAGCGCCATCGACGTGCCGGGCCCGCATGTCGATCGGATGGCGGGGCTCGCGCGCGCGAACCGCACGCACCTGGTGGTCGGCGTGATCGAGCGGAGCGGCGGCACACTCTACTGCACGGTGCTCTTCCTGGGATCCGACGGCCGCTGCCTGGGCAAGCACCGCAAGCTCATGCCCACGGCCAGCGAGCGCCTGGTGTGGGGATTCGGCGATGGCTCGACGCTCACCGTGGTGGACACCGAGCTGGGCCGCGTCGGCGCCGTGATCTGCTGGGAGAACTACATGCCGCTGCTGCGCGCGGCGATGTACGCGAAGGGCATCGAGATCTATTGCGCCCCCACGGCCGACTCGCGCGCGACGTGGCTGCCGAGCATGCGGCATATCGCGCAGGAAGGACGCTGCTTCGTCCTGTCGGCCAACCAGTTCGCACGACGGAAAGACTATCCCGCCGACTACCCCACGGCATTTGGCGACGACCCGCAGACGGTCATCTCGCGCGGCGGCAGCTGCATCATCGGCCCGCTGGGCGAGGTGCTGGCCGGGCCCGACTTCAGCGGCGAGACCATCCTCACCGCCGCCATTGATCCCTACGACATCGCCCGCGCGCGGATGGACTTCGACGCCGTCGGCCACTACGCGCGCCCGGACGTGTTCCAGCTGCTCGTCGACGAATCGAGCCGCACGCCGGTGACTTTCCATAATGGCCCCCGCGCGCCAGGCGCCGCGGCACAGCGCGACGTGGACCGCCGCGCCGGCGGCGGCACGCGGGCGGGCGACCCGGTTCGCTGATCCGCTGGCGCGTGGGGCATGATGGAGGCCGACATGCCCGCGCCCCTCGACTCCAGCCCGTCGTTCCCTCCACCTTCGTCGCGCCGCCTCGCGGGCGCCACGCTGCTGGCCGTGCTCGCGGCGGCCGTTGTCCTGGTCGTCGCCGTGCTGCCCGCCGAATACGGGCTGGATCCCACGGGGCTGGGCCGCGCGCTCGGGCTCTACCGCCCAGCCTCCGTCGAGTCCGCCGAGGAACTCCCCGCCAGCACCGCCTCGGACGCGTCGGGTTCGCTGATGAAGAGCGCCGTGCCCTTCCGATCGGACGAGATGTCGCTGACGCTCGAGTCGGGCGAGGGCGCCGAGATCAAGGCGGTGATGGACGCCGGGGATCGCATGGTCTTCTCGTGGATCGCCGAGGGCGGCGGCGTGGACGTCGACATGCACGGCGAGGTGGTGGGCGCGCCCGAGGGCGCGTCGCGCAGCTACTGGAAAGACGAGGGACAGAGCAGCGGACACGGCGCCTTCGAGGCGCCGGCCGCCGGCAACCACGGCTGGTTCTGGCAGAACCTGAACGACAACCCGGTCACCGTCACGGTGAGGACCAGCGGCTTCTATCGGCGACTGATTCGGCCGTGATCGCCCTCAGCCCCGCTGCTTCCTGTAGGAGTTCTTGAGCGCGATCTTGCCGTCCTTCAGCGTGAAGACGTCGCACCCGTTCACCTCGACCTTCGCGCCGCCCTTCGTGGTGCCCGTGAAGGTCCACTCCGACACGGCACGGTCTCCGGCAACGAAGTGGCGCGGGTTGTTCCAGCGCGCGTCGGCGTAGGCCTCGAAGACGGCGGCGTAGGCGCGGCGCACCGCGTCCCGCCCCACGTGCCGGGCGCCGGCCACCTCGGGCCCGGCGGAGGCTTCGAACACGCAGTCGGGCGCCATGCAGGCCATCAGTCCATCCACGTCGTGACGGTTCCAGGCCGCGGCGAAGTCGTCCAGCATCTTCAGCACCGCGGCGTCCGACGCCCGCGCCTCGCCCGGCGCCACCACCGTCGCGCCCACACCCGCGACCGCCCCCTTGAGTACGTGTCGTCTCGTCATGCGGGCATGTTGCCACATCTGGTTCGTCCCGGCGCATGGCATCATGTTGACGCCCGGGCGGGCGCCCTCACATGCC
>Ga0105106_10003255_pt1 | contig 11616 bp, 9 predicted proteins | sample PPLLaktember2015_5_FD_79109 | JGI IMG/M metagenome (GOLD analysis project Ga0105106, IMG submission 79109) | Freshwater sediment microbial communities from Prairie Pothole Lake near Jamestown, North Dakota, USA - PPLs Lake P8 Core (1) Depth... | ecosystem: Environmental > Aquatic > Freshwater >... | reverse complement strand
TTGCCGGTCTGGCCCTTGCCGGTCTGGCCCTTGCCGGTCTGGCCCTTGCCGGTCTGGCCCTTGCCGGTCTGGCCCTTGCCGGGAGTCGACCTACGTGCCTGTCCCGTCCCACCCCGCGAGCCCTGCTCTCGACGCTTCTGCTCTTCCTGCGCCCGCTCGCTCAGCGACGAGAGGAACCCCTTCTTCTTCGACTTCTCGTTCTCGCGAGCCCGCTGCGCGAGCTGCTCGGCCGTCGGACGGCTCTTCAACATGAAGTACTGCTGGCCTATCTGCCAGAAGTTCGAGGTCGTCCAGTACAGGACGAGGCCCGCGGGGAAGAAGATGCCGAACACGCCGAACATGATCGGCATCAGCTTCATCAGCGTCTGCTGCCGGGGATCGACGGCGCCCTGCGGCTGTGCCTTCTGCGTCTGTTGCTGCTGGTAGAACGTGGTGCCGAACATCAGGACCGCGAAGACGTAGTAGGGGATCCGATCGACCCACTCGGTCCCGCAGTCGACCGGATACACGACCTTCTGGCCCTCGACGGTCACATTGTCGCTGAGCTCCGCGTCCGCGTTTCCGGCCTGTGTCGCGGAGCAGAGCAGGTTCATCGTCAAGAACGACGTGCCGTCGGGGGGACCCGCCTCGGTCGGGATCTGGTCCGCCGACTCGATCGGCTGTGGGATCTGCTGCTGGATGACACGATGCAGGTCGGTGCCCTCAGGGATGTGGAGGGGGTGCTGCGGCAGACGCAGGACCGAGTACATCGCGATGAGGATCGGGAACTGCAGCAGCGTCGGCCAGCAGCCGGAGAACGGGTTGACCCCGTACTCCTTGTAGAGCTTCATGATCTCTTCCTGCTGCTTCGTTTTGTTCTGCTTGTACCGCTGCTGGATCTGCTTCACTTTCGGCTGGACCAGTTGCATGTGGTGCATAGACCGGATCTGTTTGATGCCCAGGGGAAGCAGGATCACCCTGATGACGACCGTGAGCACGATGATCGTGACCCCATAGTTCGGGATCACCTCGTAGATCTGCGCGATCACCCAGCCCAGACCGTCCAGCAGCCACTGCCACGGAGCGAAGGCCATCACGATGCCTGCTCCTGTATGACGGCATCATACCGTCCGTGCCTGTCACGCCGGGGCGGGACGTGGTCGACCCCGCCGTCCGTGAAGGGCCCGCACCGAGCGATGCGCCAGGCCGTCATCGCGCCACCCCTCAGCGCACCGTGCGTGCGGATCGCCTCCTCCGCGTAGTGCGAGCAGGTCGGGTAGAAGCGGCATTGCCCCCCGAGCCAGCCGGACAGCGTCAGCCGGTAGAGCTTGACGAGAGCGAGGAGCAGCAGCCGGAACGGCCCACCCGCGGCCCAGATCACGGCGCGGATCCTGGTCAAGGGGTCACCACCCCCGCCGCCGTGAGCAGCTCGTTCATCTCCGCCACCAGATCCTGTGTCCGTGCCCCGCGGATGGTCGATCTGGCCACCCACGCGACGTCATGGCCTGCCCGCATCCGGGGGGAGAGCTCGCGCCACGCCGCGCGCATGATCCGCCGAGCCCGGTTGCGCACCACGGCACTCCCCACTCGGCGTCCCGCGACGAACGCAGCCTGACCTCGGCCGGGCGCGAGAAAGGCTACCATCCGCGCCCCGTGCAGCGGCCGGCCCTCCTCGAGCACGCGTCTGACGTCCGTGGCGGGTCAGGCGGACAGGCGCGCACGGCCCTTGGACCGGCGGCGGGTGATGATCGCTCGGCCGGCGCGGGTCCGCATGCGATGACGGAACCCGTGCGTCTTCTTACGGCGACGGTTGTTCGGCTGGAAGGTGCGCTTGGACATCGAAACCTCTTCGGTTCGGGAGAGCCCGGCCCTGCCGGCCGGCCCGGCAGAGTATACGGAGCCCATCGCCGCAGGACAAAGTCGCCGTGCGCAGAAAGACCGTCAAAAGGCCCCGTCGGCGGGGGTCCGCGAAAAACGGCGGTGCTATAGTGCGGCCCGCTTGCCCCAGGGCGCCCGCCCCCTCCCCACGGGTCGCCCATCTGTCCTTCCCCGAAGGTTTTCCACATGTGTGGAAAGGCTCTGTGGATATGGCCGTCGCATCGCACGAGGAGGCCGCCGAGCGAACCTGGGCCCAGGTCATCGATCGCGCCAGGCGGGAGCTCGCCGAGAGCTCCTACGCCATGTGGTTCACGGGTGTCCGAGCGACCACCCTGAGCGACGGCGTCCTCGAGGTCGCCGTCCCCTCGGACTACGTGCGTGACTGGCTGGCGAAGCACTACGTCGACATGATCCAGCTCGCAGCCTCGGAGGCGGCCGGGGGACCGGTGCGGGTCCACCTCGTCGTCGTCCCCCCCGATCCCGCCGAGCCGAGCGCCCCGCCGCCCGAGCCCGCGCGATCACCCGAGCGTCCGGCGCAGCGCGCGCAGTCGCTCGGCACCCCCAGTCTGCCGTTCCCGAAGTACACGTTCGAGACGTTCGTCGCGGGCCCGTCGAACCGGTTCGCCCACGCCGCCGCGATGGCGGTCGCCGAGGCGCCGCCCTCGAAGGCTTACAACCCGCTGTTCGTGTACGGGGGTGTGGGCCTCGGCAAGACGCACCTGCTCGTGGCGATCGGCCATCACATGGCTCGTCTGGCACCGCGGCTGCGCGTCAAGTACGTCACCAGCGAGCACTTCATGGCCGAGTTCATCAAGGCCGTCCGCGAGCGGCAGGGATACCAGTTCGCCGCGCGGTACCGCGACGTGGACGTGTTGCTCGTCGACGACATCCAGTTCCTGGCGAAGCGCGAGGAGACCCAGACAGAGTTCTTCCACACCTTCAACGCCCTGCACGAGAAGGAACGGCAGATCGCGATCGCGTCCGACCGCCCGCCGCAGGAGCTCGGGATGGAGGATCGGCTGCAGAGCCGCTTCCGCCTGGGGCTGTGCGTCGACATCCAGCCGCCGGACCTCGAGACACGGATCGCGATCCTCCAACTGAAGGCGCAGCGCGAGGCCGTCCACGTGCCGGAGGACGTGATCGAGTTCATCGCTTCGCGGTTCGACCAGAACATCCGCGAGCTCGAGGGGGCGCTCGTGCGGGTCGTGGCCTGGAGCGACCTGACGGGCCACCCGATCACACCGGAGCTTGCCGAGCACGCACTCGAGGACCTCCTCCCGCAGGGCGAGGCCGAGATCCCGCCGGCGCTGATCCTCGAGGAGACCGCACGCTACTTCGGTCTGTCGGTGGACGACCTCGTCTCGCCCAGCCGCTCCCGCCCCCTCACCACGGCACGACACGTCGCGATGTACCTGCTCCGCGAGTGCACCGCGATGTCGTACGTGCGGATCGGCGAGTTCTTCGGCGGCCGAGACCACAGCACCGTCCTGCACGGCGTCACGAAGATCGACAAGAACATGCGCGACCGAGAGCCTGTCTACCGTCACGTCCAGGCGCTCGCGCGCACGCTTCGCGAGCGAGCGAGGGCATCGTGAGGGCGGTGGAGCACATGGTGGGAAACGTGGGACCGAGTGTGGCACGCGGCCGGGTCGCCGAGTACCGGTCCACCGTTTCCCGCACTCCGTCCACATGTCGGACCCTGGCCGTACGCTCGAACATCGGGGTGGTTCTCCACTTCTCCACCGCCCCTACCACTACTGGTTCAAGAAGAAGCTCTCGGAAGAGGCAGTGAGGGGGTGGACACGTGAAGTTCCGGTGTGACCGCGACGACCTGTCCGAGGCGCTCCAGATCGTCCAGCGCGGGGTGTCCTCGCGTCCCGGCATCCCGGCGCTCACGGGCGTGCTGATCGAGGCACGTGCGGGGGAGGGGCTCACGCTCACGACGACCGACCTGGAGGTCTCGGCCAGGCTGACGATCGACGTGAAGGCGACCGAGGACGGCATGGCGCTCGTCCCCGCTCGGCTGCTGGCGGATACGGTGAAGAGCCTGTCGGACGCCCCGGTCGAGTTCGAGGCGGATCAGACGCAGGCGCGGATCCGGTGCGCGGCGTACGAGGGCGCGCTGCGGCTCCTCCCGGCGGAGGATTTCCCGACGCTCCAGCCACCGGCGGGGACGCGGATCGTGGTGCCGGCGGCGGCGTTCGCCGAGGCGGTGGGTCAGGTCGCCCGGGCCGCGTCCCGGGACGAGGCCCGCCCGGTGCTCACGGGCGTGCTGCTCGAGGTCAGCCGTGAGGGCGTGACGCTCGTGTCCACCGACTCGTACCGACTCGCGGTCCGTGATCTGGTCGCGACCGCGGCGACCGAGGGGAAGGCGATCGTGCCCGAGAGGGCCCTGTCGGAGGCGGGACGCGCCGCGCAGGCGGTCGAGAAGGGTGATATCGAGGTCTTCGTCGACGAGAGTCAGGCGTCGTTCCAGGTCGGCGGGTTCACGCTCACCTCCCGCCTGATCGAGGGTGAGTTCCCCAACTACCGCCAGCTCCTGCCCGAGGCCTACGAGAGTCGGCTGACGGTATCCCGTCAGCAACTGCTCGACGCCGTCCACCGTGTCGGTCTCCTCGCGCGCGACACGTCGCCGGTGCGGATGGAGTTCAACGCGCTCGGCGTGAAGCTGTCCTCGCAGTCGCCCGACCTCGGGCAGGCCGTCGAGGCCGTGGAGGCCCGCTACGAGGGCGAGGACATCACGGCTGCCTTCAACCCGCACTACCTGTCGGACGGCCTCTCGGCGGCGAGCGGCGAGACCGTGCGCGTGGAGGTGCGGGACGGGCTGAAACCCGGGATCGTCCGAGGCGAGGGCGACGAGTTCACCTACCTCGTGATGCCGGTCCGGCTGCCGACGCCCGTCGGCTAGGCCGGGGGCGTTGCGCCTTTCCTGGGCCGAGCTCCGGGACTTCCGTAACCACGCCCACACGCGGGTCGAGGACGTGCCCGAGGGGCTCGTGGTGATCGTCGGGCCGAACGGGGAGGGCAAGACGAACCTGATGGAGGGGATCGCCTTCCTGTTCTTCCTCGGCTCGCCCCGGACGTCTTCGGCCGAGCCGGTCGTGCGGCGCGGCGCCGAGCGCGCGTTCGCCAGAGGAGAGGTCGAGACGCAGAACGGCCGCATGCTCGTCGAGGTCGAGATCCCCGGTCGCGGCGCCAGCCGAGCGCAACTGAACCGCTCTGCGGTCCGCCGACGCCGAGATCTGCGACGCCAGGTGCGCGCGGTGTTCTTCGCGCCCGAGGACCAGGCGATCGTGATCGGCGATCCGTCGAGGCGCCGGGACTTCCTCGACGAGGCGATCCGAGCGCTGTGGCCGCTCAAGGAGGGGGCCATCACCGCGTACGACCGAGCCCTCCGACAGCGCAACCGCCTGCTGAAGGACTGGGAGGGACGCGGCGAACCGACAGGGCTCGAGGCGTGGGACGCGGAGCTGGTGGAGTCGGGCAGCGCGCTCACGCGGCTCCGCGCCGAGGCCGCCGCCCGGCTCGCACCGCCGGCCGAGGAGGAGTACCGGCACCTGGCCGGGTACGGTCTCGCGTGCTCGTATCGGCCGTCCGTGTCGGGCGAGCCGCTCGAGGACGACTTCCGCGCTCGCCTGGCCGAGCGCCGTTCCGACGAGCTCGTCCGCCGAACCACCCTCGTGGGGCCGCACCGCGACGACCTGGACCTGGCGGTCCGAGACCTCGGGGCCCGCGCGTTCGCGAGCCACGGCGAGGGATGGGCCGCGGCGCTCTGCCTTCGGCTCGGGCTCGCATCCGCGATCTCCGACGAGGTGGGCGAGCAGCCGGTGGTGCTGCTCGACGACCCGTTCTCCGCGCTCGACCCGCGCCGACAGCGGCAGGTCGCCGAGCGCCTGACGGGGCGCGGACAGGTGCTCGTGTCCGTCGCGGACGAGACCCACGTGCCGGCTCATGCGAGCCAGGTGTGGGACGTGCAGGCCGGCGCCGTGGAGGTGCGCACCTGATGCCGCACAGCAAGGGCTGGCGGGGGCGACGCGACCGGCGGACGCTGGAGGAGACGCCGATCGGCGACGTCCTCGACGGGCTCCTGCGCGAGCAGGTGTTCGCGCGCGGGCTCCCGATCGGCCGCCTGGCCGCCGAGTGGGGCGCCGTCGTGGGCCCCCGTCTCGCCGCCGAGACCGCCCCGGTGACCCTGGAGCACGGGGTCCTGGTCGTCGCCGCGAGCACCGGTCCGTGGGGAGCGCAGGCCCGATTCCTCTTCGACGAGATCCGTGTTCGCGCGAACGAGGCGCTCGGTGGCGACGAGGTCAAGCGGGTGCAGGTCGTCGTCCGAGGAGACCCTCGGAAACCGTTGTAGCGCAAGGCTAGAACTGGGGTTCGTGAGGTCCGCGGAACCAGGTCGCGCGACCCCTCCGCTTGATAGGATTGGGGGTCGCGTCCGGCGCGATCCGCGGCCCACGAAAGGCGCACCGACCACCGGCGTGCCCGGGTGAGTGGAGGGCGATTGGCAACAGCAGCAGTGCCGAAGACGAAGAAGCCTGGTCACTACGAGGCGCAGGACATCCAGGTCCTCGAGGGCGTCGAGCATGTCCGGCTGCGCCCCGGCATGTACATCGGGACCACCTCGGCTCGAGGCCTCCACCACCTGGTGTACGAGGTCGTCGACAACTCGATCGACGAGGCGATGGCGGGGTTCTGTGACCGGATCATCGTGCGCCTTCGCAAGGACGGCTCGTGCCAGGTCGAGGACAACGGCCGCGGTATCCCCGTGAAGCCGATCCCGAAGGCGAAGGACCGCCGCCCAGCGGTCGAGGTCGTGCTGACCACGCTCAACGCCGGCGGGAAGTTCGGCGGCGAGGGTTACCGGATCTCGGGCGGGCTCCACGGCGTCGGCGTCTCGGTCGTGAACGCCCTCTCGGAGAAGATGACCGCGCAGGTGATGCGCGACGGGTTCACGTGGACGCAGACGTTCTCTCGCGGCAAGCGTACGAGCAAGCTCACGAAGGGCAAGGCCTCCCGCAAGAGCGGGGCGATCATCACCTTCTGGCCGGACCCGGAGATCTTCACGGAGTCCACGGAGCTCGATCCCCGCATGCTCGCCGAGCGTCTCCAAGAGCAGGCGTTCCTCACGAAAGGGATCGAGATCCAGCTGATCGACGAGCGCGCCGATCCGCCGACGAAGCAGGTGTTCAAGGCGTCGGGCGGCATCGCGGACTTCGTGAAGCACCTGTCGACCGGCAAGGAGACCCTGCACAACCGCGTGGCCTACATGGAGGAGAAGGTGCCCGACGCCGAGGTCGAGGTCGCGCTCCAATGGAACACCGGATACGCGGAGTCGATCCATTCGTTCGCGAACACGATCAACACCCATGAGGGGGGGATGCACGAGGAGGGTCTCAAGAAGGCCCTGACGAACGTCGTGAACCGCTACGCGCGCAACAAGGGCCTGCTGAAGGAGAAGGACGACAACCTCCTCGGCGAGGACGTCCGCGAGGGTCTCACGGCGATCGTCTCCGTGAAGCTGCGCGATCCCCAGTTCGAGGGACAGACGAAGACGAAGCTCGGCAACGCGTCGATGCGCTCGCTCGTCGAGACCACCGTGAACGAGCACCTGATGACGTGGTTCGAGGAGCACCCGGGCGACGCGAAGCGGGTCGTCACGAAGGGCTCGTCGGCGGCCAAGGCCCGTCTGGCGGCGAAGCAGGCGCGCGACATCGCGCGGCGCAAGTCGTTCCTCGAGGGCGGTGGGCTTCCCGGCAAGCTCGCGGACTGTCAGCTGACCGACCCGGGCGCGTGCGAGATCTACATCGTCGAGGGCGACAGCGCCGGCGGCTCGGCCAAGCAGGCGCGCGACCGAGCCAGCCAGGCCATCCTGCCGATCCGCGGCAAGATCCTGAACGTCGAGAAGGCGAGGCTGCACAAGGTCCTGGAGAATCTCGAGATCCAGGCGCTCATCACCGCGATCGGGACCGGGATCGGCGAGGAGTTCGACCTCAGCAAGGCCCGCTACCACCGGATCGTGATCATGGCCGACGCCGACGTGGACGGCGCCCACATCCGGACGCTGCTGCTGACGTTCTTCTTCCGGAACATGCGCGAGCTCATCGACGCCGGCTACATCTACCTCGCACAGCCGCCCCTGTACCTGCTGAAGCAGGGCAAGGAGGAGCTCTACTTCTACACGGAGCGCGAGTGGGATACGTGGCGCAAGGAGAACGGCAACGGGAAGAAGCTCGACCCCCAGCGGTTCAAGGGGCTGGGCGAGATGAACGCCGACCAGCTGTGGACGACGACGATGGACCCGGAGCACCGCACGTTGCTGCAGGTCACGCTCGAGGACGCCGCGCTCGCCGACCGTCTGTTCACCGTCCTGATGGGTGAGGACGTCCAGGCGCGCAAGGAGTTCATCGAGCAGAACGCGAAGGACGTGCAGAACCTCGATGTCTAGGCGTCGGGCGGCCGGGGGCGGGGGCGAGACGCCGCTGTTCGTCGGGCGGGTCGAACCGGTCGGCCTCGAGGAGGAGCTCCAGCGCTCGTACCTGGACTACGCGATGTCGGTCATCGTGGGGCGCGCACTCCCCGACGTCCGCGACGGGCTGAAGCCGGTCCACCGCCGGATCCTGTGGTCGATGCTCGAGTCGGGGCTGCGTCCCGACCGGCCGCACCGCAAGTCGGTCTCGGCCGTCGGCGAGGTGCTGAAGAAGTACCACCCGCACGGCGACCAGAGCGTGTACGACGCGCTCGTGCGCATGGCGCAGGACTGGTCGATGCGCGCACCGCTCATCGACGGCCACGGGAACTTCGGCTCGGTCGACGGTGACCCGCCCGCCGCGTACCGGTACACGGAGGCGCGGCTCGCGCCGATGGCGCTCGAGCTGCTGCGCGACATCGAGGCCGAGACCGTCGACTTCATCCCCAACTTCGATGGCTACGAGCAGGAGCCGTTGGTCCTTCCCAGCCGCTTCCCGAACCTGCTCGTGAACGGCGCCGGAGGCATCGCCGTCGGCATGGCGACGAACATCCCGCCGCACAACATGGGCGAGGTGATCGACGCCGTCGCGCACTACCTGGACAACCCGGACTCCTCGACCGAGGAGCTCATGCGGTTCATCAAGGGTCCCGACTTCCCGACGGGCGCCGTCGTCATGGGCAAGCAGGGCATCAAGGACATGTACGAGACGGGTCGCGGCTCGATCAAGGTCCGGGCCGTCGCCCACATCGAGGAGGGAACGGCGGGTCGCTCGAAGATCGTCATGACCGAGCTCCCGTACCAGGTGAACAAGGCGCGCGTCGCCGAGAAGATCGCCGAGCTCGCGAACGCCGGGCGGCTCAAAGACGTCGCCGACGTCCGCGACGAGTCGAACAAGGAGGGCATGCGGCTCGTCGTCTACACGAAGCGGGCCGCGAACCCGCGCGTCGTCCTCAACCAGCTGTACCGGCACACCCAGCTCCAGGACAACTTCGGCGCGATCATGCTCGCGCTCGTCGACGGCGTCCCGCGCACCCTGAACCTGGCCGAGATGATCGGCTACTACGTCGACCACCAGGTCGACGTCGTCACCCGTCGCACGCGGTACGAGCTGAAGCGGGCCGAGGAGCGCGACCACATCGTCCAGGGCCTGCTCATCGCTCTCCAGAACCTTGACGAGGTCATCAAGATCATCCGGGGCTCGCAGGACGCGGACGAGGCGCGCACGAAGCTCATGAAGAAGTTCAAGCTCTCCGAGATCCAGGCGAACCACATCCTGGACATGCCGCTGCGGCGGCTGACGCGGCTCGCACGAGAAGAGCTCGAGCGGGAGCACAAGGACCTGCTCACGAGGATCCGTCACCTGAAGGCGCTCCTGAAGGACCCGAAGAAGATCCGTGCGCTGATCAAGGAAGAGATCCTCGAGATCCGCGGGCGCTTCGCCGACGAGCGCCGCACCCAGCTGAAGGCCGAGGAGGGGGAGCTCGACGCCGAGGACCTGATCACGGAGGAGGACGTCGTCATCACGGTCAGCCGCGCCGGCTACGTGAAGCGCCAGCCGATCGACGCGTTCAAACGGCAGGGGCGCGGCGGGAAGGGCGTGATCGGTGCGAACCTCAAGGAAGAGGATGTCATCAAGCACGTCTTCACCACCACGACGCATCACTGGATGCTGTTCTTCACGAGCAAGGGCAGGGTCTACCGGGTGAAGGTGCACGAGATCCCCGAGTCCGGTCGCACCGCGCGCGGGACCTACGCGGCCAACCTCGTGGGCGTCTCGGGCGACGAGCGCGTGAACGCGGTCATCCACCTGAAGGACTACGACGAGGGTCGGCTCCTGCTGTTCGCGACGCGCCGGGGCATGGTCAAGAAGACGCTGCTGCCCGAGTACGACAGCCCGCGGACCGGCCTGGCCGCGATCAACCTGCGGCAGGGCGACGAGCTCGTCGACGTCCTGCTCACGGACGGCAAGGACGACGTGATCCTGGTCTCGCGCAAGGGACAGGCGATCCGGTTCCGCGAGTCGCTCGTGCGGCCGATGGGCCGCCAGACCGCCGGCGTGATCGGCATGCGCCTGGCCGAGGACGACGAGGTCATCGCGCTCGGCGTCGTGTCGCAGGGCGAGGAGCTGATCAGCGTCACGCAACAGGGCTACGGGAAGCGCTCCTCGCTGAAGGACTATCCGGTGAAGGGCCGCGGCGGCAAGGGCGTCATCGGCCACACCCTCACGCGCAAGACCGGGCTGCTCGCCGGCGCGTTCGTCGGGACGAAGGAGCAGGATCTGTTCACGATCTCGAGCTCGGGCAAGGTCCAGCGGGTGCCGGCCGCGGACATCCGCCGCGTCGGGCGCGCCAGCCAGGGCGTCCGGACGATGCGGGTCGACGAGGGCGGGACCGTCGTCGCGATCGCGCCAGTGATCGTGCAGGTCGAGGGCGAGTAGCCGCTCGACGGCCGCACGGTCGTCGCGTATGCCGACCCACTAGCATCACGACGATGCGTTCGACCGTCGGTGTCGTCACCATCGCCCTTTCGGGCACGGCGATGCTCGTGCTGCTCGCGCGGTGGCGCCGCACGCGCGGCACAGCGCCGCTCGCGCTCCTGGCGGTGCTCGGCGCCGCCCTCGGGGCGGGGGCGCTGCTGCTCCAGGAGGACCCGGGCGTCGCCGACTGGGCCGTCACGCTCGGGGTGCTCGCGGTGGCCGCGCCGGTGCACTTCCGCGTCGCGTTCGGCCCGCCGGGAGGCTCGACGTGACCGGATGGTTGCCGTCGGGCGATATCCCGCGTAGAAAGGGCCAGGATCGATGAGCCAGCCCGTGGAGCAACCCCGCCGTCCCCCCCGCGCAGGCCGCGCGCCGGCCGCGGCGGACGCGGACGCCTCGACGGGGCCCGTGAGCGACCGGCCGGCCCCGGTAGGCCCGGTGCGGGCGCGCCCCGCGAAGGCACCCAAGCCGACGCGCAAGGAGCAGCGGCGCCACGCCCGCGTCGTGATCCGCAAGGTCGGGCCGTGGTCGGTGTTCAGGATGTCGGTGATCTTCTACTTCTGCGTGATGCTCGTGCTGCTCGGCGCGGGCGTCATCCTGTTCGGGATGCTCAGCGCGATGGGGCTGATCGACTCGCTCGAGGACCTTGCCGACGAGCTCGGGTTCGGCCCCGGGTTCACCGTGCACGGGGACTGGCTGTTCGTGCGTGGGATGTGGTACGGGCTGGCGCTGGTCGTGGTCGGATCGATCGTCAACGTGTTCGTCGCGTTCCTCTACAACCTGATCTCGGACCTCGTCGGCGGCGTCGAGG
>Ga0105106_10003254_pt1 | contig 11625 bp, 11 predicted proteins | sample PPLLaktember2015_5_FD_79109 | JGI IMG/M metagenome (GOLD analysis project Ga0105106, IMG submission 79109) | Freshwater sediment microbial communities from Prairie Pothole Lake near Jamestown, North Dakota, USA - PPLs Lake P8 Core (1) Depth... | ecosystem: Environmental > Aquatic > Freshwater >... | reverse complement strand
CCTAGATTATTATCGGGCCGCTATGGGAGGCCATCGACATGCATTTTCTCCTGCCATCTCTCCCGACCTTGCCGACCAAGGACAATAAGAATAAGGACAATAAGAATAAGGAATGGATACGTATGATCTTCAGAATACCTGCGACGGCCGTTTTTGTTGTAGTGCTTTTCGGTCATGCATGGGCGATGAACTCGTTGGTACGTCCCGCCGACGTTCAAAAGATGAAAGAGGCGGGTATCGGCAAGGCGGTCATTGAAACACTTGTGACCGAACAGACGTGTACCGTTACGGCGGACCATCTGATCAGGCTCAAGCAGTCGGGTGCCGACGATAAGCTACTTCAGGGCGTGGTTCTGGCCGACCGTTACAAGAGCCCGGGAAAAAAGGGCATCTCTGAGGCTGAGGCGGAAATCCTGAAGAAGGCGGGTTTTTCAGAGGAGGCGATACTCCAGCAGTTTGTCGTCTCTCCTGTTCGGACAACGGTGGACAGCCAGGGCAACGAAAGCATTGTCTATGGGTCGGGTTCTCCGCCCAAGGGGCAAGATCCCGAACCCTGCCCATCTGACGGGCACTATAACATCAACATTGAAAAGCTGGAAAAGCGATAGGATTATAGATCCAGCTTCGCCAGGCGCTCACTGATCAACGCGGCCTTTTCAGGCGCGACAAACGGCAATATCTGTCCCACGTTTTCCCCCTTCATTGTGGAAAACAACGCGATAATGACTTCCATTTCCAGTTTCTCGATGAGGACTGCGGCCTTTTTTGGGGGCATGGTCGTATAGACTTTTATGAGGTGCTTGATTCGCGCGTCCTGCACCATCTTCTTCTGTTCCAAATCACTGCGCACGGCGGCCTGGATTTTTTCCAGCTTTGCGACCTTTTCGTCAATCTCCTGGCTCAACCCCTTCAGTTTTTCCCGCTCTGCGTCCAGCTCCGTTCTCTCTTTTTCCAACTGAAGCCGCTTCTGCTCAAGGATTTCCGGGCTGAGGGCGCTCGTTCTTGGAAGATTCTGGGAGTAGTTGTTGAGATTTTGATTGATCTCTTTCAACTGCGTCTCCAGCGAACCGATCTTTCTCTGAATATCGGAAAGTTCCGGCACATCAGGAGTCTTTTGATCACCGCTGCCCGGGTCGGTTGCCTGCTTTGGTTGTGCTTTTTCCGTTTCCTTCTCGTCCTTGGCCATGGCAATCCTGTCGCCCCAAACACCGCAAGGCATCCTCCAACCACCCGAACAGACGAAAAGGCCGCTGAAGACCAGTTTGATCATAAGAAAACCCAACAAAGCCGACAGTACATAGCCCTTTATGGGAGAACGGTTGCTTCTCATTCTGTTTTGTCGCCTGCTCCGTGCTTGCAGTTCACACCGCAGAAATTCATTGAAACGTCACCATCTTTTGTCTGAGGCCGAAAAGTTCGTCCGCCTCCTTTTGTTGCGCCCGATAAAACTTTTCCAGATGGTCATTATGTTCTTTGTTTCGAATCGCTTCCAGTGTTTCTTTTTTGACTCTGTGTGCTTCGACGGCTTCGTGTTTTTTTCTCGCGTCCTCGACGAGCTTCGCCAATCGGAGCTTCGCACCCTCTATTTGGTCATCGAGTCCACGCAAGTATGCGGCATAGATCCGATGCTCACGCACCGACATGCCTTCCGTCTCCCTAAGCCCCAATCCGGCTGCCGCCTCCTTTTTCAACGCCTCCCTCTTGGCGATTTCCGATGTGGTCTGCACGACCGCCGTCTTCGCCTTCGCCAGCTCCATCAAGGCCAGCCGCTCCAGATAACGCCGATAACGGAGCACCGGATCCAGCCTAAATTTGAATTTTTTCACTCTTCTCGTCTCCGAACAGCGCACGAAGTCTGTTGGCCCCGACGCCAAATGAGACCTTCTCAGACAGATCTTGTCTCAAGAACCCGTTCATTCTTTCGATCATCTTCTTGGCGTAGTCGATCCTCGCGTCGCTTCCATCTACGTAGGCGCCGATTGAAATAAGATCTTCGGCACCGTAGTACGTGGCCAAAACTTCCTTGAATCGCAACGAAAGGGCGAGGTGCTCTTTGTCGACCACTTCTCGCATAACCCTGCTTACACTGGCAGGCACATCGATGGCGGGATAATGGCCGCGGTTGGCCAGATTTCGTGACAGCACAATATGCCCATCGACCACGGACCGAACCGCGTCCCCTACAGGATCATTCATGTCGTCGCCTTCGACGAGAACCGTGTAGATCCCGGTGATAGCGCCTTTGCCTTCCAGACTCCCGGCCCTTTCGACCAGCTTGGGAAGCTGAGCGAAAAACGACGGCGTATAGCCTCGCACCGTGGGAGGTTCACCAACAGCCAAACCCACGTCTCTGGAAGACATAGCGAATCTGGTGATAGAATCCATGATCAACAAGACGTCCTTCCCCTGATCCCTGAAGTACTCGGCCAGGGTGGTGGCCTGATACGCCCCTCGAATCCTGATCAACGGGGATACGTCGGACGTGGCAGCCACCACAACCGCTTTTTTGAGGCCTTCCGCGCCGAGCGTCTGTTCCACGAAATCCTTTACTTCTCGTCCCCGTTCTCCGATCAGACCGATAATACTCACGTCTGCGCTTGTATGGCGCGCCATCATACCCATGAGGATACTTTTCCCAACGCCCGAGCCGGCCATGATACCGACCCGCTGTCCCTTGCCGATGGTCAACAACATATTGATCGCCCCGACTCCGACGTCGGCCACTTCCTTGATACGCCGCCGTTCCATCGGATTCGTCACTTGTCCGTACAACGGATATCGGGAAGCGCATGCAATGGGCCCGCGACCATCAATGGGCACACCGAAAGCGTTCACCACCCTTCCCAGATAGGCATCACCGACGGGGACGCACGGTTGGTCTTCAACGGGCGTTATCCGGCAGCCGGGACGAATACCGCGCATCTCGCCATAGGACATCAAAAGAATCCTGCGATCTTTGAAGCCCACTACTTCTCCAAGGACTTCGCCGCAGTCTCCCCCATGGATACGACACGTGCTTCCAACACCCAGGCCCGGCCCCTGACCCTCCGCGATGAGGCCCGTCACTTTCACGACTCTTCCCACAGGTGTCAACGGCCGGCAGTCGTCAATGGCTGTGCAGATGGCGTTCCATTCCATGTCGCTCTACGATACGCCCTCCGATGTTTTCTTAGCCATCGTCGCCTCAAAGGCCTGTTTCACGGCTGTTGTAATTTTTTCCAATTGACTTTCCACACTGGCGTCCACGTGGCCGAAACCCGTCTCCATGACGCATCCCCCCTTACTGACAGAAGGGTCTGTTTCCATGCTGATGGACTTGAGATCTGTGATTTGACCAAAAAACTCCGGCCGCAGTTCTTTCACATACTCGATGTCTTCCGGATTAACCTTGAGGGTCACCTCCGTTCGATCGGCGGCAAGTTCCAACGCCCCTAGGATGGCCCCCTTGACCACATCACTATCCACCTCGATCCTGCCTCGGACAACTTTTTCCGCGATACGGCAGATCAGATCCAACGCCTGTTTTTCGTATAGTCGCGCAAACTCTTTTCGGCATTCCAAAATTTCTTTCAGTACCCCATTGATCCTGTCCAGGATCGTGTCGAGCTTCTTGGCCCCCATTTCCCGTCCATCTTTTTCGCCCTGTGCATAGCCTTTTTCATAGCCCTGTTGCTCCATGAACATCGCATGCTTTTTTGCTTCCGTCACGATTCGATCCGCTTCCATCTTGGCCTTTGCCACGGTCTCCTCGGCGCATTCCCTTCCATCAGACGGGACATATTGAAAAGGACGCCCCTCCATTTCATCGTCGTTCCAGAAGTTACGGAAAACCGCCCCTTCCGTCACCGGCAAGGATCGTCCGGCATCCATCAGGTCAAAGAGTTTCCACTCGAACTTCTCGCAGTCATTGCAGGACAGGCCCGCCTGATCCGTGTTGTTAGACAAGGACATCTTCCTTCCCCTTCGCAAGAACGATCTTGCCTTCCGCTTCGAGTTCCCTGGCGACTCGGATCATATTCTGTTGGGCCGACTCCACCTCACTTAACTTGACCGGTCCCATGACCTCCATATCTTCACGGAGCATTTCACCGGCCCTTGAAGAAAGATTACTGAAAATTTTCTGTTTCATCTCTTCCGTAGCGGTCTTGAGTGAAATGGACAATTGCTGACTTTCGACTTGCTTCAGGATCTCCCTCATTCCTCGATCATCGACCTTAAGCAAATCCTCGAAAATGAACATGAGCTGACGTATCTCTTCAGCAATCTCAGGCCGGGCTTCCTCAATGGAAGACAGAACGTTTTCTTCCGTTTCCTTATCCACTGAATTCAACATATCTGCCAACGCCGCCACACCACCCAGTTTTTTCCCGCTGCCGGTGTCTCCTCTGACCGTCAATTCCTTTCTGAGGGCCTCATCCACCTCTTTAACCACTTCTTGCGGAAGCCTGTTAATCTCAGCGACACGCAGTGCTAGGACACTCTGCATCTCTTTAGGCATTCCGGCCAGAATTTCCGCCGCCCGTTCCGCTTTAAGATGCACCAGTATGAGAGCAATGGTTTGAGGATGTTCCCCTTTGATGTGGTTAATAATGTCTTTTGTGTCCATCTGCTCAAGGTAGTTGAAAGGAACATTCTTCTTGCCTTTTTCGATCTCCCTGTAGACCGCTGCGGCCTTGTCCTCTTCCATCCCAAGATCCATCAGCGTCTTGAGAAAAGCATCCCCCTGGATAACGAGCTGGTTGGTTTCTACACCCTGTACGAACTCAGTCATCACCGTTTTTGTGACCTCGGGTGCCACATAGTTGATATCGGCCATGTGGGAGGCAACGATTCTAATCTCGTCCTCATCCATCTTTTTGAATATTTCCGAAGTAAACTCTTCGCCCATGAGCAGAAGCAAAACGGCCGCCTTCTGTGGCCCTGTGAGTTTTTTTGGATCTAGTGCATCCCTGGCCATTACTGGTCTCCGTGGAGCCAACCTCTAACCATTTGCTCCGTCCTTTCAGGATGTTGACGTGCAATGCTCATGGTTTTTTCACGCATTCCAACGTCTGCAGGAGGTTCCGGCAGACTCTCGGCCGGCAATTCATTGCCCTTTTCACCGGCAGGTAATTCTCTCAACCCCCCATCCCGAACGGGGTTGATCGTCTTTACCGACTTGAGGAGAGGACGCACCACAAACATGAATACAAGCAAGACGAGTGCGATGTTGATGAGTGTTCTGGAATGCTGGCGAGACAGAGCCAACCAGTCGACCCCCGGTTCCTCGAAAGACAGATCCTCAGAAACGGCCAGAGAGAAGGAGCTGATATGAACCTGATCCCCACGGTCCGCGTCAAAGCCCATGGCTCTCTTGACTATTTTTTCGAATTCCTGGAGTTCTTCCTTGCTGCGCGGCACGAATCTTTTCGTCTGGGTTCCATCCTCCGCCTGAGCCATTTCATAGGTTCCGTCAATGGCCGCAGCGACGGAAAGCCGCTTGATTGCCCCGGACGATTGAGACACATGTCGCGTGATCTTATTGATCTCAAAGTTGACGATCTCGTCTTCTTTTTGGGCCGACGTCCTTCCATCGGCACCGCCTTGCACGGGAATAGTGCCTTGATTTGTGTCTTCCAGACGGACTTCGGACCCATTCCCTTTGCTTCGGTCCGCCGATTCAGTCCTTCGTTGTTTACTCCTCACTACGCTGCTGTCGGGGTCAAATTTTTCTTCGCTGACATCGACCTGATCCATATCAATATCTGCGCTTACCCGAACAACCGCCTTGCCCTTGCCGACGATACTCTCCAGCATGCTCTGTATTTGCTCAGCGATGCCGGCCTCGGTTTGACGCTGGTAATCGAGCTTGTTGCTGCTGACAAGCGCGGCCTCATCAGCCTGGTTGGGGCCTTTAAACAATACCCTGCCTGAAGTGTCCACAACCGTGACCTGTTCGGGAGAAAGCCCCTCCACGGCACTGGCAACGAGATGGACAATTCCAGAGACTTTGTCGGGCGGTAACGGAGATCTTAACTTGAGCAGGACCGATGCAGACGGCGGTTTGCTGTCCTCAACGAAAAGAGATTCCTTGGGCAGCACCAAGAGCACGCGTGCATTCTCAACCTCCCGGAAATCGCTGATAGTCCGGACCAACTCTCCTTGTAGCGCCCTTTGATAGTTGAGCCTCTGGACAAACTCGGTGGTGCTGAAGTTCGTCTGATCGAATATCTCGAAACCTACGCTTCCACCTGCGGGCAAACCCTCCTTGGCCAGGGAAAGCCGCACCTCATATACATGTTCAGTCGGCACTGATACGACCGAACCACCGCCCGAAAGCTGATAAGGGATACGTTGTTCTCGCAACTTCGATACGATCTCGCCGGCATCCTCTTGGGTGAGATTGGAATACAGGACCTGATAGTCGATCTGATTGGCCCAGAAAAACATGACGGCAAAGGCGCTGACGACAACCGCCAATACGACGCCCATCGTGACTTTCCTTGAAGTGGGCATCGCTCTGAAAACCGCGACAATCTGCTCGATAAATGCCTTCATGATCCCTACTCTATTTGAACTCCGGACAATGGCCTGCCGCCATCCGACGATTCATTCCGAACGACCCCAATGGTCCTTCGCGCTGGTTAAAACTGCATTCGCATAATCTCTCGATAGGCCTCAAGCGCCTTGTTACGAATCTGGAGTAAGAATCTCATTGATATGTCGGCTTTCTGGAGAGCAATCATTGACTCGTGAATTCCCGCGTTTCCTTTTGCCAGTTCTTCCACGCTCCGGTCGGCCTCTTTTTCCATTTCGTTGACACGCTCCACGGCCTTTTTTACGAAGGCCGAAAAGCCGTCCCCCTGTTTCCGGTTCTTGCCTTGGGCATATGGAACAGCCCGTTCTTGTCCGTCATGAATCCTCAAATCGTCCACATGTCACCTCCGCCCAGATGCCCTGTCCCTATTTGCCGATTTCAAGGGCCTTCAAAGCCATCCTCTTTGTAGCTGCAATGGATGTCACATTGGCTTCGTACGATCTTCTGGCAATCATCATGTCCGTCATTTCCGTAACGACGTCAACATTTGGAAAAGAGACGTAACCCGACTCGTTGGCGTCCGGATGGCCTGGGTCGTAGACCTGTCTGAAAGGTGTCACTTCCTCAGCGATCTCGTTCACCTCGACCTTGGACAACGCCTCATTGAACCCGTCCAGGACCGCCTGGAAATCTTCCAGGGGTTCAGCCGTCATAAGCGCGATACGCCTCCGGTACGGCACGCCTTCGGGAGTTCGGGTCGTATTGAGGTTGGCAAGATTGGCAGCAATAACGTTCATGGCGGTTCTCTGCGCCGTCAAGCCGGTTGTGCTGATGTGCAGGGCCGTCAAAAAGTCCATACTATCGTCCTCCCTCGGTGATGGCGTTTTTTAAGGCGGCAAACTTACGCAGAAGCGCCTCAACACCCGTTTGGTATCTTAGGTTGTTCTCCGCCAGCCGGGACATTTCTCTGTCTATGTCCACGCCCTCCTGTTCCTCCGTGTCGACCTCGTACGCGGCTGTTCCATCATGGGAAACACCAAAATGAAGCGGATCGGTGCGGAGGATATCAATGGATCTTTTCTGGATGGTATCCTCCAAGGTTTTTTTGAAATCGATCTCTTTGGCATGGAATCCAGGTGTACTCACGTTGGCCACGTTGCCGGCTATCAACCCGTGCCTATTTTTCGCAATATCCAATGTCCGCTCAAGGATCTGGTACGTTCTTCCGAATATCGATTTAACAGGCATATGTCTTTCCTTTCAACACAGACATATTGAGACACCTACCACAACAACGCACAACAGACTACGATCCAGCTTGGCGGGATCCAATCTGGTGCGATCCAATAAGCAATTTGTGTGCCCCTGTCAAATGGCATCCATCCTTTCGCGATATTCATGCAACTTGTTTCTCAACGTGCGCACACTGATTCCAAGCAGGTTGGCTGCATGGGTCCTGTTGCCGTCCGTTTGATCCAGCGCCCGAAAGATCATCGTTTTTTCCATTTCCTTTAGCGAACCCGTCATCGGAAACGAGCTTTGATCGCCGGGCGGCGGCGCAACATCCAGAAAGAGGTCTTCTCTACCAATACGTACGCCTCGGCATAGCAGGACAGCACGTTCCGTGACGTTTTCCAGTTCGCGTACGTTTCCGGGCCAATCCATCTGGACCAAGGCTTGGGCGCCATCTTCGGTGAATCCCTGCGCGTTACGATTGTCGATTTGATTGTATTTCCTGACGAAATACTCGGCGAGCGGCAGGATATCTTCTCTTCTTTCTCGTAACGGCGGCAACTTGATGGGGATGACATTCAGCCGATAATAGAGATCTGGTCGGAATTTGCCGGCTTTCACTGTCGTGTCAATATCTCGGTTTGTGGTGGCAATCACCCGGACATCGATGGGTATCGGCGCTCTGCCGCCGACCCGATCCACTTCGGATTCCTGCAAAACCCGTAGCAATTTGGCTTGGAGATTGATATCCATCTCGCTGATCTCATCCAGCAGAATCGTACCGCCTTCCGCCAGCTCAAATTTGCCCAGTTTTCTTGAAACAGCTCCTGTGAAGGCCCCCTTTTCATGGCCAAACAGTTCGCTTTCCAAAAGGCCCGACGGCAGCGCTGCGCAGTTTAACGCAACGAAAGGCCTTTCCCTGCCCCCGCCCTGGTTGTGGATAAATCGGGCAAACAGCTCTTTTCCGGTACCGCTTTCGCCTTGGATAAAAACAGGGGCCTTGCTGCCAGCAACAGTTCTAGCCAGGTCGAGCAACTGCAACAGTCTTCCATTATTCGTAATGATCGGATTTTCCACGGAAGCGAAATACTTGTCATTCTTGGAGCAAGTACCGTTTCCGATGGCTTTCTTCACCAACCCTTCCATGACTCGAGGAGAGAAGGGCTTCACGAGAAAATCCATAGCGCCCTGTTTCATCGCCTCGACCGCATACTCCACTGTCCCGTACCCCGATATGAGGACGACCGGAACTTCTTCCTTCTCTTCCTTGATCTTGGATAAGAACTCAATGCCGTCCATATGGGGCATCTTGAGATCACTAATGACAAGATGGTATTCGTCGGCCTTGAATCGTGCCAAGCCACTTGGTCCGTCGCCGACCGCAGTAACGTCGAATCCCCATTCTTGTAACGTCTCATGAAGCGCTATTCTTTCTTCCTGTATGTCTTCCACCAAAAGTATGTTCTTTTTTTGACTCATGGGTATTCCGGGCCGCACGGCTATGATCTGTTAGCCGCAACCCCCAATTTTACGGCAGATTGTCCAATGTTGATTTCATCGATTTGGGTCTGCGCCAATTTACTCCAAAACGGATCGCCAGAGGCCACTATTCTGTTCAACAACTCTTCCGCCTTTTCTGAGGCTTCGATCCCCTCATAGCACTGGGCAAGTCGATACTGAAGTGCATAGGAATCCGCCCCTTCCGGTACGAATTTCAACGCATTTTCCAGGGCCTCCACAGCCGCCGCTTTTTGCCCGAGCCGCGAACGCACTTCGCCCAGTTTGCTGTACGCGACAAATAAATCACCGGTCGCTGCCCCCTTTTCCTGCTCCAGCAAGGACACGGCACTCGCCAGGACTGTCTCGGCTTTTTCGTAATCGCCTTGGCCCAACGCGGCCTCGGCCATCGCTGAAAAAACCACAGCCCGATTCTTGTCGTGTCCCCCTTTTTCAAGAGACATCTTGAACGCTTCTGATGCTTGATCGAACTGCTTCGTTTTTAGATAGGTTTTCCCGAGCCACTCGTAGGCCGATGAAGACTCTTTGTCCGCTGGATACTTTTCAACGAAGACCCTCAGGGATGCTTCAGCCTCTTCGTACCTTCTCTCTTCGAAGGCCGATGCACCCAATCCAAGCAGAGCTTTGGCAGGTAATTCCTTAGGTTCCAGCGCTTTTTTTGCTTTTAGAAAAACATCAAGTGCATGGCCATGCAGGTGAAGTTTTCCGTAAGCGTCTCCCACTTCGAGCAGGAGGTTCGGAACCCCTTCAAATGGGATATCCTCCTTCAGTGTGTCATAGTAGCTTATCAGCCCATCACTCTTTCCTCCCTGTGCCCTGGCTTGGAAAACGGCATGAAGGGATTGCTCGAGTGCCGACCTCATTTCATCGTTCAATTCGGTATTTGGATATTGGCCCAACAATTCTTTGAGCGTCTCAACGCTCCCTTCGTCATCCTTCTGCTCTTGCTTCTGAAGGGCGAGTTTGAACATGGCCTCCTGCAGGACCGCATGTACCTCTTGCGCTAATTTTTCATCGGGTTTTTTGGCCAAAAGCTCTTTCAAGGTACGAATGCATGCTTCGTAGTGTCCACTCTTTTTTTCGAACGTGGCGAGCTTGAGCATTGCCACCTGAGCCAATGGGCTGTCCGGAGAATCTTTTGCAATCTGTGCATAAATTTCATTGGCCTTTTTCGACGCATCTGCCGAAAGCTGCTCTTTCTCGGCAGCGGGGACGCTCAAGGCCGCCTTTTCGACCCCTTCAGCCACACGCAATAGACTAATCAGTCTCCCTTCCGAGCCAGGACAGGACCTAGCGACCAAATCGTACAACTTGGATGCTTTGTGCTCTATCCCATCCTCCCGATAAGTGTCTGCAATCCTCGTCAGGATGAGGTCCTTCGTCTCCACTTCAGGGAATAAGTTGAGGGCCATCGACAGAACCTCTCTTGCCTCCCGGAGTTGGCCCAGTTCGTAGTAATTGTACCCTAAATACAACAAGATATCCGGATCTATACGAATTTGATCAGGCGCAGAAGAACGGATTTCTTCCACCAGACTCAAAGAGCGTTTGAACGATTTGATGTCGAAGAGCGTTTTCGCCATCTCCAGTTTGGCCTTCACCAAGAACTCGGATTTGGGAAAGTGATCCTCCATCGTTTCAAAATACTTGAGGGCCATAAGAGGCTTTCCCGTCAAAGCCAGAATCCGGCCCTTCTGAAACATGGCCTCCGCAGCCGTCGGGTCTTCTTTGTATTCGGCAAGCACACGATCGTAGTAATTCATGGCCTCGTGGTATTGCGCCCCGTGGAAGTAGCAGTTCCCCATGGACACCAACGCATCGGGAACCAAGGGCGATCCGGGATACTTGCTCACCGCGATTTGAAACCGCTCCACCACCTCCGAAATCCGCTCCGCCGCTCTTTCGCCCACACTCCGCTGAAAGCTCTTTGCCAGCAGGAAACATGCGCGCTCCAGAAAACCGCTTTCCGGATGGGACGAAACCAGTTCTTCAAGCACGGAGACAGCCTTCGCCCATTGAGCCTTCTCAAAATAACCTCTAGCCTCTTCGAAAAGCTTCCCGTCAATGCCGGATTCCACAGCTTCGCCACCCAAGTCCCTCAAAGCAGGATCTCCCTCGGGGCCTATCTTCTTTTCGACTACTTCTTCAGCCAACACCGTTTTCTCAGAGGATCGACCAGCCTTCTCGTCAGGTCGCCCGTCTTTTGCACGTAACTCAATCCGAAAGACCCCCTCACTTTCTTCGATCCGATATTCGATCTCGTTCAACGGTTTGACCGTCCTCACAACCACGCAAGCCACGTGCGACGGGTTTTGGGCGTTTTCGATCTTTTCGACCAGAGGATCTCCCACGATCGT
>Ga0105106_10003253_pt1 | contig 11626 bp, 10 predicted proteins | sample PPLLaktember2015_5_FD_79109 | JGI IMG/M metagenome (GOLD analysis project Ga0105106, IMG submission 79109) | Freshwater sediment microbial communities from Prairie Pothole Lake near Jamestown, North Dakota, USA - PPLs Lake P8 Core (1) Depth... | ecosystem: Environmental > Aquatic > Freshwater >... | reverse complement strand
GATGATGCCCCACATGCCCCAGATCGCGAACCCGCACAGGAGGGCCGGCACCGAGATCGCCAGGTTGCGGTAGGCGATCCGCTTGCCTTTCGATTCCCAGAACGCCGTGTCCTCGACGTTCCACTCCGCGATATCGGCCGAGCTGCGGCCGGCCGTGCTTTTCGCGCCTGCTGGTAGCGTTGAGTTTCGAGTGGTCATGGCGAATTCGTCCGGTTGTCAGGTGTAGTGGGCAGGTTCGGGATGCTTGGCGGCGATCTCCGCGCTCACGGGCCGCACCTCTGTGAAATACATCCACATCAGCGACACCCAGACGATCCCGAACATTAGCATGAAGGCCGACGAGCGCACTCCCGTCAGATCCACCAGCGCGCCGAACATGATGGGCAGGATGAAGCCGCCCATGCCGCCCGCGAGGCCCACCACGCCCGAGACCACGCCGATGTTGTGAGGATAGTCGTCGGAGATGTACTTGAAGACCGACGCCTTGCCGATGGCGAAAGCGATGCCCATCGTGAACATGATGATCGTGAACAGCGTCGGCCCCAGACCCAGGTGAAAGGTCTTGGGTCCGGTCACGGTCTGAATCGTGAAAGCGGTTTGCGGGTAGGACAGGAAGAAGAGACACACGAGCGCGACCCACAGCACCCACCACGTGATGAAATGGGCGCCGTATTTGTCGGAGAACCAGCCACCGATCGCGCGCAGCAGGCCCCCGGGTATGCTGAAGCCGGCCGCGAGCAGCGCCGCCAGCTGGATGTCGAAGCCGTACTCGGATATGTAGTACTTGGTCATCCACAGCGACAGCGCGACGTAGCCGCCGAACACGATCGAATAGTATTGGCTGTAGCGCCATACGGTGGGGTCCTTCAGCACCCTCAGCTGCTCCCTCACCGTGACCTGCGAAGCACCCGTGGCATGGTCCTCGTCGGTAAAGGTGAAAATCCAGAACAGCACCGCCGCGACCAGCATGAGGACCGCGTACACCTGCGGCACCATCGCCCAGCCGTAGGCGACGACGATGGTCGGCGCCACGAGCTTGGTTACCGCCGCGCCGGTATTGCCGACGCCGAAGATGCCCATCGCGAGCCCCTGACGCTCCCTCGGGAACCAGCGCGCGCAGTAGGCGATCCCGACGGTGAACGAGCCGCCCGCCACGCCCACGAAAAGACCGGTTACGAGGAAGTGCCAGAACTCGGTGGCGCGCGAAATGAGCCAGATCGGAAATACCGTGGACAGCATCAGCACGAAAAACACGATGCGCCCCCCGAAGCGGTCGGTCCACATGCCGAGCGGCAGGCGGATGAGCGAGCCGGTGAGCACCGGCAGCGCCACCAGGATGCCGAACTGCGTTTCGTTGAGACCGAGGGACGCCTTGATCGGTATGCCGATCACGGCGAACATCATCCACACCATGAAGCAGACCGTGAACGCGGCCGTGCTCGCCGTCACGACCGACCACTGCTTGTATTTCAGCGATGCCATCGTTTGCCCCTTCGAAGCGTGCGCAGCGCTTTTGCTTTCGCGCAGTGGAAATGTAGCGGCGCGACGCCGCCCTCCGGTTGATGTAGATCAATGAATTGGCCAGCCGGCACTTCGTTAAACGACGTGCCATGGCCTTAGAATGGGACACGGCACGCGACGCGCCGCGGACAACCCGGAGGACCGACGAATGAACAACCCCAACCGCGGCGAGGTCAAGCCGCCGCGAGGCATGGCGCTGCTGCGCGATCCGCTGCTCAACAAAGGGACCGCTTTCACCCGCGAGGAGCGCGACGCTCTCGGCTTGCGCGGCCTCCTTCCGCCTCACGTCCATACGCAGACCGAGCAGGCTGCGCGCGTGATGATTAACCTGCGCAACCTCTCGGACCCGCTCGAGAAATACGTCGCGCTCAACTCGCTGCACGACCGCAACGAAGCGCTTTTCTTTCGCGTCGTGATCGACCACATCGACGAGGTGATGCCGCTCATCTACACGCCGACGGTGGGGCTCGCGTGCCAGCGCTACGGGCAGGTTTTTCAGCGTCCGCGCGGGTTGTTCATCAGCATCGAGGACCGCGGGCGCGTCGCCGAAGTGCTGCGCAACTGGCCGTATGACGCGAAGCTGATCGTCGTCACCGACGGCGAGCGCATCCTGGGCCTGGGCGACCTCGGCGCGAACGGCATGGGCATACCCGTGGGCAAGCTCGCCATCTACACCGGCTGCGGCGGCATTCCCCCTGAGCACTGCCTGCCGGTGACACTCGACGTCGGCACCAACAACGCGGAGCTCCTCGGCGATCCCTTCTACATCGGCTTGCGCCAGCGGCGGGTGAAGGGGGAAGCATACGACGCGCTCATGGAAGAATTCATCACCGCGGCGCGCGCGGTTTTCCCCGGCATCGTCATCCAGTTCGAGGATTTCGCGAACCACAACGCTTTCCGGCTGCTCGAGCGCTACCGCGAGCGCATCCCCACTTTCAACGACGACATCCAGGGCACGGCCGCGGTCGCGCTGGCCGGCATTTTTTCGGCGCTGCGCGTCACCGGCGGGAAGCTCTCGGACCAGCGGTTTCTGTTCTTCGGCGCAGGCGAAGCGGCGGTCGGCATCGCGAACCTCATCTCGTCGGCGATGGAGAAAGACGGCCTGAGCGCGGAGGATGCCCGCCGGCGCTGCTGGCTTTTCGATTCGCAGGGTCTCGTGGTGAAAGCGCGCGGCAAGCTCGCGGGGCACAAGGTGAATTACGCTCACGAGCATTCGCCCATAGACGATTTCGTGGGCGCGATCGGGACGCTCAAACCGACCGGCATCATCGGCGTCGCGGCGGTCGGCGGGACTTTCTCGAAAGCCGTGCTCGAGGAAATGGCGAAGCTCAACGAACGGCCTATCGTATTCGCGCTGTCGAACCCCACTTCGCAGGCGGAGTGCACGGCGGAGGAAGCGTATCGCTGGACCCAGGGGCGGGCGCTTTTCGCCTGCGGCAGCCCCTTCCCTCCGGTGACGATCGACGGCAGGACTTTCGTGCCGCGCCAGGGCAACAATTCGTACATCTTTCCCGGCATCGGCCTCGGCGCGGTCGCGAGCGGCACGCGCAGCATCACCGACGACGTCTTCATGGCCGCGGCGCACCGGCTCGCCCATCTCGTCAGCGAATCGGACCTCGAGCAGGGCAGCCTCTATCCAGCGCTCTCCCGCGCCCGCGAAGTCTCGGTGCACATCGCCGCGGCGGTCGCCGAAGCGGCGTACGCGCGCAACCTCACCGACCACAAGCGTCCACCGGATCTTCTGAAGGACATGGAGGCGCGGATGTACGAGCCGTCGTACCCGAGCTACCTCTGACGGCGAGCGGGGCGATAGCCGCTCGCGCTTTCCCGTCGGGCTCGCGCGATCCTTGACATAGATCAACGCGGCTCGACGCCGGCTCTGCACAATCGGCGTAACGATTCGCGGAGCTCGGATGTTCCAGATACGCATACACGGCAGGGGCGGGCAAGGCGTCGTGTCCGCCGCTGAGATGCTCGCTCACGCGGCTTTCGAAGAAGGCCGGCACGCGCAGGCTTTTCCCAGCTTCGGCTCGGAACGCATGGGCGCTCCGGTCGTCGCGTTCTGCCGCATCGACAGCGAGGAGATCCGCCTGCGCGAGCCGGTGATGGAACCGGACGTGGTGATCGTGCAGGACCCGACGCTGCTCGGCAGCATCCAGGTTTTCAGCGGCCTCTCGCCGTTCGGCTTTTTCCTCGTCAATTCGAGCCGCAGCCTGGAAGAGCTCGGGCTCGCCAAATTCGCACGCAACTATCTCCAGGGCCACGTATGCAGCGTCGCGGCGACCGAGCTCGCGCTTGCGCACATCGGGCGTCCGCTGCCCAATGCCGCGCTCCTCGGCGGGCTTTCCGGCATGACCGCGCGCCCTGCCCTCACCTCGGTGCTCGCTGCCATACGCCACAAGTTCGCAGGCAAAGTCGGCGAGGCCAATGCCGCCGCGGCGCAGGCCGCCTACGAGAGCGTGATGCGCAGCCTCGGCCGGGAGACGCAGCATGCTTAAGCAGGTCGAAGGCTCGCGCGCGCTCGCCGAAGCGATCGCGCTGTGCCGCCCCGAGGTGGTCTGCGCCTACCCGATCACGCCGCAGACGCACATCGTGGAAGGCCTCGGCGAAATGGTGCGAAGCGGTGAGCTCGCCGGTTGCGAGTTCATCAACGTGGAATCCGAATTCGCCGCGCTGTCGGTTGCGATCGGCGCCTCGGCCGCGGGTGCGCGCAGTTACACCGCGACGGCGAGCCAGGGTATCCTTTTCATGGCCGAGGCGGTCTACAACGCGGCGGGACTCGGGCTGCCGATCGTGATGACGATCGCCAACCGCGCGATCGGCGCGCCGATCAACATCTGGAACGACCAGTCCGACAGCATGGCGCTGCGCGATGCCGGCTGGATACAGCTGTACGCCGAAACCAACCAGGAAGCGGTCGACCTGCACATACAGGCTTTCCGTCTCGCCGAGGCGCTCTCGTGTCCCGTGATGGTGTGCGTCGACGGCTTCATCCTGACGCACGCGTACGAGCGCGTAGACATACCGACACGGGCCCAGGTCGACGCCTACCTGCCGCCTTTCGAGCCGGTGCAGGTGCTCGACTGCGACGACCCCGTTTCAATAGGCGCCATGGTCGGCCCGGAAGCATTTTTCGAAGTGCGCTATCTGCAGCACCACAAGCAGCTGCGCGCGCTCGAGCTGATTCCCGATCTCGCGCGCGAATTCGAGCGCGTGTTCGGCCGCAAATCGGGCGGATTGATACGCAGCTACCGATGCGAGGACGCCGAGACGATCGTCGTGTCGCTGGGGTCGGTGCTGGGCACCGTCAAGGAGGTCGTCGACGACATGCGCGCGGCCGGGGCGGATATCGGGGCGGTGTCCATCTGTTCTTTCAGGCCCTTCCCTCTGGCTGAGCTCCGCGCGGCGCTCAAGGACGCGAAGCGCGTCGTCGTGCTCGAGAAATGCCTGGCCGTCGGCGTGGGCGGGATCGTCTCGAGCAGCGTGCGCAAGGCGCTGTCGGGCCTGCCGCTCGCCGGCTATACCGTCATCGCGGGGCTCGGCGGACGCCCGATCACGCAGCGCTCGCTGCAAGAGGTTTTCGAGCGCGCGTTCCGGGACGAGCTCGAGCAGCTCACTTTCCTCGACCTGAACTGGGACATCGTCAATCGCGAGCTCGCGCGCGGACGCGGGCAGCGGCGTTCGGGCCCCACGGCCGAGAACATCCTCCGCGACCTCGGTCGTGCCACGCCCGTCGAGGCGACATGAAGCTGCAACCGGTCAAGTTCTATCAGAAGCAGACGTTCACCGTCGGTAACCGGCTGGTCGCCGGCCACGCGCGCGCGGTGCAGGCGAACATGCGGCGCACCAACTCGCTCAATTCGGGTCACCGCGCGTGCCAGGGATGCGGTGAGGCGCTGGGCGCGCGCTACGCGATCGACGCGGCGATGCAGGCGACGGGCAACCGCGTGATCGCGGTCAATGCGACGGGATGCCTCGAGGTGTTCTCGACGCCGTACCCCGAGACATCGTGGCAGATCCCCTGGATCCATTCGCTGTTCGGAAACGCCGCCGCAGTCGCGTCAGGCGTCGCCGCCGCGCTGCGCGTCAAGGGCCGCAAAGGCGACAGGGTGATCGCCCAGGGCGGCGACGGCGGCACCATGGATATCGGCTTCGGCTGCCTCTCGGGCATGTTCGAGCGCAACGACGACGTGCTCTACATCTGCTACGACAACGAAGCGTACATGAACACCGGCGTGCAGCGCTCGAGCGCGACGCCGGCCGCGGCGCACACCGCGACCACGCCTGCCGCGCGCGGGCGCAGCGGCAACGTGTTCGGCACCGGCAAGAATCTCCCGCTGATCGCCATGGCACACGAGATTCCGTACGTCGCGACGGCGTCGATCGCAAACCTGCGGGACCTCGAAGTGAAGGTCATGTACGCGATGAGTCTGAGAGGCGCGCGCTACATCCACATCAGCGTGCCCTGCCCCCTGGGCTGGGGCTCGCTGCCCGCCGACACGATCAAGCTCGCGAGGCTCGCGGTCGAGTCCGGGCTCTTCCCGCTGTTCGAGGCGGAGAACGGCGAGATCACCGGCCGCTACCAGCTGCGCCACCGCGTGCCGGTCACCGAGTATCTCAAGCTCCAGAAGCGCTATGCGCACCTCTTCGGCGATACGCCCGATCTGCGCACGATCGGAGAGATCCAGGCGATCGCCGACCGCAACATCCGCCGCTTCGGGCTCGCCGCCTGAGGCCGGGAGAACAGACGCGTGGACACGCCATACGGCATCACCCTCGACACCGGCTCCAGCCTCGCCAACCACACCGGCACCTGGCGCACGAGCCGCCCGGTGTACGTGGACCGGCTCCCGCCCTGCAACCACGCCTGTCCCGCGGGCGAAGACATCCAGGGCTGGCTCTACCACGCTGAAAGCGGCGCATACCGTGAGGCATGGCAGGCGCTGGTGCAGAACAATCCGTTTCCCGCCGTGATGGGCCGGGTCTGTTATCACCCGTGCGAGAGCGCGTGCAACCGCGCGACGCTCGACGAAGCGGTCAACATCCACGCCGTCGAGCGCTTTCTCGGAGACGAGGCGCTCAAGCATCACTGGAAGTTCGACCCGCCGCCCGAAGCGTCCGGAAAAAGCGTGCTGATCGTGGGCGCGGGACCTTCCGGCCTGTCGGCGGCCTATCACCTCGCGCGCCTCGGCCACCGCGTAACGATATACGAAGCGGGGCCCATGGCCGGCGGCATGATGCGCTTCGGCATACCCAAGTACCGCCTGCCGCGCGACGTGCTCGACGCCGAAATCGACCGCATCCTCGCGCTCGGCGTCACGCTCGAGCTCGACAGGCGTGTCGACGATATCCTCGAAGCGATGCGCGGCGGCGGGTTCGATGCCGCATTTCTGGCGGTCGGCGCGCATATCGGCAAGCGCACCGAAATCCCCGCGGTCTCCGCCGGCCGCATCCTCGACGCAGTCAGCGTGCTGCGCGGCATGGAGACCGGCGAGCGCCCGCAACTCGGCCGGCGCGTGATCGTGTACGGCGGAGGCAACACCGCTCTCGACGTCGCCCGCACGGCCAAGCGCCTCGGGGCGAGCGAAGCGCTGATCGTCTATCGCCGCACGCGCGAGCAGATGCCTGCGCACGCGGCGGAGCTCGAGGAAGCGCTCGAGGAAGGCGTGATGGTGCGCTGGTTGAACACCATCAAGCGCATCGACGACACCACTTTCACCGTCGAGCGCATGACGCTCGATGCCGAAGGCCGCCCGCAGCCCACGGGCGAGCTCGAAACGATAGAAGCCGATACGCTCGTGCTCGCGCTCGGCCAGGACGTGGACCTCTCGCTGCTCGACCACGTGCCGGGACTCGCTGTCGATAAAGGCGTGGTGCGCGTGGACGGCAACATGATGACCGGCCACGCCGGCATTTTCGCGGGCGGCGACATGGTACCCTGCGAGCGTACCGTCACGGTCGCGGTCGGCCACGGGAAGAAGGCCGCGCGCCACGTCGACGCGTGGCTGCGCGGGAGCGTATACACCCCTCTGCCCAAGCACGATCTCGCAGCAGCCGCACAGATCAACGCCTGGTATTACGCCGACGCCCCGAAGAGCGTCCAGCCCGCGCTCGATGCGCTGCGGCGCCAGTCGGGATTCGAGGAAGTGCTGGGCGGGCTCGCTGAAGACACCGCCCTTTTCGAGGCGCGGCGCTGCCTCTCGTGCGGCAACTGCTTCGAGTGCGACAATTGCTACGGCGTGTGCCCGGACAACGCGGTGGTGAAGCTGGGGCCCGGCAAACGCTTCGAGATCAACTACGACTATTGCAAGGGCTGCGCGCTGTGTGCGGAGGAATGCCCGTGCGGCGCGATAGCCATGGTTCCTGAGACAATATAGGCGGCGGCCGTATCTCGCGGCCGCACGACAGTATGGGGCGACGATGAAATACGACGGGTACTTAGTGACGGCCATGGTCCTTTTTGCCTCGATGGCGCTGCTGACAGCGCACGCAGCCGACGCGCAGCGCGCGCGGAGCGGCCAGCAGGTCGTCGACGAGGCCTGCATCAAGTGTCACGGCACCGGCGAGCGCGGCGCGCCGCGCATCGGCGACAGCAAGGCGTGGCAGCCGCGCGCATCGCGCGGGCTCTCGGCGCTCAATCAGAATGCGCTCAAAGGCATACGTAACATGCCGCCGCACGGCGCACGCTTCGACCTGACCGACCTGGAAATAAAGCGCGCGATCACCTACATGGTCAATCAATCGGGCGGCCACTGGATCGAGCCGGCCGATACGCGTCGCGCCACGGTTCGCACCGGAAGGCAGATCGTCGACATGCGCTGCAGCCAGTGCCACGAGGCCGGCAAGGGCGGCGCTCCGCGCATCGGCGACCGCGCCGCCTGGATACCGCGGCTCTCCTACGGCTTCGAAGCCACCGTGCGCTCGGCGATCAACGGTCACGGCGGAATGCCCGCGCGAGGCGGTCTCCCCGACTTGACCGACAACGAGATCCGCTCCGCGATCGTCTACATGTTCAATCCCGATCCGGTCGCGAAAAAGTAGCGTTACCTCTCGCCGAAAGGCTGGTGCGGCCCTGGGGCCGCCCCGCCGCACTTTGATGTAGATCAAGGTGGCCGCTGCGGCAACCGGGTTCAATGGGTCATTCGTCCACGGGCCCCCTGCATGGAAATCATTCGCACGGATGTGGCGGTCATCGGCGCCGGCGGCGCCGGCCTGCGTGCCGCGATCGCCATCGCGCAGAGCGAGCCGCGGCTGCGCGTCGCGCTCGTCTCCAAGGTCTACCCGATGCGCAGCCATACGTGCGCCGCGGAAGGAGGCGCCGCGGGTGTCATCAAGGACGACGACAGCCTCGAACAGCATTTCAACGACACCGTCGGCGGCGGCGACTGGCTGAGCGACCAGGACGCGGTCGACTATTTCGTCAGGGAAGCGCCGCGCGAGCTGATCCAGCTCGAGCACTGGGGCTGCCCGTGGAACCGGGAAGACAACGGCTCGGTCGCCGTGCGGCCTTTCGGCGGCATGAAAATCCAGCGCACGTGGTTCGCCGCGGACAAGTCCGGCTTCCACATCCTGCACACCCTTTTTCAGACGTCCCTCCAGTTCTCGTCGATCGAGCGCTACGACGAGTACTACGCCACCGACCTGATCGTCGAGGAGGGGCGCTGCACCGGTTTCACCGCGATCGAGATGAGAAGCGGCCAGATGCGGCGGTTCGAAGCCCGCGCGGTGATCATCGCGACCGGCGGCGCCGGGCGCATGTTTCCCTTCACCACGAACGGCGCGATCAAGACCGGCGACGGCATGGCGCTCGCGTACCGCGCGGGCGTGGCGCTGAAAGACATGGAGTTCGTGCAGTATCACCCGACGGGCCTCCCGAACACCGGCATCCTGCTCACCGAAGCATGCCGCGGCGAAGGCGGCGTGCTGCTCAACAAGAACGGGCGCCGCTTCCTCCAGGACTACGGCATGGGCCCCGAGACCCCGCTCGGCAAGCCGCAGCTTAAGACGATGGAGCTGGGGCCGCGCGACCGCGTGAGCCAGGCGTTCTGGCAGGAAGAGCGCAAAGGCAACATGCTGGAGACGCGATGGGGCCCGTGCATGCTGCTCGACATGCGCCACCTCGGCGAGAAGGTGATCGACGAACGTCTGCCTTTCGTGAGAGAGCTCTCGACGAGCTACCTCAACACCGATCCGGTCACGCAGCCGGTGCCGGTGCGGCCGGTCGTGCACTACATGATGGGCGGCATACACACCGATGCGAAAGCGGCCACGACCCTGCCCGGGCTTTTCGCCGCCGGCGAGTGCGCCTGCGTGAGCATCAACGGCGCCAATCGTCTCGGCTCGAACTCGCTGGTCGAGATCCTGGTCTACGGGCGCCGCGCCGCGCTCTCAGCGATCGAATACATCGAATCGATCGGCAGCCGCAGCCCCACGGCGGCGAGCGCGGGTCCCGCCGACGCGGCGCAGGCGCGCATCCGCGAGCTTTTCAGCCGGCCGCTCGGCAAGGAGACGATCACGGGCCTGCGGCAGGAGATGATGGACACGATGGAGCGCGCCGCGGGCATCTATCGCACCGGAGACGAGCTGGCCGAAGGCGTAACCAGGCTGGGCGAGCTGCGGCGGCGTTACGCAGGCATAGCGCTGCACGACAAGACCAACGTATTCAACACCGACCTGGTCCAGGCGCTCGAGCTGGGCTGCATGCTCGACTGCGCGGAAGCCGTGATGGCGGGCGCGGCCGGCCGGCGCGAATCGCGCGGCGCGCACCAGAGGCTCGATTACACCGGCCGCGACGACGAGAACTTCCTCAAGCACACGCTCGCCTATCACAGGCGCGCGGAGCCGCCGCGGCTGGACTACCTCGACGTGGTCATCACACGATCGCGGCCCGGCGTGCGCGACTATTCAGGACATTGAGAGCGTGGCTGACATGAGCGAGCGGCTGATCGACCTTCACGTTCTCCGCTACAACCCGGAGACCGACACCGAGCCGCACTGGCAGCAGTACGCCGTGCCCTATAACGAAGAGTGGGTCGTGCTCGATGCGCTGAACTACGTCAAGGCGCATCTCGATCCCACGCTCGCGTATCGCTGGTCGTGCCACATGGCGGTGTGCGGAAGCTGCGGCATGATGGTGAACGGCGAGCCCACGCTTTCGTGCAAGTCGTTCATCCGCGATCTGCCGGGGACGATACGGGTCGAGGCGCTCGCCCATTTTCCGATCGAGCGCGACCTCGTGACCGTGGTCGAGGACTTCATGGCGAAGCTCGCGCGCGTGAAGCCGTATCTGATCGCGAAAGAGCCGAGGACGGTGGAGCAAGGCGAATACAGGCAGACGCCCGCGCAGCTCGAGCGCTACCACCAGTATTCGCAGTGCATCAACTGCATGCTGTGTTATGCCGCGTGTCCCGAATACGGGCTGATACCGAAGTTCATCGGACCCGCTGCGATCGCGCTCGCGCACCGCTACAACCAGGACTCGCGCGACGGCGGCCGGGAAGCACGCCAGCAGGAAGTCGCCACCGACGAGGGCGTGTGGGAATGCACGTTCGTCGGCGCCTGCTCCGAGGTCTGCCCGAAGCACGTCGATCCGGCGGCGGCGCTGCAACAGGTGAAAATCGCGAGCACGCTGGACTGGTTCAGGGAGCATTCGATGCCATGGCTCTCCAAGTAGGCCGCAGGCCTTACGTACGCGTCGTCCCCAGGACGCGCTGGTTCTTCCGCCGTCCGCGCTACATGCGCTACATGGCGCGGGAAGTGACGTCGATCTTCATAGGGGCCTACACGGTCCTGCTGCTCGTCGGCCTGGCGCGCCTCGCGGAAAGCCGTGCCGCGTACGAAGCCTTCCTGCAGGCGCTGCAGAGCCCCGCGAGCATCGCGCTGCACGTGCTCGCCCTCGCCTTCGCCGCCTATCACAGCATCACCTGGTTCAATCTCGCGCCGCGCGCGATGCCGGTCCGGCTCGGCGAGATGCGCGTGCCCGACAGCGTGGTGGCCGGCGTGCACTACCTCGCGTGGGCGCTCGCCTCGGTCGTGGTGCTCGTTGCCGCCGGAGTGCTCTGAGATGGGCAAATCGAACAAGCCGATCATCTGGGGTCCCTTCGCG
>Ga0105106_10003251_pt1 | contig 11633 bp, 15 predicted proteins | sample PPLLaktember2015_5_FD_79109 | JGI IMG/M metagenome (GOLD analysis project Ga0105106, IMG submission 79109) | Freshwater sediment microbial communities from Prairie Pothole Lake near Jamestown, North Dakota, USA - PPLs Lake P8 Core (1) Depth... | ecosystem: Environmental > Aquatic > Freshwater >... | reverse complement strand
GTCGTGATCCCGGTCGCGCAGCGCGAGGTGCGCCTCGAGATGGCGAACCCGCGCGTGGGCGAGGCAACCCCCGCCCGCGACGCCTGAAGGCGCGCCGTGCCGGTCGAAGTCTCCGGGTCGCTGGCGATCCCCGACGAGCTGATCGAGGTCCGCGCCGTCCGCGCGTCGGGCCCGGGCGGACAGAACGTCAACAAGGTCTCGAACGCGGTCGAGCTGCGATTCGACGCGGCGGGCTGGACTGCGTTGCCGCCGGCCGCGCGCCCCCGCCTCGCCCGGATCGCCGGCCGACGCATGACGGCCGAGGGCCTGATCGTCATCGATGCGCAGCGCTTCCGTTCGCTCGAGCAGAATCGCGCCGACGCGCTCGATCGACTCGTGACGATGATCCGCGAGTCGCTCGTGGCGCCGAAGCCGCGGCGGCCGACGAAGCCGACGCGCGCATCGAAGGAGCGGCGGCTGCAGGGCAAGTCGCTCACCGCGAAGACGAAGAAGCTGCGCAACCGTGTGCGCAACGACGACTGACGCCCGGTGGATATCGCGCTACGACCAAGGGTCGACCCGTACCCTGTGGCGATCCGATCTTCGTCTTCGCCAGTGACCTGACGCGTCCGAGTCCTCCGTCGACGACGTCAATCACGATCCGGAGCGCCCAGCGGAAAGTAACGACGATAGGGTCGCGCCTCGTCCACGGCACGGGCAACGGCTGGACGCGCCAGCAGGCGGGCACGGTAAGCCCGAAGCCTGCCGTGGGTTGGCGGAATCTGATGGGCCCAATCCGCATAGAAAAGTGACGGAGCCGCAGCGCAATCAGCCAGCGTGAATGACACACCAGAGATCCAACTGTGGTCGGTGAGGCGCTCATCCAGCCACGCATAGATCCGATCGAGGACGCCACGGGCCTCCGTCACGCCGTGAGCGTCGCGATCCGGCTCTGCACGAAGCCGGTCCAGGACGATCTTCTGCATCGGCGTCATCACGTAGTTGTCGAAGACGCGATCCAGCATCCGAGTCTCGATGCCAGCGTCGCCGTCCGGGATCAGGCGAACAGAGCCGGGATGGTGAATCTGCAGATACTCGATGATCGTCGTGGTCTCGAGGATCGTGCGACCCCGATCCACGAGGATGGGGAAGCGCTTCATGGGCCAGAGGGATGCGAGTTCGGCGTTTGCCGCGGGATCTTCGAGCCTGCGGTATTCGAAGGGCGTGGCATTCTCGTAGAGAGCGATCAGCACCTTCTGGCTGTAGGAAGAGAACGGGTGGGCGTACAGCTTCATCGCGTCATCCATCCCGCGGCCGCTCCAATGTGTTACCTGGCATCTGCGGGGCGTCACCCAGACGCAAAGACATGAAGACGCTGAAGCCGCTCTCCTGATAGGCACCGAACGGTCCGCATTCGCGAAAGCCGACGCTTCGGTAGAGTGCCTGGGCTGGCATGAAGGCCGGGTGACGTCCGGTTTCGAGAAGCAGTTCCCGATAGCCCCATTGCCGGGCCACCTGGAGAATGTGATTGAGCAGGGCCCGGCCTGCTCCCCGACCACGAAGATTGACGGGCGTTCGCATCGACTTCACTTCGCCCTGTGTGGGCGAGATCTCCTGGAGTGCCGCGCAGCCGAGCAAAACATCGTCCTCCCAGGCGGTCCAGAAGCCAACTCCCGGCGCCCGAAGCCTGTTCGCGTCGAAAGCGAACACCTGTCCTGGCGGCGTGATCTCGTACATGTTCCGCAAGTGCTCCTCGAGGAGGGCGAGTACCTGCGGCCTGGAGACGTCGTCGAGTTCGATTCGCATCGTCATGTGCCGTTTTCCCAGCATCATCGCGGCACCCGGCGCTTCGCCAGATGCAGCACCAGCACGTGCTCGATCTTCAGCAGGATCAGGATGGGCACGGCGAGAAGGAACCTCATGCGCGTTTCCTCCGACCTGCTGCAACCGGGCATGACTCATCAATGACTCGCGCGGCCCGAGTGCCTGCAGGTAGTGCACGGGGCGCCGATATCATTGGCTACCGAAGGAAGAAGCAATTCACATGCCACCGCCGGTCTCGGCGCGAATCGCAATGGCATCTTGGACCTGCACGCGGCCGCGCCACAGCCGGCCCGGGCATCCCGCACCGGCATGGGCCGCGAGCGACCGGCCGCTGCGCGAACCTGGTGCAGTTCGACTCGCGCCTGGCTTCAGCGCGCAAGGTAGCGATGGAAGCGCGCGTCGTGCGTCTGGAAATGCCCGGTGAACCACTGCGCGAGCTGCGCCGCGAAGCGCTTGTCGTCGAGGACGGCACCGTCCGCTTCCGCGTCCATCAGGTCGCGCAACTGGTCGAGCAGCCGCTCGTGGTCAGCCTTGTGCTCGGCGAGGGCATCGTAGCGCCGGTCACGCATGACCTTCTCCTCGAGCGCGAAGTGCGCCGAGATGTCGGCGAAGATCTCACCGAGGAACGCCTCGACGCGCTCGCCGGAGCGTTCCGCGCCGAGCGCGTCGTGCAGTGAGTTGATCAGCTCGATCAGGGCCTGGTGCTCGTGATCGACTTCGCCGATGCCGATGCGGAAGTTGGCCTGCCACTTGAGCAGCGTCACGGCGCCTCCTGCCCGGCCGCGTCCTGCGCGGGGAGCCCGAATGTGAAGCCGCCCTCGACCGCACGGAAGTCGACGACGAAATTCTGGCCGGGCTGCAGTTCCACGATGCGGCTCGCGGTGAAGGTGAACCCCTGGTCGGCGCCATTATCGCGCAGTCGCGCGTCCAGCCGATGCCGGCCGGCCGGCACCTCGAAGCGGGCGTAGACGGCCGAGGGACCGTCGTTCCAGAGTCCGGCGGGTTCGTGGGTCGCGCGGTAGACCGGTTCCCCGTCGAGATCGAGTTCGACATACACGGGCCAGCGGCCGCGCTCGCAGCTCGTCGCGCTGCGTTCGCTGAACCGGGTGTTGGTGAGTTCCTCGTGCGTGTAGCGTCGGCAGGGCTTCAGCGGCTGGCCCGCGTGGCTGAAACTCAGCTTGAGCAGCGCGTGGTCGTCGGCGAGATATGTGTAGGCGGGTTGCGTCGCGAAAAAGCCGACGAAACCCACGACCAATGCATAGACGAGGGCCTGGCCGGTGTATCGCGCCGGCGCCGGGAGTCCGCGCAGCGGGGCCCGCCAGGCCGCGGGACCCGGCGCGGACTGCGGTGTCGGATTGCCCGCGGCCAGTCCGTGCAGGTGTGCCCGAAACTGTGCCAGCGCCTCGCGCAGCGCGTCCTGCCGGATCGGGTTGTTCCACGCCACTGCAACTCGGTCACGCGACACGCGGGCCCGCAGGTTGGGGTCGCGTTCATTGGCGATGCGCTGCTCGGTCCACTGGTCCCCGAGCCGCTCGAAGCAATCGTGCCCTGAACAGCCTGAAAGCAGCACGCCATCGGCATGACGGCGCGACAGCACGAAGTCGACGAACGACGGTGGGAGCATGCCGACGCAGGGCAGGCGGATCACCGCCGTGCCCGTATCGACCAACCCCGTCGAGTCCGCATCGTGATGGCAGCCGAACACGATCACGCGCGCGTCGCCTGAGATCGCGGCGGACGCGGCGACCACCTCGTCGCGCAGGTGAGCCACGCTGCGGTCCGGCAGCTCGATGCCGGCGGACAGGTCGCCCACGCGCCGGAACGGCGTCGCCGTCGGGCAGGCACCGACGCAGATGCCGCAGCTCATGCAGAGATCCGGGTCGACGCGCGCCTCCTGCTCGAAGGCGAGCCCGTCGGTGCGCTTCATCATGTTGATCGCGCCGAACGGGCAGTCGGCGAAGCAGCGCGTGCAGCCGTTGCAGTTGCCGAGATCCACGCGAGCGACGGGTGGCTTCCTGAACGGCGGCAGCCACGGCAGCAGCGTCAGCAGCACGCTGCCGCCGACGAGCAGCAGCCAGAGCGTGCTGCCGTCCATGCGTTCGAGCAGCGGATAGACGGCCAGGTAGAACCAGTCGAGGCCCAGGCTGAACGGCGCGCGGTCGAGGTCCGCCGGCGCCTGGCTCATCGCGGGCCAGACAAAAGATAGCGCGATCAGCGCGCCGAGCGTGCCGACCGCGAGCGCGCGCGGCGGATTGACCCGCGCGTGCGCGTGCCGCTGGATGTGGATCCACATCGCGAGCAGCATCATCAGCGGCAGCGCAATGTGCATGTAAATGATCAGCGTGAAGAAACGGCCGCTCAACCGCTCGCTGTCGAGGAAATTGCGCGCGATCGGCTCGGCGAAGATGCCGATCGAGTCGAGCCATTCGGTCGTCGCGACGGCCACGTACTGCGCGAGCTGGTCCCAGACGAGCCAGTATCCCGTGATCCCGCAGGCATAGAGGAACCACAGCAGCGGAATGCCGGTCACCCAGGGGAACCAGCGGTTGCCGCGCATCCGGTCCATCGCGAACTCGCGCAGCGCGTGCACCAGCACGACCACGACCAGCGCATCCGATGCGTAGCGATGCAGGCTGCGCATCAATCCGCCAAGGTACCACTGCTCGCGGCTCAGACGGTCGAGCGACTCCCAGGCCTGGGTGACGCCGGTGTCGAAGAAGATGTAGACGTAGATGCCGCTGACGGTGACGATCCAGAACAGGAACCAGCCGAGCGTGCCGAGCTGCGTGAGCGGATTGTGGCGCGCGCCGAACACAGACTCGAGCGCCGCCTCGATCCGGAGGAAGACTGCCCGCAGGCCCTTCTTCAGTGCACCCATGGTGGCGCGCTCAACGGACGTTGCGCAGCGCGGCCAGGATGCCGGCCGCGGCGATGCCGAGCGCGAGGCCGCCCGCGAGTATGTTTACGATCAGCGAGTAGTCGAAGCGATAACGTCCGCTGGTCGGGTCGTAGATCGTGCAGAAGAGCTTGACGGTGTTGACCAGTCCCTCGAACGTGCTGCGGTCGAGATTCCGGCCCCAGACGAGCTTCTTAAGCGGTTCGACGACCAGCGGCGGCGCGAAGTCCTCGCCGTAGACCTGCAGCACGACGCGCCCCGCCGCATCGATGATCGTGGTCTGGGTGATGTGATCGAAACCCTTCGGCGACGCGAAGTACGTGAAGCCGGCGTCCCGTGCGAGGCGTTCGATCGTCGCGGCGTCGGCGCTCGCGAAGGTCCAGCCCGGCTGCGTCGCGCCGCGCTCGCGCGCGTACAGGCGCATGCGCTCGGGCGTGTCGTTCAGCACGTCGAACCCGATGGTGACCACCGCGAAGCTCTCGGGCCCGAGCGCCTCGCGCGCCACCTTGACCGTCTCGCGCAGGTGCAGCGTGAGGCCCGAACAGACCTGGTAACAGCTCGTGTAAATCAGACTCAGCACGACCGGCCGGCCGCGCAACTGCTCCAGCGTGAACGCCGGTCCGTCCGCCGCGGTGAACGTGTAGCCGCCGAGCGTGCGACCAATGGCGGCCTGGCTGATGCGCAACGCCTCGCCGTCGTCCATCCTCGAGGCGCCGGCGGATCCCGCCAGCATCAGGGCGGTGAGAGCCAGGCCGGCCCCCAGCGCGCGACCGGCGATGATCCCGCCGCGCATGACTCAGAGGTGGACCAGGCTGCCCCGCACGGCGCCCTCGATGATCGTGCCGGCGAGCAGCAGGCCCAGCTGCAGCAGCGACGCCAGGAAACTGCGGATGGCATTGGTCGGCGTCTGCTCGCGCACCAGCAGGTACGCGCGCCGGATGAAGTAGCCGCCGCCGGCGAGCGCGCAGACCGCGTAGATCCACCCGGCGCCCCACACGATCGGCAGCAGCGAGAGCAGCACCAGCGGAATCGTGTGACCCAGGATCGCCAGGGCCGCGACGCGGTCGCCGTGCACGACTGGCAGCATCGGCACGCCTGCGTCGGCATAGTCCTGCCGGTAATAGGTGGCAAGGCTCCAGAAGTGCGGCGGCGTCCAGAGGAACAGCACGACGGCGAAAGTCCAGGCGGCGGGTCCCGGCGTCGGATCGATTGCCGCAGCGCCGGCCAGCACCGCGAAACTGCCGGCCAGGCCGCCGACGACGATGTTGAGCCAGGTGCGGCGCTTCAGCCACAGCGTGTACACGACGCCATAGGTGAACGCGCCGAGGAACACGTAGGCCGCGGCGAGCCAGTTGGTCGCGAGCCCCGCGGTGGTCACGGCGAGCACGAGCAGCACGGCCACGAGCATGTACCAGCCCGCGACGCCCCCAAGCGCCCCGGTCACGAACGGGCGTGATCGCGTTCGCGACATGCGCGCATCGAGGTCCCGCTCGGCCAGGTGATTCAGCGCACCCGCGGCTCCGGCTGCCACGAAGATCGCTGCCGCCAGCGCGACCAGCTGCCACCACGCGAGGCCGCGCCCGCCCGAGATCGCCACGCCGGCGACGCCGGCCAGCGTGATCTCGAGCGCGATACGCGGCTTGAAGATCTCCAGCACCACGCGCCATGCCGCGCGAGAGGCCGCTTCGCTGACCGTGGCTGCAATGCTGTTCATCGCGCGCTCCTACTTCAGCGGCCAGAGTTCCGCGAGGTATTTCCAGTTCACGAAGTAGTACAGGACGAACGAGACGAAGAACACGCCCACCAGCACGACCGTGCCTGGAATCCTGAGCGTGCCGGCGCTGCCATAGCTCGCCACCGCGGCGGCCGCCTGCGTGCCGGTCGCGGGCCCGAGCTGAACCTTCTCGGTGTCGCCGATGCGCCGCCCGAAGAGGACCGAGCCGACGACCACGACGATGTACATCGCACCGCCCAACGCCGCCAGGATCGCGGAAAGCCCATTCAACGCCAGCATCAGGAATGCGGCCGGCGAGAACTGGAAGCTGGTCAGCGCATCCGCGAACGTGATGTCCCAGTGACGCCGCGGAACTCCGAGCGTGCCGGCCCCCATCATGAACAGCGAGATCCCGGCAATACCGATCGCGAACACGTACGGCTGCAGCTTCGCGACCTTCGGGAAGATCACCTCGCGCCGGAAGATCAGCGGCACCAGCAGGTAGGTGATCGCCATGAACGCGAGCGTCGTTCCCGCAACCACGGTCGCATGGAAGTGCCCGGGCACGTAGAGCGTGTTGTGCATGATCAGGTTGATCTGCTCGGTGCCCATCACGACGCCCGAGATGCCGCCGAGAAATCCGAACATCACCAGCGACAGGAACATGCCGGCGAATGCCGGATTGCCCCACGGCGCCTTGCGCAGCCACTCGAACATGCCCTTGTTGAAGCCCTTGGCACGCTGCGCCGCCTCGATCGAGCCCGGCACCGTGAGGCCGTGGATCATGCTGCCGAGCACGGCGAGGTACATCGCGTAGCTGGTGTTGAAGATCTTCCAGCTCGAGCTCACGCCCGGCTCCACCAGCAGGTGGTGCGCGCTCGCGAGCTGCAGGAACAGGATGTAGAGCAGGAAGGCCGTCCGGCTCACCTTCTCGGAGATCGGCTTCGCGCCGAGCACCATCGCGCCGATCGCATACCACACCGCGACGTGCGCGGAGACGTTGATCTGCTGGGAAGAGTGGCCCATGCCCCACCACACCAGCTTGTACATCAACGGGTCGATGTTGCTCACGATCCCGACGGACCAGAGCCAGGTCGGGATCAGGATGATCGCGCCCGATGCGAGCGTGAAGACCGCGATGATCGCCGCCGTGATCGCGCCGAAGGTCACCAGCGGCACCGAGCCCTCGTAGGTCTTCTCGTCCTTGGCGATGACCAGCGTCCCGAAGAACACGGCACAGCCGATCAGCGCTCCGACGGCGAACAGGATCAGCCCGAGGTAGAACCAGGGCGACGCCTGCAGCGGTGGATACGAGGTGAACATCACCGAGGAGTTGCCCTGCAGGACCGCGACATTGACCATCACGGCGCCCACCAGCATCAGCCCGAACTGCGCCCAGGCCCAGCGTGGCGCGGCCAGGCGACAGTTGAGCAGCACGGCCGAGGCGAAGTAGAGGACGGCCATTTCAAAGAAGATGATCCAGACCAGCAGCACGTCGAAGCCGTGCGCGGTGAGTGCGAGGTAAAACCAGTCGGCGGGCAGCAGGTGCACGGCCGGCCAGCGGGTCAGCGCGATCGAGAGGCCGAACAGGCCGCCGATCAGCAGAAACACGACCGCGACGACGGCGTTGGCCTTGATCAGGTTTTCGGCCGCGTCGTGCACCCTGAGGCCGGTCGTCGGGCAGGTGCGAAACACGCTCGAGGTATTCATGGGCTGCCCTCAGGTCCGCTCGACCACGTAGATGCGTCCGGTCATCGTGTGATGCCCGAGGCCGCAGTACTCGTTGCAGACGATGCCGAACTCGCCGCTCGAGGTCGGCGTGATGGTCATCACGCTCTCGTACCCGGGGTGCACCTGGATGTTGATGTTGAGCGGCTGCAGCGAAAATCCGTGCTGCAGGTCGATCGACGAGAGGTGCAGACGGTAGGTCTGGCCCTTCTCGAGCTCGAGCATGGGCCACCACATGTAGACGCGGCCCATCATGTAGACGTCGCTGCCCGGCGGCGGCTTCACGACGGGGAACGCGCCCTCCTGGCGCACCGTGTGCGCCGCGACCATCGCGTCGACCTTCTCGGCGAACTGGAACGGCTGGACCCGGTAGGCCTCGTTGGACATGTTCTGCTGCCCGAAGCCGTGCCACCAGATCATCGTGAAGAACATCGCCACGCCCCACAGGAACGCGACGATGACCCAGATGATTTCGACCTTGTGGACCGGCTCCTTCCACCAGATCCGTTCGCTCGGCGGTGTAATGGCCATGGCGGGACCCTCAGGGCGAAGCCAGCGGAATCTGGATGATCTCCATGATTCCCCAGATCAGGTACAGGACCGTCGGCATGGTCACGCCGAGGAACAGCAGCAGGAAATGGTTGTCCATCAACCGCTGGAAGAACGGAATGCGCTCCCGCTCGGGAGGTTTGCCGTCGCCGCTCGGATCGGGTCCGGTCATGTCTGCCCCCTCGTCGTGCGTTTCTGGTTTCGCGGGAGGCCTTGCCGGGGCTCTCCTGCACGGACGTCGCATAGGGGGTAATACGATTGCGCTGGCCGGTCGTCCTTGATCTAGATCAACTGCACTGCAAAACAGCGCAGCGTCATTCGCCGGGAACCAGCCGCTGGACCGCCGCGAACGCGATCAGCGCGAGCACCAGCAGGATCACGAAGAAGATCAGGCTGCGGTACTCGAAACGCCGACCGGCACGCATTTCGAGCGCGTTCAGCGCCCGATCCGACACCAGGTAAAGGACCACCGCCAACGCGGTGAACAGCAACATCTGCACGATTCGTCTCCGAGGCCGTTACGCGGCCAGCACACGCAGCAAACGCGACGCAAACACGGCCACGCCACCCCAGGCCAGCAACCCGCCGAGCAGGGCCAGCGACGTCACGCCCAGCGCGAAGCCGACCACGAGCAGCACGATGCCTGCGTGCACCAGGCCCTGCTGTGACCAGGCGAACCAGCCACCGCGGATCGGCGCGCCGACGAAGCGCGGCAGCATGTGCTCGGCGAAGGCGAACACGCTGAACCCGATGAAGCCGAGACCAAACAGGTGCACTGCGACCGGACGCCAGGGCGCGTCGCCGGCGATCCCGCCACCGAAGGCCAGCCCGGTACCCGCCAGCACCAGGTATCCCGCCGCCGCGGCGATTGCCCAGCGACCGGTGACGCCGAGGGTGATGCCGACGTAACTGGCACCTCCGGCCGTCTTATCCGGCGCGGCCGCGACGAACTCGAGCGCCTGCGCCACGGTCGGCACGCCGACGTGCCGCAGCGCGTCATCGATCACGGTCGCCGGCACGGTCTTGATGGCGAGCCGGGCCACGACGCTGCGTCCCTCGGGCTGGCCGACGTCGAGCACCTCGAACTTGAAGTCCTTGCGTCCGGCCGCCTGCCGCCACGCTTCCTCAGCCCCGCGGCACGGCGAGCACCACTCGGAGACCAGCAACTGGACCTTCATGGCTCTTGCGTGCAGCGCATGCACTGCAGGTCGTATTTATCGATCCACGCCTGCAACGCCTCGATCGCGGCCGCGCCGCGCGTCAGCCGGGCGTAGGCCGCCTGCAGGTCGTCCGGCCGCAGGTTCATGAGCCACGCGTCGCCGTAGGGCGCGACGTTCACGAGCCCAGGGTCGTTCTCGACCCTCGGATTGATGCGTTCGATCGTGCCATCGAACGGCGCCGGGATGCCACCGACCCATTTGCCCGACTCGAGCGTGCCGAGGTGGCGGCCTGCGCGACGTTGCGTGCCCGGCTTGCGGAAGGTTGCCGCGACGACCCGCCCCGCCATGGTCTGCGCCGGATCGGTCAGGCCGATCGTGAACGTGCCGTCCTCGTTCGGACGCGCCCAGAGATAATCGAGGTCGTACCAGAGGTCCTCGGGCAGCTCGCAGCCACGGTATTCAGTCATGGGGCTCTACCGACGTGCCCACGGGCGCACCGTGCCGATCACGTTGGCCGCGAATGCGGCGAATCCGGCCCAGAGCAGCGCGCCACCGGCCGTCGCAACGACGGCAAGGCTGGCGAGCCAGCCAGCCACCATGGCGAGCAGCCCGAGGTTCGCGAGCGCGAATTGCGCGTCAGCCAGGCGCTCGGAATACAGGGGTCGGCCGGTGAAGCGCGGCAGCACGTGCAGGCCGATGCCGAAGATCATCATGCCGACGAACCCGACCAGCATCAGGTGTGCATGGGCGCGCAGGGCCAGGCCCGGAACGAGGCCCGGGCTCGCGAGCCAGGCCAGTCCCAGCAAGCCGCCGAGCAGCGCATAGACCAGCGCCGCGGCCACGAACCACCGGTTACGGGGTAGCACGCAGCGATCGTAGCGGATCGCGCGCGACCTGCATTGACCCAGGTCAACTCGCCCGCGATTCAGCGGTGCACGACCTGCAGGATCGAGTTGCGCACCTGCTCGTGCAGCACCAGCTGCGCATCCGCGACGATCGCCTCGAGCATGGCCGGCTGGAAAGCGAGCTTGCCCTCGTCCGTGTCGGTCAGCACGTGGCGCGCGCGCAGCTGCTCGATGAAGTTGCCGAACAGCGCACGGTCGAAGAATTCAGGTGAATTGATCTCGTAGAGCAGCGCCATGCGCTGCGCCATCAGCTGGCACTGCCGCTCGAGCGCGTCCTGGCTCAGGCGGCCGCTGCCTGCCTTGAGCAGCAGCGACATCGCGAGGTAATACCGTTCGAGGATCGGCATCGTGACGCGCGCGAGCACCGAGAGTTGCACGGCCTCGCTCGCCTCCGCGTCGGGGCGGTGCCAGACACTGCGATCCTCCGCGGCGGTGAGCAGCCCGTGATTGAGCAGGTCCTCGAGCAACTCGTCCACGACGGCGGGCAGATCCTGCTCGGTCCAGCGCAGGAAGTATTCGTCCGCGACGTACGGATACACGCGCCGGGCGAGCCGCTGCAGGTCGGCGCGCGGCACGGACGGGTTGCTGAGGAACGCGCAGGCGAGGAGTGACGGCATCAGCAGCAGGTGCAGCGCGTTGTTGCGGAAGTAGCTCGTCAGCACCGAATGCTCTTCGGTCATGAACACCACGTCGCCGAGCTCGTGCGGCTGGCGGCGCAGGATGCCCATCGATTCGCCGTAGCGGATCATCGCGGCTCCGTCGATGTTCGTGACCCAGACTTTTGGCGAGTAAGGCGCCTGGCGCATCAGCGACGCGTACAGCTCGAGCTGCCGCGCGAGATCGGCCTCGCCCATGCTCTGCCGCGGTGTCGCGAGCAG
>Ga0105106_10003250_pt1 | contig 11636 bp, 10 predicted proteins | sample PPLLaktember2015_5_FD_79109 | JGI IMG/M metagenome (GOLD analysis project Ga0105106, IMG submission 79109) | Freshwater sediment microbial communities from Prairie Pothole Lake near Jamestown, North Dakota, USA - PPLs Lake P8 Core (1) Depth... | ecosystem: Environmental > Aquatic > Freshwater >... | reverse complement strand
CTCCTTCAGCCCCTTGGAGCAGGAGTCCTTGCCCTGCTCGTGGCACCAGATGCAGTAGTTCGCCTCGTCGAGCGCGCCGGCGAGGTCGGTGCCGGGATCGGTCAGCGCAAAGCCCTCGCGCTGCCGGTGCTCTTCAAGAGAATTTCTTATGTACCCGGGATTCTCGGTGTGCACCGGCACCAGGCGCATGAAATCGAGCTTGCGCGGCGTCTTGAAGAGCACGCCGTGGCGATGCTTTTCCTTGCCCTCCGGCGTGAGCGTCGCCCAGGCGGCATAGCGCGCCGCTTTCTGCAGCTCGGCGGCGTGGGCGGGCTCGTCCCTGAGCCAGGCGCTCACCTGCCGCGCGAACTCGAGCTCATCGTGGATCTTCTCCGGACGGTAGTCCTTCAGCTCTTCGGGCTTTACCTTGTGCAGCGCGCGGCGCTGCACGAAGAGGCGCTTCACGGAATAGACGGGGGCGAGCTCGTTGTGCCGCTCCGCGAGCGCCTGGACCTCGGCCTCGATGCCGAAGAGGTGTGCGAGGAAGTCCTCGACATGCGGCGCGAGGGCGACGAGCAGCTCGGATTCTTCTCTCGCCGGCGGCGGCGTGGTCCTGGACGACTGCAGTTTTTCACATAAGGCCCGGTCCGCTTCGCCGAGATATCCGAGGAACGCGGCGTCGACGCGCAGCAGCCCGTCGCGCTCGTACAGGTCGTCGAAGCCGAGGCCGAAGCGAAGTTTCATGCGGGTAGAATTATCGGCCAATTCATCGGAGACGCCTGAATGCAAATCAGAAATAGCATATTCCTCGTCACCGGCGGCGCCTCGGGGCTCGGCGCCGCGACCGCGCGCATGGCGGCCGAAGGCGGCGGCAAGGTGGTCATCGCCGACATGCAGCAGGACGCGGGCGAGAAGCTCGCGAAAGAGCTCGGCGGGCGCTTCGTCAAGACCGACGTGACATCGGAAGCCGACGGCAAGGCAGCCGTCGCCGCGGCGCTCAAGGAATTCGGCGGCCTGCACGTGCTCGTCAACTGCGCCGGCATCGCGATCGCCGAGCGCACCATCGGCAAGGAAGCGCCCCACGATCTCGCGCGGTTCGCGCGCGTGGTGAACGTGAACCTGATCGGCACCTTCAACATGATCCGCCTCGCCGCCGAAGCGATGGCGAAGGCCGGGCCGAACGCGTCAGGGGAGCGGGGTGTGATCGTCAACACCGCCTCGGTGGCGGCGTTCGACGGCCAGATCGGGCAGGCGGCCTATGCCGCATCGAAGGCGGGAGTGGTCGGGATCACGCTGCCGATCGCGCGCGACCTCTCGCGCAACGGCATCCGCGTGTGTACCATCGCGCCGGGCCTTTTCGAGACCCCGATGCTGGCCGGGTTGCCCAAGGAAGCGCAGGAATCCCTGGGCAAGCAGGTACCGTTTCCGTCTCGCCTCGGCCGCCCGGTCGAGTACGCGCACCTGGTGAAGTCGATCGTCGAGAACGAGATGCTCAACGGCGAGACCATCCGACTCGACGGCGCCATTCGGATGGCCCCGAAGTAGCGCATCCGGCGATCGGCTCTCAGCGCTTGTAGCGCTTCGGCACGAAGGGCAAGGAAGCGGGGCGCACCGGCCGGCGCTTGCCGCGCACGAGGGCGTAAAGCGGCGCGTCGCGGCCGTGGTTCGAGGCGAGGTAAGCGAGCATCACTGCGCGCTGCGTGGATGGCGAAACGGTGCCGCTCGTAACGACGCCGACCTCGCGCTCCCCGGCGTCGAGGAGCGGCGCGCCGTGGCGCACGGGCACCGGCTCCTCGCCGAGGAGGCCGATCAGCCGGCGTGCCGTCCCGCTCGCCGCTTCGCGCAGGTAGACCTCGGCTCCGGGAAAGGCGCCTTGCTTCGCGCCGCCGGCGCGGCGCGAGCGGGCTACGGCCCAGCCGAGGCTCGCCTCGATGACCGTGGTGCTCTCATCCATGTCTTGTCCGTACAGGTGCAGGCCGGCTTCGAGCCGCAGGGTATCGCGCGCGCCAAGTCCGGCCAGCTTGACCGCCGGATCGGCGAGAAGACGCCGCGCCAGCGGCTCGAGCATCTCGCGCGGCACCGAGATCTCGAACCCGTCCTCGCCCGTATAGCCCGAGCGCGAGAGGAGGCCGAGGTCGGAGGTCCTTGCCTGCATGAAGGCGAGCCCGCTCACATTGACTTGCAGCTTTTCCAGGATCGATGCGGCTAAAGGCCCCTGCAGCGCCAGCAACCCCGCGTCGAGCAGCTCGAACGAAAGCTCGGGACACAGGGCGCGCAGATGCGCAAGGTCCTTGTCCCGGCCCGAGGCGTTGACCACGATGCGCACCTCGCCGGCGAGTCGCGTCACCATGAGGTCGTCTTCGATGCCGCCATGCTCGTTGAGAAGCAGCGAGTAGCGCTGCTCGCCTTCTGGCCAGCCTTCGAAATCGAGCGGCAGGGCCCGCTCGAGCGCCCGATGCAGCTCGGGACCGCGCACCCGCACCTGCCCCATGTGCGAAACGTCGAACAGCCCCGCCGCGGCCCGGGTATGCAGGTGCTCGGCGCGCAGGCCCTCGCCGTACTGCAGCGGCATCTCGAACCCGGCGAAGGGAGCAAAGCGCGCCCCGTGCTCGGCGTGCACGTCATTAAGCGCCAGGCGAATCAGGCGTACGCCTCGACCGGCGGACAGGTACACACCAGGTTGCGGTCGCCGAAGGCGGCGTCGATGCGCTTCACCGCAGGCCAGAACTTCGCCGCTCGCAGACCGGGCACGGGAAAGGCCGCTTCCTCGCGGCTGTAGGGATGCGGCCACTCGCCGGCCAGCTCGAGCGCGGTGTGGGGCGCGTTGCGCAGCGGATTGTCTTCCCGGTCCCATTCGCCGGTGCGCACTTTCTCGAGCTCGCCGTGGATCGCGATCATCGCCTCGCAGAAGCGGTCGAGCTCCTGCTTGGATTCGCTCTCGGTCGGCTCGACCATCAGCGTGTCGGCCACAGGAAAGGAAAGCGTCGGGGCATGGAAGCCGTAGTCCATGAGCCGCTTGGCCACGTCCTCCGCGCTCACGCCCACGGCGTGCTTGAGCCTGCGCAGGTCGAGAATGCATTCATGGGCCACGCGGCCCGTGCGGCCCGTGTACAGCACCGGGTAGTAGGGCCTGAGCCGCTCGGCAACGTAGTTCGCGTTCAGGATCGCGAGCTCGGTCGCCTGGCGCACGCCGCGTGCGCCCATCATGCGGATGTACATCCACGGGATGGCCAGGATGAGCGCGCTGCCGAAGGGCGCCGCGGACACCGTCCCGCGCGCCCCGTCGCCGCGCGACGGATGCCCGGGGAGGAAATCCGCAAGGTGCGCGGCCACGGCGATGGGGCCCATCCCGGGGCCGCCGCCGCCGTGCGGGATGCAGAAGGTCTTGTGCAGGTTGATGTGGCACACGTCGGCGCCGATGTGCGCCGGCTTGGCGAGGCCGGCAATCGCATTCAGGTTCGCCCCGTCCATGTAGACCTGCCCCCCGGCAGCATGCACGCGGGCGCAGACGTCCATGATCGCTTCCTCGAAAACCCCGTGCGTGGACGGATAGGTCACCATCAGCGCCGCCAGGCGGCTGCGGTGCTCGGCGATCTTGCGCTCGAGATCCTCGAGGTCGATGTTGCCGCGCTCGTCGCATGCGATCACCACGACCCTCAGGCCCATCATGTGCGCGCTCGCCGGGTTGGTTCCATGCGCGGAAGCAGGGATCAGGCAAACGTCGCGCGAACCCTCGCCCCGCGCGTCGAGGTAGCTGCGGATCGCGAGCAGGCCGGCGTACTCGCCCTGGGCGCCGGAATTGGGCTGCAGCGACACGCGATCGAAGCCGGTGATCTCGGCAAGCATGGCTTCCAGCTCGTCGAGCAGCTGGCGGTAACCCTGCGCCTGCTCGCGCGGCGCGTAGGGATGCACCTCGGCAAGCTCGGTCCACGAAATCGGCGCGAGCTCCGCGGCGGCATTGAGCTTCATGGTGCACGAGCCCAGCGGAATCATGCCGTGCACGAGGGAGAAATCGCGGTTCTCGAGGCGCTTGAGGTAGCGCATCATCTCGGTCTCGGTGTGATGGCGGTTGAACACCGGATGGCCGAGCACCGCGTCGGCGCGGCGCAACGCCGGCGGGATGGACAGCGGTTCTGCCGCGAGCGAGGCCGCAAGGCGCTCCATGTCAGGCCGCCGGCCGGTCAGGGCCTCGGCGACGTCGGCGACATCGGGCAGCGTGGTCGCTTCGTCGAAGCTCACGCCGACCTGCCCGGCCTCGCTCCAGCGCAGGTTGATGCGCTTCGCGTTCGCTCTCGAGCGCACCTCGTTCGCCCCTGCGATCTTGAAAGTCACGGTGTCGAAAAATGCCTGGTGCAGCGGCTCTAGCTGCTCCGCGACGCAGGCCGCGAGCAGGCGGGTCATGAAGTTCGCGCGCAGCGCGATGCGCCGCAGCCCCTGTGGACCGTGATAAGCGGCGTAGAAGGCTGCCACATTGGCGAGCAGAGCCTGGGCGGTGCAGATGTTGCTGGTCGCCTTGTCGCGGCGGATGTGCTGCTCGCGGGTCTGCAGTGCCATCCGCAGCGCCGGCCGCCCGGCGGCGTCGACCGATACGCCGATGATGCGGCCCGGCATGGCGCGCTTGTACTCGTCGCGGCATGCCATGAAGGCGGCGTGCGGCCCGCCGTAGCCCATGGGGGTGCCGAAGCGCTGCGCCGAGCCGACCGCGACATCGGCGCCGAGCGCGCCGGGTGAGCGCAGCAGCATGAGCGCAAGAAGGTCGGTGCCGATCGAGACGAGGCCTTGCGCGGCGTGCACCGCATCGATCGCGGGCGACCAGTCGCGCACCAGGCCGTAGGTATCGGGGTACTGGAAATGCGCGCCGAATACGGCCGTGGGGTCCAGGTCGCGGTCGGGATCGCCCACGACGAGGTCGATGCCGAGCCAGCGTGCCCGCGTGCGAAACACGGCGATGACCTGCGGATGGCAGGCGGCGTCCACGAAGAAGCGGCTCTGCCGGCTCTTCGCGCTGCGGCGGATGAGAGCCATTGCCTCGCACGCGGCGGTCGCTTCGTCGAGAAGCGAGGCGTTGGCGATGGCGAGGCCCGTGAGGTCGATCACCATCTGCTGGAAGTTCAGCATCGCTTCCAGGCGGCCCTGGGAGATCTCGGCCTGGTACGGGGTATAGGCGGTGTACCAGCCCGGGTTCTCGATGACGTTGCGCTGGATCACCATCGGCGTGAGGCAGTTGTAATAGCCCATGCCGATGAAGCTGCGCCAGGTTTCGTTGCGCACGGCGATCGCCCTGAGCTCCGCGAGCGCCTGCGCTTCGCTCGCCGGCTCGCCGAGCGCGAGCGGCGCATCCTGCAGGATGCGCGCCGGCACGATCTCGCGTATCAGCGCGTCGAGCGAGGCGGCCCCGAGCGTGTCGAGCATCGCGCGCTGCGCGGTCCCGTCGCTGCCGAGATGGCGCCCGGCGAACTCGTCGACGTTCATCCTTGGGCGCCGGCTGACTTGGCGTACTCGTCGCGGGACAACAGTCCTTCGAGCGGGCCGGCGAGCTTGAGCTTGAAGAGCCACCCGTCCGCGTAGGGGGAGGCGTTGACGCTCTCGGGATGCGCTGCAAGCGTTCCGTTCACCGCCACGACCTCGCCGGGGGCGGGCGCATAGACCTCGGATGCCGCCTTGCTCGACTCGACCACGGCGCAGGATTCCCCGCGCGCCACGGTCCTGCCGACTTCCGGCAGCTCGACATAGACGAGATCGCCGAGCTGCTCGGTGGCGAGCGCCGTGATGCCGACGCTCGCCGTGCCGTCGCCGTGCTCGGCGACCCATTCGTGCGATTCGCTGTATTTCAGGCCAGGGGGCAGCTCCACGGCATCTCCTTTGCGCAAACGGACGGCACGGCACGACCTTTCAGGTCGCGTGCCCCCTCTGTCCGTTTGCCTGAGAGATTGGCGGGCCGCGAGGCGCCGCGTGTTCCTTCGGCGAGGCTCGGGCGGTGCCTGAGCCTACTCTCCAGAGCGCCCTGTCTTCGCGCGATCCTTTTGCCTGAGAGTTTTGCGGGGCATTACCCCTTCGGCGCCGGCACAGCCGGTCTCTCGCACACGAAGCGCTTCGGGCAGGGGCAATCTAACGCAACGCCCGGCCGCAAAGCAAGGGGCTGCTTTCTATTCCTCGCGCAACTCGCGCTTGTAGCGCCGGCCGCGCTCGACGTAGCCCCTGGCGATGCCGAGCAGGCCTTCGCGCTGCTCCTGGGTGAGCTCGCGCACGATCCTGCCCGGGGAGCCGACCACCAGCACGCCGTCGGGGATCTCCTTGCCTTCGGGGATGAGCGTATTGGCTCCGATCAGGGTTCCCTTGCCGATTTTCGCCCCGTTCAGAATGACACTGTTGATTCCGATCAACGTGCCCTCGCCGACGCTGCAGCCATGCAGCATCGCCTTGTGGCCGATGCTCACCATGCGCCCCAGCGCCATCGGGTAGCCGGGGTCGACGTGCAGCACCGAGCCGTCCTGCACGTTGCAGCCTTCGCCTATGACGATGGTGTCGTTCTCCGCGCGGATCACGACCTTGAACCACACGCTCACGTCCGCATGGAGCGTGATCGAGCCGACCAGCGTCGCGTCGTGCGCGATGTAATGGTGCTCGCCGAGCAGCGCGACGCGCCGCTCCCCGAGGGAGAAAATGGGCATGCGGCTATCATAATGCAGTGAAGATCATCGTCCTCGGTGCCGGGGTGGTCGGCGTCACGTCCGCCTGGTACCTCGCCGACGCCGGCCACGAGGTGAGCGTGCTGGATCGGCGCGCCGAGCCCGGGCTGGAAACCTCCTTCGCCAACGGCGGCCAGATCGCGGCGAGCCACGCCGAGCCGTGGGCCACGCCTGCGGTCATTCCCAAGCTGCTGCGCTGGCTCGGGCGAGAGGACGCGCCGCTGCTGTTCCGCCCGCGCGCCGACTGGGCGCAATGGTCGTGGGGCTTGCGCTTCCTGCGCGAATGCATGCCCGGCCGCTTCGAGCAGCATTCGCGCGCACTGGCCGGCCTCGCCGCGTACAGCCTGGACTCGCTGCGCGCGCTGCGCAGCCGCACCGGTATCCGCTACGACGAGCTCGCGCGCGGCATCCTGCATTTCACCACCGGCGAGCGCGACTTCGAGGCGCTGGTGCGCCACACGGAGGCGATGCGCGCCCTCGGCGTCGAGCGCCAGGTGAAGACCGCGGCCGAATGCCTGTCGATCGAGCCCGCCCTCGCGTACTCCGAGGACCGCATCGTCGGCGGCGCCTACGCCCCCGACGACGAGTCGGGCGACGCCTACCGCTTCACGCGCGAGCTCGCCGCCCTCGCGGCACGCCAAGGGGTCACGTTTCGCCATGGCGTCGCCGTCGAGGCGCTCGAGTCCGCCGGCGAGTTCGTCTCGGCGGTGCGTGCGCAGGACGGCGAGCGCTTCGCGGCCGATGCCTACGTGGTCGCCCTGGGCAGCTACAGCCCGCTGCTCCTGCGGCCCCTCGGCATCCGCATCCCCGTCTATCCGCTCAAGGGCTACTCGATCACCCTGCCGCTCGGGCCCGCGGAAGCGGCGGCGGCGCCGAGCGTGAGCCTGACAGACGAGGCGTTCAAGCTCGTGATCTCGCGGCTCGGCGAGCGGCTGCGCATCGCCGGCACCGCCGAGCTCGCGGGCTACGACGTGGCGGTGAACGAAGTGCGCTGCGCGGCGATCCTGCACCGCGTGCGCCGGCTCTTCCCGCAGCTCGGCGCCGCGAACGTGGTGGAGAACTGGGCCGGCCTGCGGCCGGCGACGCCGAACAATGTGCCGCTCGTCGGGCGCGTGGGGCTGCGCAACCTCTATCTGAATACCGGGCACGGCACGCTCGGCTGGACGCTCGCCTGCGGCTCGGGCAGGGTGCTCGCGGACCTCGTGGCAGGACGCAGGCCCGACGTGGACTTCGATTTCCTTGCGTAGAAGCGACTCCCTGTTCTTCCCGGTGCGCGGCCTGCGCTACCACGTGCGCCGCTGGGCGCGAGCGGGCGCGCCGAAGATGGTGCTGCTGCACGGCTGGATGGATGTCTCGGCGTCGTTCCAGTTCCTGGTCGATGCCTTGCGCGGCGACTGGGACGTGTACGCGCCCGACTGGCGCGGCTACGGCCTCACCGAATGGGGAAAGGCCGACTGCTACTGGTTCCCCGACTATATTGCCGACCTCGACTTCCTGCTGGAACGCATCGACCCGGCGCCGATCAACCTCGTGGGGCACAGCCTCGGCGGAAATGTCGCGACGCTTTATGGCGGTGTGCGTCCGGCCCGTATCGCGAAGCTCGTCAACCTCGAGGGCTTCGGGCTGCCGCCGACCAGGCCCGAGGACGCGCCGAAACGCTACGCGCGATGGCTCGAGGAGCTGCGTGACCGTCCCGGGCTTCGTCCGTATGAAAGCTTCAAGACTCTGGCTGAAAGACTGAAGAAATCGAATCCGAGATTGACCATGGAGCGTGCGGAGTTCCTGGCACGCCACTGGGGCCGCGAAGCCGAGGACGGCAGCGTGCTGCTGCGCGGGGACCCGGCGCACAAGATCGTCAACCCGGTGCTCTACCGCTACGAGGAAGTGCGCGCCTGCTGGCGGCAGGTCGCCGCGCCGGTGCTGTGGGTCGACGCCGCGGAATCGGAAACGCTCGCGCGCATGAAGATGGACCCCGCGGAGCAGGCCGAGCGCCGCGCCGCGTTCGCCGACCTGCGCCACGTCACCCTGCCCGACGCGGGCCACATGCTGCATCACGACCAGCCCGAGGCGCTGGCGGAGATTCTCGAAGGCTTCCTTTCCGGCTGATGGCGCAGCTCTTCGCCATCCACCCCACGCATCCGCAGGCGCGCCTCGTGCGCCGCGCCGCCGACATCGTGCGCGCCGGCGGCCTGATCGCGTATCCCACCGACTCGTGCTACGCACTCGGGTGCGCGCTCGGTGAGGCGAGGGCGCTCGAGCGCCTGCGCCGCGTGCGCGGCATCGATGAGCGCCATTACCTGACGCTCATGTGCCGCGACCTCGCGGAGATCGCCAACTATGCGATCGTCGACGACGCCTCGTATCGCTTTCTCAGGACGCCCGGCAGCTACACCTTCATCCTGCGCGCGCGCCGCGAAGTGCCGCGCCGGGTGACGCGCAAGAAAACGATCGGTGTGCGCGTCCCCGGGCACCCGGTAGCGCACGCGCTGCTCGCGGAGCTCGACGCGCCGATGCTCTCGGCGACGCTGCTGCTTCCGGGCGAGCCCGAGCCGCTATCGGATCCCGGGATCATCCGGGGCCGGCTCGAGCATCAGGTCGCGCTGGTGATCGATTCGGGTTCCTGCGGCGTCGAGCCGAGCACCGTCATCGATCTCACCGGCGAAGCGCCGCTGGTGCTGCGTCGAGGCAAAGGATCGCTTGCGCCGTTCGCCGTCGAGCCCGTCTGATAAAATCCACGCCCATCAGATGGACGTCAATCAACTCGTACAGACGGTCGCCATCTACGCCCTTCCGGTGCTTTTTGCGATCACGCTGCACGAGGCGGCGCACGGCTACGTGGCGCGGCATTTCGGCGACATGACGGCGTATGCGCAGGGGCGCATCAGCCTCAATCCCGTGCGGCACATCGACTGGCTCGGCACCATGGTCGTGCCGCTGCTGATCCTGCTCGTGACGAGCGGGAAGTTCCTCTTCGGCTGGGCGAAGCCGGTGCCCGTCAACTACTCGGCGCTGCGCAAGCCGCGTCAGCACATGGCGTGGGTGGCGGCGGCCGGGCCCGCGGCGAACCTCGCGATGGCGCTCGTCTGGGCGATCCTCCTGCGCGCGGCCATCGCGATGAGCGATCGCGCGGCGGCATGGGCCGAAGTCGCCCAGGTCTACGGCGCGGGCGGGCTGGTCGACGCGGCGATGCGGCACGGCAAGGGCGGCACGGAATACCTCATCGGCGTCGCGGCAGCCGGAATCCTCGTCAACCTGCTGCTGATGCTCCTCAATCTGCTGCCGATCCCGCCGCTCGACGGCGGCCGAGTCGTCACCAGCCTCCTGCCGCGCCGGGCGGCATGGCGCTTCGCCAAGCTCGAGCCCTGGGGCGTGCCGCTGCTCCTGCTTCTGGTGTTCGTCCCGGTCTACGGCTCCAACGTCCTGAGCCTGATCCTGAGCCCCCTGCTGTTCGAGTCCGAGGCGCTCCTGCGCGCCATGGTCCAGCTCTAGTGTTCGAGACCCGGGTACTGTCCGGCATGCGGCCGACGGGCAGCCTGCACCTTGGCCACTACCACGGCGTGCTCAGGAACTGGGTGCGGCTGCAAGCCGAATACCCCTGCCTGTTCTTCGTCGCCGACTGGCACGCGCTCACCACCGACTACGAGAAGCCGGGCGAGCTGCAGAAGAACTGCTGGGACATGGTGATCGACTGGCTTGCCTCGGGCGTCGATCCGGGCCAGGCGATCCTGTTCATCCAGTCCCAGGTTCCGGAGCACGCGGAGCTGCATCTGCTGCTCTCCATGATCGCGCCGCTCGGCTGGCTGGAGCGCGTGCCGACCTACAAGGACCAGCAGGAGAAGCTCGCGGACCGCGACCTTTCGACCTACGGCTTCCTCGGTTATCCGCTGCTGCAGTCCGCCGACATCCTCATCTACCGCGCGAAGTTCGTGCCGGTGGGCGAGGATCAGGTCCCGCACGTCGAGTTCACGCGCGAGATCGCGCGGCGTTTCAACCACCTTTACGGGCGCGAGCCGGGCTTCGAGGAAAAGGCCAAGGCGGCCGTCAAGAAGATGGGCACCAAGAAGGCGCGGCTGCTGAACGAGCTGCGCACCAAGTTCCTGGAACAGGGCGAGGCGGAATCCCTTTCGCGCGCGCAGGCGCTGCTCACCGCGCAGCAGAACCTCTCGCGCGGCGACCGCGAGCGCCTCTACGGCTGGCTCGAGGGCGGCGGCAAGAAGATCCTGGTCGAGCCCGAGGCGCTGCTGACCGAGGCCGCGCGCATGCCGGGGCTCGACGGCCAGAAGATGTCCAAGTCCTACGGCAACACCATCTCGCTGCGCGAGGAGCCCGAGTCGGTGGCGAAGAAGGTCCGCACCATGCCGACCGATCCGGCACGGGTGAAGCGCAGCGACCCGGGAAATCCCGAGAAGTGCCCGGTGTGGGACCTCCATAAGGTCTACTCCGACGCGGCGCGCAAGGAGTGGGTCACGAAAGGCTGCACCAGCGCCGGCATCGGCTGCCTCGAGTGCAAGCAGCCGGTGATCGAGGCGATCAACGCCGAGCTCGCGCCGATGCGCGCGCGGGCGCAGACCTACCTCGACGACCCGACGCTGGCGAGGAACATCATCGCCGACGGCTGCGACAAGGCGAAGCGCCTGGCCGCGGAGACGATGCGTGAAGTCCGCGAAGCGATGGGGTTGGACTACCAATGATGACGGCGAAGATCTACGGCGAGCCGTACATCGAGCTGCCGCACGACCTCTACATCCCGCCCGACGCGCTCGAGGTGGTGCTCGAAGCCTTCGAGGGCCCGCTCGACCTGCTGCTGTATCTCATTCGCAAGGAGAACCTCGACATCCTCGACATCCCGATGGCGCCGCTCACGCGCCAGTACCTGGAGTACGTCGAGATCATGCGCAGCAAGAACCTCGAGCTCGCCGCCGAGTACCTGGTGATGGCGGCGATGCTGATGGAGATCAAGTCGCGCCT